>Ga0307991_1000269_pt1 | contig 38804 bp, 49 predicted proteins | sample EllFjometagen131_FD_203146 | JGI IMG/M metagenome (GOLD analysis project Ga0307991, IMG submission 203146) | Marine microbial communities from Ellis Fjord, Antarctic Ocean - #131 | ecosystem: Environmental > Aquatic > Marine > Unclassified | place: Southern Ocean | collected 2014-10-08 | reverse complement strand
CATTCAAAAACGTGTGAACAAGACAGGCATATAAGTTTATAATTGTAAGATATGATGAAACAGTTCCAAGCCAGGGGTAGTCAACAGAAATTTAAGCGCAGGCTGTATATCGCCTCAATCGTGTCGCTGGCCTTTGTTGTAGGAATTTTCACCTCGCTCTTTTACCTCTCCAAGGATCTGCCCTCCCTGGATGAGTTGGAACGCTATGATCCAGATCTGATCACCCGCATTGTTTCTGCTGACGACCAAGTTATTCAAGAGCTTTTCACGACCCAAAGAACATTGGTCAAATCCAATGAAATCCCTCCCCATGTAAAAAAAGCGCTTATTGTAACTGAAGATCAGCGATTTTACCGTCATTGGGGAATGAATTTATTCCGAACGGTCTATAATCTTTCCCTGAACATGGTAACAGGAGAAATTCATGGTGGCTCTTCTTCCCTAACCCAGCAGCTGGCTCGAAGTCTCTATGCTCGCATTGGGTTTAAGCAAACCTATCTGCGTAAACTTCGTGAGCTGATTACGGCCGTTCAAATAGAACATACTTTCACTAAAGAAGAGATTTTGACCATGTACCTGAATACTGTGTATTTCGGACATGGAACCTATGGTCTTCAGGCTGCTTCCAGTAAATATTTTAACAAACGGGTTGAAAACCTCACCCTGGACGAAGGTGCCATCTTGGTGGGGCTGTTGCGTTCACCAGCCTATTATTCACCTATCACTCACCCCGATCGGTCCAAGCATATTCGCAATGTGGTTATCAACAACATGTTTCGTGAAAAAGCCATCAATGCTGTGGAGCGAAACTATTTCAAATCACTTCCCATTGAGACCTATGTACCCGATAGTGTAGACGTTGGCAATGTAGCCCCACACTTTGGTGAATATGTAAGACGCCAGCTAGAAAAAGAAGATGATGAATTAGGTGTTGATCTCTATCGGGATGGCCTGACTATTTACACCAGTCTTGATACCCGTTTGCAGACCATCGCCAATCAGGTGGTGGCCAAAGAACTGAAGCGAGTCCAGGCTATTTTTGACACCCGCATGATGGCTAATAATTCTAAGGCGCTGGCAGATATTCTGGAGAGACATAATATTGATCTTACAGTCGATACGGTTCGCTTAATGATTTTGGATTCGGTTGAGATGACACCCCGAATTGAAAACCTGTTGACCGTACAAGCTCAGCTGATTTCTCTGGATGTGGAGACCGGGGAGATTAAAGCCATGGTTGGCGGTAAAGATTTCAGCAAATCTCAGTTTAATCGATCGACTCAGATGGAACGTCAACCGGGATCAGCTTTTAAGGCTTTTCTTTACACAGCAGCCATTGACAATGGCTATCCAGTGACGACAACTCTTCTGAATCAACCTGTAGTCATCAAATTGGGTGCGAACGACTCCACGGATTGGCGTCCTAAAAATTATGATTTGAGTATGGGTGGGGAAACCACCATGCGTGAAGGAATCCGGCGCTCTCTCAATCTCATTGCTGTCAGGACCATCCAGGAGCTCATTGCTCCCTCTGCAGTTGTTGAAAAAGCACGGGCCATGGGGATCACCTCATATCTGTATCCCGGTGATGCACTGGCATTGGGTGCATCTGCGGTTCGCCCTATCGAGATGGCGGCCGCCTATGCCGTCTATCCTCGTTTGGGAATCTGGATCCAACCAACGGGAATTCTTTCTGTACAGGATCGATTTGGTGGTGTTTTACGCACCTATAATCCAGATCGCAAAGAAGTTCTGGGTCGTGGTACCTCGTACGTCATGTTATCCCTTTTGGAAACCGTGGCCAATCGCGGCACGGGAGTCGGTGCCAGGACCAGATTTGGATTTCACGAACCAGCCGGTGGGAAAACTGGAACCACGACGGGATTTACCGATGCCTGGTATGTTGGTTTTACCACCCGCTTATCCACGGCTGTCTGGGTAGGTATGGATTCTCCCTCTATCAGTCTGGGTCCCGGTATGGCTGGATCAGCTTTGGGAGTTCCCATTTGGGCACAGTATATGAAAGCTGTTTATGATAGTCTGGATTGGGACCGCCAGGAATTCGAAATTCCCGAGGAGTCAGTCATCTTTGTGAATGTCTGTTCTGAAACTCACAAATTGGCTACTCAATATTGCACGCCAGAGCGTGAAGTTTTCTTGCCAGGAACCGCACCAACCAAGTATTGCGATGTTCACGGCAATCGTTCAAAACCAGAAGTCATCGACTTCTAACTTCCAAATTTCACAAATTTTCCATTTTTGACACCTTGCAAAACAAGCGAGCGTACCCGACCATACATAAAAATTGATCTAATTATTTGCTTAACAAGTATTTGATGGAATTCAATTGGTTGTAGACACAAATAGCACCAATATCCACGAAACGCCACAAATTAACTCTGCAGAAAAAGCTGTTTGCCCTAACTAACCTTCGTGTCAATTCGTCCAATTCGAGACATTCGTGTTGCTTTGCTACCTGCTCCAGATTAGAACGAGAAGTGCTTGATTGACTCTCCCTGTTCAGCAATATGGGTCATGGCTTCAATTCCAATATCCAAATGTAGATCAACGTATTTTTTGGTAACACTCTGGTCCAGTGCTTCGGTTTTGACACCATCTGGTACCATGGGAAGGTCGCTCACCAGGAGGAGTGCACCCCGGGGAATATTGTTGGCCAAACCGGTGATGAAGATGGTAGCCGTTTCCATATCAATTCCGATACAACGAGTTTCTTTTAAGTAACTTTTGAACTTTTCATCGTGTTCCCAGACCCGACGATTGGTGGTATAAACCACACCGGTTCGGTAGTCAAGATTCTTCTCAACCAGGATTTGAGAGATGTATTTGTGAATCTTAAAACTGGGCATTGCTGGTACTTCTGGGCGGAGATAATCATCGCTGGTACCCTCACCTCGTATGGCTGCAATGGGAAGAATAAAATGCCCAAGATCGGTAGACCGCTTTAGTCCTCCGCACTTGCCCAAAAAGAGTACTCCATAAGGATCAATGGCTGAAAGCAGATCCATGATGGTAGCAGCATTGGGCGAACCCATCCCAAAATCGATAATGCTCAACCCTTCTTTGTTGGTTGCAACAATCATGGAGCGATCTGCACCATAGATTGGTACATCGAATCGTTGGGCAAACTTCTCCACATAATTTTTAAAATTTGTAAGTAAAATTCTATCACCGAAAGCCTCTTGCTCAACTCCGGTATAGCGGAATATCCAGTCTTTAACTATTGCTTGTTTAGTATCCATGCTGATAATCTAACCTACTTCATGGTTGTCCAAAACAGTTTGCTTCATTGAGACTGGGTTCTGCTAGATCTGAGCTTTTATTGTTCAATCAATATCTTTATCAAAATATATTTTCATAAAGAGCATGGATTCTGTCATGCGGGAGGGCATAAATGGGGCATAAATGGGGAACAAATGTCTTGTCATCAATGTTCCCTGCGGGGAAATTCATGGACATGTTCAAAAATTTGAAATATTACTTTTTCTGTATACTTCTCACCGCATTTGCAGTTTCCTGTACCTCCCATGCTGTGATTTCTCCCGAACCGCTCAAACCGGATGAGACCTATCAGGGTGTCGTTCTTTCAGTAGAAAATATGATCCCACAATTTGTTTTCAGAAAAGGTTTGGGACCCAAAATGGATGCAGGCCTGCGAATCGGGATGCTCCCCATTCACGGAAGCGGTGTGGATGCAACAGTTACCCTCAGAGATGAAGGTTCCCGATTACACACTATGAATTTTGCGGCAACCTATGCAGAACAGAGTTCTTTTGGAGCAACCTACTACAATGTTTCCCGAAAAGATCGCACGAAGACGGTTCGGAGAGATGGCAAGGTCTTTAAACAAACCGATGTTGATATCTTCAACTATGGCTATCTCGGTCTACGTTATAACTACATCACTTCAGGTTTCTGGGGTGACAAAGTTCATCTCTTTGGATTGCTCTATGGAATGAATTTTCGTAAGACCTGGGGTGTTGAGTTAGGATACTTCCATGATTTCTCAGGGAGAACACCTGTTTCCGAGCTCAAATTCAATCCGAAGTATGCTCCCCTGACGGGAATTTCCATGCGGGTTTGGTTCGGACAATTAACGAAACATTGAGACCCTTATATATCTATATCTTTATATCACCTGCAAGCCGGTGGATATTCTAAAACCATCAAATGGCTTACATCAAGTAAGTCCATTCTATTAGGGCTTGCCCTGATAGAAAAAGGCGAGGATTTATTCCTCGCCTTTTTTTATATCCAATAATTCTGATTTTTAGATCGGGTAAGAATACTTGTTACTTAATACGCCCAACCACGTTCTTCTGATATACTCACTTCAAGGCTATCCCGGTAATCATCTGGTGAAAACCAGGCGAATTTGACAGTGACACGAAGGTAATCTGGAAGCGTGGTATCCTGGGGGGCCACACCATCAAAAGGATCATCCACCTCACGCACAGTCGTGGTTCTATAGCCCTGAAGGCCATTGAGTGTAATGGGAACCGAAAACTCAGGCATTTTATCTTGAATTGTGAAATAGTCTAAGTCCACAGCGATAGCCATGCGGGTCGCTATGTTTGTCCAGGCGAGTTGGTCGCGCATCCCCTTGTCAGCTTCCCAGCGAACGTGTGAATAGATCTGGTATGATCCCACAGCGACTACGGAAAGTAGTACTGCAGAAAGAACGACCTCGACCAGGCTATAACCGCGATTCTTCATCAAGTTTTATTATTCAGACAGTCCCATATAATTCCCACGACATGAATACCACATCAGGGATATCATTATAATTGAGCCTTGTGCTGAAGCAGAAAATTTGAGATTGAAACGCAGATGAGTAAAAGTGCAATTCCCGTCCAGCTAGTGCTGGATTGCAAGTACTCCTGAGCAAGTAATTGTTTTTTCAATACCTCGATGTCAATTCATGATGATCCCGAAATCATGATCGTCGTCGAACTTAGAAAAAATCACCTCTGGTATCTATCTTTAAATTGGTTGCCCATGACACACAATGAGTCAGTTAAATCGTGGTGTAAAACCCAGATCATGGCAAAGAGCAGATCAGCCCTGGTGGAGAAAGCAAAACGTGCTGAAGTTGATTGTTATAAGTATGTTGGTATTAAACGTGACTCAATCAGAGACTTTTGTCGTGAGCATCTGAACAAGCATTATACACTGGCTCAGATCCAAGCCATGCGCAATGGCAACAGAGAACCGATGGAGCTTTATGCCGGTGGTTGGAATTGAATTCATGATTGGTTGCCAGATCCATTCTATAAACCTTAGAGAGTCTCAAAATGAGGAAGCTGCTCTGGAACCGGATAGCAAATGATTCTGGGGCGGGTGGGACACCTAATCTTCTTTTGTTTTACTCAATTTCTTTTTCGCAAGCGAGGCTCTAATCTCCTCGATTTCTGCAATCACCTTTGGCTCTCTTTTCTCAACCTCATTTAACTCTACACTTATTTGGCTATTTACATCTGATGGAAGTATCATTTCCTGGTCTAGTAACTTTTTTAGATCACCCAAGATATCCTGCGTAAAGTAGACAGCTGGATTCTTAAACGTCCCTATAAAATGAAGAGTAAGACCGCAATACTGAATAGCAAGTATCAACTCACCTTGGGTTCTGTAGGATAAAATTTGCATTGCAATTGAATGTACGTAGACCCTTAAGGCCTCGTGTTCAATTCTCACTATCTGCTTTTTCTCAGCAATTTTTTGAGATTTTTGCAATTCTAAGACCTTCGCATTGAATTTATTATCTAATTCATTCAACTGCTTTTCTGTTTGTTTACTTAGTAACGTTACTGTTTTCCTAGAGATATTTGTCTTGTACTCACCCCACCCTAATGCTACCAGAATAATCACCAATAAAAGGCTGGCGACGCCAATTAATCCCACCCAATGATTAAATTGCATATTCCCAATTTGTTCAAGGTACAATTCAACTTGTCCCTGATTCAATGGTACTTGAAATGCATCGGTAGCATTCTGAATCTGCAAAGCGGAGTCAGCTTGCATTGATACTAGCATTGAATCAAATCTCGTATCCAGTAAAACAAACCGTTCCTGAATTCGTGCGATGGTTTCTGTAGTAGGCAGAGTTTCGAGTATATTACTCATGAAAAAATCCCCATTTCAATTCTATATATAGTGAATTTATGCTAAGGTAGAGTGGAAACCAGCAATGTCAATGCTGAGGTGTGATCTAGGTTTTTGCCCAATTATAAATTTTTATTATCTTATCGTTGGTAGAGCAGCAAACCACGCCTCTATCAGTTAAAGTCCTCGGCCTCTATTCCGAGGGGGTTTTTCGTTTGCCAATACATTCAGGGTAAATCATCCTCAGGCGAAGTTATTTGTGCTAATTTACTCCTTTAAATTAGACTTAATATAATCTGTAGTATCTTGACTTACTGAGTTTAGCCATGCCGCCGGAGCTGAAACTTTCGAAACAAATAGTTTATCTCCAGATTTCAAAAATGTGTTTAAATGGTCACGAACACTGACCACTGAATTTTCAGTCCAGATGATGCAAGAATTTTTCGTTGGGAATGCGTAATATTTATATCCCTTGATACGCAGTATAAAATCGTTCAGACTGTTTGAGTCTTTTTCTTTTTGTTCATAAATGACTATTAATTGATTCATTTGGATTGACTTATTTTATGAATTTCTTTTACAATTAATTTGACCAAATCAATGCATTTTGATGCGTATTCTTTTTTAATTTTATTCTCTGTAAGTTCTGTCTGTGTTAAATCATGGTCTCCACAATGGACTATCAAATGTCTTCTTTGGGTATATTCTTCAATTGAGCTGAGTAGAATGTCTACACTTCTATCAGCGCTATTTGCGATTTGCTTGAAAACTTGGGTAAATCCAGCAAGCTTCATGAATTTATCAATTGATTTTTGTCCTTGAAAAGATCGTTTTTCAAAATCTTGATCAAATTTTGCAACAACCTTCTCGTAGAAATTATTTTCAAGCACAACTTGGTGCAGTTCATCTTTAGAAAACAGTTCTTCTTTAATATAGATTTTTAGGTCTCTGGATAGGTTTCTTTCCAGAAGGCTCTTTTTTATTTTTACAATTAAAAAAGTTTTGATATATGCATCTAGTGCTGAAATACCCAGAACAATAACAGCACGATAGGAATCCTCAAGTTTATCTTCTGATATTGATAGCGTATCTTCGGTCGAGGTAAGATTAATACTTAATAAATTCTCTGCCCTTTTAATACCACTATTAAATATTCGAAAAGCTTGCTCGGATTTTTCGTTTTCTTGATTTACATCTATAGGGGCTTCTTTGGATGGAACACTTTTGCCCACAGTGCTTTCATTTACCTCACTCATCTAGTCATCCTCATTTCAAACCCCATATAATGTATATTTATGCTAAGGTAGGACGGAATCCAGCAATGTCAATGCTGAGGTGTGATCTAGGTTTTTGCCCAATTATAAGTTTTTATTGTCTTATCATTGGTAAAGCAGCAAACCACGCCTTTATTCCGAGGGCTTTTTTTATCCCCTGAAGATCTCCAGGTGAATAGCAATCACGGTATGCTTGGGGTCCTGGACAACCATCTCTGCAGTGATATCCTCTGGCAGGAATGCCCATCTGTTCTCATCTGAATCCAGGAAGCTTTGATTGGCTTTGAGCATCTGTCATTTGAAGAGCTAGTGAGCAAGTATGATGCTCCTGGAAACTTCTTCTTTTGCGATCCACTCTACTTTCATGTTCATGACTATGATCTCAAGTTCGATCACCTCATGCTATATGATGTTCTGTCTGAGATGGAGGGGAAATGGCTACTCACCTATGATGACTGCCAGGAGGCCAGGGATCTGTTCCAGGGATATTGGATGAAGTCAGTTGTACGTCAGGGGATCGAGCGAAAGCATGGCGACATGGAATTTAAAGAGGTTTTAATTGCCAATTATGAGCCGTTTAAACAGGGTTTAAATACGTCACTATGGGATGATGACTAGAATAGCCAGATGCTCGTCGATACTCTCCCTAGTGTATGTCAGCTCTACCTTTGTTATATGTCTCTTACTTGGCTTGATGTTCATGCCCCCCCCCAAGAAATTGGAAGAGCGAATCTTGACCCTTGTTTAGTGATTCTAACTTTTCTTCAATTATTGTAAACTGCATTTGTTCAATTCTTGTGGTGTTCGTCTTCGTGGATTGTTCCAATTGTTTTTTAGAAAAATGGATTGAAAAAAACATCGATCCGATTGAGATCAGAATCGCAAGAGTGGCAAAACATGTTGCCAATGTCGATGACCTCCTAGCAGCTGTAAGCTCTGTATATTCCAAAAGATTAAAATAACCCTGGTGTTTAAGATAATACTCTCCCGTATCAGGTAATTTATGCGATGGATCATTTAAGTCTGGGCGTTGCTTATCAATGAATAAATCGGCAAAGAATTGTCGTACTGAAAACTCATCATATTTATAACCAAGACTTGTTAAGTGTTTTAATAAATCAGAATATTTGACTGATTTACCCACATTGTCGCGACCATAAGCCAGAATACTAATATATAAATCAATTCGTCTCATAATTTGCCCCTTAGTATTATTATAGGGGGTCAGATTAAATGGACAGATTGATAATTTGGGCTTGCACCCGTAAGTGATTGTTTATCCGAGACGTGCGCACTGCTTTCGCGTTTAGGCGTTTTGCAGTTTAAATGGGCAAACATGTTAAATGATGATGGTTTCGTGCAGGTAAAATGGACTATCATGATACAAATCATGTATCAAACATGGATTTAAAGCCGGTTTATATAGCTGCTAAATTATTCTGTACTATCAGATTTAGGTTTATTCCACCAATGATACTTATAGTTCCCGACATGGAGCTCCTTCCTCATATGACGAAGTACACTATCTGCTGTAGATGCAATAGCTATCTCAAACACAATCGGAGTCTTGGAGGGTTTGGGTTTTGGCTCTCGTAGTGTAACCAGTCTTAGGTAGTCATTTAAATGGTTATTCAATTTTGGACTTGAAAGGAGTAAAGGTTCTGACAATGCGTTTACCACACGCTCCCTTTCTCGATAAAACTCATCGGGTGTACTCAAGTCCCTCACATTAAAATTTAAATACAAGCCAGATGTCACTCCAGCGTAAGCCTTCACCCTGGCTTCAAATAACATTTTCTTGCTCATTATCGCATTGTCAAAAAAGGATATTATTACTGCCCCTAATATTCCTCCAAAGCCTAATAGTGATAGTGCTTCCAAAATACTTAATTCCATGAATACATACCTCTTCAATTGGTTTGAGTATAGTATTGTGAGGGCTGGTACCTTTCACAATCGAACATTATGTACAGATCCAAGTATAAATCAATCAACTCCACCCTAAAAACCCAATCAGGTGGCGATACCTATTAAGCTCCTTCTATACCCGGAAGAGGATCGCTGCTATTGCGTCGGCTACAGCGTTCTGAATCCTGTTCCAGAATCTCATCAATTTTTTTTACCTCATCCTTGAGAGATTGATTTTCATCCCTGAGCGATTCCATCTCCTTATCCATCAGATGTACTGGCCCCTCTCCTGACAATAGCCAATTCATTGAAACTTCCCTGGATTCACAGTAAGTAAAAAGTTTTTCATAAGGGATCGTGTTTCTCGTTTTCCAATTGTTCAGCTGGGTTTTAGTTGATCCAAGCAATTCGCAAACCTGAGCATCGAACCTAAAGTCCTCAAGCTCCTTAAGGCGTTCAAGTATATCTAAAAAAGTATTCATCCTGTGGACTTAATTGTTTGATAGTCCACGCTCTGTGGATATATTAACTGCATATGAAGCCTGAAAATTTTAATCGTCTTCACCCCGTATCAAGAAATTCATTCAAAAACCTAAGCTATTGGGAGGTTGTTAGTGCCATCAAAAATTGAATCACCGCTCATCACCGGTGATACTGAATACGACCGTGAGCAAATGAAGATCCTGCTCATCAGGAATGGGGTCACGGCCACGGAGATCGCCCGAGGAATGGGTATCAAATCACAATCGGTTTCCCAGGTAGTCAATCGACGAGCCAACAGTCGCAGGGTACTCAGGGAACTGGAAAATTTACCAGTACAGGTATAGGAGAGCATCATGCCAACCAAGTGTCCACTGAAAATCAAGAACCTCAAGAACCCGTCAATCGCGGAATTAAGCCTTCTGTCACTGATGGTAGCACAACAGTTGGAAGGCATGTCAGTATCAGACGCCCTCTTTGTTATTGACGATGTTAAACAGGCTATCACATCATACAACATAGTTGAATTCACCCCTGGTTTGAAATCGGGTATTAAAGAGTACGGTGATCTGATTCAAAATGCTACTCGCGGTCGTCTTTAGGCTATGATTCAAAAGAATCCTCCTCTGGATAAGCAAGCTCCCGGTTTAGCTGCCACGCGACCGGGACTTGCACCTCCAATTTACCAGCCTCGCAAGGGCATGACCATTAAAAAAACCAACCAAATTTTGAAGGACTAGTTATGGACGCTGTTCAAAAAGCTGTTTACCAGACGGTTCACCAGGGCAAGCTTGGTATTCCAGACCTCGCGGATACCCAGGGATTAACCGAAAACTCAATCTATAAGATGGCCCTGGAAGACTCGCACCTGGTCAAGGCTATCAAGCGGGTTATCTCACTCATGATGTTACAGGGAAGAGATGATATTCTGACTGTCATGAATCAGAGAGTGGGTCGTTTATCAATCAAGATCCCACGAGTACCAAAGAACAAGAAGGAAGAAAGTCAGGTCCTTGCTGACTATCAGCAATTAGCCAATGATACGGTGGGAGCTATGCTTCAACACTTTGCGAATCCCAGTCAAGAGACCATGGATCTTTGTGTCTCCAGGCTCACAGAAATCACTCAGATGAGTATTGGCATACAGAAGCGGATTCAGAATGGTAATCAGCTCAATGTGTTTGAGGAAAAATCATGACTAAAACCGGCAATAATTCCCCCGGTCGGGAAAAAGTAGATACGCAAGTTGTTGATATTGTTGAATCGGGGAATTCCCCCGTCGGGAAAAACCTTCAATTCGACTCAGCGTTGGAACTGATTGGAGCAATCAAGCACCAACAACGGCTAAATCTTTTTAGCCAGGCGACCCTTGTAATCGAATTATCAAAGGTCCAAGCAGCCTATAAGGGTCACGGAAATTTGCAGCTCATCACAGAAGCTGATTCCTTCAAAGCATTTGTCGAACATGCTGGCATTAACTACAAAACAATAATGAATAAGATATCAGATCTGAAAGCCGTTGGTCCACAACTCCTTCAGATGTTTGAGCAGCTCGGTGTACCGGTGACTCTCCAGCGACAGATTAAAGCCCTACCAGTAAATCTCCGGAAACAATTAGATGATGCGCTTGCGGGTTCACCTGAGCAGAGTGCAAACAAGGTGGCGGAGGTATTCAAGGAATTGACAGCCCATATAGTGACCATCCAGGACAAGCTGGATGAATCCAGCACCAAGACAAAAGTTGAGGTCATCGATGAGTGCGACAGGTGGAAGAGTCAATTTTATCTAGCTGAGGACCGGATGATCCACATGAATGAGAAAAATGAGAAAAACAAAGCGAAAATCAAGAAACTCCTCGCCTCACAACAACCCGATGAAAAAGCACTGGGACTACGAAAAATCAATGATCAAATGGAAGTCTTTTTCAAGACGCTTTCAGGGGCAGATTTGTCCGGCGATGACCTCGCAATCCTTACCGAAAAACACAAATTTCAAAAACTTATCGATCAGGCAGTTGAGCTAGGAATCAATTAAGGAGTATGGAACTATGACAACATCACTTAAAACCTTGCTAAACGAATTGAAGACCACCCAACAAAAGATCCTATATACACTCTACTACGGTCGTCATGAAAACGGCAGATTTAACCTAGCTCCCTACAATCAGCAGGGTGGGTGGATTTCAGGTGGGTGGCTTCCCATGTACGCTATGCGTGGACCTTTACTTGGTGGTGATAGTGCAGATCGACGCTTGAGAGAATTACGTGAAGCGGGATGGCCAATCATTGACAAGGAACACAAGTTTGTTGTCGGTGGTGTTAAGCGAAATATGCACATCTACGCCCTTGGTGTAGATCCTGGAACCTTGGATTGGGACTGGACAAAAATCCTGGATGAGTGGCCGAATTACCTACCTCCTTTTGACCTCATTAATGATGAATTAGAAGTAGATGAATCTGAAGTAACTCCTGAACCACAATTTGATCCTGCTGAGGCAATAACTGATGATATCGCTGAGATGTTCCATGCCGATGAACTCCCGACTATCGATCATGTACGTGGGATCCTCGATCGCCATCTTCCCCAGATGGAAGTGAGGTGAATGATGGGTCGCATCTCAGATGAAAAGATGATCAGAAATGATGCACACACCTCTGTAGATTACTTGAAGTCCCAACTCCAGCACAGACCGGATCAGGCTTATCTGTCCAGGTTAAAAGCCTATTGTCTGGATCAGGGATTCCCATCCAAAGCCAGGGTCGTCCAAACACGGATTAACCAACTGGAAAGAGCAGCAAATAAATCTCAGAAAGTGAAGGTGTCATGATGGGTATGGACATGGCCAAAATGCAGGATATGGAGAATGAGCAAAACCAGAGGAGCATCAAGATGAACACCTTCACAAATGTAAAGCCAAATACTCTACCTGATCCTATCAGATCCAGAGTCGTCAGTTTCGTCACAATCAACTTCTCAGAAGAGGACATCCTCAGACGTGTTCCAGATAGCGTGGCTGAGGCTTTTCTAGGGGACTACTTGTCTGCGACAGAGCAGGAAATATCCCGAGTGGCTGGACCACAATCAGACACCGTAATATTGAGGAATAAAGTTTCATGATTTCAAGCGCAGATCTCGATGGACGGCAACGCATGGTTGCAGCTGAACGTGCTGACATTTTGAGCCAATACCAGAGCTTAATAAAAGGTGGTTTTTCAGCTAAGGATGCTCAAGGGAGAGTCGGTGTCTCCAGGCAAACACTTGCGAGGTGGACCAAGGATTTTGAGAAGTTCGGGATCGCAGGGCTAGCCGACAGAACTGCCAATCGTCGTGGTGGTAAAAAGATCCTGCCTCAAGACCACAAGATGTTCCTCTATAAATCCACTCTCAATCAACACAAACCCAAGATTATGACCATCTACCGTGAGGAGTACCAGGAGTTCTGTATGTCTCTGGGAGATCAGCCTGTCAGTTATGCCACTTTTCGCAGGGAATATGAGTCCATTCCAGAGAGCACCAAGATCCTGTATCGAGAGGGGGAGGCGGCCTTTAAAAACACAAATCCTCACCACAGTCGGGACTGGGGATTGATCAAACCCATGGACGCTGCAGTGAGTGACCACGTGATGCTGAACATACAGGTTTTGAAGAATGGAAAACCTGTACGACCCTGGGTCACCTGGTGGATGGATGGAAACAGTCGAAAGGCTCTTGGTTGGGTTGTTTCAACAAATCCTAACCAGGACACAATTTCTCTATCCCTATTACGAGTGGTCAACAAGTATGGCACCCCTGAAAAAGCCTACATGGACAATGGCAAAGACTATACAGCTATCTCCCTGCATGGTGCAAATACCGAAGGAAAAAGAGCCAGTAAAAAAGAGCAGATGCTGGATGAGATCATGATCAGGGGAATCTTCACATCACTCCATATCGAGCCCGTGTTTGCAATTCCTTATAATGCAAAAGCAAAGCATATCGAACCTGCTCACAACTTCATCCACAATCGCTGCAGAACGATCGAATACGGCTATATCGGAGCGGATATCAAGGACAGGCCAGAGTACATGAGCTCACAGATCAAAACCCAGGGTCAGGCTAAGAAACTTGATCTATCTCGCTTGATGGATTGGAATGAGGTGGACGGCTTCGTTAATGAGGTCTTTGAGAGCTACAATAAACATGAACATACTGGTTTGAATCATCAGCTTCAGAAAACAAAAATGACCTCCAATATTGTTTTCGATATGGGTTTCAATTATGAGCTGTTGGAGACCTTTCATAAGATGGTGGATAAGAGAGATCTCGCTATGCTCATGATGCGGGTTGCAGGCAAGACCTACAAGGTTCGTGGCAACGGTGTTACCTACCGCAAAAACCTCTATTTCCATGATCTTCTCCTGGTTAAAAAGATGGAAGGCCAGCGGGTCATCATTCGCTTTGATCCAGCCGATGTAAACGAGCGCAATGAACTCAATATTATTTACATCTATGACTCGAAGGATCTCTTCTTATGCGGTGCTCCCATACTGGGTAAAAACCACCCCTTTGAAGCCACATCGGAGGAATTCGCAACCGTGGGTCGTAGAAAGAAAATTAGACGTGAGGGTGCTAGAGAGGACTACCGGAACGCAACCAGGCTGGTCGCAGATGTACCCCTATCAGAAATGTCATTTGATAATCAATCACAAGGAGTGAACTAATGCCTAGAACTGTCCGCGAGTTATTCAATGAATACATGGAGCATTCGGACAAATCACAAGCTGAAGTGGCCCGATCAGTGGGTACTTCGGCTGCCACATTAAGTCTGTGGATCAATGAGAAATATTCAGGCGATGTTGAGAAGCTTGAACTCCGAATGCAGAGCTTCCTATCCCGTGAATTCACGCGCCAAACCTACCGGGTGGATGAAACCTTTGTTGAAACTTCTCAAGCCAGAGCCATCACTGATGTATTGAACTACTGCCACACTCACCAGGATATGGGCGCTGTCTACGGTGTACCTGGGCTTGGTAAATCCGTGAGTGCAGTTGAATACTTAAAAAATCATCCCGATGTGATCCTGCTGACTGCCTTCAAGGGGTTCACCAGGACGGCTATCATTGTGAGTATTGCTCAGCACCTCGGGATGGCCACACATCTAACTGGATATCGACAGTTCCAGTTGATTGCAAAAGTTATGCAGGGCAGTGATCGAATGTTGATCCTCGATGAGGCTCAATTCCTATCAAGCGATAGTCTGGAAATTGTGCGCTCACTCCATGACCAATCTGGGATTGGAACCGTCTATTTCGGACAACCCAGGATGCAGAGAATGATGGCTGGTAAGGAAGCTGAATTCTTTGCCCAGATATCTAGTCGTCTCGGAGTGGTGCAGACTCTAACGCCCCCAAAATTTGAGGATATTGAACTGATCGCCAGGAGTTACAAGGTGATCGATAAGAAGATCCACAACTACCTCTGGGGTATCGTCAACCTGGATCCCTGGGGTGGCAGCTATAGAAAGATGTCAAAGCTACTGAAGTTGGCTATTAGAACTGCCTCGGTAGAGAAACAAGAAATCACAATCCCATTTTTAAAGGACGTGGGCCGTTACATGGTCTACACAAATTAGGAGATAGTATGGCTCAGAAAAATTCTAATGGTGACTGGTTGGATCCTCAAGGGAAAGCCATTCCACCAAAATACCTGAAGGCTCTGGACAAAAGACGTGATGCAACTGTAGAGCGATGCGTCAAAAAGGCTCTGAGACTCAAAAAAATGATGCTCAAGGTGAAGGAAGATCTATTCCAGGAGCTGGAGAAACATGAAGCCCATTTAGCAGAGAAGTATAATGTAGAATCTGCAGGTGGTGGGAACATGACACTCACGAACTTTAGTGGTGATCTGCAGGTGACTCGATCAGTCCAGCAGAGCAAGCAGTTCAACGAGCTCTTAGGTACCGCAAAGGAGCTGATTGATCAATGCCTGGTGAAGTGGTCAGAGGGATCCAATGAGAAGATCAGAGCCGTCGTTGAGCAGGCCTTCTCAGTGAACGTCAAGGGCAAGGTGAATCACCAGTCTATCCTCGATCTCCGTAAGCTGAATTTCAGGGATAAGAAATGGAACGAGGCCATGGAGATTCTAAACGAGGCCTATGTAACTGTCAACTCTGCCACCTACATCCGGGTCATGGAGCGCGATGATCATGGCAAATTCAAAAACATCAACCTGAATTTCTCGAATCTCTAGTGCAGAACAGACCCCCTAGATGGAATCGCTTGAACCGGGAGTGTCACGCTCTCGCCACTCAACTCGACATGGATCACGATCTGCTGAGTGATATCGCGTGTCCCGAGTACGGTGTGGATTCCTGGTCCAAGCTGGGGGTACCTGAACTCATTATAGTTCGAGATCGACTAAGAGAAGAAGTCACGGAGCTTTTCCGTTTATCGGATAAGCAAGAAGGGGAAATCTACAAATACGTGTATAAGATCCTGCACCGAGATGCTCCCTGGATCCGTGACTTCATCTTTAAACAGACTGGCACCAGAAAACCTGTCCAGGATCTTAACGGAGAAGAAGCCAGCAAAGTCATTAGCGGATTGAGGGCAATTGCTAAGTGAACCACGCTGAGAGAAATGAGCAGATCCGCAAGGAATTTGAAGACCTTCAAAAACGGGGTTTGAAGGTCCGTGAGATCTGCAAAATTCTATCGGAAAAAAGTTATATCATAAAAATCTCACCCATCCGAATATTTGATATCGTTTATCGAGAGCAACCTGAGACAGACACGATCCCGCCTAGCGATCAGATAGACATCTTCGATAACCCTTCGACAAAGCTCAGGGACCATGCCAACTAGAAAAGAGACAAAAAAAATTGATCAGGAGCTTGACAACGAGCTTCTGGTGATGATTAAAACTGGTGGTGCTGACCAGGTAAAATCCAACATAAACCTACTTATTGATGGCCTCCTGGGCGAGGGTATTGATCCCGCTGAATGGGAGTTTAAGAAGATCCTGAAGGATGCAGGATATGAGAACTACTGGCAGGATGCCATCACACATCAAAAAGCCCTGGTTGATCTCTCAGAAGACCTCTGGTCCACACCCAACGATGCTGAATCAATTGCCAGGCTCAGAGCTCTCCAGCAATCACAAATTGAAGGATACAGTGAACTAGGTAGAAAGCACATCTCAGACTTTGAAGCTGCTGTAATCGCAGAGGCAGATAGTGGCGATGATGTCATCCGTCAAGCCTTGAGTGAGATAAATGATATCAGAGCCGATCACATGGAAACCGTGAGGCATTCTGCTCTCATGGGTTTTTCCTCAGCATTGTATTTTGAGAAGGCTGACCAGGCTGGATTATCACATTTTGAGTATGCTGGCCAGCGTGGTCAGAATACACGTCCCTTCTGTCTGGTGTGTCTCTCCCATGGACGGCCCTACACCCGGCCAGAGATCGATTTGATGCGAAATGGCAACCTGGAGCCCGTCTTCATCAATCGAGGTGGTTATCGCTGTATTCATCGCTGGAGAGCGGTGGATCTGGAGTGGGATGGTGTTGAGGATCCCGGTGAGAAAACTGAACTGGACTTGTCCGGGACAGCTACTGGAAAAGGGATGAAAGTATTGTTTCCAAAAACAGAGATTAAACCTGCTTTAAAGGGCGTTTCACAGGACTATAAAGACTATTTTAAGAATACAGATCCCCAGGAGATTCAGGACTGGGTGAACCGGGGACGCTTCCAGGTAAATGCTTATTCCAGGAAGGATCTCAATCAAGACTACCGGGACTATGGATCTGATCACAAATATCAAGTTGACTTTATCAAAGATGCCAACTGGACCATGACCCAGGCTGATGAGGTGATCTGGCAGGATTACTTCGGTGAAGCCCAGCTACGCTTCTTCCACCATGAAACAAAATCTATTGCAGTCCTGGATGACTTAAATAAAATGCGCCACTACCGATCTGTGGAAAACTATGATAGTTATCTGGAAGATCTGAAATCGAAGGAATATGCTGTATGGCTAGAGAACGCGATCTTATAAAGCAAAGTCGAATCACACTCATGGGGACTGACCATGATCAGCCCTATCGAGCTGAGATCATTCTATATGAATTGAATTTAGTCTGGATTTCCCATGAGGAACTACGGGATGATTGCAAGGATGACTGGCTGACGATTATCAAGTGGTGTGAGGAAGATCCGGCCTGTAGTGATGAGAAGTACTTCCCCCAATGGAAGGTGTGGCGAGACTACTATCCAGAATTGGATTGAAAATGAAAACCCAGAGAACCTGTTTTTTTATTTAATCTTATTGGCTGGTTTTGATTTACTGATTTTATTCACAGCATCACTCTTATCTAGAAGATCAAGACGATTATTGTGCGGTGGCATGCAGAAAGAAAATGTGGTTTTCTGGCTAAAATTTGTAATTAAAAAATCACCCAGAGAAATAATGTTCATTCCGATAAGAACATCGCATGGTATGTCACCATCCACGACTTCAACATTCGCTAGAAGGAGATTATTGGGTAAAACTATATCAACCATGTAGACATCTCGAGTCGCTGCGCCAGTTACTCCTCTGACTTCCTTTTGCCCGGTGGCTGTAAGACCAACTTTATTTACAACACTCTTAGAGATAACTGTTCCTGTCGCGCCTGTATCCCACAGACCAATAAAATCGATCTTTGCTTTTTTGCTAAAATCTGGATGAGTAGCGCTAGGGAGAAGTATGCCAGCCTGAGATCTCAGGTCTCGTGCAACCCCACTGTATTCAATCCTAAATGCGTGATAGAATGGCTGCTTGTATTTCGCCATTGATTAAACGAATACAGCGTTTGAATAGAACATCTGTACTTCGTCCTGCTCAACCGGTACAACTTGCTGAATCAGGAATGTTCCAATTTCATGATCTTTTATTGTGGCAGATAAAGCTTCGGGTTTATTCTCATATATACCGATTACTTTTTGATCCTTAATTACGATCACCTTACCAGAATATTTTTCTACGAACACGGTACGATTCTTCTCGTAGTATTTATAGTCCTTTTCAAGCATAACCATCGCCTCCTCACCATTATCACTTTGGTTATTCCATCAAATATATTACTAAAAACGTGCCAATCATCATTTTTCTTCTAGTACGCACATCAACCAGTAGTGTTCCCTGTTAAATATGGCACCATCTGTAGTATATGGGAATAAGTTACCAGATAAACTTTACGGCTGCAATAAAATAAGAGGATGAATTCTCTATGGGTTCAGTGGCCTTGAGCTCGTATGCCACCCCCTCAATCTTGTCTAGGATAAGATCTATCAGATCCAGACCCGTTGCTCGACGTTTGGCCTCCTGGGTGACATTCTTGGTAACCACTATCGCATGAAACTCCGGACGTCGGATATAGCTGGTCTGGCCTTCCTTCTGGTAGGTCTCCAGATCAAACCAGACATAGATCGCTGGTAGAGATTTTGTGAGCTTCTTAACATCGTCCAGCTCACCACCATAACCCTGGCAGGTTTTAACTCCCTCGATGTCTTTCAGGAGATCCACAATCTCATTTTGTTGGGTAGTTAGTTTATCATTCATACTAGAGCTCCAGGGTTTGCTTATTGAATCGGCGTGGCTTTGTGGAGAGCATGCTGCTCACGTCCACAGCAGCCCCGATTGGTGCCTCAAGTTTCAATGTCCCAGTGTTAATCTGGCCAAGCAGCCTCCGGACGTATTTTTCATCATCAGCAACCTTGTCAGGGATCTCACCCTCTCCTCGATCGTGAAGCTCCGCAAACACTAGCTTCTGGGCAATGTCCTTAACTATGGCTGGAGTCGTGACAAACGGCACTGTGTATTTAGCCTGACAGAAACCATTGATGATATCATCCACATGGGCAATGATTGGATCCAGGACGGTATCCTTAATCACAGCCTGAGCATCCTCATCAGTTAACTGTTTTAAAACCTGCTCACCATAGGCTGCTATGAGCGCATCTTTATCTATGTATCCCATTTCAAACTCCTATTCATTCATGAAGGCTAGACGCTGAGCTATCCACTGGCCATAGGCGATATTGATGGCCGTCTTTTCCTTCCTGGTTAATCCCCAGAATGGACGCAAGATCTTATGCTTGCCAGCTCCAGCAAATGTGTGGTAGTAGGCTATACGTTCAGCACGTTTGAGAGCGAAGTAGAGTTGAGCAGATCCAGGGTTGGCTTTGTGGGTCATGGCAGCCAGGGTCATCCCTGAGTATTCCATGTAGACATGGTCAACAGGGAGTCCTGCCCTCTGGCGCTTTTTCTTATAGGCATCGCTGTACTGCTTGGCTCCACCTCGAAGTGTCCGACCAGACTCAATCCTTTTCTCAATGATATACTGAGCCCGGAATGCTAGCCGGGAGAAGATCTTTCTATCCCGGAGGATCCTGATGACCTTCTGCAGGTTGGGGTATGTTACATTAACATCAAGCATTAGAGCAGATCCTTGAACCCTTCAGATTTCACCAGGGGTTCTTCATCGTCTCCAACAGTGAGTCCAGCTCGCTTCTTGTCCTCGGGATGAATGGGCGAACCCATCTCATAAAATATTTTAGCTGTCTGTGCCAGCCTGAGTGCATCCAGAATGGTCTCAGTGTTGTACACCAGACGTGGGATTTTGGTAGAGTCATCAATTCCCAGATTGAACTGAATCAAGGGAGTAATGATGTTCGTATTAATCCAGCCTTCGATCAGTCTGAGTTTTGAGATCCACCGGTCACGCTGCACATCGGCATGGTTCTTGGCAGTGTAATAGTTGCCCTTCTCGATGGTTTCAGTGGTGGAGGTCTGACCCAGGATAGCCTTGGATATCTGCATGTCAGCAATCTCAATGAGATCCTTATATATATCAGCACCCTTACGTCCAGACTTGTCTTCCAAGAGCTCAATCATGGAGTTGTCACTGATTACTGCAGCTGAATCATTCCCCATACTGTAAACTGCTTCCCAGAGATGATCAATCTCAGGTTGAGTCGCTCCAGGTTTGTACTTACCCAGACGGAAAGGCATTCCATGGATCTCAGTGTGTGAGGCCCAGTTATTCCCGGCAAAATCTTTGAACATGAACCAGTTGATACATGACTGTAATATTCCGTATGGTAGACCATCAATCAGCTGAGGAGTGAACACAAGCGTCTTTAATGGATCAAGCTCCTCCGTTTTAGTATGAAATCCTTCTTCAGTCACCCGGACAAACTCTTGAGTCTTTTCCTTCCAGGTGAATGCAGCTGGTGGTGCTTCAATCAGCTTTTCGATTATCCAGGGACCATCCAGGTTCCATTGGATATCTGCTATCACAACACCAGTGAGAAATGCCTGGGCTAGCTGACCTGCAAAGATTGGGATCCGTGGTCGTAGGTGCTGATTCAAAAACTGGATCTGCTTTTCGTCCGCCTCCGGATCATCAGTTGTAAAAGTGAACCCAGAATTGACAACAGATAGAATGCTGGTGTCTGCAGTAGCGTTTATATGGGGATCCCCGGTACGCATTTTATTGAAGATTGCAAACATGGCATCGAGGTCTCCCTCCTGCCAGGAGGTGATGGCAGTTGAGGCTTCTGTTTCAGAGATCTCAGTCCCCCTTGCATATCGGCTCCTGGGAACTCGATATAGACGTACTTCCTTTGATACTCGCTTGAACCAATCTTTAATAGCCATCTCTCACTACTCCATATCGTTTAAAAATGCTGAAACACCGTTTAAAAACGTTTAACTTTGTTCGAGGGGTATGTGGCTACCGCCTCGACCCTTTACGGCGTTTAATTCCAATTTTGCGCTTTCTGACCGATCGGTAGGCAGCTTCAGTATCACCAACTATTTCCAGAAGCTTGAAACCCCCTGCTAGAGAGTCAGCTGGATCCTTTTTGAAGTTTGGATAATAGACCAGTGATTCATACAGGATCTTCATGTGTGGATTCTCGAAAGTTGGTTGCGTAGCACCCTCCTCCCATTTCAGTCCCAGGAATAGAATTTGCCCAAGCTGAATGGGTCCGGACACACCCTGGATCCTCACATCTTTATTAGCCTTATTATCTATCCCCCGGTTGGGCAGTACATAACCATGACGCTTTGCACCATCCTTGTAATCTCGCCACAATAATTTCTGAAGCGTATCTTCCATCCCACACACTATTGTATTCCATTCTTTATGGAGGGCATAGCTATCGTCAACCATATCAACAAGGGGTGCTCTGTTGCTGACACAATCCAGGACTACCACATTGCCAGAGATCTCATCTAACCCCAGGACAGTGTGAGATCTGAAATCAGCAGAGTCGGTTGTTCCATATGCTGGATCCAGATATTGGATAGTTTTTGTAACCTTAATCTCAGACCTGCTCACACCTCTGAACCATTCGGGCTGAAAGAAATCACTCTTTTCAACGGGTTCATTCTGACGTTCCCGGTTGAAGGTGATCCATCCAATTGTCTCGCGCTCTTTTTGTAAAAACTCAGTTGAATAGAGCTCTGGCCAGAATGAATGCTCAACGCCATTCCGATCCTTGATTAGAGCCTTGATATCGGTAAAATCAAGTTTGGGGTGTTCTTCCTGGATACGCGCCAGGATCCCACGGTTGGAAAATTTGTTCCCGGTGAGAAACATGGTACCATTATTCTTATCAAGCATGAAATAAGCGCCACCCAGCAGGCGCTTAATATCCTTTTCGATGAGTTTTTCGCTTTCAACTCTCTCATCGTCATCCAGGTCATCAGCTCCAATCAGGTCAGGCCGGTATTGCCTACTTCTCCAACCACGATGCGTCGAGCGAAGCCCCAAAGCTTTAAATCTCATCCCGGCTTTTATCATGAAGTCACCTGAAGTATCAGCTCCAGCGACGATTTGATCTCCAAAGTCCTGGAGAATTCTGGGATTCTCCTTAAACTCTAATCTGATGAACTCCAGGTTATCACTCGCCAGGTCAGTGTTTTTGGAAATGTGAAGATAAAATTTTCTGAATCCATATAGTCCCTGGTGTATGGGGTAGCCTAGTCCTGCAAATACAGTTTTACCAGAATCACGTCCCATCATCCAGCCAAATAGATGTTTACCACGGGTGTTCAACTTCTTGAGCCAGCGTTTGTGGAATGGTGCAAAGGGAGCCGTGAAATAGTGAGGCAGGTATGTTTGCATGAACCAGAGTGGATCTCGCTTTCCCCTTGCGATCCGCTCTGCTTTTCCCTCAAGGGGTAACGGCGTGACCTCTTCCTGGAGAGCTTGTCGCATTAGCTCCAGTTCAAGCTCAAACTGCTTTCTGGTCGTGATCTTTTTCAGGCTAGCCCCCTAATTGTCGGGCGAATTCGTGACGGTCCATTTCTGCACTCAGGAACTCTTGTGTGGATGTAAGAAGTTCCTCCGTCATCATGCCTTGTTTCATGAGATGATCCTGGTAGCGTTTCATGATATCCATGGCCACTGAGATGTAGTTGGATCCTGGATCGATCTTTTTCATGGATGCAACCAGCTTGGCTATCTGATCACTGTCTTTGGACGTTAAAATCCCGCCACTAGAATCAGTGTTGTCCAGGATAGCGAGGAGAGCCTGTCTGATTTTTCTGGTTAATGATTCAGGGCTGGTTTCAACGAGATCCTTCTGGTCTGGCCATTTGTCTTTGTCCCGCCATCTAGCGATCGTGGCGGTGCTTGCACCAAGGACCTTTGAGATCTCCGAGATGGTTACTCCTCGGAAGTAAAGTTCACGAGCTCGACGCCTGGTTTCGGGTGAATGTTGTGTATTCATGGTCGAAAACTATCAGGATTACCACAATTCATGGCAGGGTTATGAGTGTTTCACTCAATAAAAATAGGAGTGGGAGAGCACTTCTTATAAAATCAGGCCATGAAAAAAGGCAAGATATACATCTTCAACTACATCGGTGCATACGGCACATCCCCCCAGGATATTGCTGATGTAATCACTGCATACAAGGCGGAGGGGATTGAAGAGTTCATCGTTTATATCCACTCACCAGGTGGAAGTATTTTTGATGGTCTTGCTATCTATAATCTACTCAAGGAAGAAAACGTTGAGATCCGAATCATTGGTTACGCAGCCAGTATGGCCAGCGTCATTGCATTGGCTGGTGAGACTGTACGCATGTCTCAGGTTGCCCATTTAATGATCCACAATCCCAGGGGTGAAGCATACGGTGATTCAGAAGAGATGAAGCGTACTGGTAAGCTGCTGGATCAACTAGCAGATACCATGGTCGGCATATATCACCGCAAGACCAAAATCCCCAAACCAGATATCCTCAAGATGATGGATGAGACAACCTGGCTCACTGCTGACCAAGCCCTGGAGCAGGGGTTTATCGATGAGATCATTGACCCGGTAGATAATGATGAAGCAACAAATCTTTACGAGGGATTGGCCGATTACACAAACCTCGTGGCAACGATAAAGCAGGAGAATGAAATAATGGATAAGAAAAAATTGATCGCAATGCTGGGCCTAAAAGCTGAGGCAACAGATACAGAAATCGAAGCTGCTATCGTCAAGATGAAAGCAGATGCTACAGCCAAGCCCAAAACTGACCCACCAGTGGTTCCAGATCCCAAGCTGGAAGTAAAAGATGGCGACAGTCCTGAGATGGTGGCTCTAAAAGAGCGTCTACAAAAGCTTGAGGGCCGTGTTAACACACAGACCTCAGAAGCTGCAACGGCAAAAGCAGCTGCTCTTGTCGAGAAGCACAAGAAAATCATCCCTCCAGCTTCAATGGAGACGGCCCAAAAGTTGGCCCTGGCTGATCCTGAAGGGTTTGAAGCCTTTGTTAAGAACCTCCCCTCACTCTCTGGTGCTGGAGACGATCCCACAAAGGTTGATCCGGAGTCAGGTGAGGATGAGCTGGAAGCTTACTTCAGAGCACAGGACAAAAAAACAAAATAATCCCAAAACGAATCCCTGGCCGAGTATCCCAGGACAAATTTCAGAGAGCCATTCTCAGGAGGAAATATGAATATAAGACAGGTCACAGCCAAAAAGGATAAGCTGCACAAGACCGTTCTCGATGAGGCAATTAAGGCTGCCCCATTCCTGAACTTTGTGGAGTTCTACCCCACAACCGCCGAGGCTATTCCCTATAAGGATACGGATGACCCTACTGGTGGGTTGCAGTCTAGAGCAAAGGGCGCGGACTACGCTGGGGCAGATGACAACCTGAACAAGACCCCTTCCAGCGTTCCCGTAAAAATGTTAGGCTTGCCAGTCTCCATCGATAAGCTGGATCTCCAAACACACATGAATATCCCAGCCCTCAAGTCCAGTCGTTTCAAGGGCGTTGCCCGCAATTTCGGAAAGAAACTGGTTGCGAAAATGTATATCGGTACCGGTGCTGGAAATGAGTTACCAGGATTTTCGACCTATGTGGATGCTGCCTATGATATTGCCCTGGCAGCCAATGGCCTGGATCTGGATGTTGCAGCCAGCGAGAAAATCTTTTTCCGGCAGTTGGATCAAATGATTGCAGATGTGGATCCCCAGGTCATGGCCATGAATCCAAATCTGTGGGCTTACTTCCAGGAGAAAGCCCGTGAGCGCCATGCCCTGAACTGGTCCAAGAATGAGTTCGGACGGCTCATACCCCACTACAATGATATTCCCCTCGTTCCCATCAAGGGGAATGGTATCACCCAGACTGAAGATCAGGGAACTGCAGTTGGTGTATGTACCTCCCTCTATCTCCATCGTTTTGCAGAGCTTGATGATGTCTGTTTCCATACCACAGTTGGAGTTGATGTTACTCCTATCAAGGATATTGACAACGAGGTCATCAAGAAGGGCAACATTGAGCTTTACGGTGTGCCGGTGCGGTACAACAAAAAAGCTCTCGTCCGGATGAAGGGCTTGTACTTCGGATAAGAATACCGGATCAGCAGAAGAGGGGTGTTTGTCTTACCCATGAGATGAACACCCCACAGCTTTTAATAATGTTTAACCAGGAGGTTTATTGTGGGAGTTTTTAAAGTTGGAAAAGGATTCATCATCAATGCACCAGCAGTGGTGAAGGTGAAAGATCCCAATGCTGGTGTTGGTGCTGATTTTGAAGACTACACGACAGTTGGTGAGCTCGGCAAGGGTGGTGCAAAAGTCAAAATCACCCCTGAAGTGGTCAAAACAAAGGTCGAGTCTGGCAGTTCTGTCATTCGCACATCAGGATATGATTGTGAAATATCTTTTGATCTTCCAAATGTTCACTCTGAAAATCTGGCTGTACTTGATGCACTCTCAAATATTGATGTCGATGTCATCATTGAACAGACCGTCAAGGGCTTTGCCAATCCACGCACCTTTGAGTTTCTTGAAAGCGCCATGATTGCTGAGATCGATACAGCACTCACCGGTGGTGAAGCTTCCAAGATTCCCTGTAAGGTTGAAAAGAGTGGCCTCAGCCTGGCTGATATCGTCACCCTCATTGATCCAAGTAATCCTTAAGTCTTAACAGGAGGTCATAAATGTCCGACAAAACAATCATCATGAAAAACCCCTGGGGCTCTGAAGTCCGGGTACCGGCTTCTCGACAGAAAGAGCTTGAGAGCCGTGATTTCAAACTCGTTACTCCGGATCCAGAGGAAATTGATGACTTCACCAAGAAAGAGATCCTGGCCATTGGTAAGGATTCGCTGAAGGTGGATTATCCTGACAAACTCAATAAGGGTCCACTCATCGAAGAGGTTGCAAAAACCTTGAAAAAGCAGGAGCTGACAGAGGCTGACTTTGTCAAGTGGGGTATCGAGTACCGCGCTTCCCTGAAATAAACACCCGGTGGCTGTGGGGTTGATGCTCCCCTGCAGCCACCACCCATTACCCAAACAAAAGAGAAGCCATGACTGCTGAAGAGAAAATTGAGATCAGAGAACTCTCAAAAACGATCAACAAGCTAAACTTGGCTGTCACTAAAGATCTGGCAGTTATCAACACCACGCTCAAGAACTACCATGAAGTCAAGGGTCAGGTCTATGAGAACAAGGAATCCATCTCAAAAGTGAAGATGATCTGGTCCACAATCGTGGGGCTAGCCTTTCTTGTTCAGGTAGTAATTGTCATTATCTCAACCAACGGAGGAACACCATGAGACTATTTAAAGATCGTTTATTTACCGTTTATTTCCTGTCCATAATGTTCGTGGTCTTATTCGCTTTTACCCAAACGGCTTTCGCAGATCCGGATCCACAGCCCAGAGAACCTGAGTACATACTTCAGATCAATCTGGCTGAAGAGATTGCTCCGGTGGTGGCTTTTGAGATTGATGATATAGTCCTGGAGGACATTCTCAAACTGATGTCTCATCTACCAGTATTCAAATGGTTTTTTGCCTGGTTCACCATCATCATGGCCGTTGTAGGGATCCTGAACTACATCGCTTACCTCACCCCCTGGCCCTGGGATGATGCCATCATGCAGCCAGTCTCAGCCCTATTCAAGCGTATTGCTGGAGTCATAACTGGGTGGCGTAGAGGGTACTAACCTTGAAGCGGATCCATCTACATACCAATAGCTCAAGTCATCTCGTGACAATGGGTGCTCTGGTTTTCCAGGGCATTCCATTTCTCGCAACCCTCGAGCGCCCCTGGAGATTCAACGAGCCCTTCAAGAGTTGTCTTGCTGAAGGGACCTACCTGTGCAAGCGGTATATCTCAAAGAATCACCCGGAGAAACGTTTGTCCTGGCAAGTCCAGGATGTTCATGGCCGTACCAAGATGCTGATGCATACTGGTAATTGGGTGAAGAACTCCAAAGGATGTATCCTGCCAGGTACTGGATACGGTCTTCCCACTGCAGAGCCCAAGGTTGCAAACTCTGCAAATGCGATGCGGATTCTCGCAGATCTCACAAATTCTGAAGATTTCCAATTGATAGTCCACAGTAGAGGTTGACATGCCAGATCCTAAGAAAGTCATAGTCTCCACAGCTCAAGAAGTCGACGACGCTGGCCAGTCCTTCAAAGGCGTGATTGCTGGTGCAGTTACAGCTCTAAAGGGTCTGATAGTCGATGCAGCCAAGAAACTGGATGTGTTGAATATTGGGACTTCTTCAATTGACAATCTAACTGCTGACAATCTGACGGTTCAGAATCTGACTGCAGAACATCTGGCAGGAGCTATCGAGCGCTCTGTGGCTAGTTATGGCCGGTTAGCAAATATCGTTGGAGTAGAAGGCGCAAAGCTCTATGCGAGATTGCTCGGGAATCCTCTCGATAAGAACCTTCTATTGCTGGCTGGTGATGACAATACTTTTGCAGCCAACACTTCTTTTGGTGTTATGGGTGGTGGCATTGGTGGTGACGTGCTTCTCGGTATGGCAAATGTTAAGTCAAATGCCATGGTTGGGAGTGACTTCTATCCAATGGGTGCATCAATCTTTGCACAGGTCGTTTTCTCTGTTGGGATGAAATATACAGCAGGGACAACAGGCGTCAAGTATGAGCTTGCCACAGCAAAGGAACTTGATGGTTCAATTACAAATGCATGCAGATCCGTATTCACTGGTGGAGCAGCAGCTGTAAACTTTGATTCTGGGATATTCAACCTCGCAGCCCTTGGAACCCTCACCGCAGATCAAGTCGTCGCAATCAATTCTCTTGCTGAACTTTACTCCTGGGCACTCGCAGGATCTGGCGCAGGTGGAGATGTTGATATCACTGATACTTGGGCATTGATCGGTACATGGTTAGCCATAGAATCAGAGCGAAACGCATTTCTATCAATCCTCAGAGATTCTCACGTTTCAGGCATGGAGATGACTGAGGTTCATTCTGTGAACAACAGGGGTGGAAATTTAGCCTATATCGGTACTGAGACTATCACCAACCCAAGAACGTCAGGCGTGGGTGGATTTTATGACCTGAGTGACTATAACATTTTAGAGACTGGCATCAGCTTTGAGATGACATCCCCAACCGCAGAAGGAATCGGCCTAAAATATGGCCTTGTAGGAATTGACAGCTATTCATTAACACTGAATCATGTTATTGAACCTACACAACTTCGGTCAGCCTTTTTCCATTATGATGCTAATGATAAGTTCATCAGTGAAGTGTCAATTGGTTCAGCCCTGAATGGAACAGGGAGTATTTCTAAATTAAACCAATCAGTTCCAGAGGGTACAGCCTATGTTGTTATCTCTTTTTCCTGGCGGGTAGGTGATGGCTTTAGCACAATCTCAAACATCCAACTCAACGCAGGCTCCACAGCCAACGACTACGAAGCTCCCCTAGATGAGCCTTTCTTGATTGGCGCAAAGAGTGCAAACCTTGGTGGGGCTTACGACGACGCTGATGAGGTCGAGTTCACGAATATCTATGAAACTCAGTTCTTCACTCTATGCTCTGACTCAAGCGGTACATGGGCAACCGGAGCAACAATTGAAGCTGCTGTTGAGATCGCCAAAGGTGAAACTTACACCTGGACCGGACTCGGCGCTGGCGTTCTTCAGTTCATGGTATTGAAGGGTGAACCTACTCAAGCTGAGATCAGAGATCTCGGATATGAAACATTTGAACCGTGGACCATAGCAACCTGTCCTGATAACGCAGGTGGATCAACGAAGTCTGATGAGATGTATGTCAGAGATGGGAAGCTTTATTTCAAGGATAATGTCTCAAGAGTTGCTGGTTTCCTTCCTGGGGATCCGGAGCTTGATCCGGCTGCACTTTATGATTCTGATTATACAGTTAATGCAGATGGTTTCGTTGCTACAAGAGCAACTGTCACAGGAAACATTGATGCTATCTCAGATGGTGTGACTTCAAAAGATAACGTGCTAAGAACGTGGGCAGATGCCACCCCAGGAAATAGTCACAGAATTGACAGGGCTAGCACTGTAATCGAGGACTTAATAAATTATCAAATTGATATCGTTTATTATATTCCTGCTGCTAATACCAACGTGAATGCCTTTGAGATAGCTGGAGAGGCAAGTGAATTAGCAATATTCTCAACGACTGGAGTGTGGGTCACAGAATCCGTGAGAGTAGAGGGAAAAGCGGGAGCTCTCAGGGTTTATCAGAGATCGGCAGCTGGCAGGGCATTTGATGGAGCTAATCTTGTCACTGACGATTTAGTCTATATTGCGTTACTTGAGATCTATCCTTACAATATTTACGAAAATGAAGCTCCAGAAGAAACCGATATCACTCCATTTGTGATCTCAGGCTCACTCGATCTGTCCACAAGAGAAGGCCAGAATCAGATACTTTCTGATGGCAATATGCTGTTAGCTCTGATCCACAAGACCGGGCTCCAGGGGATGTATGACGATGTTAGAGAGATCGATCGATCAAAGGCCAACATCTCAGATACTGACAAATACAGGCAGTATGAAGTCAACCTCTCGAACACCGATGCAATGGCAGCAAGCGACATCAAATTCTATGAATTCAACCAGGTCGATCGCCTCCCGGATCTGCTCTCTCATATCAAGTACCAGGAACTCTCCAAACATGCCAATGTGCTGGTCTACTATTTCCCCAATATGCTGGTCTTTGTGGCCACTGGAGCCGTTGGTGATGGGGATGCTCTGTACCATGGATCCCTACGTGCTGGTGAACCAATTATCATTGATGAGGTGGTCTACTAATGGAAAAGACTATATCCTATCTGGGTGTGAAGCATACTCTCGAGATCAAAACAGAAGGTCCTACCCTACTCCCTGATGGTCAATGTGTTGCTTTCAATGGTGTACTGTGCCCTAGCGTTCTAGAGGTCAAAGAGGAAGTGATTGAAGATGAAATTCCTACTGACCAAAAGTGACCTGGCATTTGAGATCTCCCAAGTCAACGTTCTGGCCACTGGCAAAATCGAGATCCTGGTTAAGGCTAAAAATCCCCTCCTAAATATCTGTTCCCTAGAAACGTTTGAGTACTCACTGGATGGTGCTGTCTGGGTCAATTGCGAGGCAGAACCGGTTCAGGAAATCGACTTCACTTCCATTCCACTGACGGGTAAATATTCAGACTACAAAATCATCTGGGATGCTGCTAGAGATCTTGGTGTGGATGTGGAGCAGAGTGTCCAGATCCGGATCGCTTTGAATGACCGGGCTAACCTGGCTGGTGAAACTTCAGAGCTTCTGGTCCTCGAATTACCCACAATAGATTTCACACCTGCAGATCCAACCATCTTTGTGCGTCCCTTATCCAATACCGATGAACCCATATTTCAATTCATGAGCGTGGTTACCCTGGTTGAATCAAGAGTGCATTTCAAGCTCATCATCTCTGAGAATGCGGACTACTCAGATCCTATTGCAGAGATTGAATCATCCGATGACCAGGCTGACTGGACTGTGGATGAGGATCCGCTTCCTACAGATGGCTGTACTGGTCATGAACCTCACCTGGTCACCTACGTTGGGATTGCAGGCTTGACCCAGGGTAAGGAATACTATTTCAAGGTTGAAGAAACTGCGACCCACTTCTTCCTGGAGAGCTCGGATGGGTTCTACCTGGTAGGATCTGATAACAAGTTTTTAACAAGTTATTAACAAATCATTAAAGGAGCATTAAATGAAGACTTACAAGATCTCTGAGAGCTGCACACTCAAACTGAGACAGATCATGACTGATGATGTGTTAACCATCATCCACCTGGTCAAGGCACTGGATATGGAAAAAGAGGGTCATAGCATCCTGGACTTCGTCATTGTAACCATGGAATCAGGCGCTATCGATGAACTGGCCAAGATTGCCCTGGAAGGGGAATTTCCTGAAGGTAAACCTGGCAGCTGGTTACCCCTTGAAACGGCGCTGGAGGTGGCCGAGGATTTTTTAGCCAGCAACAAAATGCTAGCAAAGAGATTGCAGCCACACTTGAAGAGATTCAACCAGGCGACTCCGGAAATCCCACAGTCTTCGAATCCGGATACGAAGACGACTCAGGTAGAAAAAGCAGATACCAAGAACAAATAGATTTTATTGAGGAATTGATATTCGTCATGAGTGATGGCAAAGCATACAACCGGGAAGCGATCGAGCGGATGGAATTGGTCCGTGCGGTTAAGTGGTTTGCTAAACGAGTTGAGCTAATCAGGAGTTCCCATGAGTGATCAGCAAATGGTTATCGAGGTGATTGGGGATATTAAGAATATCCTGAAGCGTCTTGATACGATTGAAAGTCATTCCAAGAAAACCACTGATCACATGGCCAAAGGGGTTGATTCTCTCTCTGCTACCTGGGCGCGTTATGGCCTGGCCATACAGGGTGTGCAGAACATGATGATGACTGCTCAAAAGGCTTATGACATCATGCTCAGGCCAGCTGCAGAACTTGAAGAGGCTATGCTTGGTGTTCAAAAAACTACCGGTATGACCAATGAGGAGATTGCGGAGCTGAGGGGCCAGGTTGTTAAGCTCTCTTATGCGACCGGCGAGAGTGCCACCAACCTGGCCAAGATCGGTGAGATCGGTGGTCAGCTGGGAATAAAGGGCGTTGAAAATCTATCAGCTTTCATCAGAACCACTTCCATGATGGTGAAAACAACGGATCTGAGTGTGGAAGAATCAGCCTCCAGGATAGCCCAACTCGCCAACATTTATGAACAGCCAATTACCCAGATCGAGAAGCTCGGAGATGTGATCAACGAACTATCCAACAACACATCAGCCGGAGCACGTGATATTGTTGAAGGAGTACGGCGAATTGGTAAGTCTGGCCAGGAGCTGGGATTCAGTTTCGCTGATATGGCCGGTATCTCAGCAACCCTAAAAGAGATGGGTATCGATGCTGAACGTGGTGGTACTGCAGTACGCAATATCATGATCAGAATGCAGACTCAATCTGAACAGATCGCAAGGGATATGGGGATCACTCAAACCGAGTGGAATAAGATGTTATCCAACGATGGCAAACATGCAATGATGGCTTACCTCGAGACGCTCAAAGGCATGGATCAGATAGCTCGATCACAGTCCATCTCCAAGGTGTTCGGCCAGGAAGGTTTCTTGGCTGTGAATTCGCTTTCCGGTGCCACTGAAATGCTCACTGAAAATATGAAGATGGCCAATGATCAATTTGAGCAAGGTGGATCTCTCCAGGCTGAATTCACAAACATAATGCAGGGCATGATTGCTCAGGCCGGGAGGGTCTGGCAAAGGATCAAAGGATTCAGTATTGAAATGGGTGGTACGGTGATCCCACTTGTTACCCGGGGGCTCAAATCCCTAGCAGATAATTTCCAACATATCTGGACCATACTTCCAGGACTTACGGGTGCATGGATAGCTTACAATCTGGTATTAAAACAGAACTCACTCAGCTTATTACTAGCAGCTAAAAACACGAAGATCTATAGAATTGCTTTGGTCCTTCTCCGGAGAGGATTGAAGTCAACCATGTACCTCATGAGAAACTTCAAAGCTGCTCTTATGTCCACAGGTATCGGCGTAGTCATTATCCTGGTAAGTGAGCTCATTGCCTACCTCATGAGAACGGATAATGTCCTGACTAGGATTTGGTTAAATATTCAAAAGGGTATGGGCTGGATCCAGAAGATGACTAGTGGATATTCCACTATGTATGAGCAGGCTGTTTTGGGCTTAGAAGAGCTCGACCGGCAAGCCCTTCAATCCAGCGAAGAGTACCAGCAAAATGAGCTGGCCAAGGCAGAAGCTGCTCAGGTCGCTGCGGATGAAATCAAATCCACAAATCAGGCCCTGGAGGACTACCTCAATTCAGAACGTCGTGTGGGTCTGGAAGAACACAAAAACTACCTGGAAAAGAAACTTGCTCTCACAGTAAATGAGACTGCCAAAGAGCGTCTGGCTTATGAGAAACTAAGAGACAAAATTGCAGATATTGAAAAGCAGATCACCGAGCAAAAACGTGAGGAGTCTGAGAAGCGAATCAACATCACTTTATCCAGGGTCGAGCGACTCTCCTCTGTCATTACAGATGAAGCCCTGGATGCCTACATGGAGCAAGCAGCAATCAAAGCCCAGGAGACCAACGGAATCATCCAGGAAGCCTGGTTAAAAAGGCTGGATATTTTGAGGTCTGAAAAAGAAGAACGATCCGCTAACCAGGCACAGCTAGAAACCGAGCTGCTGGCCATGACAGCACTGGTTGAACAGAGGGCTATAGCAGAGCAGCGCTTAGTAGATTCAAAGGCTCTGATGTCCTCCCTGATTCAATCAGGATTCGATCTAAATAGCACAGAGGTCCAGCAGGCAGAATACAACCTGGCCCTTGCTCAGGCAAAAGTGGATGCCATCGATCAAACCATGCAAAAACGCAAGTCTGAATTCAGCCTGGGATTGGGATTAGAAGAGAAACTCATCAAGGCAAAACAATCCTTCGCAAGGATGAACCAGGCTCTCCAGGCCAAGGGGATGTTGGGTACCCTTAAGGACATCACCATGGGTACCATCTCAGCTGGTGTCAATGCAGTGAAATCGGCTGCTAGCTTACCTTTCCCGGTCAATCTCTTAGCCATCGGTGGAACCATGGCCACAATCATTGCAGCCATCTCAAAAATCAAAGGTTTTGCTGGGACTGTGACTGCTTTTGCAAAGGGTGGAATTGGACCGAACAAACCTTTCCTTTCCATGATGCATGAAGATTTCCAGAACACAGGACTTGAGATAGTTACACCTGTTAAAACCTTCCGCGAGATCTTACACAAAGAAGTGATGCCACACATGCAAGCAACGGTGAATGCAGATCTCAATAATGCCGGTATCGAGAACAGACTTGATGAGCTCAACTCCAGGATGGCCACTCTCTCAACTGACATGGCCACAAAGACCGGTGAGGAATTAGCTGGCCACCTTCGAGGTCAACTTTGATTGATAAATTCCATTTACTCATAGCTGATGTCAATGTAACAAATGCCCTGGATAAGAAGACTTTTCCTAAATGGATCAAGGACACCTATCGGCAGATCTCACCCCTTCGATTTACCATTATCCGTGCCATGGCTGAATCACTAATTGGAGCACCTCTGGCCAGAGAGATGTCTGTAAAATTATTGAAGTCTTCAACCGGTGAAATTCTGCTCAATGGCTTTATAGACTTGGTTGGTGACAAGTCAAGTAACATGCCTCAGCTGACCGTTTACCCGAATGCTTTACTGCTAAAGGATACACGACCCGGTGAAGAAAAAAACCTTAACGATGCTGACTGGAATCCGGGAGATGTGGAAGATGAATCAGCTGAAATAGTCCGGGAATTTAACAGCTCTGGAACTGAGCACATCAGGACGATTGTACAGAAGCTATTACTCTCAGTCAACTCACAAAAAGGCACCAACTTTTCAGCCAGCGTTGATACTATCCCGGACTCTACCGGCAATAGCCAAAGTAAGTTCTTCGGCAATATCCTTGAAGCCATCGATCAATCCTCCTGGTGGATCAAACTGCTGGGTCCCCTCGCAGTATTGATCTCCTGGCTCACCGAGGATGAATACCAGATCCGGCTCAAGAACGGCACCTACTATCTGGTCAAGCGTGACTTTGGAATATTCCAGAAGCTTTGGATTGTGGCTGGAGGATTGTTGAATGTATCAGCTACATTATCAATATCAAAAGGATGGCTTTTCAGTTCTAAGGGATTGGGGATCTATGTTCCCTCATCCTCCATCACCATGTTTAACTGGGGTCGCTGGACTATCCCTGGAGAGGATTGGACTCTTCCCAATATTGGAGTCCAGATAAGTGTTTATCGGATGACTGCAGGTGGCTTGGATCATGTGACAGATGATAGCATATCGATTTTTCCCCAACCTGATTTTAATCCCTCATCCAGCCAGATGACCAATAGCTATGGACCAGTGATCAATCCTAACTCCTCATCTAATATTCCATTAGCCAGAATCAGGGCATTCCTGGATGAAGAAGGGTACCAGGGAGATCTCGCTGAGATCGTTTCCCGGTTCGACTATGACTCTCGGAATACCTATGTAATAGTCAGAGCTCAGAAGAAGAAAAACGACCTCTCCGGAAGCACCTTACTTTTGTCATTTGAAACCACTTTCGATGATAGTTATGAAGTCCATTACCGGGATGAGAAAGCCTCCAACATCCTTGAGGCACTCTGCTCAGTTACCGATCGGGAATGGCGAGTTGATACTCAGGATCGCGTTTATATGATACCCAGGGACACTGAAGGAAATGAGTTCACCATCTCAATGGATGACATCAGTTCATTCAAGGATTCAGAAGAGAAAACCACTTCCAGGCCAGTGAACCTGAAGCGCTATGAAGAGGACAAAAATGGCAAGGTAGTCTCTCGTGGAATCAAGCTTCGCAAGAACGAATATGAATCGATTGTGAACACGATCGAGGAACGCCAAGAGGGTGGTGTAAACCTCACTGATATTGAATTGATACATAGACCCGGCTATGGGATTCTGAAGACAGGAATGCTTGATGGAGAATCCCTGGGCCAGGTCGTTGAGCGTAGTCGTCACCTGTACAATCCACTGGAACGCTTGAAACTTGAGGAGGCGCTGTGATAGGCATGTTAGGAACAGGAGCCCCAGCATTCATCCTGGGTCAAACCCTATATCAAATGCCCTCACCGGTGAAGGGTAGCAGGGATGAAGATTACAAGGATGAAACAGAAGGGATTACCAATGTCCGGGGTAAAAGGATCAAGTTCGAGAAACTGCTTAGATGGCAGGGCAAATATCTGTTCCCCCTTGAGGATCCAGAAGTCTATGACATCCTGGTCTCGGTATTTAATGCCAGTCGTCAAATCATGTGGATCCCCCATGTTGATATTCCGTTTATTCGATATGTGGTCGGTCTGGAGAAGCCCAAACGCATCCTCGTCAAAGGGGATGTGAGAATTGAGCACCTCGAGGTGGAAATGATTGCAGTAGATCTCACAAACAAGATCCCAACGATAGATAATATGATTAAAGCTATCAGCCCCTTCAGTGTGGCCATTCTTAAAAGGAGTTAATGATGTCAAGATTTGCATTCGCGTTACTAGGTCAAACTGCTGATGAAATCCTACAAGGTTTACCATGTAAGATCAAAGATGAGCAAACTGGAGAGTTTGTGGCCAGCACCAATGCCGATGATGGATATGGCTTCACGATTCAGAACAACAATGATAGTTCATACATCGTTGATGGACTGCCCATGAGCATTTATACCATCTACGCCGGGTCTGACCAGGTGCCCCAATCTGAGCTCAAATATAAAGTGTTTCTAAATGAGGAAGCCTTGGCACACTTCATAGATGCTACCGATGGTGGGGACAAGATCTGGCACCACAAACTGAATGATACACAAGTGTCAGCTGCACTTCTGTGGAGCTCTGAGCACATTGCATCTCTCCTCGAGGAGAAGGCTGATGTTGAGGCATTGGGTAATGTGTCCGAAGCCCTGGCCAGTAAATCTGATACAAACCACACTCATGATGCCTATGCTGTAAAAGAGGCCGGGACTCACATGATAGCTGAAGACGATCAGAAGCTTGGAGTCAATGCCCACACCGATGACTTCAGCACTCGTGCTGGCAAAATGGCCATCAAACAGGATTTTAACAATCCCACAATCCTTGATGAATCGAAGACTCTTAATCAGAATTTAGAGCGATTGCAGAATGGGATCGATGATCTCCCACAAGCGCCATCTGGATATCTAAACCTAGAGCGTCAAAGCACCCATTACCCATTGACGGTAGACAATATTGGAAAGCTATATGCTCAGGGTGATTATGCTGCAGCCGAGCCGAGAACTTTTGGAGTTTACTACATTATGGCACATCCCGATGATTCAAATACTGCAGTGAGAATTACCCTTGGTACTAAAACAGGTGCTGATGGTAGCACTTAGATAATATCGAATATTCTGCTCTAAGAATGGAGTAGGTCAAGGAGGGGGAGCTCCTCAACCCAACCTGGTTGCACCCAGGAAGAACCCGAAGGTCTACTCCAATTCCAAGAATCATGAGAAAGTAACCTTCACGCCATTATTGGAAAGAGGAGGTTGCAATGAATGCAGCAAATCAGGATAGTTTGATCTCGTGGGTCGGTGGCAAAAAACAACTTCGCAAGACGATCTCCCAATACATACCCAATGACATACAAGGTTACATCGAGCCCTTTGGTGGAGCTGGCTGGCTCTTGTTCTACAAGTCCAGGTGGGCTCAGCTGGAGGTGTACAATGATATTAACAGCGACCTGGTCAATGTATTCAGGACGGCCAAATACCACCCAGAAGCCCTATTAAAAGAATATGAGTATATGGTGGCCAGTCGTGAGCTCTTCGGCCAGGTGAGGGCAAATCCGGGCTTCACAGAGATTCAGAGAGCAGCTAGATTCATGTTCCTCCTCCACAGATCTTTTGGTGCATTGGGAGCGCACTTCGGAACATCAAAGGTCACACCAGTTAAATCACAGCAGCACCTACTAAAGAAGATCGACCTGGTGAGTAAACGGCTGGACAAGACCATGATTGAGCATCTATCATTTGAGGAGCTGGTGGCCAAGTACGATGCACCGGGAAACTTTTTCTTTTGTGATCCACCCTACTTCCATGGCCACGACTATGATCTACAGTTCGATCACATGATGCTATACGACGTGCTGTCAGAGGCGAAAGGGAAGTGGCTACTCACGTATGATGACTGCCAGGAGGCTCGAGATCTGTTCCAGGGATACTGGATGAAATCACTGGTCCGACAGAAAGGTATCGAGAGAAGGCATGGTGACATGGAATATAAAGAGGTATTAATCGCCAATTATGAGCCGTTTAAACAGGGTTTAAACACTACACTATGGGATGATGACTAGTCGATTAAAGCTGACCAGCTGGTAGAGTGAGAATCGCGCCGATTATAGGATGTCCATTTAAATTGATCAAAACGTCCATTTAAAATGCGCGTCGATAATTATTCTTTCATTTAAAATGCGTGTTGATAAATGGAATGTCCATTTAAAATGCAAAAAAGTTTCATTTAAAATGCGCGTCGATATAATTCGCGGTTAAAAAAGTTCTTGCACATCCTATTGTGTTGGTGTTATAGTAATGTAGAACACCAAAAGAGGTGAAA
>Ga0307991_1000267_pt1 | contig 39069 bp, 34 predicted proteins | sample EllFjometagen131_FD_203146 | JGI IMG/M metagenome (GOLD analysis project Ga0307991, IMG submission 203146) | Marine microbial communities from Ellis Fjord, Antarctic Ocean - #131 | ecosystem: Environmental > Aquatic > Marine > Unclassified | place: Southern Ocean | collected 2014-10-08 | reverse complement strand
AAAGGGGAACTGCTTCCCAAACATGTGTTGAGAGATATTGACGAGGGAGATACTTACGTTGATGAAGTTTTGCAGATAGAAAGTTTCATGAATACAATTGATATTATTCACAATATAGATGATGAGAATAGAGAATACCGAGAAAAATTATTTTTAAATAATTACCCGCCTGATAAACAGCGTAGAATCAGAAGATGTATCGCACGACGCAATACCAAAATATTCGAGGCATTGCAGGGCTGGCGCTTGGAAGGCAGTTTGATCGATAAGATAGAAGAAAAAATCAGACAGCACATTGAGTGGTTTGACAACAGAAATAAATTGATCAGCATGTGTGCGGAAAGTTTTGGCGTATCTGTTACCGAACTTAAGGAAAATTTGAAATCGGAAGACAAATTCTTTAAATTCACCGGGTCTTGTTGTGATTTGGAAGAAGAAGATCTGCTCTTGATTTTTTGTAACTTAAAGAAAATACAGAGTGAACAGGCGGAAAAGGAAAATTTAATTAAAGCCAACAGCCGAAGCTTAAAACGAATTATGTCAGGGGTTGATGAGGGTAGATGGAAGGCTAAACTGGCCAAAAGCGAGCTCACTAAGGCCAATTTGCGGCTTGTTGTCAGTATTGCCAAAAAATACACCAACAGGGGATTGCAATTTCTGGATCTGATTCAAGAGGGCAACATCGGGTTGATGAAAGCGGTTGATAAGTTTGAATATCGCAGGGGATATAAATTCAGCACCTATGCGACATGGTGGATACGTCAGGCTATCACCCGTGCAATTGCAGATCAAGCTAGAACCATCCGTATTCCTGTCCATATGATAGAAACCATCAATAAATTAATCCGAACTTCCCGCTATCTGGTTCAGGAACTGGGGAGAGAACCAAAACCTGCCGAAATTGCCGAAAAAATGGAAATTCCCCTGGAAAAAGTTCGTAAAGTTTTGAAAATTGCCAGGGAGCCTATTTCCCTTGAAACGCCGATCGGAGAGGAAGAGGACAGCCATCTGGGAGATTTTATCGAAGATAAAAAATTTGTACTGCCTTCGGATGCCGCAGTCAGTTTGAATCTGGCCGAACAGACGCGAAAGGTCCTTGCAACGCTGACTCCGCGCGAGGAAAAAGTGCTTCGGATGCGTTTCGGTATCGGGGAAAAAGCAGATCACACCCTTGAAGAGGTAGGACAGGATTTTGCCGTCACCCGTGAACGGATAAGGCAGATTGAGGCTAAGGCATTAAGAAAATTGCGGCATCCAACACGCAGTCGTAAATTAAAAAGTTTTATCGAGATTTGAAAAACCGTATCACACTAACTATAATACTTGACAAAAGGACTTTCTGAAGTTAGTAAGAAATTCGAGTTATTGAGTCTACGATCCATAAGTGAACAAAATAACTATTGCCTGATATATTTCAGCTTTCAGGTTAGCGCTAGTTTGTCGTATGGGCCTATAGCTCAGCTGGCAGAGCCACCGGCTCATAACCGGTAGGTCCCTGGTTCGATTCCAGGTGGGCCCATATCCTAATTTTTACAAACAGGCGAAAATTAATATGTACTATTGAGAAAGGCAGAAAATGATGCAGCTTTACAGATTTGAATATAAAGCTGAAAAGGCGTGGTGATGGAAATGCACCACGCCTTTTTTTTAAATTTTAGCTTACGACCTGTAATATCTGATTTGCTTTGCTTCTGTCTTTACAGTTCAGTCGTGCCGACTGGAAAGAATTTGGTATGAAAGCCAATGTCGCCGACATCATCGCCATGATGGACATGATCGCTCCCCCTGATCTTGCCGAAGACTGGGATAATGTCGGGTTACAGGTAGGGCTGGCTGAATGGAATGTAGATAAAATATGGATTGCACTTGATCCGACCCCGCAGGTGATGGCCGCTGCCTGCAACAACCATGTGGATCTTCTCATAACTCATCATCCACTTATCTTCAAACCGCTGAAATCAGTTGATTTAAATAAAGCCATCGGCAGTATAATTAATCAGGCAATTCAAAACAAAACAGCAATATTCGCTGCCCATACGAATCTCGATACGGTATCGGGTGGTGTAAATGATGTGCTGTCTGAGCGGATCGGGCTAATGAACACAACAGTACTGGTAAAACCCGCCGGAACAGGAAGATTGAATAATGAAACCAAGGCCTATGATACATATCCGCTGGTAACTGCGGAGCGTCATAATGGGCTGGGGCGGGTCGGCAAACTTGAAAAAGATATGTGTCTTAAAGATTTCAGTGGGGTTGTCAGGGAAAGACTCGGGCTTGAAAATATCAGGGTTGTCGGAAATCCGGGCCTGCGTGTTTTCAAAGCGGCAGTCTGCAGCGGCAGCGGCAGCGGACTGATGGGTCATTTTTTTTCCTCCGGTGCCCAGGTTTATATTAGCGGGGATATAGGGTATCATAATGCCAGAGATGTTGAATCAGCAAATTTGGGATTGATCGATTTAGGGCATTTTGCATCAGAGCATTTAATTATAGATTCTGTTGTGACACGGCTGCGTAAGATGACTGCTGACAGTAAAATGGACATTTGTATCGAAGGTTGCACGATTGAAAGGGACCCATTTTGGTGCATTGATGACATCGTTTGAAGCATTGACGTTTTTTTTACCGGTTTATTGAAAATGCTGAAAAATATAATTGTAACATTGCATTATGCTGAGTCGGGCATTATGTTTTTGAGGTAAAGCGGCCCAAATATTGGTGACAAACTGATTAGGGGATACTTTTAAAGTGTATCAATATGTTGTTTAACCGTTAATTACAGGTGGTGAGTGCTAGTATGAAAGAACAGATAAAAGGTTTAGTAAGACTTCAGGCGATAGAGACCCGGATTAATGAAATAAAACAACGACTGGATGATGTGGGACATAAAATAAGGGAACTGGATAAACAGGTTGAATCCCATGAAAAAGGGATTGAAGAAGACGCAACCGCCCTGGAAGTCAAAAAAAAGGAGTATCGAGAATATGACACGGAGATACAGATCAGCCAGTCCATGATAAATAAAAGCCGGGAAAAAATGAAGGTTGTCAAAACAAACCGGGAATACAGGAGTATGCTCAAGGAAATCGATGAATTGAAGTTAAAAATTTCTACGACGGAAGAACAGATGCTCAACAACCTTGTAGAAATAGATAGACTGGAAAAAGGTATTGAGGCCCGGGAAAAAGAATTTTTACTGATTGGCGAAGAGGTAATCGCTGAAAAGGCAGAGGTACAAAGCGCGTCGGCTATGGATAATGAAAGACTTGTCACACTTCGACAGGAATGGAAAAATGGCTGTGAGGAAATAAAACCCGATATTTTGGTAAAATTCAGCAGGGTTAACGGAAAAGTTTTCGGGGCCGCCGTTGTACCGGTGCAGGATGCCGTATGCCAGGGATGCCACATGAATATTCCACCGCAGACATATAACGAAATCCAGCGTTGCGACAGCTTGAAATTCTGTCCTCATTGCGAACGGATTGTCTATTGGCAGGGAAATTTGGAATTGGAAACCTGACCACTCTTGGTGTATCACGAAGAATACTCAGAATTTTAGCAATTTAGCGGTCAAAGCAGTCCAGACGATCGCGGAATCCATAGCGGATTTCGAGGAAAGTCCGAACACCACAGGGCAGGGTGCTCCATAACGTGGAGTCGCGGCAACGTGAAGGAAAGTGCAACAGAAAGTATACCGCCCGAATGCCGATATCTCTGGACCGGGTGAACATTTTGCCCGGACCCGGAAAACCCGGCAGACAGGGTAAGGGTGAAACGGTGCGGTAAGAGCGCACCAGTTCTTCGGGTGACCGGAGAAGCTATGTAAACCCCACCCGGTGCAAGACCAAATAGAGGAGTGATTGAGGGTTGCCCGCCCGAGCTCCCGGGTAGGTCGCAAGAGGCGTCGGGTAACCGGCGTCCCAGATGAATGATCGTCACCCGGTTGATAAGGGTAACCTTGGCCGGGCACAGAATTCGGCTTATTGATTGCTTTGGCCGCTTTTTCCCCACCTATTTTGTGATGAATCTGTAAAAAATTCAATTTAGGCGGTTTCGTAAAAAGATCACATTCAAGGCGTGCAAATTTTGTAACCATAAAGTGTACTGATCGTACGTTGAATGATTTGAAAAATGTAGCACCGGAAGTGGGACCTTTTGCGAAACCGTCGTTTTGGAAGTCGTAAACAGATGATGTATAATCCAATCGAATGGAGTTGAAAGCAATGCTTCAAATCGAAGAACTCAAAGTTGAAGTGGGGGGGAAGTCGATATTGAAAAATATCAATATGGAAATCCCCAAAGGGGAAACCCATGTCCTCTTCGGCCCCAATGGATCAGGCAAAACAAGCCTGATGATGACCCTCATGGGATTTTCCGGGTATCGTGTTACCCACGGAAAAATAACATTTAAAGGTAAGGATATCACCCATATGCCGGTTCACGAGCGGGCCCGGCTCGGTATTGGCGTGATGTTTCAGCGGCCCCCTACGATCAACGGCCTGAAAACCAGAGATATCGTTGAGATTTGCGGAAACGGCAGACCGATTGATGTCGAGGATCTAGCCCGGGATCTGCGCTTTTCTAATTTTCTCGACCGGGATGTCAATCAGAATTTTTCCGGGGGGGAAATAAAACGTTCCGAACTGCTTCAGCTTATGGCACAGCAGCCCGACCTTGTGCTTCTGGATGAACCTGAATCAGGCGTGGACCTTGAGAGTATCATTCTTCTTGGGGAAACCATCAATAAGCTTTTAAATCGTGGGGTTCAATGTATTCGTGAAAAACCGCATAAAAACATTATTGCGGCCAAGGTCAAATCAGCACTGGTCATTACCCATACCGGACATATTTTGGATTATATCACTGCCGACAAGGGACAGGTCCTTTTTGACGGTGTTCTATGCTATTCAAGAAATGCAAGAGAAATTCTGAAATGGATTCGCGAATACGGTTATAAGGAGTGTGCCAGATGTGCCATTTAGACAAAAGTGATACCGTAAACCCCTCAGATTACAATGTTGATGCCCGGAATCATGCCTATGTTGAAAATCTTTCTGAAATTGCGCCTGAAGCGGCTGCACAGTTTTTAAATATCGGCGTTGATACAAATGAAAAAGCGCGTTCCGGCACATTTATTCAACAAGATAAAACAATTATTCATTGCAAGAGTGCTCAACCGGGCGTCGAAATCATGGGAATTAACCAGGCATGTGACACATATCCCTGGTTGTCTGATTATATGTGGAAAAGCATTGCACCGGATAAGGACCGATTTACTGAAAATTCCAGTAAAACATCCCATGAAGGGTATTTTATAAGGGTACTGCCCGGGGTCAAGGTGAAAGATCCGGTGCAGTCCTGCCTGTATATTTCCAGTGAGGGATTTTCACAGAATGTTCACAATATCGTCATTGTCGAGAAAGACTCCGAAGTTCACATTATTACCGGATGCGCCACGGCAAATCATTTGAAATCAGGACTGCACATCGGTGTTTCCGAGTTTTATGTAAAAAAAGGCGCTAAATTAACCTTTACCATGATTCATGACTGGGGGGAGAATATCAATGTTCGGCCGCGCAGCGTAACCCATGTTGCGGAAGGCGGGACGGTGATTTCCAATTATATCTCGCTTAAGCCGGTGGGATCTCTTGAGATGTTTCCCACAACTTATCTTGATGGCAAAGGGGCTCTAGCCCGTTTTAACAGTATACTGGTGGCAGGGAAGGGTGATTATCTCGATGTCGGGTCACGGATCATACTCAATGCCCCCCAGACAAGGGCTGAAATTATTTCCCGGGGGATCGCCGCCGGAGGGACAATTATCGCGCGTGGAGACCTGGTGGGCAGAGTTGCCCAGATAAAGGCCCATCTGGAATGTAAGGGACTCATCCTTAAAGATGGGCTTATGCACGCTATTCCTGAACTGCGGGGGTATCTACCCGGAGTGGAAATGTCCCATGAAGCGGCAGTGGGTAAGATCGACCAGCGTGAGATAGAATATCTGATGGCCAGGGGGATGGATGAGGAAGAGGCGGTTTCAACCATTGTCCGGGGTTTTTTAAATGTAGATATTGAGGGACTTCCACAAGGGCTGGCCGCCAGACTGGACAAGGCAATTGCGGAATCTCAGAAAGATATGATGTAAACGATGAATATCAAGGAAGATACATATTGCGATATCTCTTTTGCCGAAAAGGTCGGTATTTTTTCCCACGATTACCTGAGGTGCTGCGGTTTTATCGCCGATGTGAACATGTCCGGGTATATTTTTTCTAAAAAACTTTATTCCACAATGATATGCGCTTCCCAGCTTTTGGAAGATTTTCTAGATTTTCACGGTGCCAAAAATAATGAGGACTGGTATTTTTATCGTGAACTGACCGCTGCCGTAAGACATTTGAATATGGCAAGTTATTCACAAAAGCACATAAGTAACCGGCTTGATTTTTATTTAATAGCGGATTCACAGGATTTTAGAAAAGAGGGTGATACCACGTTGAATTTTTTAATGTCAACGACAACAAAGCTGGCGCCGGTAATTCTTGATGAAGCCAGGCGACTCAATATTCCCTTGCCCGGTAAATCCTTTAAATATTCTAATTTCCCCGCTGTTACAACAAGCGAAATACTAAAGTATAATATTGATGATAAAAATAAGGATCAGCAGAAAAAAAATATTGTAAAAATTGCCAGTGAATTTCTGGGTATAGCTGCTAATTTTGATTACCTCAGGTTTTATAAACCGTATAGCTTCGATGAAATGCTGTCAATTGTACCGGAGCAGATTAACGAAGTTGAAATCAGACAGTTTGAGATGCTGGTGCACAATCTGCAATCTTCTTTTGATACCTATGTGATCCATGGAGGATACCGGTATGGCAATCGGAAGCTGAAAGCGTTGCGGGGATGTTTTTCGGTGGTGTTCCATTTACTGCAAATGATGGGAAAATTGCTACATTTTTATGAAAGGCACCTGCACGAAGCCGGTTATAAAAATATATACAAAAAAGTGCAGGTTAAACTCGCCGGTCTGATCAACCCCCAGATGTTGCTGGATCGTACCCTGAATTACGGGTTGTTTTATGTCTGCCATTTTTTGAACAACGGTAAAAAACTGGCCCAGGAAATTCTCAACGAAAATATTGAACGCAGCCTTATTACGGTGGGCATACCGGTGAAACTGGGGTTTCATAGCCGCCCTAGCCTACTGGTTGCAAAAATTGTTCAACATTATGGGGGCCAGGTGGAACTCTGCGTCGGTTCGGATCGATTTGATGCAGCCAGTGTTCTGGATCTTCAATGGGCCGGTGGAAAAATCAATAAAGAGGGACTGGAGCAGGTCGTTTTCGAAGGTGACAGCCGGGCTCTCAAGGATATTGTGATTCTGGCAGGGGTTAATTATGGTGAAGACAGCATGGGCAAGGGAATCCCTTTGCCCAACAAACTTCAATACCTGCGCCAGGGAAGATGACCGGGCAAATGAATACCGCCGTTATTGTTGCAGCCGGGAAAGGTGACAGGATGGGGGATGACATCCCCAAACAATATCTGTTGCTTGGCGCTCGTCCAATCCTGTGGCACAGCCTAAAAACTTTTGAAACTTGTGGGGAGATAGACCGGATAAATTTATGCATTCCGAAACAGGATTTTAATTTTTGTCGTTCCAATATTTTGACGCATCTTGATTTTCCGGAAAAGATAAATCTTGTGCCCGGTGGGACCCGGCGTCAGGAATCAGTATACAACGGTATTATGGCAATCGATGGTGCTGCCGGTAAAAACGGTATTGTTGTTATTCATGACGGTGTGCGTCCTTTCGTAAAAACTGGCCATATCACCGGATGCATCAGGGAAGCTGTGATAAATGGCGCCTGCATCTTAGCTGTTCCTGCCGTTGATACGATTAAAAGTGTTAGCCCCGAGGGCCGTGTCGTTAAAACGCTTTCAAGAGACTGTGTCCAGATGGCCCAAACCCCCCAGGCTTTTCAATACGATTTAATTAAAACGGCACATGAAGAGGCCCGTCAAAAAGGTTTAACGGGCACAGACGATGCCCAGTTGGTGGAATTTATCGGGCAACCTGTCAAGGTGATCAGGGGCGATAAAAATAATATCAAAATAACGAACCGGCCGGATCTCGTGCTTGCCCGGGCCCTGCACGCTATGGTATAAAATTTTAGATTCCAAAATACCGGTTTTTTGTGCTTTCAGTTTGTTGTTTCTCTCCGAACCAAAGTCCGGCTTGTTCGGGGTGGACGTTTGGTTTGAGATTTGCGCGTTATTTGTAATTTAGTGCCTGTAATTTATCATTTGCGGCGTACGCCTTTTCAACGGCACCGGTCTATCCGGATTAGGGCTTTAATTATTTTTATTACCTGTTCTGCTGTCTCAGCATAGTGTGCCCGCCCTGGTTTGCCTGATTCTGCAAGCTTATAACCGGCTTTGAAATTAAAAAGAATCAAAGGCCTGTCATGTTTAAGGGCCAGCGCTGTTTCCGAAAGCGTACCCGAACCGCCGGGGCAGACGACCACCACGTCGCTGGACAGAATATTGATACTGTTACGGGCGCTTCCCATTCCTGTAATAACGGGTATGGCGATATATTCGGACGCCCGGTGGCGATTTTCATCCGGCAGAATGCCGACGGTCACACCGCCATGCTCATTGGCTCCTTTTGCCGAGGCTTCCATGATTCCAGCGTTCCTTCCGCCGTTTAGCAGTACCCAGCCCTGTCGGGCGATCAAGCGCCCGAGTTCGTATGCAGCGGCAAAATCTTCGGCCGTTGCCGTACCTCCGCCCATGACACCTATAATTAACGATCTTTTCATATTTCCATCATCATTGCCGATAACTGATCTCACTTTCAGGTCTCAGTCCATTTGAACGACAAAGAACCGATCACCATGAAAACAATCGACATGCCGGTCAGCACTGTGATGTGGTACCTCAAATCATAAAGCCCGACGCCTTCATTGATGATAAGCCGCATGGCTTCGGTTATATGCTTCAACGGGAAAAACTGTGAGATCAGTTTAACCCAGTAACCGCTTCCCTCTAAAGAAAACCAGACTTCGGACAAAAACATCATGGGCCATGAGATCAGATTCAGGATTCCGTTGGCAAGTTCCTCACTGCTGACTTTGGCCGCTACGAGCAGACTCATTGAGATGATACAGATACTGCCCAGGGCGAAAATAAAAATTAAATCCAGATAGGAGCCGGCGCATTTAAATTTGAAAATAAATGAACAGCCGGCATAAAGAATAAAGTTGTTGACTAAGATCAGAAAAAGTCGGGAAACCACCTGGGCTGCCAGATATTCAAATGCAGTCAGGGGGGTGGCCTGCAGGCGTTTTAAGACACCGTTTTTTCTATATCGGACAATTGTGTAACCAACCCCATAAAGAGCGCTGAACATCATGCTCATGGCAATAATTCCAGGGAAAAGCCAGTTGATATAATGAATTCGGGGCCCATTGACAAATGATTTAACCGCCAGACCAGGATGGTCTGCAGGAGAGTAGAGTGCCCTTAAGAGGAGGGACTCGGCAATGTTGCCTTTGGGGGAACTCTGATTGAGCCAGTAGTGGAGAGGCTGTGATCCTTTTTCGACCAATAGATCGATTTTATGATATTTAAGCTTATCAAAGCCGGTCTTTCGATCGTTGAATTCAACCCTCCTTATCAGTTTCAGTTGCCCAAATTCCACTGGCAGCGAATCTACCTGTGTGGCGGACACCTTGGGCGGAATGATACCGATTTTGTATTCGCTCTGACCCCTATTTTGAAAAATTACGGTAAAACCGAGGATAATCAAAAAAGGAAAAAGGAAATTCCAACCAAAGGCTGCCCGGTCGCGGAAATATTCCTTGTTGCGTGCAATGAAAATTGAGTAAAAGCGTTTTAATATAGTGTTCATTATCGGTTATTTTTATTGTCTCAATTGCCTGCCGGTAAGTTTAAGAAAAAGATCTTCAAGTGTTTGAGGCCTGACCGTAATCAGTGAGAGGTCGATGCCTTTTTCCAAGAGTGCCCCGAGGCAGAGATTAACGTCCGTGACCAAAATTTCATAACGATTGGAAGTATCGATTATTTCAATGTCAGGGCAAATCAGCCTGATTTTTTCCGAAAACAGCAAATGATTGATGGCGGAATCATGCTTGGGAAAACTTAATGTTACACCGAAACAATGTTTTCTCACAAGGTCGTCAGGTGAACCTTGCGCAATTATCCTGCCTTGATCAATAATAGCGATTTCTTCACATAGAATTTGCGCCTCTTCCATATAATGGGTGGTCAAAACCACTGTTTTGCCTTGAGCCTTGATTGTTTCCACGATCTCCCAGAGATGCCGCCGGGCCTGGGGGTCAAGGCCGGTTGTGGGTTCATCCAGAAAAAGGAGGTCCGGGTCATTTACAAGGGCGATGGCAAGCATCAGCCGCTGTTTTTGTCCGCCTGACAGTTTATCATTCCTGCGACTTAAAATATCTTCAAGACGGCATAACCGGATAACTTTTTCAAGGGGCATGGGCGCCCGGTAAAGGTTGTAGAATGTTTTAAGGCTTTCCAGGACGGTCAAAAACGAAAAAAGAGAAGTGGCTTGAAACTGGATTCCAACCTCCTCTTTAAAGGATGAAGTCTTAGGTGAGCCTTTATATAATATTTCTCCGGAATAATGGGGGATAATATCTTCGATAATCTCAATTGTAGTTGTTTTTCCAGCACCATTGGGACCGATAAGACCGAAACAGATACCCTGCGAAATTGAAAAACTGATGCCATCTACCGCCTTTACACCGGGGTAATGCTTGACAAGGTCTCGAACTTCAAGAACCGCAGTCATTTTTGAATTATTTGTTTTTATAATGTGAGTTCCTCTATCGCACCCAATGGCACCCTTCACAAAGTTGGAAAATAGGTTACACTTTGTTGATCTTGTGTTTTGGCATTAAAATTCCAAATTGGGAAACTCCAAAGCATGTAAATATTTTATTTAATTTTCAATTTCAAGTTTCGGGCATCTTGCGTTCGACAAAAAACAGATATTTTTTTAAAAAATAAGAATCGGTAAATGAAGGATGCCTGAACTTGTAAATAAAGGATGCTTCAATCGAAATTGTTTTTATGGCGGGTCCAGAATTGACTTTCCGTAAAACAATGCTCCTGGGTTCCATAATTTTCTACAGCAAAACTGGCGCAAGTTGAACCCATTCTGGCGGATTCAATGATATCCTTTCCCATGACCATGCCCTTGATAAGCCCGGAACGAAATGCATCTCCAGCGCCTGTGGGATCGGATACACAAAGGGGAAGAGCAGGGGGAATTACGACAGTCCTATCCTGAAAAGATACGATTGAGCCCTGTTCCCCCATTGTCGTTATGACAATCTCAGTGTATTGCAGAATTCCATTGTTATCCAGTCCCGTGGCAGTTTTAACCATTTCCAGTTCATAGTCGTTGCTGATAAAGACTGCCGATCCGTCAATCATTTCAAGCAGTTGTTTTTGACCTAATGTGGGAATGGACTGCCCTGGATCAAGGATATAGGGAATGTTGAGTTTTTTATATTTTCGGCTGTAAGCCAGCATATCGCCCAGATTACCGGGAGAGATGATGGCCATGGTATCGACAGGATTTATTTTGCTAAAATTATACATGGACGAATGTCCCATGGCGCCCGTATTAAAAGTTGTAATCTGGTTGTTTGATTTATCGGTTGTGATAAAGGCACCGGCTGTAAATTCCTTGGGAATGATACGGATGCCTGAAAGAGACAGGTTATGCTGTTCAAGCCATTTCTGATAATGGGTGAAATCTTTTCCAGCAGTTGCCAGAATCTGCGGCTGTTCCTTTAACAATGCCAGACTGTAGGCGATATTCCCGGCAGTTCCGCCAAATTTTTCTGCAAGGCCGTTAACTGTAAAGCAGACATTAAGCGCATGAATTTTATCTGTAAGAATATGGTCTTTAAATTTTCCGGAAAAATTCATTATCCTGTCATAGGCCAATGAGCCGGATACCAGTATTTTCATGTATTGATTCTTTCTATGGTTACAGGGTGAAAGCAGTCTTCTGGTTATGCATTTCAAATTATTGCCATTTAGGGAAAACGCTATTGCATGTTTCAAGTATCAGGTGTCGGTGTCGTAATTTCAACCGTTTATTGTAGGCAAAACAACACCTGCTATGGTGAATTCTGCCTGGTGTTTGATGCAGGATCTGGGACGTCAGATACAATAAATGACAGAGACCATTCCGGGTATTTGCTGTTAACCCGGGTAGAAACAGGGATACCCAGCTTGTTGAAGGCGTGTAAAAGAAAAGAGCCATAAGATGGTGCCGTATCTTTGCTGTGAAAGGCAAGCACAAACCCGTCAACTTTTTGAGCAAAAGTGCTTTGGGCCACGCCATTGGTTGTCCACCCTGCTTTTTTAAATAATGTATCAAAATTAGCCGCAAGTTTCCTTGATTTGGAATCGCCCTGGACTGCGTATATGTCAATAATTCCTTCATTGCCCTGTTTCAGGATATCAAGAAACGCTTTATCATACTTTGAAAATAATGAGGGCTTTGGTGAGGCAATCGGTATTTCGGGTTCTTGAGATATCTGATCCTTACCGGTTTTTATAAGGCCAAGGGTCTGTTCTGCTTTAAGTTGTTTTTTTTGAGTTTCTTTCAATTGCTTGCGCAACCTGCTCAGACTGGTGTTTGCGACCTTGAGTAATTGCTCTGTCTCAAACTGTTTTTGCTGAAGTGCAACGAGCTCCTTGTGAACACTTAAAGATGTGTTTTCATAAATTTTGATTTTTTTCTGGGATAGTGCTGCGGATTTTGTCTGCTGAAATGAAATTCGGTTTCCGGAAAACCAGACCAGAAAACCACTTATGGCTGTTAAAAATGCAAACACAATGACCGCAAACTGCATCCAGTTATTGAACCGGGAAACAGTATCAATAGAGTCCAACCATGACATGATATAATTCCTCTCTTAGTCATTTTTTAAACAGCTTCTCGACAATCAGTCCCAATCAGACCAATCAATCAACTTATGAAATAAATCAGAATCTTTTTAATTTCAAGGCTTTTGTCTGTTTTTTTTAATAAACCCGGGCTTTATGCAAAACCTGACTCGAATTATGAGGTCCGGTCGGTTATTGTACCTTCAGTGTTGGCAACATAGGCATTCAATGTACATTTTTAAACTTGAACACTGGGTTTGTATGCACCTATTGGAATACAATTTCTTTAATTCTCAAGTAGTTGTTGATCGCAACAAGTGTTGGCCCCAATATTGCTTTTAACCTGAACACTTTATATGAAAGTAGTGAGATATGAGTTTTGAGTAAAGAGAAATAAAATAGCGATTCTGCGTCTCTCACAACTCACGACGCATCACTCATGTCCTTCAGGCCTCGTTAAAATATTTGATTTTTTGCCCAACAAGGCATGGCCGTTATTGAGAAAAATCAAACAGATGTATGAATCTTTTAAACAATTATTGCGATATAACAAAAAGGAGACATTGATATGTATGAAATCACACTTAATCCGGAAAATTACGGCATAGAAGCGCTGGTGGAAGGGATGGGTACAGGAGATAGCCGTTTTAATGGAGGTAACCGGAAACAATGGGCTGATGAGGTCGGAATATTTGTCAACAGGCTGAACGGTCTCAGTGTCAAAGCCAAAAAGTTGCAGGAATTATTATCCGGCAATGAATCCATAGCCACAACCCCGGCAGCCCTGAAGACCTTGAAATTGCAAATGTTTAATATCAATGATGCCTTGAATGCATCGATTGATCTATCTGAAAAACTGGAATCGAAAATTGTGCGAATTTAAGGATAGTAGTGGGCTTTGTTACGCAAGGGGATGGCGTGATCCCGATTGAGTTATCACAGCGTATTTAACCGAACAAAGGCATTTGCTTTTTTGCCTGATTCAGGATGCCTTTTTTTCGATACTTTCTACATACCTGACGAATTCTCCGATTACACGATGAACCCTGTCCGCTCCTTTGCCCAGCAATATGCCATGCCGCTTGAAATTGAATAAAACATATTTTTTATCCTCAGTACCGATTTTTTCAAACACTTTTTTTGATCCTTCCGGGTCAACTACCGGATCTTTTTGTGACTGCACCACTAGGGCCGGAGCGTCAATATCGGCAAGTCCCTTCTCAACAACATCCATCAATCGGTATAGTTCCCTGACGCCTGCTATGGGATTGCGCAAATAGTTGATATGGGGGTTTTCAGGATTGTTTTCAAAAAATTCTTTTTTAGGACCTTCCATGTGTATTTTTGTCATCCAGCGGTTCCATACATCCACAGCCGGAGCCATTTTCGATGAAGAATCCTGTAGTTGCATGGGCGGGCTGACGGCAAAAACACCGGCCATGCTATTGATTCGGGCCGCAAGCTCAAGTGCCAAACCTGCGCCCATGGAAAATCCGCCAATGATAACCCGTCGACACAGGCATTGCATTAGGGCATACCCCTTTTCAACGGATTCTATCCAGTCATGATAACTTCTTAGAGCAAGGTCATCAGGGGAGGTGCCATGTCCCTTTAGCCGTAGCACATATACCCATATACCCATTCTGGACAGATAATTCGCAAGCGCTTTAACTTCCAGAGGTGCTGCCATGTATCCGTGGATTAACACTACTCCCGTATTTTTTGATTTTCCACGCAATAGAAACGGTTTTCCGATTACTTCCGGTTTTGATTCACCTTCAATAAAAAATTGATTATAGTCCTGTTTGAACTCAGCCAATGCTTTTTGTTTTAGATTGCCGGCGATGATACGTTTTTGCCAAAATTTCGGTTGCCATGCCGTCATGCGGATAGATCGCTGCAGCTTTTTCAAAGGCTGTACTTCATTTACCATTACTGAAATGGGATCATCTATCCTGATTTGATGTAAATCCAATCGCGAAAACGGTTTGGATGATTTCTTTATAAAAATTGTTTCCTGTTTTTGAATCATTCCTTTTTCGTGAGCAAGGGACAAAAAATTTTGAAATCTGTGAAACCTGTCATCGGTCAAGAGGTGCAGTTGATCGCCTTTAAGGCTTTTATGAAAAAAGACACCCATTTTATGCAGATCCTGTTCTGCCGCCAGATAGACCTTGCGCTTTAGATCATTTGCCGTAAACCTGCGATGGGGCATAGAGCGCAGCATTGAAGCAAAAATATGGTCATGATTCACAGTTGTCATTCTGTAAATATCAGACATATAACGCTGCATCAATTTCAATGCTTCTTTTCGCATTTTTCTACGTGAAATAATGGGGTCATCAAAATTTATTTGGGCACTGGAGGCAATATCCCGACTGATTTTTGAATGATCCAGATATTCCATAATCGAAATGGACTTGCCGAATCTGACATCAATATCCACGCCGAACAGCAACATGCTGCCTTCGGTCATTAATTCTTCTATCACACGCTCGGAAAGGTCCTCTGCTATATGAACCGCTATCCTGCTGAGGATATTCTCCCTGGCATGAATCGGGTAATAGGTAATATTGATTGGTACGATATAGATCTCTTTTGTGGAGATATCCTCGATATTATTGATCTGAAATTTTCCAAGCAGGCGATCTGTTTCTTTATCGTCTGACGTTGACAGAAGCCTAAGTCTTTGACGGTAGAACTCGGTTCGCAGTGCCAGTGTAGCGGCCCCGGTGTGAGGCGGATGTTTTCCACCGGCATATGAGATAAGAAAGCGTCCTTTTTCAATAATTTTTTTGCTTTTTACCATCCGGCCTTCAGGGAAGATAATCCATGACGCCTCATCGGTAAGCAGTGTTTTGACGATGAGCAAATCACGGTCAGGATTTCGGGTGGAAACCGCGCCGACCTTATCCAGAAAACCGCTCAAGGTGCCTTTGAAAAGGCCGTAGTCGGCAAGGGACCATATTTTGCGATGGGTCAGTTGGTTAAGATAATAGGGCATCAAAAGGGTTTCGATGCGGGTAAAATGATTGATCACGAAGATAACCGGCGCGTCCGGCAGATTTTCAGTGCCGTGCAGATTTACTTTAGCATTTGAAAGGCCGGCCAGTGTTTTAACGGCAAGTCCTGTTGCTCTGTAGGCGAAACGGTTCATGAGGCGTATCGTCTCTGCTTTGTCAAAAGCATCCGGGGGCTTCTGATCAGAGTTGTTATTTGATTGCAACAAGTTTAGACAAAATGTTGCTATTGACACCAGACTGAATAATTTTTACATTTACATGCAACTCAGTTACAACATATAGTAAATTAAATTAAACATTTTTTTGTCAAATGATCGACCTGTATCTTGTAAACTTTTGATGCGCAGGATAGGATTAGCTGCTGATCAAGAAAAACAATTTGATTTAAATGTTAATATGAAACAGACAAAAAAGAAAGAATTTTCTGGAGGCGTTTTGTGTATTCAAAAATACTTATTTTGAGATTTCCCAAGACCGTTGTGCAAAACCCGATCGTATGCATGCTCGCTAGAGAGTATGATCTTATTTTTAATATCCTGAATGCAACAGTCCTTCCCCGCAAGGAGGGAATGATGGTGCTTGAACTTTCCGGTTCCAGGAAAAATTTCAAGGATGGTGTTAAATTTCTCAAAAAGCAGGGATTGAAAGTTCAAAATGCCGATCAGGAAATCCAGCGTAATAAGAAAAAATGCACCCATTGCGGCGCCTGCACCGCAGTCTGCCCTACAGGTGCGCTTTTTGTAAAGCGCCCTGAAATGGCAGTGGAGTTTGATCAAAAAAAGTGCAGTGTCTGTGAACTGTGCATACCGGCATGTCCTACCCGGGCAATGGAAATTCGATCAACCCCGCCTGTTTTTTTGTAAATGAAACCTTTAATTGCAGTCGCACTAAGCGGCGGAGTCGATTCTCTGGTTACCGCATACCTTTTGCAAAAACAGAACTACAAAATTATCGGATTGCATTTTATCACCGGTTATGAAACAGATATTGATACTGACAATATTAAATCATTTGATTATTTTAAAACATGTATTTTAAAAAAACTGGATCCCATTGCTCATTATCTTGATATTGAAATCGATATAGTTGACTGTCGCAAACAATTCCAATCAACAGTCGTCGACTATTTTATCAGGACCTACCGGATCGGCAAAACACCCAACCCATGTCTTTTCTGCAATCCGCGTATAAAATTCGGTACGCTGCTTGACGCGGCCATGGCACGTGGCGCATCCAGGCTGGCCACAGGGCATTATGCCTTGGTAAATAAAGATTTGAAAGGACGATTTCATCTTTACCAGGGTGTTGATCCGCTCAAGGAGCAATCTTATTTTCTGGCCATGCTATCGCAGACACAACTGGCAAAGGCCTATTTTCCCCTGGGCAATATGACAAAATCAGATGTTGTGGAACTGGCAAGAAAAAAAAAATTGATTCCGGCAGATCGAAATGAAAGCCAGGATATCTGTTTTATTAGAAGCAAAAAATATGGCACATTTCTGGACAGTCGGCCTGAATTCAACCCCCGGCCTGGAATAATTGAAGATACGTTGGGGACAGTCCTTGGCCGGCATCAGGGGCTCCATCTTTTTACAATTGGTCAGAGAAGGGGGATTAACTGCCCGGCAGCCAGACCCTATTATGTCATCCGGCTGGATCGGCAGCGAAATTGCCTGGTGGTAGGTCGGAGAGAAGACCTGTTTTCCGGGGAATGCCATGTTGAAAATATTAACTGGATTATTAACCGTCCGGAAAAATCGATCAAGGCTCAAATCCGTCTTCGCTACCGTCACACAGCGGTTTCAGGTGAAGTTTACCCCATGGCCGACAATTGTGCAAAAGTTAGGTTTAAAGTTCCCCAAAAAGCGGTTACACCGGGCCAGGGAGCTGTTTTTTATCAAAAAAATGAAGTGATAGGCGGCGGCTGGATAAAATAAGAAGAAAGCGGCTAAGGTACGGCAGGATGATGAAAAAATTTACAATCATGACATTGGGCTGCAAGGTCAATCAATATGAGTCGGATGGATTGGCACAATATTTAATAACATCAGGGTGGCGTTCAACAGCCGATAAAACTGGTGCCGATCTTTGTATTATCAACACCTGCACCGTCACTCAAAAGGCCGCAATGCAGTCCAGACAGGCCATTCGAAAGGCGGTAAAAACAAATCCCGGTGCGTGTATCATCGTTACCGGCTGTTATGCCCAGGTCGAACCGTCGGAACTGGAAAAAATATCAGGCGTCGATTATGTTATCGGTCACGCGGATAAACACAAAATTCCATTCATGCTTTCTAAAATTGCAAAGCGGGAGAATCTGCATCCAATCAGGATTTGTCATGATGTTGCCATTGAAAAAAAGTTTGCCCATTTCCCGTGTCCTGTCAGTGGCCAAAGAACAAGGGCATTTCTCAAGATTCAGGATGGCTGTAATAATTTTTGCACCTACTGTATTGTTCCCTATGCCCGGGGACGCAGCCGCAGTATGCCGGCTGCCGAAGTGCTGAATAATATAAAAAAATTGCAGGCGGCAGGCTTTAAGGAAGTCGTGCTGACCGGCATTCATCTCGGATATTACGGGCTTGATTTTGCACCCCGGGGCAGCCTGGCTGAAATGCTGAAACAAATCCATGAAGCAAGGCCCATTAATCGTGTACGGCTCAGCTCCATCGAGCCCCACGAGATCACCGAAGAAATTATCAGTCTGGTCGCATCTTCCCCGGTCTTTTGTCATCACTTTCATATTCCTTTGCAAAGCGGAGATGATGGTATTTTAAAGAGAATGCATCGTCCTTACAGCGGTGCTTTTTTCAAAGACCTCGTGTTGAAAATAGATGGTTTGCTTCCGGATGCGGCCATCGGTGCGGATTTGCTGGTTGGCTTTCCCGGCGAAACCGATACCGCTTTTGAAAATACATACAATGTAATCAAAAAACTGCCCCTTACTTACCTGCATGTATTTCCTTTTTCCCCCCGGTCGGGAACACCGGCCGCCGGATACCCTGACCAGGTCGCGCATGATGTTGTCAAACTAAGATGCCGCCGAATGCGCGATCTTGGTATTGCCAAAAAAAAATTGTTTTATAAAAATAATATCGGAAAGATATCAAAGGTTCTTATTGAGGGTGAAAGGGCCAGAGATACAGGTCTATTAAAGGGCACGACCCATAACTACATTCCGGTTCTGCTTAAGGGGGCGGATTATATCAAAGAGCGCATTGTAAATGTCATGATTGAATCCGTTTCAGAACAGGGCAGGGTGTCCGGCCGGCTTTTTAAAACTTAATTTTAAGGAGATCCCCGGGTTGAAAAGGCAGCAAATCGAAAATCTTTTTTTCAAGATATCTTGATTCCCGCCAGAGTTCTTGAATCCGCTCATCATGTGCCGGCGACTTGCCGTAACGATGCAATATATAGTCCATCCGTTTATCCAGAGAAACGATTTTGTCATGCCGCACCCGCTTGTCGGCATAGTTGACAATTTCGGGTTCGCCCGGCGGCCGGGCATTGGCATTTGAATCCAGGGTCACGTGCTGCCTGATAATGCTGCCGACTTCCGGGTACCCCATGTCCGCAAGCAACTGCCCCCCTGTCAGGGCATGATCTTCACCGGTTTCAAAACTGCGGGTTTTGGTAATATCATGCAGTATGGCTGCGGCACGGATCAGTTCACGGTTAAGACCAATCTGTTTTTTTATTAAATGATCCGCCAGATAGAGCGCCACATTACATACCTGGCGGCTGTGGTCCACGATGTGGTCCATCATCTTCATTTCACGAATCAGTTGACTGCATTGCTTTTGTGAAGGTATCTGCATGGGAATTTTTCTATCACAAATCCCACGCATTTTCACCTATTTTATGGACAATTGACAAGATGGGGAAAGTAACCGCCGGCATTTGCGCTTGATATAGTGTTATGATAAAATTAAAAAATTCCATGGCGATTATGGCGTATTTTTTAAAAAAATGTTTTGCAGGGTAACAAACGCTTCAAGCCTATACAGGAGAACCGGTTTGAGAATAGATATTAAAAATGATCTTCACCTTCGGGACATACCTTTGGAAATCCGTAGCGGTCTTATGGCAAACCTAAAAATTCCCAATCCCAAATGGCTTGAAAATAGTCGAATGGGAAGATGGAACAAGGGAACCCCGAAATTTTTACAGTTTTATGAAAAAAGCCCAAATAACGGTCTGAAAATTCCTCGTGGTTACATGCGCCGTATGATTCTTATGTGCCGAGAACAGGGCGTGCCCTACGAAATAAGGGACCAGCGGCGTGAACTGCCCCCAGTAGAAATTTCATTTGGCGGACGTTTGAAATCATTCCAGCACCAGGCCGCATCCGTAATGCTGAAAAAGGATTTCGGCACTTTGACATCACCCACCGGTTCGGGCAAAACGATTATTGCGCTTTATATGATAGCAAAACGGTGCCAGCCAGCCCTTATTATCGTTCACACAAAGGACCTAGCCTTTCAATGGATTGATCGGATCGGATCTTTTTTAAACATTCCGGCCAGTGATGTCGGATTGATTGGCAGCGGTAAAAAAATAATCGGTAAAAAAATTACCGTAGCACTGGTTCAGAGTCTTTACAAATGTGCAGAGGAAATGGTGCCTTTTGTGGGCTATCTGATTGTCGATGAATGTCACCGCTGCCCCAGCCGCACATTTACTAAAGCTGTAACCGGTTTTGATTCCAGGTACATGCTGGGCCTTTCAGCGACACCCTGGCGCCGGGACAAATTGTCGAAACTGATATTCTGGCACCTGGGGGATGTGCATCACGAAGTGGACCCGTCGGTACTGGTTGAAAACGGTCATATCCTGCAAGCTGAAATTATCACAAGAAATACGGATTTCAAACCATATTACGATCCAGTCAACGAATACAGTAAAATGCTGTCTGAACTAACCGCAGATGATGTGCGCAACCACTTGATCGCCTCGGATGCGGCCCGTGAGATTCAAAACAGTCCCGGTGTCTGCCTGTTGCTTTCCGACCGCAAAAAACACTGTGAAAATTTGCGTTTGATTCTGCAGTACAAGTATAAAATTGATGCCGATCTGATGACCGGAGATCTTACCGATACTCAGAGAAAGGCGATTATGGAAAGGCTGAACCAAGGAAAGGTCAAGGTCTTGATCGCCACCGGTCAATTGATAGGTGAAGGCTTTGACTGCCGTGATCTGTCCACCCTGTTTCTAACAACCCCCATACGCTTCAGCGGACGTGTCATACAATATCTGGGAAGGGTTCTGCGGCCGGCCCACGGTAAAAACAAGGCCCGGGTTTTTGATTATGTGGATATTAACGTGCCCCCATTGTTAAACGCTGCCCATGCCCGCCAGCGGGTGTATCACCACCTGCCTTGAGTTGAAAAATAGGTTTAGGTTATTAATTATTGAATATCCTGCTCTTTAACGCCGTCCTTGATGGTGACCGAATCATCGGACGGCTTGTTTTCAGATGGCTCGGGGATCTGTTTGGGGGCAGGGACCGGTAGATCAGGTGCCGTGCCTGCAATTTCGGTAAAATCTTTTTTTAAAGCCTTGATCCGGATGATCAGGCTTTCTATTTTGTCGTCATTCCGGTTCAGCAGGGTCGTCAGTTCATCCACCTTGTCTTGGAAATCAAGAGACTTGGCTTGAAGGCTTGTTTCCATCTCTTTTTTTGTGGGCTTGCGGGCTGAAACGGCAACCAGTTCCGAAAGGGAATCCTGAAAATCAGCCAGTCTTTTGCCTGCCGATTCCAGGTCTTTCTGGAATTCGGCCAACTCGCCGGCGTATTCACTGTCCATGTTCTGAAGCATAGAAGAAAGATTTTTCATATCCTTTTGAAGTGCGGTGACTTCAGTATCTGTTTCTTTTTTCAGACTGGAAAACGCTTTTTCATAGACCTTGGAGGACTGGATGGTCTTTAATCTATTTTCAACGGATGCAACGGATTTATTAAGGGATGCAACAGATTTATGCAGGGGTGCAGCGGTTTTGTCAAGACCGGTTTTTACAGATACCACGGATTTTTCCAAAGCAGTAATTCTATTTGAGAATTTAGCTTCAAGTTCAGCATATTTTACGGATAAAGAAGAAAATCTGGATTCAACATCCTGAGAAAGTGTTTCAAACCCGCTGGATCCGCCGACATTAAAGCCGCCCACCTTTTTTTTAATGTCAATATATGCATAGGTGAGGGCAAGGGCAAGAAGAAAAAGTGTAAAAAACGACATGAACGTAATTCGTCTGCGAAGCTTGTCTATTTGCTGATTTTCAACTTCAGGATGGAGAAAAGGACGTGCGGGTTCATCCTCGTCGATGCGAATTCTAAAATCAGATTTGTAATCTTCATTCATGACGGCTTATTCCCATTCAATAGTTCCGGGTGGCTTTGAACTGATGTCATACACAACCCGGTTTATTCCCTCTACTTCATTAATGATCCGATTTGATATTTTTCCCAAAAGTTTATGCGGCAGTCTGGCCCAGTCGGCCGTCATGGCGTCCTTACTGGTCACGGCCCGTATCGCCAGAATATTTTCATAGGTCCTCTGGTCCCCCATGACCCCTACGCTTTTAATGGGCAGCAATACACCAAAGGACTGCCACAGCTTTTTATAGTACCCGCTATCTCTTATTTCTTCAAGCAAAAGTGCATCTGCTTCTCTTAAAATGGCCAGCCGTTTGCGCGTAATCTCTCCGATGATCCGTATGGCAAGGCCGGGACCTGGAAACGGCTGACGCCAGATGAGTTCTTCAGGGATCCCAAGTTCCACACCCAGCAGACGGACTTCATCTTTAAAAAGGAACTTCAAGGGCTCCACAAGTTTAAGTTTCATTTTGCCGGGCAGTCCCCCGACATTATGGTGAGATTTGATAACAGCCGATGGCCCCCCAAATGCCGATACCGATTCAATGACATCGGGATAAAGTGTTCCCTGGGCCAGAAAATCAGCGCCCTTGATTTTCCCGGCTTCCGCCTCAAATACATCCATGAAAATTTTGCCGACAATTTTCCTCTTTTTTTCAGGGTCGGTAACTTTGGACAGTGCCTTCAAAAAAAGGTTGCGGGCACTTACAAATCGGATTTTGATTTTCAAGTGCTGCCGCAGTATATTTTTGAGCTTTGCGGCCTCGTCCTTTCGCAGAAGGCCGTTATTTACAAAAATGCAGGTAAGATTTTTGCCGATGGCCTTATTGATTAAAACAGCGCTGACCGATGAATCGACCCCCCCGCTTAATCCAAGGATCACGTTTTTATCCTGTACAGTATTCCGGATTTGGGAAATCGTGTCCTTTGCAAACGATTTCATGGTCCAATTTTTTTTACACCCACAGACGGTGAACAAAAAGTTGCGCAGTATGGTTTTTCCCTGGATGGTATGCTCAACCTCGGGGTGAAACTGAAGTCCGTAAAGATTCTTCTGTTTATTGATTACCGCCGCAATCCGGGTATTTACCGTGGATCCCGCAATGGAAAATCCCCGGGGAAGTTTTACAATGGAATCACCATGACTCATCCAGCATTTTGTTTTTTTATCGACATTTTTAAAAATGCTTTCCTGGTTTTTGGCCTTAAACTCGGCAAAGCCGTATTCACGTTTTCCGGCATGTTCTACAATGCCGCCCAGGGCGTCCACCATAAACTGCATGCCGTAACAGATGCCGAGAATCGGAATTTTTAAATCCAGAACGGCAGGATCGATTTTCGGGCTGTTTTTATCATAAATACTTGACGGTCCCCCCGACAGGATGATGCCGTCGGGGTTAAGGCTACAGATAGCATCCATGCTGATGGAGGGTGGTTCAATCTGACAAAAGACATGCGTTTCTCTGACCCTGCGGGCAATTAATTGATTGTACTGTGAACCAAAATCAATGACAAGTATCATGCAGACCTCGCAATCGGTGGCTGACCATTTGTCCTGTTCTTTATAAAACAATTGATTCAAAAGGATACGGCACAAGTTTTCCCGCAATCCTGAAACTATAAAAATTATCTCTTGGTAAATACGCCCTGATAGTGATCGTTTTTTTTACACGCATCAGAGCGGTTAAACAAATTGCGAAAACAAGGTGAATATGTTAGAGAATTTGGGAAAAGTCAACTTTATTTTGAGAGCGGTTGTCCATCCCTGATGCTTTGGCGGGAAAAGATTAAAAATTTTGACAAAAAATAAAAGTAATAAATGGTGACGAAAGCAAAAATGATAATTTGTTCTTTATTATTCATTACTTTTATATAAACTTCAGGAGGATTAAAAAAAATGTATGAAAGCGGTGACCTTAGAAAAGGTCTGAAAATCGAAATCGATGGCGAGCCATATGTGATTGCTCAGTTTCAATTCGTAAAACCCGGCAAGGGACAGTCTCTCTACAAGTGCAGACTCAAAAACATGATTACCGGCAGTCAGTTTGAGAGGACCTATCGATCCGGGGAAAAATTTAAGGAAGCCGATCTGGAAGAGATTGAGATGGAATATCTTTATTACGACGGGGGCACTTATTGTTTCATGAATACGGCCAACTATGAACAGGAGTTTTTAACAGAAGATCAGATCGGCGAGGCGAAAGACCTTCTTAAGGAAAATACGATCTGCAGCGCCCTGTTATTTGACAGGAAACCTATCGGTATTACCCTGCCGAATTTTGTTGAACTGCGCATTGAAAAAACCGACCCATGGATCAAAGGAGATACCGCATCGAGTGACTCAAAACCAGCAACGCTTGAAACCGGCCTTGTGCTTCAGGTGCCGCCTTTTGTCGAGGAAGGCGCTCTGATCAAGATTGATACGCGAACCACTCAGTATGTTGAACGTGTCAAGGAGTAGCTCCCGGATTTATAGACCTGTCGATCAACTGCCATGATAGATCGCACCGTTGCTATCCGGTCTCCGGTCTTTGCTTATTGCCTTGCACCAGTGTTTTTTCACACTGAAGCATCATTTTTTTTACGCTTTCCCCGACGCCCCGTTTCAGCCGAATATAACGATTTAAAACCATGTTCCAGCCAATCAGAGGAACTTTGAAAATCTCAGCTTGGACACCCATTTAAAATGAAAAAAAAGTCTGAAGGCGGCCAGAATATCAGGTTGAGACTGATGGGTGGATACGACCAGCTATGTTTTATTTTTTTTTATTTTATCCCGCCCTTTAATGGAAACCGTCCAGGCCGGCACAATCCACAGGTAAAGGGAAGCTCATAATGATGTAAAACAATGCAAAACAGCCATAATAGAGGCTGACGCCTGGAGGCCAATATGATCACGATAGGTATATTAAAAAACAGTGTTCAGGAATATGCCTGGGGCTCGCATACGGCGATTGCCGACCTTATGGGCTGGACCCTGCCATCGAAAAAACCCCAGGCAGAGCTCTGGATGGGGGCCCATCCAAAAGCGCCTTCCCTTGTCAAATATGGCGACAGGTGGATATCAATGCCGGACCTGATCAGGGAAAATCCGGTTGAAATGCTTGGAACCCTTGTTTCTCAAAAATTTAACAGCCGGCTGCCATACCTTTTAAAGGTACTGGCAGTGGCCAGGCCCCTTTCGATTCAGGCACATCCTGATCTGGAACAGGCCCGCAGTGGATTTGCAAGGGAAAATTTAAAAAAAATCCCCATAAATGCTTTTAACCGGAACTACAGGGACGTAAATCACAAACCCGAATGTATCTGCGCCTTGACCCGGTTTTGGGGGTTAAACGGATTTCGCAGGATACAGGACATTGTTTTTCGAATGAAAAAAGTGTGCGGATCTGAATTATCAAAGGAAATAGACGCACTTGAAAATATGCCCAATTCCAAAGGGCTTCAACATTTTTTAAAAAAGTTATTGAACCTAGAGGCGGACCGAAAAAAAATCGTTCTAAGCAAATCGATTCAAAATGCGGTTAAGTTTTCAGAAGACGACCCGGTCTTTGGATGGATGGTCAGGCTTTTCAAAGAATATCCTGAAGATACCGGTATTTTTGCACCTGTTATTTTAAATTTGATCTGTCTTGAACCCGGGCAGGCCATGTTTATTAGGGCCGGTGAGCTGCACGCCTATCTCGAAGGCATGGGCATGGAGATTATGGCCAACTCGGACAATGTGCTAAGAGGCGGATTGACACCAAAATATCTGGATGTGCCCGAACTTATCAGGATACTCTCTTTTTCGGAAAAAAAACCTGAAATCCTTGAGCCATTGGCCAAAAATCCATTGGAAAGTATGTATCTTTGCCCGGTAAACGAGTTTGTACTGTCCAAAATCTGTCTTTCTGGTGCGAACACCTACCAGGGCCCTACAGACAGGAGTCTTGAGATCATCCTGTGTACAAAAGGAGAAGGATGTATACTCGATATGGAAAATCATGCCATTGAACTTAAAAAGGGAATATCGGTCATGATTCCAGCGGCTGTAGAAAAATATACGATAAACGGAAACCTGTTATTATACAAGGCGGCAGCACCTGTTTGAAAAATACAGGTAAATTGTGTTATGGAGGTTATTGAAATTATGGTGACTGATTCAAGCATCTCATGCGAGTGCAGACCATTGACCGCTGTGCAGACTGCCACAACGAAAGGATAATAATATGAAAAAAACCATGATTACCGGAACCGGCCGTTATCTTCCACCCCGAATTGTAACCAATGATGACCTTACCCAATGGATGGATACGTCCAGTGAATGGATAGAAAAACGTACAGGAATTAAACAAAGACACTGGGTTGAGGAAAAGGGCGGCACGGGCACTTCCGACCTGGGCCTTGAAGCCTCACGCATCGCCATGAAGCGGGCCGGCTGGACTGCCGGGGATATTGATCTGATTATTTTTGCTACCTTAAGCCCGGATGTTTTTTTCCCGGGTTCGGGCTGTCTGCTGCAGCATAAACTTGGGCTGCAATCAACGCCGTCCCTGGATATCCGGCAGCAGTGCACCGGTTTTTTATATGGCCTGAGTACGGCCGATGCCTTTATCCGAAGTGGTCTTTACAATAAAATTCTGCTGGTAGGTGCGGAAGTGCACAGCACCGGCATTGACATTTCCACCAGGGGCCGGGACCTGGCCGTTATATTTGGTGACGGCGCCGCCGCAGTATGTGTAGAGGGTATTGAGTCCGATGAGAGGGTGGGCGTGCTTGCATCATCTTTGCATGCCCAGGGCGAATTTGCCAAAAGCCTCTGGACGGAAGCGCCGGCATCTATACTAAACCCTCGGATCAGCGAAAAAATGTTGGAAGAAAACCGCCATTTTCCTATAATGGACGGCAAACTTATCTTTAAAATGGCACTTAGAAAACTTCCTGAAGTAACCCTCGAGGTGCTTGAAAAAGCAGGCATGACCCTGGATGATATCGATCTTTTTATTCCGCACCAGGCCAATATGCGGATCAACCAGTTTTACCAGAAGACAATGAACATACCCGAAGGCAAGGTTTTCCATAATATCCAGCGGTACGGCAACACAACCGCGGCCACCATTCCGCTGGCCATGGACGAAGCAATCGAAATGAAGCTGATCGGAAAAGGGAGCACCCTTCTTTTCCTGGGCCTGGGGGCCGGCGTGACCTGGGGTGCGATTATTTATCGCTTTGCGGGATAAGATGCGCAAAGCTAATCATTGCATCGTTTATTGGGCTGCATTTTGGCCTCCGTATTAGAGCGAATTAATTTAACCCAATTAGGCGATTTTTAACTTAACCGGCACACCTTTTTGCTAAAATCGTTCAACTTAGTTAATCCATTACCTTTACGAGGGCGTTTACAACTTTGGAATCAAACAGGCCTTTGTCGACACATTTCACCAATTCCTCCAGAGCCGCATGTCGATCCCATTTTTCGCGGTAAGGGCGCCATGATGTCAATGCATCATATGTGTCTGCCACTGCAATAATCCTTGATCCCAGTGGTATATCATTTTTCCGTAGTCCATCCGGATATCCCGAACCGTTACAGTTCTCATGGCTGTGGCGTATGATTTTCAGCATCAACCCGGAAGTATAGCCCATGTCTTCAAGGATTCGGACACCTTCGGTGGAGTGTCTCTGAACTATTTTTATCTCTTCTGAGCTAAGGCTGCCCATGCGGTTGAGAAGATGAGGAGGGATGTTCTTTTTCCCAACATCCGCTACAAAACCGCTGTTTAAAATTTCCTTTTTTTCCTTTTCGGATATCCCCAATTCAGTTGCAACGGCATAGGATAACAGTGCAACGACCTTGGAATGACCGATACATCCATCCAATGTCTCCACGGACATGATGATATCCACGGGCATTTCAACGAGTTCTTCCACATGGGGATACCTGCCCAGAAATGATGCCGGAAATTTTTCACGATCCAGAAGGACATCTTTGATGCCGATCACCTCATAAACGGCTATGCGTTTTTTTCGCCCCCTGACTTTGATCCTGTCATTTGTCTCCCGCTTTATCGTGGCTTCGGCAAAAGCGACTTTCAGATTTGTGTCTTCCGGTTGCATGAGCAGTGCCTGTTCAAAATAATGCATCGCATCATAAGGTTCGCTTAGAGACATGTGCAGCCGGCCGATTTTATAAAAAAGATCCGTGCGCACATCCGGACTTGTGGCAAGATTAAGTTTGCGGTGCATTTCATCAAGACGGGCTTCCACTTTTTCGTCAACATTTTCAGACTGGGATATATCCTTTTTCAGGCGAACATCAATAAAACGGTCGACTCCCCGTCGGGTAAATTCATCAATCAGAACCGACCCGGGGGGACAGGTTTTTTCAATGCGAGAGGCCAGGTTGACCACATCTCCAATGGTGGTATAGGCCTGACGACGGGAGCCGATGATCCCCATAATAACCGGGCCGGATGCAATGCCGATACGCATTTGCCAGGGATAATCGAGGCGGGTGAGATTTTCCTGCATTTTCATTGCCGCCATAACGGCAAGAAGCCTGTAATTTTCATAATCCAGGGGGGCTCCGAATTCACACATGATTCCATCCCCGAGATATTTGTCGATATGGGCATGGTAATCAAGCATGATCGGTTCCATGCTGTTTAGATAATTATTTAGATCCTGGACAACAAGTTCAGGGCTGCGGTCCTCCGAATAACCGGTAAAACCGACAAGATCGGAAAACATGACACTGATTTTACGTTTTTCATTGCGCAGACGGCCATCGATTAACAATTTCGCAACCTTGGCATCCATGGTTGAGTACAGTGTTTTTTCTAATTTGACTTTCAGCAATTCAATGGACCGGCTCGACTTTTCAAGTTCTTCGGTACGTTTTTTGAGTTTATCATCGAATTTTTTTTTGTAATTCCCAATAATTTTGTCGGCTTTGTCAAGATTTTCTCGATTCAAAATGAGTTGCTGTTTAAAATAGCTGGCTTTGCTGATGGAAATACCGGCAAGCATCAAAAATCCGCCCCACACCATGATATGCAAATACAGGTTGAATCGCCTGTTAATTACAGTATCAAGGTCGGGTGATAAAATGAAGTAAAGTGTAACTACCACCACACACAGCATAGATACTATGATGGTGGACCGCAGTCCCAAAAAATAGCCTGCCATCATAATCGGCAGAAAATAAAAATACAAAAAGGTGATTTGGGTATGAATATGATAATTGATAAAAAACAACACCGTCAGAATGACCACGATGGTTATCAATTCAAAATGATTTAATACAAAGATTTTTATTTTTTTCACACAGCCTCTCTGGCGAATAATCGTTAACTTGAACACGTTGTCGGCGAGGATTATCCCAAATTAAAAAGATAAAAAAAAACCTTTAACGTGTCAAGAAATATAAACATAATAACCTGGAAAGGGCAAAATGTCTACGGATTAAGATTTTGGTCATTGACTGGATTGCATAAAAATAAAACTTGACATCATTTTTTACTTACGATAAATAATTTATGATTTATGTGAAAAGGCTTCCCAATAAAATGATACGCAACAACTCAGACAACAATTTTGACTATTTTGGGTACTATTATGCTGGTATCGGTCTGTCTGGGGTGCACTGAGGAAGCTTTAGATTAGTTAAATGCACAATAAGCCGCAGGCAGACCAAACGCCCTCGGCTTTTTTTATTTGCAAACCGCCGGGCATAAAAGTCACTGCGGTTTTTTTGTACCAAAAAAAGAAAAAATACAATACATCATAAATGACTTTCCGCTGTCTTTATTTAGAATCACATGGCCCTATCTCTGGGCAGTCGGAAAATTAAAGGGGTAATCAAAATCAATTCAGAGACTTTGCTTTTTAGCGTAATCGGCGATCCAGTGGCCCACAGCATGAGCCCTGTCATGCACAACCGGGCTTTTGCTGAAACCGGTTACAATGGTGTTTATGTGGCATTGAACGTAAAGGATATTAAAGGGGCCATGACCGGTATCAGGGCACTGGGTATCCGGGGGGCAAGCATTACCATCCCCCATAAGATTGGTATCATGAAGTATCTCGATGAAGTTGACGAGACGGCCATTAAAATAGGCGCTGTCAATACAATACAGAGCAACCGGGGCATTTTAAAAGGATTCAACTCCGACTGGACCGGCGCCATGAGCGCCCTTGAGGAAAAGACCGCGATAGCCGGAAAAGAAATACTTGTTATCGGAGCAGGCGGTGCGGCCCGTGCCATCGGTTTCGGCATTGTTTCAAAAGGCGGCAGGCTGACGATTGCCAATCGTACCCATCAAAAAGGTGAAAAACTTGCCGCTGATCTGGGCGGAAATTTTATCTCCGTTGCCGAACATACCAAATCGCAGTGGGATATCCTGATCAATACAACGCCTGTGGGTATGGCCCCGAATACGAACGTCATGCCGGTCAAAAGTGCCTGGCTTGAAAAGGATATGGTTGTCATGGACATTGTGTACAATCCGCTGAATACCGGCCTGCTCAAAAAAGCGCGAAAAAAAGGCTGTACGATTATAGACGGTGTCTCCATGTTTGTTTTTCAGGGCGCCTGGCAGTTTGAGCTATGGACCGGCCAAAAAGCACCGCTGGATGTGATGAATGAGACGGTACGCAACGCGTTGGGGAAAATGCGTTTTACCAATTCATAAGACACTGATTGAACCGAATTTTACAAGGGCCTATCATGATTGAAATTAAGCCGAAAAAAATTGGAAAATGTGCCATAACCGTACCCGGGTCTAAAAGCTATACCCACAGAGTTCTGGTTGCCGCTGCCCTGGCAGATGGCGTCAGTACCATAGAAAACGGTCTTGTCAGCGACGACACGCTTCTGACGCTGAATGCCTTGAAACAGATGGGGGCGCAAATCGAGATTCAGCCGGGCCGTTTTGTCGTATACGGCACCGGGGGATGTCTGAAAAGCTGCCGGATGCCGCTATTTTTGGGAAATTCGGGAACATCCATGCGACTGATCACCGCCCTGGCAGCCATCGGACGAGGTGAATATGTTTTGTCCGGTACAAAAAGAATGCATGAACGGCCCCTGCAAGATCTGCTCGACGGATTGCATCAGATCGACGTTAGCGCTATATCGGTCGATCAAAATGGATGTCCGCCGGTAAAAATCAGCGGGGCACCTGTGGCCGGTGGTAAAATTAATCTGAACTGCAGTATCAGCAGCCAGTATCTTTCCGCTCTACTGCTGATCGCGCCCTATACCCGTCATGGACTTGAAATCAACATCACCAGTGGCCCTGTCTCAAAACCTTACATCGATATGACCGTAGATGTCATGGCGCAAATGGGTATTGAAATTCAGCGTAACGGATACAGATTATTTTCCATTAAGGGTGGGCAGATCTTTCGAGCCGGCCGATATGCTGTTGAACCGGATTTTTCCCAGGCAGGTTATTTCTGGGCCGCAGCAGCCATAACAGGTGCGTCCGTTACCGTCCGCGGCATACGTGCCGATTCTAAACAGGGAGACATCAGGTTTCTGGAATTACTGGGGAAAATGGGTTGTTCAGTTATCAGAAAAAAAGACGGCATAGAGGTTATCGGTGCACCCATACTTACAGGCATTGATGTTGACATGGGAGATATGCCCGATATGGTGCCGACACTGGCAATGGTTGCTGCGTTTGCAAAAGGCACCACGCAAATCCGCAATGTCGCCCATCTAAGGGTCAAGGAAAGTGACCGTATCGGTGCTGTGATCAACGAGCTTGAAAAAATGGGAATCAAGACTCTTTGCCGCGATGACGGAATGGTGATCCATGGCGGGGCACCCCGTGGTGCCAAAATCGAAACATATGAAGATCATCGGATCGCCATGAGTTTTGCTTTGGCAGGTTTAAAAATCCCAGGCGTTTTTATCTGTAATGAAAGGTGTGTTGAAAAATCTTTTCCCGAATTCTGGCATATCTTCAGCCGGATGGGAACCGATAAATAATACAGGGGCAAAAGGTAGATTTCTATCATCGCGTTTTTTTATTTGGTACCTGGTATGGAAATGAATATTTTTTTAATCGGATTTCGATGCAGTGGTAAAACCTCCGTGGGGCAAAAACTGGCCTTGCAGATGGAGAAAATCTTTATTGACAGCGACCACAAAATTGTTGAAAATTCAGGTAAGTCCATTGCTGAGATAGTGGAGGATCAAGGTTGGGAATATTTTCGAAAGTTGGAAAAAATGACCATAAAACAGATATGCAGGGAAAAATCCCAGGTTGTGGCCACCGGAGGAGGGGTTGTCCTGGACGCCGTCAACGTTGCCGCAATGAAAAAAAACGGTATCCTCATATGGTTGCAGGCAGATGCTGAAACCACAAGGAAAAGAATGGTGGAGGATCTGAACACAAAAGGCCAGAGACCGGCCTTAACATCTAAAGGATTACTTTCAGAAATTTACCTAAGTATTAACGATAGAAAGAAATATTATACGAATGCCGCCAATTTTATAATTGACACCAATTCCAGATCGATAAATGAAATATGCAATCTGATTTATAGGAAAACGGTAAAATCTAAAATTTAAGCAATGAAAGGCCGGATATAATGTCAAGCACAACCGGAACCTTATTCAAGGTAACCACTTTTGGTGAAAGCCATGGGAAGGGCGTTGGCGCGGTGATCGACGGGTGCCCGCCTCGAATCTATCTGAGTGAATCTGATGTCCAGATTCAACTGGATCGGCGTCGTCCGGGTCAGAGTGACCTGACAACAGACAGAAACGAAGAGGACCGCGTCCGTATATTGTCGGGAGTGGAAAACGGACAAACCCTGGGAACGCCCATTGCCTTATTGGTTGACAACCGGGATCACCAACCAATTGATTATAAAAATACAAGCGATATTCCGCGGCCTTCACATGCTGATTACACCTACAAGATTAAGTACGGCATCAACGCTGCCAGTGGTGGCGGGCGGGCCAGTGCCCGGGAAACTGTTGCCAGAGTAGCGGCAGGTGCCATCGCAGAAAAATTCTTATTGGAAACATATGGCATCAGTATCGTGGCCTGGGTTAGTGCAGTGGGCAATGTGATCGCTCCGGAAATGGGAGGGGATGTTTCCCGGAGCCAGGTTGAGATATCATCGACCCGCTGTCCTGAACCTGAAACCGCGGAACAGATAAAAGTACAAATCAGACAGGCACGGGAAGAATCGGATTCTGTGGGTGGTATTATTACCTGTATCTGTAAAAATATGCCGGTTGGGCTCGGGGAACCGGTTTTTGATAAAACCGAAGCCCGGCTGGCCCAGGCCATGCTTTCCATTCCCGCGGCCAAGGGCTTTGAAGTTGGCTCCGGATTTGCAGGTGCTGCCATGCGCGGATCAACCCATAATGATCTGTTTATAAAAAAAGGCAACTATCTGGGTACCCATACCAATTTCAGCGGGGGCATTCAGGGCGGTATCACCAATGGCGAACCGATTTTATTCAAAGTGGCTTTCAAACCACCGGCAACCATCAATAAACAGCAGAACACGGTTGATTATAATGGCAGGAATGTAATCCTTAAAGCAAAGGGGCGGCATGATCCCTGTGTGGTTCCAAGGGCCGTACCGATTGTGGAAAGCATGACCGCCCTTGTCCTTGCCGACATGGCCCTATGTCAGATGGTGAAACGTTAAGACAGGCCACAACAAAGATTGAAAATGCAGGTGGCAGCCCTTAGGACTTGCCCTTTTAAAGCTATGCCTGCGTTCATTTCATATAAAAAGTCATTCCCAATCGGGTAAAAAATCAAAGATTTTAACAGAACATGAAATTTACAGGATTTGAGATAAATCAATCGAGAAATTGAAGTAAAAAAAGAGGCATTATGATCGGCATTATCGGTTTTGGCCGTTTCGGCGGTTTGACGACCCGGTATCTGGCCCGGGATTTTAAAGTGAGGGTGGTCAGCCGCAAAGGTAACGCTTCGGCAATCAAAGCTGTCGGCGGAATTCCGGCATCTATGGAAACGGTTTGCGCCCAGAAGTATATTATTCTTTGTGTTCCTATTTCGACTTTGAAAAATCTGTTAAAAGATATCGCACCGATCATGAATAAAGATGCAGTCGTTGTGGACGTGTGTTCGGTAAAAAAAGCGCCCATACGCTGGATGGAATCCCTGCTGCCTGAAACCGTTTCCATTCTGCCGACCCATCCCATGTTTGGTCCGGACAGCGCATCCGAATCTTTAAAAGGGTGCAAAATTTTTTTGAACGATGATAGAATTGATAAAGCCGGATATGAAAAGGTAAAAAATTATCTGCGCTCTCTGGAATTAATTCTGATTGAGGGAACCCCTGAAGAACATGACCGCCAGATTGCAGTCAGTCTCGCGCTTACCCATTATATCGGCCGGGGACTTGAAGAATTTGGTGCGGGTCCTCTTGATATCGACACGGAAGGCTATCAACGGCTGCTGAACATTCTGGGCGTCGTCGAACACGATACCTGGCAGCTTTTTATCGATATGAACAGATATAATCCGTACGCCCGTCAAAAACGGCGCAGATTCATGGATGCGATGAAAAGAATCGACACGCTCCTTGACGAACAGGTGGATTAGTCACTTCGAATTCCCACAAAAATAAGGTTACAATTAAAAACCCATTTATTGTGTTGTTTCAGAGTTGTCACAGGTTATAGTTGTCTCTATTTTTCACATATGATTCAAAGTCTTCTTCTATTAAAAAGCCAGATATCATGGCGCCCACCACATCCGCGGTATCCACGCGGTAAACGCCTTTTTCATCGCGACCGGTCAATTGTTTGGCCATTTTAACAATATCTTTAAGCGCTGTAGTCGGCATGTCAACAACAGCATTGATAGTTATCGTATCCGACGGTTTGTTCATTGGATGGGCATCCTTTGGTTTTATAAGTTAAAATATTGATTGCCAATCGCTAAAATATATCAAACGATATGTCAATAGAAAACACTACAATTTCGGTATCTTTCATGACGAATAAAAAGTATTTTATATTTTTTATATTTTAACGGTGAAATTAGAAATTGAAGATTAAAGACCCTGCGGTCTTTTTCAGGATCTAAAAATACTTTAGTATGAGCAGATTAACCGGGCTGCGAAAAAAGAGATCTCCATATATTTTAATTTATTTTTATTTGTGTTATAGGTAATCCAATTAGATGGACAATCCATTGAAAAAAAATAAACTTAAAAATAGTTTCCCAATATTGGTTGCCGACGATGATCCCATCGGCCGAAAGCTTCTTGAAAATACGCTGGTAAAATCCGGGTATAAAGTTGTCGCGGTTGAAGACGGTCTAAAAGCGCTGGCCCTGTTCAACGATGATTTCTTTCCGATTGTTCTTACCGACTGGATGATGCCGGGCATGGATGGCCTGGAACTTTGCCAGGCTATTAGAGATACACAACTGCCCGGCTATGTCTTTATCATCCTGCTCACGGCCCGGGATGCAAAGGATGATATTATAACCGGACTGAAGGCCGGAGCGGATGATTACCTGAGCAAACCTTTTCTCCACGCTGAACTGATCGCCCGGATCAACACCGGTATCCGTATTCTTAAACTGGAAAAATCACTGCAGCGTGCCAATAAAAAAATCAGGCTGATGTCCGTTACCGATACCCTTACCGGCAGCTATAATAAACGGTATCTCAACGAATATCTGCCTGTTGAAATATCAAGATCGAAAAGATACAATCGCGCACTGTCAGTTATCATGTGTGATATTGATCATTTTAAAAAGGTCAATGATACTTACGGACATCAGGCAGGTGACGCGGTGCTGAAAAATTTTTCATCATGTCTGATGCAATCCTTACGCAGAAAGATAGACTGGGTGGTGCGTTATGGCGGAGAAGAATTTCTTCTTGTTTTACCTGAGACAGACAAATCAGGTGCTTATCAACTGGCCCAGAGAATTCGTAAAAAGATTGCCCGGCAGGAAACCTTCGCTAATGACATATCGATTCAAATTACGGCAAGTTTCGGTATCAGTTGTTTTATTCCTTTAACCAGCGACATGACTGTTACACCGGAGGAAATAATCAAACAGGCGGATGCATTACTCTACAGATCAAAACAGGAAGGCAGAAACAGAGTCACGATGGAACCGGATACACCTTAATCATTTTAGATAGTGTCCGTTTGGAAATATTTTTTTGCCCGACCTCATCGTTATGCAAAAAAAATAATTATCGGAGTATCAAACATATGCCGTAAGGTTATTTCTGTGCATGCCTTGATCTTGAACAAAAATCCTTATTTCCGGATGGAGACTGTATTTTGCAGGGAGATGATATGAAAGTGAGCGTCAACAGTTCAGATTGTATCAAAAACAGCGAAAAAAATTTTATCGGTGAATTATACAAGGGCTTTGACTGGCGATTAATCAAAAAAATATTTAAACAGCGGTATCATCTCGATATGCTCAAAGTTATGGGAACACGCAAGGGGGATATTGTCGTTGTCAACGACAAGGTGGCCTATAAACTTGATTTTAAAGCAACGGTACCGCTTTCCATTGTTTTTGACCGAAAGGGAAATCATCTTGCATTAACACCGACAGGTAAAAAACAGACAGACAGCGAAAAACAGGCAATTCCGCATAATTTCAGCGACAATACAACAGCAGAATCTCAGACGGGCAAAGAAGAGATAACGGCTTATGATCTGTTGCCTTCCGAAAATAGTAGAGCGGCCGATGTTGTTGACCCGGATATTGATCCGAAAAAAAATATTTCCCGAATGGCAAATAAAATCGCGTTGATGATTTCGGAAATAAATGGGAAATAGGGTAGGGGATTTCGCTATGATCGAAAATTTCGACCTGTGCGGGTGGGATTAAGCCGCCAGTTTAAAGTCTAAGTCCTTCGTTTCAAACCATTTGTCACTTTCTTTATTCCTTTTTAAGGCGGTGATTGTTGCCAAGCCTACAGAACCTGCTTTTGACCAGCTCATTCCATTATGTTTTTGACGACTTGAGACTACAAGATCATTCATCTTTTCACCGATAGCACTTGAATTGCATAAACCAAGTGCTTTCCTGGCAGCATAGCAGGGGATGTATGGTTTATTCCTTCTCAGGTATTTGATCAGTTTATCTAATGTATCCATTTCCTTTATTGAATCTTTATCAATTTTTTCCAGATAAACCATCGCCTTATCAATTAGCCCATACCACAATAATGGCTTGAGATTGTCAAGAACCTCGTTGCGAATAAATCGTCCTTTCAATGCTATGCTCAATTGTTCTTTACATTTCTTTTCCAGATGATACCAATCAAGGATAATCCCAATATTCTTATACCAACTGAACCGCTTGAAAATTGCATCATTTAATACTTTATGGCCATCTGTGAAGAATTGTATTCGATCGCCTGCCAACCCATTATGGAACAGAAAGGCAGTTAAAAATAATAGAACATTTTTTATGCCATGGCCGTTTAACACATACTTGCCCACGTCTTTTTTGGATATATGGGCAATTGTGTTGTGGATATATTTTCGTTTTCCTCGTTCCGATTTTCTGCCCCCGGGACGGGACTCTTCTTGTTTTTTTACATTGACATCATCAATCGAAACTTGGGTGCTACTCTCTGGGTCTTCATACGGAACAGGATTGCTTAAGATGTCTTCAACTCGGATATCTTGATCCCGGCAGCATTTATCAATTGCCGACATTACCTGTTCCTCGGGTATTGCTACCGGCCGCTCGTTATTGTATTCAGATTTAATATCTTGGCATATGCCATCTTCTGAAAAACCATTTTCCGTGAGGATATAACTTGCTCTTTCTTCAATATAGCTAAGTGCCTCTTTCCCTTCTTTCTCCGTACATTCATGAAGTGTCCGGGGTGGGGTGCCACCTTGTTCTTGATGCCTAATGCGATTAATCAATCGTGACGTTTTTTGATAAGATTGCTCGGTATCCCCATATATCAGGGCAATATCTTTAAATCCTATAGATTTATAGATCTCAACACCTCTCAGGCTTATAAATAAATCTCGTGCCGTATTATATTGTCTTTGGTTCTCATAGAAAATGCTATGAGTTGTAAACGTGAATCGTCCAATTTCACCGTCAACCTTGTATGGATGTGGATTCGCTATAACTTCTCTTCCTTCTCCAGATTCTTTTTGGGCTTTTTTTTTGAAATATCGCTTAAATGGTTTGACACCGCCTCACGTATTGTAGGGTAAGCGGTTTGCAATACGGATTTTTCACACATATCAATGCTAATTGCATCTTGCTCACTTATTATCATTGAGGAACTTCCATCGCCATCTTTTGTTACCTCATGATTAACAGTATCATCACATTCTATAAACTCTACGCGGACCTTGATTTTGTATTTTGCCATTGTTGCCTCCTTTGATAAATTATAGCTTTGTAGCTAAACATCTCAAATAGAGAGGCAAATGTCTACTGTTTTTTCATCTTGAAGCTTTTTTAACCATTATCAAAAATTATCATGCCTTATTTTTACTAAAATCTACCCGCACAGGTCGGAATCTTTTGTTTGGCCTTGCTTTGGAGGCTCTTTGGTAATTTATTGAGGATATTGGCCGTTTTATGCACCCAACACCGCTGCCGCCGGCTATCAGGGTATGCTTTGGCAATGGCTTTCCAAAAACCCAGGGCGCCGTCACCAATACACAATCTGGGGCCGTTTTTAAGCCCTCTTGATTTAAGATCGATCAAC
>Ga0307991_1000266_pt1 | contig 39204 bp, 37 predicted proteins | sample EllFjometagen131_FD_203146 | JGI IMG/M metagenome (GOLD analysis project Ga0307991, IMG submission 203146) | Marine microbial communities from Ellis Fjord, Antarctic Ocean - #131 | ecosystem: Environmental > Aquatic > Marine > Unclassified | place: Southern Ocean | collected 2014-10-08 | reverse complement strand
CCCGGAGGATAACAAGTAGAAAGGATTAACATAAATTCCTCCGTGGGCAAAGACAGGTACGCTTCGTTCTCATCCAGAGAAAAAATGTGTTTAGCAAAAACATTGTAGGGATAAATATAATTATCGAAGTAAACATAAATTAACTCCCCTTCTTTTAGTTGATCAATGTGACTAAAAACCCTATCATAATTTATGTCTGGCCACCCTGACGGAGCACTATGACCAAGAATTACTACGTTTCCTCTTTCCCCGGGCAGACTAGAAGATGGATAATGAACTACTCCTTCGTCAAGAGATTCATGAATGATATCTTTATCTTCTGTTTCAAGATAAATTAATGGAGCTTCTAAATTTAAAGAAGGGATGCTTATTTTGTTTTTCTCTTCGGTTAATAAAAACCGGGGTTCGATAATTGACGATGAAGGAAATTGGCTCTGAACCACCTCTTTGATAGCTCTATAATTTAAAAACCAACCTATTTCATTCCAGTTAACAACAATCAAACTCAAGAAAAAGATAAAAAGAAAAGGACCAATAAAATATTTAAAATTCTCTTTAAATAACATTTAAGCAATGAACAAATTATGAGGAATCAACTTTAGCAAAACTAACTTATCAAGGAAGAAAAGAAGGCCCATAAACATAATCAAGATTAAGGTTTTTCCAATCAACCTTGGAAATTGAACTTTTATATTCACAACAATTGATAAAATTAGAATCAAACTAAAAAATATTATTGAGGAAAATATTGTTAACTTAATAATGGATTCATAATTTTCTGAGAAAAGTCTTGCCAACTTAGCTAATTCGCTAGAATTTAATTGTTCGATCTCGGAAGAAGATTGATCAACGAATCCGCTTTGGACCAATTCTTCGACTAATTCCGGTTCTTCTTGCTTGGTAATTCCCAAGATAGAACTTGATTCAGCGTCTTGCTCTGGTTTAATTTGTTCGTTCGTAAGCTGGTCTTGTTCAACACTATAATCTTCTTCAATAACTTGCTTCTTAGGACCTTCTACCGTCTCTACCGTCTCTACCGTCTCTACTGTCTCTACTGTCTCTACTGTCTCTACTGTCTCTACCGTCTCTCTGGTCAATACTTCGGGAGAACCGAACATTTGAACAACCAAAGAAGTATTCTTCCCTTGAAAATCACCACTAACTATAGCTAATCCAATTTCTTTATAATTCTCGTTTAATAAATTTGCTCGATGAGAAGGAGATTTTAGCCAGGCTTGATTTACTTCCTCAGAATCTAAAAAGCCGATGGCTAAATTTTCTCCTGCATATTTATAATCATAACCAGCTTTTTCAAACCAATGCCAAGGAGTAAGACCATCCGGGCTTTGATGAGCGAAATAATCTTTCGATAATATGTCTTGTGCTTTTTGTTGAGCAGCCAATTCTAACTTTGGACTCAATTTAAGGACAGGAAGTCCATTATCTGCTCTTTCTTCGTTCGTTAATCTCAATAGACTAGCCTTCGTCAAGTCAGCGAAAAAGCTACTTTGAGGAAGATAATATAGAAAAGGAAAAAACACTCCTCGGAGAACTAAAAGAACGAGAAAGGAATAAATAAAGAATCTCCCTTTTATTGACCGAGGTTGATAATCATTCCCCGCCAAAGGAAATAAAAACAACCATAGTTTATTAAAAATATTTTTACCTTTTGTCCAAAACATATCTAAATTATACAATCAACCTAAAGATATGTCAATAGCTAATTATTCTACTTTCTTGATGGCGAAACTATCAGTATCAATCTCAATAATCTCCCCTCGTTTGATTTTCCCCGCTAAAAAAGCTTGCGCTATGGCACTTTCTACCTTGTCTTGAACTATTCTTTTCATTTCTCTGGCTCCAAAAACCGGATCGTAGCTTAATTCAACAATCTTCTTTTTTAAAGCTTCGCTAATAATTAATTCAATCCCCTTCTTCTGATTCAAATTTTCTTTTAATTTCTCCAATAGCAATTGAGCTATATTTAAAAGATTTTCTTGGGTTAGTGTTTTGAAAACTACTATAGCATCGAAACGATTTAGAAATTCTGGACGAAAAATATTATTTTCAAAAAGATGATTAAGCAACTTCTCTTTTATCAAATCTAATTCTTCGTTTTGCGTAATATTCTTTCGGATAATTTCCGCTCCAGCATTAGAAGTCGCAATTATAATCGTATCAAGGAAACTAACTTTTCGACCCCATCGATCAGATAAATATCCCTCATCAAGGACTGTGAGAAAAAGATTTAGGATTTTAGGGTGAGCTTTTTCTATCTCGTCAAGGAGAATCAACGAAAATGGATCCTCTCTTACCTTGGTTGTTAATATTCCCGGAAAATCATTTGATCCTATCAGATGGGCAACGTCGCTAGGATTTTGGAACTCAGACATATCCAGCCTAATTAATTTTTTTCTTGATCCAAAATAAATATCAGCAAGGGTTTTCGCCGTCTCTGTTTTTCCTACCCCCGTTGGCCCTAAAAAGAGAAAAGTTCCCATCGGCTTTTCTCTAGCCGATGCTATTTCTGCTCTTGTTCTACGTAAGGCCAAGGCAATCTTTTTAACCGCTTGATCTTGATTGATTATTTTTTGATGAATAAGTCCCTCTAAATTCAAGAGCGTATCTTTTTCGATATTACTTAATTGACTGACCGGAATTTCTGTTTTCCTTTCTACCACTTGATCAACGTATTGAGGAGAAACTATCTTTCCCTTCCCGTAACGAGATGAATAAACTAAAACGCTATTTAATAAATCAATCGCCTTCTGAGGAAAAGGTTTCTCTTGAAAATAACGAGCACTATGCTCAACAACTTTTTTGAGTGTTGGGTAAAGAATAAATTTGCGATATTGAGCTTCTAATCGAGGAACATGTAATTCTAGAATTCTCAAAGTTTGATGAGCTGAAGGAGGGGTAATTTCAATTTTTTGAAATAAATTAATGAAGGCCGTTTTCTTTTCCATTTTCTGACGAAGCCCTCGGGGAGAAGTGATAGCTACTACTTGAAATTTCGGTGATTCTAGATATTTGCTTAATATTCCAGAAATATCAACAGTTCCGATAGTCGTTTCTCCTACAAAGCGCTCTAAATCATTAATGACCAAAATGACATTTCCCGCAGTAATAACTTCTTGAAAGCATTGATCTAAAGCCAACTCTACCTCTTCTCCCGAAGAAGTTTGGGCAATTAAATGATTTAGATTTAACTCCAAAATCCTCTTCCCTCTCAATGCTTCCAATGTCGTTCCCCAAAAACTTCTTCCTGCTAAAGCTAGAAGGATATTCTTTCGACCACTACCCGGTTGACCTACCAACAAAACATTATTTTTCTGTGAATTTACTAAAATATTTTCCACCCCTTCCAACTCTGATTGATGCCCAAGAATTTCTCGATAAAATCCTTTTCTTCTTGCCAAACGAGTCCAATTAGTTGAATATCTATCCAGCATTAAGGTATATCCAGCCGCCCAACTAGTAGCAATACTTCCTATCTTTTTTAGATTATCACGCTTCCAAAACCCTTCAGATGCTTCTATTTCTTGACTAATAAATTCAAACCATTCAATTATGCTATCCATGTCCTTTGCCCTTAATCCCCTTTCAAGTAAGATTTTGTTCAAGAAAGGATCGTAACAAATCCAAGAAGACAATAAATCTTCCAGAAATATCTTTTGATGATTTTTCTTGGACGCACGCTGAAAAGCAGCGATTAAAATACTTTCTAGGCTTAAATCTGAGTCTTTTTCTTCTTTTTCTTCTTTTTGCCTTTCTTCCTTAAGAAGATTCTTGACTTCCTTCCAATCTAATCCAGCTCGCGAAAAAACGAAACTGATTAGGGAATTATTGCTCAATAAAGAATAACCAAAGGAAAGAGAAGAAATTAAGCTGACGTGTTTTTGTTTTTCTTTATTGAAAAGCTTAACGATTAACTGTCCTGCTCGATAATCAACAACTTTAGCTAAATTTATTCTTTGAACAGAAGCTCCAGATAAATAGGAAACTGATGGTCCAAGACGTTTTAATTTAGTTTCAAGGAAAAAGTGTCCACTTTTAGATATCAAGAAAATAGCAAAAAATAACAAAGCGAAACCCACTCCAGAAGAATAGTCGAGAGACCAAGAAAAATTATAACGAGGAAAGAGGTTTAAAGATAACCAAAGAAGAGATAATAAAAATAATCCCAAAAAGATTTTTGCGAAAATATTCCCCAGATTTAAAACAGTGCAATTTTTTGATTTAATTGCCCAAAAAGTAGAAGATGATTGGGGGTCAAAATAAAATTTATTGGTCATGTTAAAAAATTAATACCCCGGCTAGAATAAAAAAGAAGATAATAATAACCGGAGAAAAAATCCACGCTAAAAATAAAATCAATCCTCCTCCACTTACAAGGAAGATGGCTATTAAAGAAAGAAATATAAGACCTATACGAACAAGCATCCCTAGAAATCTAGAAATGCAGTTGAAAGAAAAAGCCGATAGATAATTTTTCAGACTAAAGCCACGACCATATCCCCAGTAATATTTTCTCCAAGGCGAAAAAAGCGTTTTCAACAATAAAGAAATTGAGAAAAAGCTCCACACAAAGCGAAGCAAGTTATTAATAATTTTAATAATATCTCGAGGAATTTCAATGAAATGCCAAGCAAGCCAGTACCGAAATATATTTTGTTTCGAATTCATATTGTGTTATCTAAACAAAAATAAGTTCTATCCCAAATTCTTACTATTATTTTATCAAATCCTGCGAGCAAAACCAAGAAAATGATTGAAAGATGATTTGCTGTTTTTTATTTCTTCATTTGCCTTAAAGAATCTCTGCAAAAAACTTTCTCGAGGAACGCCTTCAATTCATTGAGATGTAAGTGGGCATATGTGGATTTGAACCACAGACCTCACGGATGTGAACCGTGCGCTCTAGCCACTGAGCTATACGCCCGTTGGGATAAATCCTTTATTAAATCTTAACACGCTCATTCTTAATTTGAAAGCAAAAAAGAGAGCACCTAAGCTCTCTTTTTTATCAATCCAAACAATGAAATTTCTTATTTTAGCTCAACAGATGCTCCAGCTCCTTCTAATTTTTTCTTAATTTCCTCTGCATCTTCTTTCCCCGCTCCTTCTTTGATGACTTGTGGGTCGTGAACTGTTTTGTCCGCAATATCTTTTGAATCTTTTAGTCCTTTTCCAGTAATGTCACGAAGCGCCTTGATGACTTCTATCTTCTTTTCGCCAACTCCTGTCATTATTACATCAAAAGAACTTTTTGCGTCTTCTTCGCCTTCTCCAGCAACGGCTCCTGGAGCCGCAGCAACTATTGTTGAGGCACTAGCAGAAACCCCAAATTTTTCTTCTAAAATCTTGACTAATTCAGAAAGGTCAATAACGCTCATCTGTTCAATCTCTTCTACTAATTTCTTGAATTTCTTTGGAACTTCTACCTCTTTCTTCTCTTCCGCCACTTTTTCTTTCTTTTCTTCCTTTTTTGCTTTTTCGGCAGGAACAGGTTTTCCCTCTTCCTTGTTGGTTGTTTTAACTTCTTCCTTCTTTTCCGGCTTATTTTCTTCTTCTTGTTTAGGTTCTTTTATTTCCTCTTTTTTGCTTTCTTCACTCATAATAATTTTAAGTTTATTTTAATTGCTTGATTTGATCTAAGGCAACGACTAAACCTTTAATATTTCCATTCAAAACAACGACTAATCCTCTTGGAGGAGCACTAATTACATTGACAAATTTCCCCAAAAGCTCCTGATAAGAAGGTAATTTTGCCAAAGCTATGACCTTTTCTTGTTCTTGGACATTATCATCCCAGAATCCTCCTAATAATTCTAAATTTTCGTGTTTTTGGGCAAATTGATAAGCTATTTTTGCTGGCTGAATTTGATCTTGAAAACCAAAAATCAAAGCAACCGATCCACCAAAATTATTGATCATTTCTACGACCGACTTTTTGTCTTTTAAAGCTATCTTGAGTAGAGTCTTTTTTGCTACTTGCAAAAGACAATCATTTTCTCTTAAGCTGCTTCTTAACTGAGATAATTCTTCGTTTTTTAATTTGTAAAAATCGACAAAAATTAATCCTTTTTGTTTAGAAATATTTTCTTCTAGATTACAAATTGTTTCCTTCTTTTGCTGGAGAGTTAGTGCCATATTTGCTTTAAAAATAAAAAACCTGTGATTAAGTTCACAGATTAAATCGTAAATTCTAAAATAAAATCTATTTGATTCTCAGTAGGGCTTAAATGCCTACCATCTATGAACTTCTGTTAGTATAGGAAATCTCTATCTTTTTGTCAAGGATGAGATTATAACTTGAGCAAATTCGATTGCCGCAGAGGGCCCATTTCCGGTAATGATATTCCCATCTTGAACTACTGGCTGATCTAAATAAATCCCTTCTTCTTCTTTGATTCCTCTCACTGCTGCTCTGTTCAAGGGAGAAGCCCACACAGTAACCTTTTTCCCTTTGAGTATTCCTGCCCTTGCTAAAAGTAGAGGGGCGATACAAATAGCTCCGATTATTTTCTGAGACAAAAGAGCTTTATTTATAATTCGATAAGAATCTTCGTTATCTAGATGCCTCAAGGTTCCTGTTCCTCCAATAAAAATTAATCCATCGTAACTCTCTAAAACAATATCGGCTAATTTCTTGTCTACTGTTGTCGCTCCCCCGTTCATTCCTATGGCTTGACCTACCTTTAGGCCTGCTGTTATTATTTCTATTTTCTTTTTCTCTAACTCTTCTTTAATAACGAAATATTCTTCGTCTTGAAAATTTTTCGGAGGAATTATTAAAAGAACTCTTTTCCCGTTCATTACTTATTGTATTTAATTTTTGCTTGATTATGCTCACGAAGATTGTGACTAAAAATCATTTCTCCGGTTGGAGTAGAAAAATAATAAAGATAAGAACCCGGGCTACCATCAATCGCTGCCACAATACTATTCACTCCTGGATTGCAAATAGGCCCAGGAGGCAAACCAAGATATTGATAGGTGTTGTAAGGAGAATCAATTTTTGTTTCTTCTATTGATAAATGGGGATTACTCTCCCCTGTAATATAATTAATAGTTGAGCAAAGTCGCAAGAGCATTCCCATTTCTAATCTCTTTTTTAATACCCCCGCAACTAATTTCTTGTTTTCTATTGTGTCCGCCTCCTTCTCGATTAAGCTTGCCAAAACTATCGTTTGCCATAGGTTTTCTTCTTTTAACAGAGAGATATTTTCAAGTTTCTTGGATAAATTCTCCATGCTTTTCCGTATAATATCTTCCCTTGAAGCCCCCTTTGCTAAATAATAGGTATCTGGGAAAATATACCCTTCTAGGCTTTTTTCGGATGGAACACTCTGAAGGATAACAAAGTCTTCTTGAAAATCTTTAATCTTAAAATCAATTAGTTTAATTTCCGAAACCCCAATAGATTGATCTAGAAATTTCTCCATTTGCAGAAGAGTTTGTCCGGCTTTAATTCTTAGGACAACTTCCGGAGCAGTTTCTCCTGAAATGATTAGGCTTGCTATCTCCACTATGCTCATTGCTGAAGAAAAATGATATGTTCCATATTTTAAATCTTGATCATTTTGAGCTAATAAAATATAAAAAATAAAAGCTTCGCGACTCTCAATGATCTTTGCCTCTTCTAATCTATCCGCGAGATCTATAACTTTCTCCCCTGACTGAATTTCAAATTTTACTATTTCTCCTTGACTATCAAAAGGATCCCAAAAAATAGTTCTTACAGCCGAATAAACCCCCCATCCTAGAAAGGCAAAAGTCAAAGAAATAATGATTAAAATAATAACTAAACTTCTCATACAGAATTATGTAAAAATATTTATTTTACAAGGCTAATTCAGTCGAAATTTCCTGCATTGCCGATAATGCTAAAATCGCCAATTCTTTTCGATCTAAATCAAGATATTCTTTGGTTTTGTCAATATTCTCTCGATTAACTCCCCGCGCAAAAGATTTTTGTTGAAAATGCTTTAAAACAGAATCAACCGTTAGGTCGCTAATTTTTCGAGAAGGAAGCACCAAAACACTTGCCACAATCAGTCCCGTGAGTGAATCAATGCAAAAAAGAGCCTTGCTCATTAAACTTTCTGGTTCAATCCCATGAATCTCGTTATGAACTTTGACTGCCTGGACTATTTCGGCATCTAATCCCATTTCTTGAATCATCTCCGCCCCCACTAAAGAATGTTGACTCGGATTGTCTTTAGTCTTTTCGTAATCGATATCATGAAGCAGTCCAGTTATTCCCCATTGTTCACAATCTTGATCAAAATAATCTGCTAATTTACGCATCACAGCTTCGACCGCAAGACTATGCTTAATTAGATTTGGGGAAGAAAGATTCTTTTGTAGTATATTGAAAGCTTCTTGCCGAGTCATAAGTAATCAAGTAAATAATAAAAAAAATCCCTTGTAGAGTATAAACGAAGCAATACAAAAGGAAATCAACACTAAAAACAGATCAATTAATTTCCTCATCATCTTTTAGAGCCAATAATAAAATGCAGGTATTTTTGCTGATTGATTTTAAGTTTAAAATAAATAGCAATCCCTAAAGCATCCCTTCTTTCATTTTTGCGGCAACTTTCTTCTGCACCTCTTGAAAAGCACGATTGATTAAATCCTTTAATAAAATCGCTTGCTCTTCTGCTTTTAATTGATCATTTAACTTAATCTCTTTTATCTTCATCTCCCCACTAACTAAAACTTCCACGCCATTTTCTTCCAATCTTTCCTCTTCTTCTCCTAGTGCGCTTTTTAATTTCCTTAATTGATTTAAATCTTTAAATTTATCAAACATAATTTTAAAATAGTTTTTGTTGACGAAATTTTTGTTGAATTCCCCTAACTTGCTTTTCTCCCTTCGGGGTTAGTCTAAAAAAAGTTTGGGGATCTCCCTTAATCATTCCTTTCTTTCTTAAATATCTCAATGCCCTATCTATTTTCCTGGCATCAGGCCATTGAGGATATTTAGAAAAGCAAAATCTAGTTGGAAACCTCTCAAAGCATTCAAAGATCAAATCTTCGAGATAAACCTTCTTTCTTTGTGGCTTCAAGCAAAGAAGAATTAAATCTCCATAACTCATTTTATTTATTTTATGAAATTTTTAAGCAGGTCCGCCAGGACTCGAACCTGGAACCCTTGGTTTTGGAGACCAATATTCTACCAGTTGAACTACGGACCCTTAATTCGCTTGAGCCCGAAGACAGATTTGCACTGTCGACCTCATCCTTACCATGGATGTGCTCTGCTAGCTGAGCTATTCGGGCTTTCAAAAAGTGGGCAGGGAGGGATTCGAACCCCCGTAGGCCGAAACCAACACTTTTACAGAGTGTCGCCTTTAACCACTTGGCTACCTACCCTCATTTTTTTATAACACATCCCGGCTTAAGATTCAATAATTTGAGTACGACTTTCTCTCCATTGTTTAATTTTTTGATGATCGCCAGAAAGTAACTCCGGAGGAACTTTCCATTCCTTCCCCTTAATCGAAGTAAAAACTTCTGGTCGTGTATATTGAGGATATTCTTTGAAACCTCCTCTCGAATTTACCCTTTCTTTTATTTCTTCCTCTGATCCAATTACCCCCTCTATTAAACGACCAACGCTTTCTATAACAATTATTGCTGGTAAATCTCCGCTCATCAAGGTGTAATTCCCAACGGACAAAACATCATCTGCAATATATTGGAACACTCTTTCGTCAATTCCTTCATAACGACCACTAATTAAAATCAATTGATCAATCTTTGTATAATTATTAGCAAGAGATTGATTAAAAACCTTTCCGCGAGGAGAAAATAAAATTACTTTGGTCTGTTTCTTTTTTTGTTTAAGGCTTTCAACTGCTCTAAAAATTGGTCCAATTTTCAGAATCATTCCCCTCCCCCCTCCGTAAGGCTTATCATCGACAACATTATGCTTGTCAGTTGTCCATTTCCGCAGATTATGAATTTTAATATCTATTAATTTCTCTTTTTGGGCTCGAGCAATAATTCCTTCCTGGAAAAAAGGAATAATAGTCGAGGGAAATAAAGTAAGAATATCAAATCGCATAATTAAAGATATTTAAAAACAGTGCTATTCCTTCTTAAGAATAGCACTGTTTAAGATTTAGATAAGACCTAATCTAATTATAGATCTAAATCGCCTAAATCTTTGTCTTCTTTCTTCTCTTCTACTTCTTCTATTTCTTCTTCTTTTTCCTCTTCTTTCTCTTCTTTTGGTGCTTCTTCTTTTTCCTCTTCTTTCTTTTCGACCGTTTTTCTTGTCTCTTCGCTATGAGAAGCATCATGACTCGCTGGTCTTGAACGACCACCTTCTGGTTCTTCGATCTTTAAGTTAACACGAGAGTGACTTTTGAGACCAATAATACGAATCAAGGTTCTAATCGCTCTTGCTGTTGCTCCACTACGTCCAATTACTTGTCCCATATCATCGGGATGAACATGGAGAGATAAAAGAACTCCCATTTCGTCTACCGTTCGCTCTATCTTCACATCAGAGGGATGGTCAACAATAGATGTAACAACGAATTCTAAAAATTTTTTGTCCTCTATTTCTTCTGGCATAAAATCAATTCAATTAATCAATATCATTCGACCTTTATCAGTATCTACCCACGATAAGAAATACGGGAAGATCTGAAACACTAATATTCATAATAATCATTTCCTTATCAATGTCAACTACTCTTTACTGAATTTCAATTCCCATTGAATCAGCTGTCCCTCGAATAATTTTCATCGCTTTTTCAATGTCGGTAGTATTAAGATCAGGCATTTTCTTTTCGGCCACCTCCTTTAATTGATCAATAGTAATTTTAGCAACCTTCTTCTTATTAGGTTCTCCTGACCCCAACTTGACACCAGCTATTTGCTTTAAAAGTTCTGAAGTGAGGGGTTGTTTTAAGTCAATTCCATAACTCTTATCTTCGTACACCGTTACTACAACCGGGAGAGTAAATTCCCCATTATCTTTCGTCATATCGTTAAACTTCTTGCAAAACTCAGGAATGTTTATTCCCTGCTCAGCCAAAGTTGGCCCTAAAGGAGGAGCTGGATTAGCTTTCCCTGCTTTAATATGTATCTTTAATATTTTTTTAACTTTCTTCATAATTAACTGTTAAGTTTTTTTTACCTGCAAAGTGTCTAATTCAACTGGCGTTTCCCTACCAAACACATCTACGGCAACACTAATTTTCCCTTTCTCGGCATCAAGAGCTGTTACTTTGCCGGAAAAGTTTTTGAATGAGCCATCAGTAATTTCGACCAGGGTTCCTATGTCAAAATCTGTTTTAACTTTTGGTTTTTGTTTCTTGATTTTCTTTTGCAATAACCCCATTTCTTCCAAAGAAACAGGAACTGGTGTTATCCCTGTTCCTAAAAAACCAGTAACTCCTGCTGTATTGCGAACAACATACCACGTTTTATCATCGACGATCATTTCAACTAGAACATAACCCGGATAAATTTTTTCTTCAATAACTTTTCTTTCTCCGTCTTTTATTTTTATATTTTTTTCTCGAGGAACTAAAATATCAAAAACCTTGTCTTCCATCTTGAAGCTTTTTGTTCTTTGCTTCAGATTTTCTGCCACCCTATCCTCTTGCCCAGAATAGGTATGCAAAACATACCAATGTCTTCCGATATTTTCTTTTTGATAAGCCATAGATATAAATTCCGATTAAATTGCAAAATAACGAACTAAAAAGGAAAAAACAATATCCAGTCCGGTCAAAAACAAAGCAATAAAACCAGAAACAGCAATAACAGCCAAGATATACCTAAAAAGTTGCTTTCGTTTCAGCCAAGTTACCTTTTTCATCTCTGCCCTTACTTCCTTAAGAAATTTGCTAATTTTTGTAATAAAGTTTGTCATAGCTTAATTCTTTACACTATATAGATATTTAGCTTGTAAGTCAAATCTTTAAATGTCCAAATTTTTCACTAATTGGGCTTGAGTGTGAATAAACTTTTTTCTAGGGCCTACATCCTTTCCCATTAAATCATCAAAAGTTTGATCGGCAAGAACAGCATCTTCGATTATTACCCTTTTTAAAAGACGCGTCTCCGGATCCATAGTTGTTTCCCATAATTGATCGGCGTTCATTTCTCCCAACCCTTTATATCGCTGAATAGAAAAAGGCTTCTCCATCGAAGACAATGTTTTCTTTTGCTGTTTTTCGGTATAAGTATAAATTATCTTCTTTCCTTTTTTTATTTGGTAAAGAGGAGGTTGAGCAATATATAAACATCCCTTGTCGATAATCGGTTTAAAGTGACGATAAAATAATGTCAAAAGCAAAGTACATATGTGAGCACCATCTACATCAGCATCCGCCATAATAATGATGTGATGATAGCGTAATTTACTTAAATCAAAATCTTCTGCGATTGCTGTCCCCAAGGCAATAATTAAAGCTTTAATTTCAGTTGAAGATAGAATACGAGTTAAGTTAGCTTTTTCTACATTTAAAATTTTTCCTCGCAAAGGTAGGATGGCTTGAAACTTTCGATCACGAGCTTGCTTGGCGCTTCCTCCCGCTGATTCTCCTTCAACAATATATAATTCTGAGTTTTCTGGTTTTCGAGAGCTACAATCAGCCAATTTTCCAGGAAGCGAAGCACCGTGCAATTTTTTCCCCATAATTGTTTCTCTGGCCATTCTTGCTGCCTTGTGAGCTTGAGCAATAATCAAGCATCCCTCTATGATCGCTTTGCTTTGGCGCGGATTTCTTTCGAGAAAATCTTTTAGATAGAAAGAGGTGATTTTTTCTACCGCAGTTTTAGCTTCCGTGTTTCCAAGCTTCGCTTTTGTTTGTCCTTCAAATTGAGGCTCCCTTAATTTGACCGAAACTACCGCCACAATCCCTTCGCTTACAGCAACTCCACTTAAATTATCATCACCTTCTTTCAGGAAACCATTTTCGCGAGCGTAAGCGTTGATTGTCCTTGTTAGGGCCGTCCGGAATCCCGTTAAATGCATACCCCCTTCTGGCGTATGAATGTTATTCGCGAAACTTTCTTGAAGAATTTCAGTGTCTTCTGTGTATTGCAAAGCAATTTCAACACTCACCTTTTCTTCTATTGAGGCCGCATAAAAAACATCCGGATGCCTTGTCTCCGTTTTTCTGACTAAATATTTAACATAAGAACTTAATCCTCCTTCAAAATAGAAAGTATAATTCTTTTCTTTACCTGGAAAACGTTCATCGGTAAGAATAATTTTTGCTCCCTTTGTTAAATAGGCTTGTTGTCTTAAATGATGAAGAATCGTTTTCCAAGAAAATTCAATTTCTTTAAAAATTTCCGGGTCCGGAGCAAAAGTTACAATAGTTCCTGTTCCTTGGCAACTCCCTTCTTGCTTTAATTTTGTCATTACTTTTCCTTGAGAGTATTCCTGCTCATAATGCTTTCCATCCCGACAAACTTCTGCTTTAAGGGATTTAGACAAAGCGCAGACTACCGAAACTCCTACCCCATGCAACCCCCCAGCAACTTGATAGGCTTTTCCCCCAAATTTAGCCCCAGCATGAAGGGTGGTCATAACTGTTTCTAGGGCTGATTTTCCTGTTTTTTGATGTTTGTCAACGGGAATTCCTCTCCCGTTATCAGTTACCCGTACTAAGTTATCAGGAAGAAGATCAATTCTTATCTCAGAAGCATACCCTGCCATGACTTCGTCTAGGCTATTATCAAAACATTCCCAAATTAAATGATGCAACCCAGCCTTCCCAGTCGAACCAATATACATTCCCGGTCTTTTTCGGACCGGTTCAAGACCTTTTAAGACGTAAATATCTTTTGCGCTATATCCACTAGATGGTTTCTTCAAAGATTGCAACGAGCTTTCTTTTTTGGATTTCTTCATATTATAAACAAATTTGGTTAAATTCTAATATGCCAACCGGATTCTTTCTCTAAATCCTTGATAATTTTTGTCTGTAGTGTTTCTATTTCCTTTGTCTGTAAAGTCCTGTCAGTAGCCTGATAAACAAGGTGAAACGATAAACTTTTCACTCCCGTTGGAACATTTTCTCCAACATATATATCGAAAACGTCAACGTCTCGAATTAATTCTCCTCCTGAAAAATTAATTTTCTTTATGATTTTCTCGGTGCTAGTTCCTAAGGGAACCAAGATTGACAAATCACGCCGAGCAGCTGGGTGAATAGAAATCGGGCAATATTCCTGCTCAACTAAAGCAGTCTTAATAAAAGAATTGATATTAAGCATAAAAACAAAGACTGATCCTTTAATCCCGAGACTATCCAATATTTTCGGATGAACCCCACTTAACAAACCAATTTTACCGTTGCCAATTTTAACATCCGCACATTGATTTGGATGCCCCCAAGAAGGAATATCTTTTTTGGTCGGAGCAAATTTCAAATCAGTAATTACAAAAGATTCAGCTAAAGAATTTAAAATCCCTTTAATCTCATAAAACCCTTCTTTCTTCTCTTTTTCCTTAATCACTACTGCTCCAGCTAATTCTTCTTTTCCAAGCTCATTCGCCGAAAAAACTTTTCCTATTTCAAAAATTCTAAAAGAAGGAAAAAACTTTTCATTGTCTTGTATGTTTTTCAATAATCCTGGGATTAAGCTAGGTCGAAGAAATTTTTGCCGATTGCTCATTGGATTAACAACACCAATAAGTTCTTTCTCTTTATAGGAAAAGATTTCCCTCTCTTTTTCGCTAATAAAAGAATAGTTCCGGACTTCATCTAATCCACAAGTATTAACTAAATATTTTTTAATCTCTCTTCTTCCTGCCTGTTTTTCATTCTCCTGAAAAGAAATTAATTTTCCTTCTGGAGCCAAAGCAGGAAGTTTTTGATATCCATGAATTCGAGCAACCTCTTCAATTAAATCCTCTGGGCCTGATACATCTAAACGCCAATAAGGAATATCAATTCTTAAAGTATTCTTTTTCGGCTCCGTAATTTTAAATCCCAAATTGTTTAATATTTCTTTTACTTCCTTAGGGGATATTCCTGTTCCCAATAAACGATTTAAATAATCTAAATCTAAATAAACCGTTCTTTTCTTCTCTAAAGGAATATTGATTTGAATTAAATCGTTAGCTGGTGTTCCTTGTTTGAATTTCTCGATCAAATAACTAAATCTTTTTTGAGCCAATTCGATTAAAGATAAGCTCAATTTATTCTCAAAACGCCAAGAGGCTTCTGTTCTTAATCCAAATTGATGCCATGTTTTTCTCACAACTGCTGGAGAAAAATTTGCTGCTTCGACAAGAATTGTCTTTGTCTCAGGAGAAACTTCTACTCTTTTTCCTCCCTTAACTCCAGCTATAACTAACGGACCATCTTTATCAGCTGTAACTAGAATATTCTTTTTTAATTTATAATTCTGACCATCTATGGTGGTGATCGCCTCTCCTGACTTAGCTTCGCGAACAGTTATTTTTCCGCCAACAATTTTCTCCAGGTCAAAAACATGAATTGGTTGTCCTGTCTCTAACATGACATAGTTCGCCAAATCAACTACGTTATTAATTGGCTTCAATCCAGATTCTTTTAACTTTTTCTGAATTTCAGGAGATGAAGCTTGAATATTTATTCCTGTTATCAATTTCAATGAATACCCCAAACAAGTTGTTTGATCTTCCACTGTCACTGATATTTTATTAGCTGTCTTGATTAAATTTTTGTTCGTTCCTTGTTTTGTTTCTGGGAAATTAACTTTTTTGTTAAGCAAAGCCCCAATTTCTCTTGCTAATCCTTGATAGGAAAGACAATCCCCTGCTCTATTTGGCAAAACATCGACATCAAGGACTTTGTCGTTCTTAACTATTGTTTCGAAACTATGATTAGTTAAAACCTCAGCTAATTTTTGGGGCGAAGGTAATTTCTGCTGAAAAAAACCTTGGAGCCATGAATAAGAAAATAACATTTCGAAAAATTAAAATTGATGAATAAATCTCAGATCTCCATTGTAGAATAGGCGTACATCTTCGATATTGTATTTGATCATTGCTAGGCGATCGATTCCTATGCCAAAAGCAAAGCCTTGCCATTTCTGAGGAAGATAGCCAACCTCCTTAAAGACATTTTGATGAACCATCCCCGCTCCCATTATTTCTAACCATTCCGAAGAATGATTGCGTTTAATGTCGATCTCAAAACTTGGTTCGGTAAAAGGAAAGTAAGAAGGACGTATTCTGGTTTTAACTTTCTCTCCCAGAAGAGTAGAAAAAAGTTCTTCAATTACTGCTTTAAAATTAGAAATAGAAACTTTCTCCCCCACCATTAATCCTTCTAATTGATGAAACTGAATATCATGAGAAGAATCTGTTGCCTCATGCCGGAAACAACGGCCCGGAACAATAATTCGGAAAGGTGGATTATGTTTTTCCATATAATGAACTTGAGCTGGAGAAGTATGCGTGCGCAGTAACTTTTTATTACTCAACCAAAAAGTATCCCACACATCCCTTGCCGGATGATCGAGAGGAATATTTAAGGCATCGAAATTATAATGCTCTGTTTCTATTTCCGGCCCCTCAATAATTGAAAATCCCATTCCCTTAAAAACCTCTTCTATCTCATTTAAAACCTTCGTTAAGGGATGAAGATGTCCTTTTTTTATTTTTACTCCCAAATGGGCAACGTCTAGCGATTGATCTTTTAATTGTCGAGCCAACATCTCTTCCTTTAATTCCTCCTCTTGTTGAGCAATTTTCTTTTTGAGAAAATTCTTGCAAAGATTTATCTCTTGGCCTACTATTTTTCTCTGAGCAAGAGATTGTTCTTTAAATGACTTTAAAATCGAATTAATTTCTCCGGTTTTGCCTAAATATTTTTGAAAAATTCCGTTTAATTGTTTAAGATTTTGACTATCGCCAATCTCTTTTAGTGCTTTTTTCTTTATCTCCTGAATAGTCATATTATCTTTATTTTACCCTAAAAAATAGGGAAATTCAAGGATATTAACTAGGTAAAATCTTTCAATAAATCAAAAACCGAGCAACAAAACTCGGTTTTTAATAAAGAATAAAACTACTATCTTTCCGCTTTAAGCGGGGACGACGGGACTCGAACCCACAACCCCGTGCTCGACAAGCACGTGCTCTAACCAATTGAGCTACGCCCCCCCCTCTCTTCTTTCTCTTTGCATAAAAAACAATACCGGAGGCAGGAATCGAACCTACGTTGATCGCTTATGAGACGACCTTAGAGAGCCACTCTACTCCCCGGCTTTTCTTTCGAAAAGCATTGTTTGTTGCGGGGGCCTGAATTGCACAGGCGCCTTCAGCTTATGGGACTGATGAGGTACTACTCCTCCACCCCGCGATATCTGATTTCGTATTATAACTTGGTCTTATAAAAAAGTAAAGTCAAAGGAAAATTTAAAAATAATTTAATTTTCCGAGAATTTTAGAAAAAACCTCGACTCCTTCTTTGGCTTGTTGATGATTAAATTTTTCTTTTGGGTTTTTAATAATCCGCTGACGAATTTCATTAATTCGTTGAATCTCAGAAAAATCTAAATCTTCTTGGGGAAAAGCTTTTTTTAAACTTTCCTCTAAAGTTTCCCCCTGAAATCCAAGTTCTTTTAGGATTTTTTCAGTCAAAGACCCCACTTCGATAATTGCTAATTTATCTTCTGATTCGCTTTCGCTTTCTAAGAGTTTAGTGATTTTTGCCCATTCCTTAGAATGACGACGAGAATGTTTGCTTTTAAAATCATGGTAATCCTTCGTTATTAATCTTTTTCTAAATCTAGTTTGTAAATAACTGCCCTTTCGAACAAAATAGACAATACTTGCAAAAAGGAAAAAAGACACAAGATAAAAAAGGATCTTGATTATTAAAATTCGATGTTGCAACTCAGGAGAAATTAAATAAACAAAAATATTTTCCATTATTAAAAATAACGTTATTGGAAAAAATGAGGTTCGATCTGTTCGGCGAAAGAAAAGATTCTTTCTTCTGAAAATGATGGTCCGATAATTTGCAAACCAATCGGCAAATTATCAACACTACCAACCGGCAAAGATAAGGCAGGAATTCCCGCTAAATTGGCCGGAGCATTCAAAAGATCAGAAAGATACATTTGAACGGGATCTTGATTCCTCTCGCCAATTTTAAAGGCTGGGCTAGGAGTTGTTGGCGTTAAAAGAAAATCTACCTTTTGGAAAGCTTGAGCAAAATCTCGTTTAATTAATTCTCGAACCTTTTGTGCTCGTTTATAATAAGCATCATAGTATCCAGCCGACAATGAATAGGTTCCTAACAAAATATAAGTCAGATAGCGTTTCTGCTTTTGCTGGACATCCATACCTTATTCCGTCGTAACGAGCAAGATTGGCGCTTGCCTCCGATGGAGCAATAATATAGTAAGCCGGTAAAGCATATTTAGTATGAGGAAGACTAACCTCAATCATTTTAACTTTCTCTTTTTCTAATTGGCTAATCACTTTCTTAACCAAACTAGCAACCCTCTTATCAACTTCTCCTGTAAAATATTCTCGCGGAATACCAACTCGTATCTCTTTTAAGGATAATGTTTTTTTGTTATTTTCTGGGAAAACCTTGGTGGTAGAATCGTTTGAATCGATTCCCCGTATCGCGCGAAAGATTCTCTTTGCCCCAGAAACAGTTTTGGTCAATGGTCCAATTTGATCGATCGACGAAGCAAAGGCAATTAAACCAAAACGGGAAACTGAACCATAAGTTGGTTTTAACCCGACTATCCCGCAGAAAGAAGCTGGCTGACGAATTGATCCTCCTGTTTCTGACCCAAGTGCACAAATCACCTCTCCTCCAGCTACCGCCGCAGCTGATCCTCCTGATGAACCTCCTGGAACTCTTTCTAAGTCTATTGGATTTTTGGTAGTTTGAAAGGCTGAATTTTCAGTCGAAGATCCCATCGCAAATTCATCTAAATTAGTCTTTCCGATAATAATGGCTCCTGCCTGACTCAATTTTTTTATAACCGTAGCATTGTAAGGAGCAATATAATTCTTCAAAATTTTCGATCCAGCCGTACAAGGCATTCCCTCAACTAGAATATTATCTTTGATCGCAATAGGAACTCCAATTAATTCTGGTAGATTATCTTTTGTTAACTGTTCTATTTGTTGATCAGCTATTTCTGCCTGCTGAAGAGCCAACTTCTCGTCAACGCTCAAAAAAGCCGCCAAAACACTTTCTTTTTCTTTGATATTTTTTAGGCAACTTTTTACTAGTTCAACCGCAGAAAATTTTTTCTGGCTAAGCTTATCAATTACCGCTTCAATCGTAAGGTTTTTTATCTCATCTCTCATTCTTTTTTGAAAACTGATTTAACTTTAAGATGGCGATTTTTTTTATCGGGGAATAATTCTATTAATTTGTCGATTCCGGAATAAGATAATGATTTATCCTCTCTGGTTCGATTAAAAATTTCTTTTTCCTGTAATTCTATTTTTTCAATATTAACTTCTTTCAATTGATCAATGTAACTTAAAATAGAAGTAAGTTCTTCCTGCATTTTTTCAACTTCCTTTTCTTTTAACCCCAAGCGTGCCAATTTAGCAATATGCTTGACTTCCTGAGAAGATATCTTGCTCATTTATTTTTTGTTAATTCAACCGATTTAATTTTTTCCTCCCATTTAGGAATTCTATTTAAAACTTGCCTACAATAAGATCCAGCTTGCCCATAATATTTAGCTGCTGCATTATACTGCCCGCGCCAAGTTCCATCAGCGCCAAGATCAACTAAATATAAAGCTGCTGCTAAAAAAGCATGTTCTGGAACCCACGGACTAGCTAAACTCCCTCCTAAATTTTGTTCTACTTTTCGTTTGTATAACATCCAAGTACTGGGAATAAATTGAGCTGGACCCATGGCTCCACCGTAACCATAACTCAGAGGACATGAAACTGGCGTGTCTTTCCATTCCAATCCTAATTGTTCAGTAATTGCTGAAAAATCATTAGTGTTGGCATTGTTTTCCCATGACCGTGGAGTTGCCTTCATTATCTTTGGGCGCTTATTTCCCCAAACATCAACTCCATCTCCCGTTTTAAGGTTAGTCAAGTAACATTGGCCCACATTGTTCCCTAATGCACTTTCTTGCTCAACAATAGCTAATAAAAAAGCCGGCTGGATACCTGTTTTATCGGCCGCCCACCCAGCGATTTCAATTGCTTCATATTCAGTAATTTCACGACTAGCGTCGAAGAGATTAAAAAGCTTATTCTTCAATTCTCCCACTTTCTCTTCTGCTTCTTTTTGTACCTTCGCTAATTCTTCTTGATACAAATCTTCTTGTCCTTCGGTTTTTGTTAATAAAACATCTTTGGTTTTTCGAGTCGATTGTAGGTTCTCTCGTTGATAGTCCTGATAAACAATCTCCCTTTCGATCCCCACCTTTTCTTCTTCCATGGAAACATGTTGATCAGCTAAGTAACTTTCTAGTTTTTCTGCTCCATCAAGAAGATCTCTTACCTGCGTACTAAGAGTTTCTAAAGCGACTATTTCTCGAAAAACGGAAGATATGCTTCCCCCACTAAAAATTATTCCGAGAATCGATATTCTCTCTTCTTCGTATACACTTTGAATTACGTCTGCTAGCTGAATTCTATAATCATTAATTCTTCTCTCTGTTAGTCCGATAGAAGATTCCGTGTCTTGAAGTTGAAGTTTTAAATTTCCAACAACTAAATTGCTTTGGGTAATTTGAGCGCTCAAGCCACTAATTTTCCCTCGGAGATATCGCAGTTCACTTTCTAATGTACCCTTTTTCTCTCTAACCTCCGATAAATCGCTCTGGTAAGATGATTCAATTTCCCCGTAATATTCATCAAAATGATTAATGCATTGACGGAGAAAATCTTCATATTCCTCTCGAGAAAGCTCTCCTTTTTGAAAGTTTTGTTCTTGAAGCTCAACGTTGCTATCACCACAAAGAGAATCAAAATCCTCTGCTTGCGCAGAAGAAAAATTCCCTAGCCCAAGAATCATCGCTATGCAAATTATAAGTATGGTTTTTTGTTTTTCCAACATAAAAAATAATCTTTTGGCTTCTTTTTTTGTTGGTCTCTTATTTCCCGGCTTCTTCTATCTCTTCTTCTTTAGATCCTTTCCCCTTCTCTTCGACTTCTGCTTCTTGCACTTCTCCGACAGGTTCTTCCGGCTCTTCTTCTATTTCCTTGATCGGCATAACGGCGATAATAACACTATCTGGATTTCCTAGAATCTCAACATCTTTCTCTGTAGTCAAGTCTCTTAAAAATAATTTATCGTGAGGATTCTCTAGGTTACTAATATCAACAATAATTTCTTTTGGTAAGTTCATTGCCAATCCTTTAACCATAACTTCTTGAATCTCTTTAACTAGCGTTCCGAGATCCTTTTTCGTTGCTATTGATTCTCCTTGGAATGTTAAAGGAACCGTTGCTTCTATCTTTTTCTTCATTGATGGGTGATAAAAATCGACATGAATAAATTCGTCACTAACTGGATCTTTTTGTATCTCGTGAACAAGAACAGATAGTTTTTGTGGAGAACCATCGCTTTTTACCATCGCCAAAGAAATTAAAATATTTTCTCCTGCTTTTTTGAAAATATCTTTGAATTTTTTCGCATCGATTTGAATAGCTAATGATTTCATCGAATCTCCATAGACCACCGCTGGAAGTAAATCATGATGGCGAAGGCTACTCACTTTTTTCCCTTTAATTGTTCTTAATTTTGTCTCGATAGATAACATAATCACTACTTTAATTTTATTAATTGTCCTTCTATAAAAATAATATCTTTTTTGGCCTTTATGATTTGGCTTTTGGAAAATTCCTTGCTTATAACCAAAACACCTTTAGAGGCTATCCTCTATCTTAGTCGCAAGGCTTCTAAAAAGCAACCTTAATTTATTTTACAACAAAACCAGCTTTTGCCAAATGGAATATTGTTCGAACAACTGCATCGGGAGCAACGGAAATAGTTTGAATTCCCTCTTTGGCTAAAAATTCAACGAAAGAAGGGAAATTGCTTGGCGCCTCTCCGCATATCCCGCTATATTTATTTCGTTTTTTGCATTGCTTAATTGCTTCGGTAATTAACTGTTTAACAGCGTCATTCCTTTCGTCGCCAATCTTCGCAATCAAAGCACTATCTCGATCAATCCCTAATGTTAACTGAGTTAAATCGTTAGAGCCGATGCTAAATCCATCAAAAATATCCAAGAACTTTTCTCCCAGAAGAATATTCGAAGGAATCTCCGCCATAACATAAACTTTGAGTTTGTTTTTCCCTTTTTCTAAGCCAAATTGTTTCATTAATTGCAGAACCTTTTTCCCCTCTTCAACTGTTCGGCAAAAAGGAACCATAACGGCAATATTAGTTAAGCCAAATTCCTCTCTTGCTTTTTTGATTGCCGCACATTCCATTTTGAAAACTGGCTTGAATTCTCGGCTGTAATAACGAGAAGCTCCCCGCCAACCCAACATTGGATTATGTTCCTCTTTTTCGAAAAGATCCCCTCCTTTTAATCCCTTATACTCATTTGTTTTAAAATCAGAGAAACGAACAATAACTGGCTTCGGATAAAAAGCAGCGGCAATTTGTCCGACCCCTTGACTTAATTTGTCTATAAAGAAAAGTCTCTTGTTTTTGTATCCTTTGCTTAAATTATCAATTGCTCTTTTGAGAACATTGCTTGGTAATTTGTTAAAATGATAAAGGGCCAAAGGATGAATTTTTATTTCTTGAGCGATAATAAGTTCCTCCCTGACTAATCCGGCTCCTTCAACTGGAAGAAAAGATTCTTTAAAAGCCAAGTCTGGGATTCCAATATTAACAACAATTTTGGGTTTAACTTTGGGAATCTTCCCTAAATCATACTTTTTTACTCGATAAGAAATTTCTCCCGAGAAGACTCGTCCTGGCGAAGAAGAACAATCAATCGTTAATTTTTGCCCGTTTTTCAATACTTTAGTAGCTTTTTTCGTTCCTACCAAACAAGGAATCCCTAATTCTCTAGAGACAATTACCGCATGGCAAGTCTTTGATCCTTCGTCGGTAATAATTGCCTTTGCCTGCTTCATAACGCTGACCCAATCAGGATCAGTCGTCTTCGCAACTAAAATATCCCCTGGTTTAAATTTAGAAAGAGTTGAAATATTCTTAATGATTTTCACCCGACCAGTAGCAATTTTCCCGCCGATAGCAATTCCTTCTAAGATTGATTTCTGTTCTGTCTCTAATTTATACTCTTCGTAAAAGATCTTTTTCTGTCCACGATAAACTGTTTCCGGACGAACTTGAACAATAAATAATTGATTAGTTTTTCCATCTTTTGCCCACTCAATATCTTCGGGAGTCCACCGCCCATTTAGATGAGAATAATAATCTTCAATTAAACACCCCCACTCTGCCAAAGTAATAATTTCCTTTTCGCTTAAGGAAAAAGTGTTTTTTTGATCTTTAGAAAGACTTACCTCTTTAACTCCCGCTTGTCCATAAACTAATTTTTTTTGTTGATTGCCTAATTTCTTTTTAATAATCGCCGCGTGTCCTTGTTTCAAGGTTGGCTTAAAAACATAAAATTCATCGGGAATTATTCGCCCTCTCACCAACATTTCCCCTAGACCGAAAGCAGAATTAATTAAAACTAAATCAGAAAATCCACTTTCCGTATCAAGGGTAAACATCACTCCAGCAGCACCTAAATCAGAACGTACCATTTTTTGAATCCCTACCGACAAAGCAATCTTCCATCTTGGGAAACCCGCTTCTTCCCGATAAGCAATTGCTCGATCAGTAAATAAAGAAGCAAAACACTTTTTTATTGTCTCGATGAGTTCTTGGTCTCCTCTAATATTTAAATACGTTTCTTGTTGCCCGTGTTGTATGTTTTGTGCGGCAAGGGAATTTTTTGATAAACCCTCGGTTGTTGCCGAAGAGCGAACGGCAACATCAGTATATTTTTCTCGATATTCTTTTGATAACTTGTGATAATTTTCCAAAATTTCTTCCTGAAAAGAAATCGGAAGGGTTGCTTTTAATATTAGTTTTCTTGCTTGTTGACCAGTCTTCTGTAAATTCTTAATATTATTAACATCTAACCCGGCAAAAATCTCCGCTATTTTATCTTTTAATCCCGCCTCTTCAAAGAAATCAAGGTAGGCCTTTGTAGTCGTTGCAAAACCATTGGGGACATTGATTTTCTTCTTTCTGAAATTGTTATACATCTCTCCAAGAGAAGCATTCTTTCCTCCCACCAGAGAAGCATCTTGATGAGAAATCTCTTTAAGCCATAAAATATTTTTAAGGGACTTTTTAATCATAATAGTTAATTTATCAATAGAGCCTTCATGGCTTTAATTGCTCGGTCCGGATCGGGATAATTAGGAATATGATTTTTCTGCAAAAGAGCTAATCCCGAAGCACTAATTTCTCCAGGTAAACAAGTAGAAATTATTGGTTTCTGTGGCCATTTGCGCTGTGCTTCAATTATTACTTTTGCGTTTTGATAGACTTCCGTATTAATTTGCATAGTCTGCATTACAATTAAGCCGTTAATGTTTTTTTGACTCAATAAAGATTCTAAGACCACTTTATATCTTTCCGGGGAAGCATCCCCCAAAACATCAAAAGGGTTGTTAAATAAAACAGATGGAGAAAATACTTTTGCTTTTTTTAATTTGCGTTTTGTCAATAGTGACAATGATGGAATTTTGATTCCTGCTCGTTCTGAATAATCAGTCGCCAAAACCATCATCCCTCCCGCATTGCTTACTATCCCGATTCCATTAGCGATTCTAGGTTTCCAGGCTAAAACGCGAACGGCATCTAGCATTTCTTCTAAAGTGCTAACCAATTTTACTCCGCTTTGCTTGAAAGCAGCTCGATAAATCTGAGCTGATCCAGCCAGAGACGCCGTGTGTAAAAAAGCCATTTGTCTTCCTCTTTCGGTTTGCCCAGCCTTCAAAGCAATTATTGGCTTGTGATTACTTACTTTTTTAGCAATATCCATAAACTCCCGGCCTTGGCTTATTCCTTCTACGTAAATAGCGATAACCTTAACATCTTCACGATCTCCCAAATAGCGAATAAAATCAGTTATTGATAAGTCTGCTTCGTTGCCAGAGGAGATTAAATAAGAAAATCCATAATTATATTTTGTTGAATAATCAATAACCGAGTTAAGGATTGCTCCAGATTGAGAAATAAAAGCAATCTCCCCTACTTTTGGCATTGCTGGAGCAAAGGAAGCATTTAGGTGAGATTTTGGTCTGATAATCCCTAGGCAATTTGGCCCAAGAAGAGGAATCTGAGTCGATTGGAAAATTTCTAATAATTTTTTCTGTCTTTCCTTTCCCTTTTTCCCTATTTCTGCAAAACCAGAAGAAATAATAATTACCGCGCCTACTTTTTTCTGAACACATTGACGAGCTGCTTCTAAAACGCTTTCCCCAGGAACGGCGATGATAACTAAATCAACTTTTTCGGAAATATCAAGGACCGAAGAATAGGTGGATATCCCTTTCACTTTTTTTTGATAAGGGTTAACAAAATATATTTTCCGTTGTTTACTCCCAATCAATAAATTATTAACAATGCCCAAGCCAACTGACCGAGGACGATCAGTTGCTCCGATAAAAGCGACCGAATGAGGATCAAATAAATGTTTAAGATTTTTCGTCATTGACAATTATTTTAACGTCAACCGCTTCTACTCTAGTTCCTTGGGCGATAACTGGATTAAGATCCATTTCTTGGATTGCTGGATTTTCAATCATCAACGAAGAAAGTCCAACTAAGATTTTCTCTAATTTTTCTAATTTAACCGAAAATCCTCCCCGAAAACCTTTCAAGAGAGGATATCCTTTAATTTCTTTAATCATTGACAGGGCTTCTCTTCTAGAAAAAGGCGCTATGCGAAAACTCACATCCTTCATCACCTCAATAAAGATTCCTCCCAATCCAAACATTATCACCGGACCAAATTGAATATCTCGTTTAGCTCCAATCCCCAATTCGATTCCTGTTCGCATTTCTTGAAGCAAAAAATCACCTGCTATCTTTTCTTTCTCTGCTATTTGTTTTAATTCCCGATAAGCCTCTTGGAATTCAGCTTTTTTCTCAATATTTAAACAAACCAATCCTCTTTCGGTTCGATGAGAAATTTGCGGCGAAACAAGTTTTAAAACAACCGGCTTTTCCATTTTTGAGAAAAGAGATTGCCCCACTTTTTCTGTCTTAAATATTCTCGAAGGAATAACTGGAATGTTATATCGGCAAAGAAGATCCTGGCTTTCTGAAAAAGTTAATTGCTTTTTCACTTCCCTAAAATAAATTTATTGACAGGTTCCCGTTTGTATCCCTTCGCTACTTTCTATTTCTTGGTCACAAACAGAAGGAGCGTTTCCAAATGCTTCACAAATAGCATCCTTATAACCCTCTGTGCTCCTCTCTCCGTCGTAAATCATCCCATTAACAATTAGGGTTGGCGAACCCTGGACATCCTCTTCAAACTTGTATTCTCCATCTCTTTGATGCCTGCTTGGATCTTGAACTGGATATTCTTGATTCGTTAATTCTATCTCTCGATCCAACAAAATTGTTCCTTCTTCTTTTTGACATCGCTTTATCTCATCAACATTTAAACCAAGGTCCATAGCAATTGCTTCCCATTCTTCTTCAACTTTTTCGGCCGTAGTCCTCTTGTTGATTTCATCAACGAAACTCCATAATTTGTCTGATTGATATTCAGCCACGCAAAGTTCTCTGATGTCCTGGTTAACTTCAGCTGTTCTATGCATCGAACAATATTTTTGCTCAGAACTTAAACAAAAGTCTTCGCTTTGATAATCAGAATAGATAATGTAATGAAGATTAAAATCAGCCACCGAGCCCAAAAGATCAACAACTGGCTTCATTAAATCTTCTGCTTGATTCCCGGCGGGACAGAAAGACATAACAAACAAATCAACGACTGGTTTTTCCGAAAGAGGGATCGTTAGGGGTTTAGGAGGATTCATATCAACAAATTCAGGGAAAAGCAAGTTCCCGTCTTTCGTTATATAAGAAATAAAGTTTTGGCTATTAACAGAAAGTTTCAAACGATAAAGATCGTCGCGAGTATCTGTGATTTCAAGAACTTCCACAGTCATTTCCTCTGGAGATCCCCCCATTTCTTTAATAAAATCAACGACTTTTTTAGAAATGTCTTCCATTGATAAAATATTTGTATCAATTTTCTCTGGTTCTGGTCCAAGATTAATTTTTTCAGCAACTAAATACCCTCCCCCAAGACCGATAAGAAGAACAGCTACAATAGAAATAAGTAAACGCGCATTGAATTTATTCATTGTCATGATTTTAAATTAATAATAATAATTCTTGATGCTTATTTATGACGATGTTATCTCATTATCTTATTTAATAATTGATCTTGTTCAACTATCCCCCATTGTCCATCTTGACAATTCCTTTCTCCAAAACGAGCGATAGAATCTTTTGACTCTTTCTTCCCCCAAACAAGAAAGGGAATCAAATCCGCCGAATGCTCTTTTAATTCACAGGGGGTACAATGATCAGCGGTAATTATAACAGTTGCATTAGATAAAGCGAATAATTGTTTTATTTGTTCATCAATTCTCTCGATAAATTTCATTTTTGCGAAACATTCCCCATCATGGCCAAATGTATCTGTTGCCTTCACGTGCAAAAAAACAAAAGAATATTCCTTTTTTTGAAGAATTTCAACCGCTTTAGCAAATTTCCCGACAAGATTGGTATCAAATCTACCAGTAGCCCCCTTAACTTTAATTCTTTTCATTCCGATAGATAAAGCTATTCCCCCGTAAAGATCTCCCCCGGCAATAAAACACGCTTTTCCTGGATATCGAGAATTAAATTTAGGCATAGACTTAAGCTCTCCTCCTCCTCTCAATAAAAGATAGTTCGCTGGAGGAAGATTATTTTTCTCTCGCCGCTTATTAAAGGGAAGCTGTTTTAGGATTTTATGGGCTTGTCCTAAAAATTCATTTAAAACTAGCGCTGTAAATTTTGACTCTGCCTGATTGTCAAGGGGAGCAATAATAGATGGACAAATGCCTGTTTGATGCAAATCGTTGCCATTAACACGACAAGAAATTCCCGGCCCTCTCATTATTATCGCTAAACGATGAGCAATACCCGGAACTAAAATAAATTCTATTCCTTTGATTTTTATTCCCGAGAGCGCTTGAATGAGTTTCTTTGTTTTTAAAATCCGGCCAGCCCTCCGATCAATAATTTTTGCAGTACCGTCGATTGTCGCCCAATTCCCCCGCCAAGCAACATCTCCCTCTTTAAGCTTTGCGCCCATTCCAACGGCTTCAAAAACTCCTCTACCTAAATTCCATTTAGTTAAATCATAGCCAAATAAAGAAAGATGAGCTTCATGAGAAGTTGGAAATTGGCCACTATAGACCGGCTGAATCAAACCACAGCTTCCCTCTTCAACCATCTTATCAAGCTCAGGGGTTTTTGCCGCCTCGAGAGGGGTTTTATTTCCCAAAGCAGACACAGGTCTATCTCCCATTCCATCTAAAATAACTAAAAGGGTCTTTCTCATGAAATTAAATTTCTTTTTCTATCGCTAGTAAGCGATTATACTTAGCCACTCTTTCTCCTCGAGCTGGAGCTCCCGTTTTAATGAAATCGACCCCCAAGCCTACAGCTAAATCAGCTATGAAATCGTCATTAGTCTCTCCGGAGCGATGGGAAACAATCGTCTTCCATCCATAGCTTTGGGCTAAGTGAGTTGCTTCGATTGTTTCTGTTAGAGTCCCAATTTGATTTGGTTTTAAAATAACACCATTAACGGCTTTCTCGCGATAAGCTTTTTGAATACGCCCTGGATTGGTTGTCAAAAGATCGTCACCGACAATCCCGATTTTTTCTCCCATCCGCGAAAGAATTTTTTGGAAATTGGCCCATTCTTCTTCTCCAAAAGGATCTTCGAGAAATTCAAAAGAATATTTACTAATCAATTTCTGATAAAAATCAAGCAGCTCTTCGCTGTTTAGAAAAGAACCATCTATGTTGTAACCCTTTTCTTTTTTAAACTCGCTAGCCGCACAATCTAAGGCAAATTTAACTTCCTTAGAAGAGTTAACCGCCGTTATTGCCATCGCTATAAAATTCAAGGCATCTTCTGTTTTCTCTAAAGACGAGGGAACAAATCCTCCTTCATCTCCAATGTTAATAGCAGATACTCCCAAATTATCTTCTAAAATCTTTTTAAGATTATAATAAATTTCCGCTCCCAATTGTAAATTATCATGGAATTTCTCAGCTTGGGGAACAATCATGAATTCCTGAACAGTTAATTTGCCTCCTGCATGCTTCCCTCCATTAAGAAGGTTGAAACAAGGTCGAGGTAAAAAAAACTGTCGAGAAGATTTCCTCCATCGAGAGATATATTGCCATAAAGGAATATTTTTTTCGTCGGCGGCGGCTCGACAAATTGCCAAAGAAACCGGAAGGATAGCATTCGCCCCTAACTTTGATTTATTGCTTGTCCCATCTAATTCAATAAGCAATTTATCTAATTTTCCCTGCCCCCCCACGCTCTCTCCTATTAATGCCGGATTAATAATTTCGTTAACATGTTGAATGGCCTTAGTAACTCCCAAGGACTTGAATCCTTCTTCTCCGCCATCTTTCAATTCAATCGCTTCTGCGCTCCCCGTTGAAGCACCACTAGGAGCTGAATCAATATATTCCCCGCGATTGGTAACCAGCTTAACTTCAACTGTCGGTTCTCCTCTTGAATTTAAAATTTCTCTTGCCGAAATTGATTTTATTTTTGCTAATTTGGTTAACATAATTAATCAATTTCAGAAAAATATTTTTGCCATTCTTTTTCATAGCCAAAACTATTTAAAATCAAAGACGCCTCAGCTTTTCGCCAATTTCTCAAAGAAAGAAGATCAAAGTTTCTTCCCTTAACTTCATATCCATAAATAGGTTTCCCTGCTTGCAACATTGAATTTAAAACTTTTTCAAGCGTAAGATTTTCTGGACATTCCATCTCTTTTTTCACTTCTTTAGCAAATTCTAAAACTTGATTTGTCAAAATACAACGACCAGCAAGAGTAAAAACTTCTTCTCCCTTAAGATCGTTTTCTTCTGAATTTAATTCACGAAGCTTATAGACCTTTTGAGCGATCTTTTCAACCTTAACCACGGCTTGTTGGGGATTAATCTTACTAGCGGGAATTCGCTTTAAACCAATAATTGGACGCTCCGAAGCATGGAAAACTTTGATCAATTGTTTTAGTGAAGGAGTTTCCCCAAAAATCAAATCCCTTGAATTAGTAACGGCGAAAGCTTTTTTCTTGATAGAATTCTTAGCTTGCAAAATTGCTGATCCATCAGATAAAATTTTATCAGAGAAAGCAAAATTAAACTTCACTTCTTGATATCTTTGATGAAACAAATGAAAAGTTTCCTTTAATTTGCTATTTTGCACCTGAAGAGATTTCTCTATTTTATGCTCAACATTAAAATAATTTAAAATATTCTTTTCCTTGCTCGGACCAACAAAGGTTATTTCATTAATTCCTGATTGGACAGCTTCATCAACTAAATATTCAATTAATGGCCGGCCAGCTAAGGACCACAATTCAAAAGGAACTGTTTTAATCAAAGAAGAGAAACCAATTTGAGATCTTTGCAAGGGAATAATAAGATTTTTGATCTCTGTCATAAGATAATTAGGTTAAAATCACTTTTGTCGTAAAAAGGCAGGCACGTCCCATTTTTTCTCTTTGTTAGTTTTTTGAAACTCAGTATCTTTGTTCATTTTTTTGATATCAAGAGCTGAACGACGTATTACCTTAATTTTTTTCACTTCCTTTTCCTTTGAAGGTATTTTCTCTTTTTTCTTAGAAACAATTTTCTTTTTTTCTTTCTTTCCCTTTTGGTTCTTCTTTGTTGGCTTTTTCTCTTCTGATTTTACTTTTCTTTTCTCTTCTGTCATTGCCATGAGAAAGACCTCTATTTTTTTATTAAAGTTATTTTTTCGCGACAAACCAAAAATAATTTTTGCCAATGGATTAAGTTCCTTAATCTTAGCGCTAATTTCTTCGATCTCCGCCATTTGTAAATCAGGACCTCCGATAATATTAAACAATACCTTCTTAACTCCCTTTAGGTCGTTAACCAAAAAAGGATGATGAATGATTTGTTCTTGAATTTTCTTAATGCGATCATCCCCTTCGGCAATAATTGTATTAAAAAATATATTTTTTTCTTTTCCTTTCAGTATTGTTTTAAAATCGGCAAAATCAATATTAATTAATCCTGGCGAACGAATAGTTTCCAATAATGTTTTCAGATTCTTAACCAAATCTTGATTAATTGCTGACAATGATTTCGTGAAAGAAGTTTGTTCACTTACAACTGAAAAAATCTTTTCGTTAGAAATAATCACGTGAGCATCTAGGAATTTTTCTGTTTCTTTGATAGCTCGTTGAGCTATTTGCCGTCTTTTTGCCCCTTCAAATTCGAAAGGAAGAGTAAGGATTCCTAAAGTCAATGCCTTGCTTTTCTCTGCCGCCTGAGCAAAAACTGATAAAGCTCCTGATCCTACTCCCCCACCAAGACAAGATATTAAAACTAGAAGATCAGCCGATTTGAAAAGATTGTCGATTTTATCTTTTTCCTGATTTGCTAAGTTTTTAGCTAAAACAACATTCATCCCTGTTCCTAATCCGTGAGTCTCTTCTTCTCCAAAAGAAAAAACCTCTACGTTAGTAGTGGCCACTCTTTTTAGATTGACATTATCGGTGTCAGCTATTAAAAAATTTACTTCCTTTAATTGACGACTAATTTCTGTAACTATTGAACTTCCGCCACCTCCCAAACCGACAATTTTGATCACAATTCCCTTAGCCCGATGTAAATAATTCTTGTTTTTACTTTTAGACATAAAACCATTATTTAAATTCAGTATACCATAGAATAAACCAAAGAAATAAAATTTAATTTATTTTCCATTTTTTTCGATGGAAAACATTAAAAAAGAAGCGAGAAAATAATTACTCTCGCTTCTTTTTTGAACTTTTGCTCTAATTGCATAATAATTATGAGTTGGAAGGGCAGGATTCGAACCTGCATTAATGGAGCCAGAATCCATCGGCCTACCATTAGCCGACCTTCCAATAATTACATTATTTTAAATATTTTCTAACAGCTAAAAATGTTGAAACTACCCCCGTTCCCACTCCAGCAATTAATTGAATTGAAATCAAAGATAGTAAATTTTGTTTTAGGTAGATCCAAGCATTATAATTAGGCAAAATAGCCTGTAAGCGAGGACCAAAGAAATAAATAAGAGCGAACAAAACTAAATTTGCCAGAATCATTCCAAATAATCCATATAAAACTCCTTGAATTATAAAGGGCATTCTTGTAAACCAGTTGGATGCTCCAACCAATTTCATAATCTCTATTTCGCTTTCCATCGAACGAATCGCCAAACGCACAGCACTAAAAGCAATCAGAACAATCAAGACTAATAAAAGCACACCAATAATTCCTCCGATTAGATTAATTCGAGCCGTTATTGCAAAAATCTTTTTAATTACTTCCTGGCGATTAAAATAATCAATTTTATAAATCAAACCTCCAAAATTATCACTCAAATAATTGGCAACTACCTGATATTGACCTTCTTCTTTTACTTGAATGTCTAAAGAGGCCCGAAAAGGGTTTTCGCCAATTTGCTCCAGGGCTTGTTGATAAATTAAATCCCCTTTATGCATTATCGTAAAATCTTCCCATGCTTCTGCCGAAGAAATATATTTTATTTCCTGAATTACTTCTGGAAATTCAAGTTTCGCCTGATCTTTGATGTTCTCAATTTCTCCTGGTGAAGTATCGCGAGTAAAATAAGCAGCTAGACTAACTTGCTCTCTTACTTGAGTAACTAAAGCCTGGCTTGCTCCTTGAAATGAGAACAAGAAGCTTGCCAAAAGAATAACGATAGCAACAATCAAAGTAGCGACACTACTCGCCTCTTTATTGCTAAGGAAACTGCGCCATCCGAAGTTTAAAGTTCGTCGCCAGAAAGTAATCATAAATTATAATTAAAAGGTAAACTTACTATCTTTTTCATCTCTAATAATTTTCCCTTGACGCAGAGCAATTTTTCGCCCTTCCGTTTGCGAAATAACATCTTTGTCATGAGTAGCAACGATAACTGTCGTCCCTAATTGATTAATTTTTTTGAATATCTTAATTATCTCCCAGGTGTTATAAGGATCAAGATTCCCACTCGGTTCATCGGCGACAACTAATTTTGGTTGATGAATTAATGCTCGAGCAATTGCCAATCGTTGTTTTTCTCCTCCTGAAAGCTCGCAAGGATAATTATCTTTTTTATCTCTTAATCCAACAATGTCCAAAACACGAGGAGTATCACGATTAATATCTTGATCGCTAGCCCCAACAACAATTAACGCGTAAGCAACATTTTGATAAGCGGTTTGTCTTGGCAAAAGCTTATAATCTTGATAAACCACGCCAATCTTTTGACGTAATTCTGATAATTCTCGAGCCGACATTTGGTTTACAATTTTTCCTTCAAAAAAAACATCCCCCCTGGTTGGGCGCTCTTTCCCCACTAATAAATTAATAAGAGTTGTTTTTCCTACTCCCGAACGTCCAACAATAGTGATAAATTCCCCTTCTTGAATTTCAAAATTAATATCTTTTAGGGCAACCGAACTACGCGAGTATATCTTACTAACTTGATCAAATTTAATTATTGGTTTAATCATTTAATCTAATTTCAGCTTCGATAAACTTTTCTAATGACCCATCTAATACTTCATCTATCCGCGATGTTTCTACTTTAGTCCGATAATCTTTAATCATTTGATACGGCTGAATAACATAGGAACGAATTTGTTTCCCCCAAGCGGCCTTTGGATCTTCCTTGAACTTCGCTAAAGTCTTTCTTTCTTTCTTTTGTTCAGCCTGGTATAATCGTACTTTTAACATTTTCAGAGCCTGGTCACGATTTGATCCTTGCAACCTTTCTGATTGACAACTTGCTGTTATCCCCGTCGGCAAATGAGTAATTCTGATCGCTGACTCCCTTTTATTAACATGTTGTCCGCCTGGGCCAGAAGATCGAAAAGTATCAACTCTCAAATCTTTAGAATCAATTTCAATCTCAGCTTCTTTCTCTCGAGTAAGCTCTGGTAATACCTCCACCAAGGCAAAAGAAGTGTGCCTTAGATGCTGTTCAGAAAAAGGAGAAATTCTTACTAACCGATGAACTCCCGACTCGCGCTTTAAATATCCATAAGCATAACGACCATCAATTTCCATTACAATCGACTTTAAAGCTGTCCGGCTCTCTGGCCCACCTGGTTCTCCGAAAGAACAAGCTAATATCTTTATCTTAAAGCCAGATCTTTCCGCATATCGTTGATACATTCGAGATAGCATTGCCGTCCAATCTTCTGCTTCCCGTCCACCAGCTCCCGAAAAAATAGATAAGATAGCCTTTCCTTTGTCATATTCTCCCGTTAATAAATATTTAACTTGTTCTCGATTAATTCTTTTCGCGATTCCCTTTATTTCTTCCTGTAATTCGTTATCTATTCCCTGATCTCGATCTTCTTCTGATAGCTGATTCAACTTTTTAATATCTGTTAGTTCTTGTTCTAATTTTTCTAATCCTTCTACTTCCGATTTTAAATTTGTTAATTCTTTTTTAATTTCAATCGCTTTCTGTGGATTATTCCAAAGATTGGGTTCAGTGATTTTAATTTTTAGTTCTGCGATTTTATTTTTTTTAGAAGATAAGTCAAAGACAGTCCATTAATTTTTGGAGAGATTCCTGCATTTGATTGATTTTTGTTTCAAAAGAAACCATAAAAAACTTTATTTAATGTTACCATATTATCTTCGGAAGATAAAAGAGCCGAGAGCGGGATTCGAACCCACGACCTGGCGCTTACGAAGCGCCCGCTCTACCAACTGAGCTATCTCGGCCACGAACAAAGAGCGGTAGACGGGAGTCGAACCCGCGATCTTCTGCTTGGGAAGCAGACGCTCTACCACTAAGCTACTACCGCTAATTAAATAAAAACTTAATCTTTCCAAATAATTTTCTCCAAAATCCCAGCTCAGCTAATTCCTCTTCCTCTATTATTGAAGTATTGTTTTGGATTAAGAAAGAAACCGTTTTTTCCCCGGGCTTTTTTAAATCTAACTCTTCCTTCCCAACCCGCTCTAAATAATCAATATCTTTAGTTTCTTCAATCTGCTTGGCTAATTTGTCTTTTTTCTCTTCCAAGTCCTCCAATTGAATTTGTAGAGTAAGAACTCTTTCCTCTAGGGTAATTCTTTGATGCTTGGCTCGTAAATTCATTCGTACCAACAAAACTACTAGCAATAAAATGATTGCTACACTTACTATCAAAAGGATCAATTTGGCTATTGATCGACTTTTTTTTCTTCTTGTCTTTCGATAATACATCTTTTATTTTATCACAAAAAAATTATTTTTTGTTTTCTAGCATTTGGAAAAATATTTTTGATGGGATCTTAACCTTCCCTGTTTTTCCTAATTCTTTTTTCCCTTTCCTTTGTTTTACTAACAACTTCTTCTTTCGAGTGTAATCACCCCCATAAATCGCTTGTGTCACGTTCTTTCCTCTAGCTTTTATTGTTCGACGAACAATGACTCGACCCTCGCTCTGAATTTGAATAGGAACAGCAAATTGTTGAGAAGGTAAAAGTTCATAAAGTTTATCTGCGATTTTTTGAGCTTCTCGATAAGCACGATGACGAGAAACAATCCTTGATAAACTTTCTTTTTTCTCTTTGGCAATAAAAATCTCCAGCTTCGTTAAATCTCCCGGACAATAATCAGTAAAATGAAAACCGAAAGAAGCATGTCCTTGAGTTATGCTCTTTAATTGATCGTCAAATCCTGAAATAATTTCTCTTAAGGGAACACGATAAATTAAAAGATAAGTTTTTTCCTGAAGATAATCTTGCCTACAAAAATTTCCCTCAAGGGTACTCAGCAACTGCATCACTTTCCCTAAGTATTCAATTTTTGTTACAATAGCCAGTTCTACCCACGGTTCTTCAATACTTTTAATGTTTCCTTGAGCTGGCCAATCAGCAGCTGAATTCACTTTAACCTCTTCTCCACTGGCAAGCTTTAGAGAGTAACTAACCATTGGAAAAGTAATGACTAAATCAAGGCCAAAATCTTCTTCTAGGCGACGAACTGTAATTTCTGTGTGTAATAATCCGAGAAAGCCACAACGAAAACCTCTCCCTAGACCTTCTCTTTTTTCCGGAACAAAAGTTAAAGAAGGATCACTAAGCTTTAATTTTTCCAAGGAAGTCTTGAGAAGATTAAAATCTTGATCACCAGAAACATATAAACTACTAAAAACTACCGACATCGGTTCATGATATCCTGGCAAAGGTTGAGGAGGAGAAAGTTTAAGTTGAGATTCTAAGATTATAGTTTCGCCAACATTAACAATTTCTGGATCCTTGATGCCCGTTGCGAGATAGCCTATCTCTCCAGCAACTAATTCCGGACACGATTGACGATCAGGCTTAAAATATCCCACCTCTTTCACTTCTGCCTCTTTTTGGGCTGCCAACAAATATATTTTATCACCAACCTTCACTTTTCCATTCACAATTCTAATATAGGCAATCACTCCCTGGAAAGAATCGTATTGAGAATCAAAAATCAAACACCGAAAAGGGTTTTTTAGATCTTTTTCTTCCGGGGAAGGAAAAAGAAGAATTATTTGCTTTAACACTTCTTCGGTCCCCCATCCTTTCTTAGCAGAAATTTCTAAAACACTGTCTTGATCAACTTTCAAAAGGATAGCTAACTCTTTCTTTGCCTTTTCTGTTTGTGCTTGCGGAGAATCAATCTTATTAATAACCGGTAAAATAATTAAATTTTGTTGCTGAGCTAATCTCAGGTTAGTAATTGTTTGAGCTTGAATTCCTTGGGTTGCATCAACCAATAAGACGGCTCCTTCTACTGCTGCTAGCGCTCGCGAGACTTCGTAGGCGAAATCAGTATGCCCAGGAGTATCAATTAAATTAAGGACGTAGGATTGTCCAGCAAATTGATATTTCATTTGAACAGGATGCATTTTAATAGTAATTCCCTTTTCCTGCTCTAGATCCATCCGATCAAGATATTGATCATGCATTTTTTTTGGAAGAATTGTTCCCGTTTTTTCTAAAAGACGATCAGCGAGAGTAGATTTCCCGTGATCAACGTGACTAATAATTACAAAGTTTCTAATCTTATCTCTCGACAACATAATTATTTTTTAAATTCAGCTAATAATGATTTCTTGATCATTTTAAGTTCAGAAGACCTTAAGACCCAACTGCTTAATATATAAACTATTACTCCCCCCCCACCAGCGATTAAAGTCTGTTTTAATAACCCTAACAAGGTTTCCATGTCAACGATTAAGGCCGTCTTATAAAGGAGAAAATAGGTTACTCCGGCCATAATTAGAGTAGATAAAAATATTTTCACCGCCGAGATAGTAAGTTTTTTGAAAGGGATGCTTTTTAATTTCCTCTGCAACGCATAAAATAACGAGAAGAATTGAATTATCCCAGAAAAAGAAAAAGCTAATGGCAAGGCGATGATTCTGATGTCGGCAATTCCTGAAAGTTTCAACCAATTACTAATCCAGATTTGCAAAGGATATCCGGGTTTAAGCCCCTCAACCATCAAAAGAGCAAACCCGATCCCCAAAAGAATAACAAAGACATTGATTAAGGCCGGAGTTTTAGTATCACGAAAGGCTCCAAAAGCTTTAGAAATCAAGGTAACTAAGGCTTGAGAGAATACACCTAGAGCAAAAACCCCCAAGCAAGCAGCTGTCAATCGCGTATCTCGCCAACCAAACTGACCAGCTCCCAGAATAATTCTTACTAATTGTGCTCTAAGAATAAAGAAAAGAACACCAGCGGGAATGATCAAAAACAATATCTGGGAAAATGTTTTTTGAAAACTGTTTATGAAATCGTCTTTTCTTTTTCGCGCAAAAGACAAAGAAAGAATTGGAAAGGCAGCCGTAGCAAAAGAAGCTCCAATTAAACGAATAAGGGCCTGACTAAAATCAGCCGCTAAATTATAAACGGCAATGCTCCCTACCGCTAAAGTTGAGGCAACGGCCGTAAAAACGAGAAGATTAATTTGAGAAGCAATTACTCCAAGAGCACGAGGGCCCGCCAATTTTATTGACTTTTTAATTTGAGCATAACGCCAATTGATTTTTAAATTTAGCCGGAATCCTAAAGATAAAAGAGCTGGAATTTGCAAAGTTAAATGCAAAAAACCACCCAAGACAACCCCCCAAGCTAATCCCATTAAGCCACAGTAAGGAACTAAAAAGATAATTCCTAAAATAATTCCTATATTATAAACCAAAGGAGCAAGGGAAGTAATTAAAAAACGATGAAAATATTGCAAAACACCACTCAAAACCGTACTTAAAACCAAAAAGATTGGATTAAGCAACATTATTCTCATCATTAAAATAGCTGTTTTTTGTTCGACCTCTTTAAGCCCTGGGGCTATCGAGGGAATTATCCAAGGAGCAGCAACCATTAAAATAAGAGAAAGAACAAACAAGAAGACCAAAAACAAGTTAAGAATTGCCGAAACAAAATTCCATCCTTCTTCCTTCGAACGCATTCGACATTCGCTAAAGAGAGGAATAATCATTACTGATATTGCTCCTGTAATCAAAACGGTAGAAATAAAACTAGGAATTCGAAGAGCTGTAAAATAAATATCAAGTTGACTTCCCGCTCCAAAATTAGTAGCCAACAGTCTATTCCTGATTAGACCCAAAAAGGAGCTTGCTAATCCCGCAAAAGTCAAGATAAAACCCGCACTGCTGATGCTCTTTGCCCGATGACTCAGAATTTTGTTAATCATGCTTTTGTTAGAATAGCTTAATTCTTTCAAAAAAACAAAAATTCCAGCTGGTGATAAGCCGAATTCTGTTTTTGTGATCATTTATCTGGATCTAACGTTACCGTTAGATTCGAGCGAGCTACCTTAGAAAAATCTAAATTTGCTCTTGCATCCAAGTAAGGATTTAGCCGTTTCACCTTTAATGTCACCATTAAAGCTCTCCTT
>Ga0307991_1000265_pt1 | contig 39327 bp, 34 predicted proteins | sample EllFjometagen131_FD_203146 | JGI IMG/M metagenome (GOLD analysis project Ga0307991, IMG submission 203146) | Marine microbial communities from Ellis Fjord, Antarctic Ocean - #131 | ecosystem: Environmental > Aquatic > Marine > Unclassified | place: Southern Ocean | collected 2014-10-08 | reverse complement strand
TCTGTAAATTTATTTTTTCATTGTTTTCTACTTGTCCATTTTTTTCAACATTTATCAAAAAAGATTCTATTGTTTTTTCTTCATATTTTTCTGTTTTTGGATTAAAAAATTCTACTTTTATTTCAGGAAAAACTACTTCTCCTTCTTTTTTGGGAACTATTATAATTTCATAATTTTTTTCTGCATAATAGTTATTATTAGATATTCCTTCATTTGTATCTTTCACACTTTCATATATTTTAAAATCATCTAAATTGGGATCTATTAATGTATTTAAATTATCCAAATTACAATTTCCGTATAATTTAACCTTTAATGTTACTGCATCTCCATATTTTATTTTATTATTTGAATAAGAAGAATCTATATTTATCTCTCCAACTATTCCAGTAAAATTAGTTGGTTTATTCAATTCAGGTAATTCTAAAACTGTTATTTGCTTTTCTTTTGAGCTTAAATATTTAGGAACAGAATTAGAATAAAATGAACTTCCTCCTTGACTTACATTTGCTTGAAAAGAATAACTTGGTATATTCAATTCTCCTGATTTAATTGGAGTTAATATTTTTTTTGCAATTTCTTCTGTTATTGCCGTAACTTTACCTTCTTTATTATAATGTTCTTTTGAGTTCAATTTTTGAATGTCTTTTACTACAAAATTATTTAAATCTATTGTTTCTCTAAAACCTTTGCCATCTAAATTCACTTTTCTAAATAGAGAATATTTTAGAATAACTTTTTCTCCAAAAAAGATTTTTTCCTTTGATAATTCAGTTTTCAATTCTAATATTCCTTGTTTGTCTATATTTGAAGCCTTTTTATCACCTGAAACATTTATTTTCACTATATTACTTTTATATCCTTTTGTCTTAGCATATAATTCAAAATTTCCTTTTGCCTCCGCAAGTATTGTATAACTATAAATCACCTTTTTTGTACTTGCTCCATTTATTATTGATCTTTGACTAGATGTTGATTTATTCAAAATTTTAAAATTATCAATTCCAACTATTTCAAAATCTTTCTCTTTTTTGATATTTTTAAACTCGACTTCCAATTTTGTTGCTTCATTTATATTTAAATTATTACTTGAAACTCTTACATTTAATTCTTTGTCATTTGCAAATACCATTAATGATATTGAAAATAACAAAATCACTTGACATATTTTTCTCATCTTTTCACCTCTTACCAATTTTTGTTTTCATTATTATTATTTGAATTTTGCAATATTTTTTGATTGTTTTTTAAATCTTCTTGTTCTTTATTTTCCATTCCTTTTAAAATCTTCAAAGCTTGTTCAACTCTTTTCATTTGTTCTTTGCTTAATTTTTCTTCTTGAGGATTCATATTTTCCTTATCACCTTTTTTGGCATCTTCACTTTTCTTTCCTTCTTTCCCTTCTTTTTCCTTTTTTGAATCAGATTTTTTCTCATCTTTCTTTTCAGAATTTTCTTTTTCAGAATCTTTTTCTTTCTTATTGTCTTGATCTCCATTCTCTTGATTTTTTTTATCATCTTGTTTTTGATCCTGATTTTCTTTATTTTTGTCTTTTTTGTCATTCTCTTTATTCTCTTGCTTCTTTTCTTGTTTTTCTTTTTCTTTTTGTTGTTCTTTCAATTTGTCTAATTCTTTTTTGACATATTCATAATTATATTTATATTTTTTATCACTTTGGTTTAACTTTATAGCTTCTTTATATTTTTCCAATGAAATCTCATATTTTTCTATTTTTTCTTTTAATTCTTTACTTTCATCTCCTATTTTTTTATAAATATTTCCTTCTTGAAAATAAACTTCATCTGTTTGTTCAGATTTATCAAAATTTTCTAAAGCTTTTTTGGTATCATTAGTTTTTAGATAAGTCATAGCTAAATTATTATAAGTAACTTCATTGTACTCATCTAATTTTAAAGATTTTTCATAACTTTTAATCGCTTCTTCATATTTTCCATTATTATATAATTCATTTCCTTCTTGAATATTTTGATAACTATTTTCTTTTTTGGTAATAAATCCAGAAAAAATAATCAAAATTAGAAATAAACTGATCTTTTGTTTCATTTTACCTCCTTATTTTAATCTTAAATTTATATTTTTGTGAATTTTGATATAACAACTTCAATACTTTCAATTATTTCTGTATTTGTGAATCGAATTACTTCTATTCCTAATGTATTGAAAAATTCTGTCCTGATATTATCATACGAGATTCCTTCATTTGTAAAATGGGTTTTTCCATCTATTTCGATTACTAATTTTAATTTAGAGAAATAAAAATCAACAATGTATTCACCAATACTATGTTGTCTTCTAAATTTAACACCTAATTTTTTATTTTTAAGATGTTCCCAGACTATTTTTTCATATTCAGTTTGAGTTTTTCGTAATTTTTTTCTTTTTTCTAATGTTGATGATTTATTAAAAATTGTTTTTTGCATAAATCCCCCTCTAAATCTCCCCCTGATAAGGGGAGACTTTTTTGAACTTTCCCTATATCCTAACATTAGGTTTCTCCTTATCAGGGAGAAACCGCTAAAAAGGGATGAGGGCTAGGACTAATAAAGACACCTTATTTTTTAAATCCCCATTTATATCTATACCCTAATAAAAACAACACCAATCCAATTCCCAAAAAATATTGATATAATTTCATATAAACTTTTACTTTCTCTACTTTACTTTTTTGTCTTTTCAATTTCAAAATATCATTCACAATTTTACTAATTTCATCTCCTGCAATTGTCGAAACATATATTTTCCCATTTGTTATTTCAGTTATTTTTTTCAAATTTTCCATATGCAATCTTGAAGTAACTACATTCCCTGCATTATTTTTTATCCAACCAATTTTTTGACCATCTCTATTCAATTCAGGAATTAATCCTCCATTGGCTGTTCCTATTCCAATAGCATATAAACTTACCTCTTTCAATTCTTTTGCCTTTTCTTCTGCTTTTTTGTTATGTTGTTCTCCATCACTAAAAATCAAAATAACTTTATCTCCTTGACTTGCTTTTTCCAATGATTTATTTGCCAAATCTAATGCAGATTCCAAATTACTTCCTCCACCAGACATCATATTTGTATCAATTACATTTAAAAACATTTTACCTAAATCATAATCATCTGTTAGTGGCATTTGAATATATGCACTTGATGCAAATGGTAAAAAAGCTATTCTATCTCCTTTTAAATTATCAATCAATTTTTGAATACTTTCTTTTGCTCTCAATAATCTATTTGGTTTTATATCTTCAGTCAACATACTTTTTGATACATCAATACATACATATATATCCAAACCTTTTTTTTCAACTTCTTTATTTCTTTTAAAAACTTGTGGTCCTAATAAAGAAAATATTATAAAAAAGATTCCCAAAGACATTAAAATAACATTAAAATATCTTTTTTGATTTAATTTTTTCAAATTTATCATTTCTAATATTCTATTTTTCTTTTTTATTCCTAATATTAAAACTATCAACACAATTAAAAGAATAATAAAAAAATTCCAATTTTCTAAATTACTATATTCCATTATTTCCTCTCTTTCTTCAAAATTATTTGCTTTTTTCAACTTTAAATTTTATTTCACAACTCTCCGCCTTTGACAGCCTTTCTTTATCTAAAGAGAGGCTTAAAGCGAGAGAATATACTGCCTTTTCTCAACTCACTCCACACAAGTCTGTTCAATAATTTGTATTTTTAATGTCTTTCCATATACCTACACAATAGGTTTCTCTTTAGATAAAGAGAAACCGCTAACAAGGGAGGAGTTGTGATTTTTTCCTATTTTAGAATTGAACATTCTTGCTTTTAAAAAAGAAACTCTAGAAATAAAAAAGTTTTAATTTCATTTAATTATTTACGGCACTTTCACATAAATAAGATTTTCAAAAACCAATCCAATCAATAAAAATAACAACCCAAATTTCACCCAATTTTTATATAATTCTTTATAACTATAAAAATTATTCACTTTAATTTCAGTTTTTTCCAATTTATCAATTGTTTCAAAAATCTTTTTAAGAGTTTCTTCATCTGTGGCTCTGTAATATTTTCCTCCAGTTTCACTTGCAATTTTATCTAACAATTTTTCATCCAATTCTGTATTTTTAACTTTTTGAGTTCCAAAAAAGGATTTATGTTCAATATATTCAGCACCTAATCCAATTGTATAGACTTTTACATTCATTTCTTTTGCTAATTGTGCAGCTACTTCTGGACTCACTTCTCCTGCATTATTTTCTCCATCAGTTAAAAGTATTATAATTTTAGATTTTGCATCACTTTTTTTCAATCTGTTCAAAGCTACTGCCAATCCCATTCCAATTGCGGTACTTCTATTATTCATAATATCTTGTGGTGTGATTTTTGCAACTGACTCTTTAATTATATTATAATCTAATGTTAGAGGTATTTTTGTATATGCTGTTCCTGCAAAAACAACCATTCCTATTCTATCTGTTGTTCTATTCCCAACAAAGTCTATTGCCACTTTTTTGGCAGACTCTAGTCGATTGGGTTTAAAATCCTCCTGCATCATACTCAATGATACATCAATACTCATCACAATATCTATCCCTTTTTTGTTAATCTTTTCTTGCTTTTTTCCTGATTGTGGTCGTGCTAATGCTATTACAAAAAAGATCATTGATATTAATATTAAATATTTTCCTATCTTATGTTTATTTGTCTTTTTCAACCCTTTATTTTTCAATAATTCAATACTTGAAAATTTAATGCTTTCACTTTTCCTTTTTTGAAAAAACAAGTATATTATTATTGGAATTAAAAATAAAAGATACCAATTTAAAAATCTAAACATTTTTCACCTCTTGTTCTTCGTTTTCCATAACTATTTCAATCAATTTTTCTTTATAATTCTTGCTATCTTCATCCGTTACTTGATATTTAGTAAATTTACATTTGTCAGAAAATTCCAACCATTCTTTCAGTTTTTGAAAATCAACCTTTTTTGGAATTTGTTGTAATATCTCACGAGAAGTTTTTCCATATACTCTTTCGCCATATTTCCCATAAATATATTTCTTATAAAAATACGTTGCTTCTACAAAAAAGGTTTCTGTCTTCAATTTATTTAATTCATTTATCAAAATTTCATAAGGTTTCTTTTGTTTTTTTATTTTTACCTTTTTTGATATGAGTTTAATTATTAATAATATAATAATCAAAGATATGATTATTACAATTCCGTATACAATATTTGTAACTGGAATCGGCTTTTTTGATTCTTTTATTTTTATTTCACCTTTTTCATTTTCTAAATAAATATCTTTTTGTTCTCCTTCTGCTAATTCTGATTTTACTTTAATTATTAAATTTTTATTTCCTATTGTTATGTTTTTTTCTCCAGCTTCAAAACTTCTAATAGCTATAGTATAAGTTTCTGATGATTTATCTTTTTTGATTTCTTCTATTTCAAAATCTTTAAACTTATCTCTTATGTCTTTTTCTGTTAATGAATCTGTTGAGATTTTCAATTTTATTAAATCGCCTATATAAATTTCATTTGCCAATAAATTTATATTTATAATAATTAGCATTAATATTATAATTTTTTTCATTTTCACCACCTTTTTATTACTTTTGTTTTTTTTCTAATTTATTTTTTAGCTTAACTCGTTTTAATTCTAGATTATATCTTTCTTCTTTTTCTAATTTATTTTTCAATTCTTCTTCTAATTTTTTTATATCTTTTTTATAAACATCTTTAAGCTCAATCGTGTTCTTTGAAATTATTCTTATTAATTTTGCTGTTCTTTTACAAAAAAGTTTAATTATATTTTTCAATTCACTTTTAGTTCTATCTGTTATTTTATTTTCCATTTCCTTTATTATCATCTCCGGAACTTCATCCTTAATAATTCTTATATATTCATCAAAAATTTCAGTTTCTGTAGAATTAACTAATTTATTTTTTTCTCTTAAAACAATTTTAGACTCTTCAAAAACTTCTTTAGGAAACGATATTATACTTCTATTTATCATAGAAGGTCGAGGTCCCCATTCTTCTAAAGTTAAATCTAAAATTTTAAGAATATTTCCGTATATTTTGTCTTCTAACTTAAATATATTTATTATACTAATCAAATTTATATCTAACTTTAATCTATCATCTTCAGAAATTTCTTCAGAAAAATATTTTAAAAAATCTATATCCGATAAAAAAGGTTTGATTATTTGATTATTTATTTTTTTATATGTTTCATAAGTTTCCATTATTGTTTTACCTTTTAATTCAACTAATAAATCTTTTTTTATTTTTTCGGTTTCGGTTTCTTCGTAAGTGGGATATTCCATTTCCCAAATAAACTCATTATCAATTAATGTATTTATATTTTTTTCATTGCCAAATCCTAAAATATATTTCCGAATATTTCCATACCATTTTATAACAGTCTCATTTTTTTCACCTTTTAATCTTTTATATATTTCTAAATTTTTAATTATTCCTTGATAATTCTTATCTAAGTTAGAATCATTTAAACTTTTAATTGTTTTTTCTTCTAATCCTCTAATTCCTGAAACCATAAGTCTATCATATACTCTAAAATCTTTTTCAATTAATTTTTCTTCTTCGAAAAAATTTTTAAAAAAAGCATTTTCATAAATAAAATTTTGAAATCCTTGATTTATTATTTTTGAATATTCAGCTGGATATATTAGCTTAAATAATTTGCTTCTTATTTCATATTTAATTCCATCCTTAATTTTAGAATTTTTTAATTCAAATAATATTTTATTTATAATTCTTGGATTTCCTATTTTCAAATCAAAATCATCTGTTATTTTATTTATTCTTAAAATTTCATTATGCTTATTAATAATTTTATCTGGTCTATTGAAATTATCCGTTATTTTTAATATTACATTTTCCAAATTTTCTTTTTCGAAATTATTAAGTTCTAACTTATACGTTTCTAGAACTTCATTATGATTAACTTTAGTTAATTTTATATATCTGTCATAAAACTTTTCAAAATATTCAGAATGGTCAGATGAATTTTTATCTAAGCTTCTAAGTTTATCATAATCTGCTGCCACTATCAATTTCAGATGATTCATTTCACTTAAATCATGCAAAAAAGCTATCATTTCTTTCCATTCTTTATTATCGCCTTCTCCCATTATTCTTTCTAAATTATCACAAAAAATTATAATTTTTTTCACTTTTGTACTTTTCATTTTTTCACTTTTCATCAGATAATCTATTTCATCTTTTAAATTTTCTTTTGCATCTTTAAAAGAATTTGACAAAGAAAGCCATTTTGAAATACATTTTTTAAAACTTATATTACTTTCATCTAAAAATAAACCTAAATCAGAAAGATTTGGAGAAAATATATTATTTTTCTTAAAAATACTTTTCATTTGATTCATTAATTCTTCTGCTAGTTTTTCTCTTGTATTAAAAATCAAGATATCTAAATCAATTCTATTATATATATTTTCATCTATCACTTTTTTGATAAAATATGTTTTTCCTATTCCCCATTTACCATCCACCAGCAAAGATTTTTCATCAGATTCTAAAAACTCTTCTAATATTGCTCCTTGAATAATTCGACTAGGAAATAGTTTTTCATTATTTTCTTGTTTCAAAAAAGAAAACACATCTTCTTTTAATAATATCATTAAAAGAATTATTAAAATTATTACTACCCACAATATAACTAAAATTATATCTTTTTCTATAAACTTGTTATCTATCATCCTTCTGCTTATTTTCCCCAAACCAAATATCATTAAACCAAATATAAAAATATCCACTTTTTTAAAAAACTCTTTATTTGTTTTTTCAGAAAACTTGCAATTATTTTTCAATATTTCAAATAAAACGTAAATTGTCAAATAACAAATTGATTTTAAACAAATTTCTTGAAAACTTGTTGAATTTTCCATCTCAAAAGTTAATCCTAGAAAAAAAATCATTCCAATATATATAATATTTTTCATATTTACCACCTTTTTTGTAGTTTTTTTGCTTTGAGTCTGCCTTCAAAGCAAGACTATTCAATAATGAGAACTTGACCTTCCCAAAATTCTTTCGCTATAGGTTTCTCCTTGCCAGGGAGAAACCGACAACAAGGGATGAGGGGATTTTCCATCTTTTCCCCGTACATTTATTTCAAATCGTAGTATTTTCTTAGTGAAGTACACGATTAAGAAAAACAGACTGTTTGAGCGTTAGCGAGTTTCTGAGCTTGAAGTGTGCAAACTTAGAAAATCAAGATTTAAAATAGCAGTGCTTGATTTTTTTGTTTCTTTTTTCATCAAGAAAAAAAGAAAGGTCTTTTATATTTTATATTTATTACAAAATTGTAATTAAACAAAATAAACTCACAAAATAGAAATCATTTTATAGTTCTTCTTTTTAAGAAGAACTATAAAAATTTCTACCTTCTCCTTCTCTTCTTAAAAAACAACATCAAAGGCTTCACATAATCTTCATCCGTATAAACATTAATCACATTTTTAGATGGTAATTTCTTCTTCAAATCAATTATTTTATCTTTTTTGATATTCTCCACAATCATCTCTTCACCAGTTTCCAAATCTTCAAATGCAAAAATTGCACCTTTTGGCAACTTTTCTTCCGCTCTATCTATTATTCTTACTAAAATCAAGTCATGCTTTTTTGAAACCATTTTTATTTCTCTCTCATAATCTTTGTCCAAAAAATCAGATATTAAAAAGACAATACTTCTTTTTTTCTCCACTTTATTAAAATAAGTTAATAATTCTTTTATATTTGTTGCATTATTTTTAACTTTGTAATCCAAAATATTTTCTATTATGGATAACACATGTTTTTTACCCTTCTTAGAGGGAATATATTTTTCAATAATATCAGTAAATAAAATACTACCTATTTTATCATTGTTTTTTACCGCTGAAAAAGCTAGCGTTGCTCCCAGTTCTGCGATTATATCTTTTTTCTTCCCAAAATGATTTGATTTTGACATATCCACCAATAAAAACATATTCATTTCTCGTTCTTCTTGGTATTGCTTTATATAAGCTTTGCCTTGTCTTGCCGTTACATTCCAATCAATATTCCTAACGTCATCTCCTGGATAATATTCTCTAATATCTTGAAATTCCATTCCATTTCCTCTGAATGCAGAATGATAATCCCCAGAAAACAAAGTATTTGCAATATTGTCTGATTTAATTTCAATTTTCTTTATCTTTTTTATCACTTCTTTTGAAACCATTTTACTCACCCTTTTCAATAATTTATGGTAAAACTACATCCTCTAAAAGTTTTTGTATAATATCTTCCACTTTTAGTTCTTCTGCTTCTGCTTCATAGGATAATAATAGCCTGTGTCTCAACACGTCGTAAGCTATGTCCTTTATATCGTCTGGAGTTACGTAACCTCTACCTTCCAAAAAAGCTCGTCCCTTTGATGCTAAAATCAAATTTATTGATGCTCTTGGTGAAGCTCCACAATTTATATAATCTGATTTTTCTCTACTTTTAAATATTATATCCAAAACATAATTTTTTATTTTATCATCTACATATATCTTGTCTATTAATTTTCTAATATCTAGTATTTTTCCTTTATCCAAAACTTTATTTAATTTGATATCAGTTTTTTCTCCTGTTAATAAATCAATGACTTTTCTTTCTTCTTCTTTAGTTGGATAATCCACTTTTAATTTCAACATAAATCTATCTTGTTGAGCTTCTGGTAATGGATAAGTTCCTTCTTGTTCCAATGGATTTTGTGTAGCTAATACCAAAAAAGGTCTTTCTAATTTATAAGTTTTATCTCCAATGGTTATCTGTTTTTCCTGCATTGCTTCTAGTAATGCTGATTGTACTTTTGCTGGTGCTCTGTTAATTTCATCTGCTAAAATAATGTTACTAAATAACGGTCCTTTTTTGGTTACAAATTCTCCCGTACTTTGATGATATATTTGAGTTCCCAATATATCTGCTGGCAATAAATCTGGTGTAAACTGTATTCTTTTAAATTCAGTATCCATTACATCTGCTATTGTGTTTACAGTTAACGATTTTGCTAATCCCGGCACTCCTTCCAATAAGATATGCCCACCTGTGAACATTCCTATTAATATTCGATCAATCATATAATCTTGACCGATAACAGATTTTCCTATTTCTGCTTTTAACAATTTTAGCATTCCTTGATGTTTTTCAATCTCATTACTCAGTTCTTCTACTTCCATTTCTACTCCTCCTCTTAAAATATAGTTATATATATAAATTATCAAAAATAAATACCGATGTCAAGTAATAATTTAACAAATTCAATTTTTTTTTTGTAATTATTAAAAAACAATAATAATTAATGCTTAAAATCATAAATTTTTCATAAAAAATCTTGATTTACTAAACTTTAATTAGCAACTTACAAAAAAACTATAAATAAAAAGGAATTCAAATATAATAAAATTATATTTGAATTCCTTTTATTTCTTAACTCTATTCTGGATATGCTTCCAATGAATGAATTGAAATATCCGATCCTTTTTGTTCTGATATTGGATCCAATCTAAATCCGATAGTTTTATCAATTACAAAGTATACTACAAATCCTCCAATTAAAGCAATTACTATAGCTAAACTTGTTCCTAATAATTGAGAAACAAAACTTACTCCTCCTAATCCTCCTAATGCTTTTTGTCCAAATATTCCTGCAGCTAATCCTCCCCAACTTCCAACAACACCATGCAAAACAACTACACCAAGAACATCATCTATTTTTAAAACCTCTGTTTCAAAATGATAACCATATACAAATATTGCAGCTGCAATCCCTCCCACTGCAAAAGCTCCTAGTGGATGATATATATTCGAACCTGCACAAACTGCTACTAAACCAGCTAAAGCACCATTATGTACAAAGATAGCATCTTTTTTGGAAAGCAATAAAGCTACCAATATTCCACCTACCATTGCAAAAAGAGAATTTACTGCTACTAATCCTGATATATTGCCTAAATTTATTGCACTCATAACATTAAATCCAAACCATCCAACTGCCAATATCCAACTTCCCAATGCTAAAAACGGCACATTACTTATTGGAATAGGATGACTTTCTCCATTTACATATCGCCCTTTTCTAGCTCCCAAAATTAAAATTGCTGGTAATGCTAACCAACCTCCAAATGAGTGAACTACTACAGAACCAGCATAGTCAACAAATTCCGTTCCACCTAATTTAACCATAATACTTTGAAATCCTGATGAGTGAATTCCCCATATTATTGATTCCAAAAAAGGATATAATAAACCGCTAAAAATAGCTCCAGCTATAACTTGTGGCCAAAATTTAGTTCTTTCTGCAATTCCACCTGATATAATTGCAGGAATACAAGCTGCAAATGTTAAAAAAAAGAAAAATCTAACTAAATCAAATCCCATATTATCTCCTAATAATTCTGAAGCTGGTTTCAAAAAACTTATTCCTCTAGACAATGGAAATCCAACAAGAAAATAAACAATTGTTGAAACTCCCCAATCGGTTATAATTTTTACAAGAGCATTTACTTGATTTTTTTTTCTAACCGATCCTACTTCTAAAAATGCAAACCCTGCGTGCATTGCAAAAATCATTACTGCTCCTAATAATAAAAATAATACATTACTACTCTTTTCCAATACTTCTAAATTCATTTTTCACCCTCCATTTTTTATTTCCAAATAACAAATCATAATATCAAAATTTCAATTTATCTCTATGTTAAATTATTTTATTAACTTATACGACTTTTTACTTGAATTATCACATTTTTCAATATTATACTCTATAATTTAATATTATAACAATAGATAATATATATACCACCTATTGGTATAATATATATTATTTTAAAATTTCAATTCCAAATTTATAATTATAACTGTATAGTTATATTATAAATTGAAATTTATTTACTATATTTTTTAATTTTTTTATGATATAATTAACCATAAGATAATCAATATATTCAACTTTATATTTTGTCTTGATTAATAAAAATGTTTTGGAGGGATGTATATAAATATGAAAAAAATAGAAGCTATTATAAGACCGATTAATCTTGAACAGATTAAAGACTCATTAAAAGCTATTGATATCAAAGGAATTACAGTTACAGAAGTAAAAGGTTTTGGTAGACAAAAAGGACATGTTGAAATTTTCAGAGGAGCAAAATATAATGTCGATTTTTTGCCAAAAATAAAAATTGAAATTGTAACTACAGACAAAAAAGTTGACACGATTGTTAATATAATACAAAAAGAATGTTGCACTGGAGAAATTGGAGATGGTAAAATATTTATACTTCCAATTGAAGATGTTATTAGAATTAGAACTGGAGAACGTGGAGAAATTGCTATCTAAAAAAATGAAGAGGAAATCTCTTCATTTTTTTTATTTACATTTTATTATGAAAAATAAAGGAAATTTATATTTCTCGCGTATATTAAGACATCAAGTTTTTTTCAAAAAAGGCGATAATTGTATTAGTACAGCTCTATAAGTATTTCCCCCTTACATTTCTATAAAATTTGAAAGGAGTGGTTAAAATGTTTATAAGCAAAATTGAATTTTTTCAAAACTTATATCTCGAAGAATTAGCAATGATCGAAACAAAATTAACAACATTTCCAACAAACAAAGATTATGTCGATGATTGGAAAGAAATTGCCTTTATTTTAGAAGACATTCGACTGGTCAAAGAAAGGAGTAGTGTTTAAGTAAAAAAATGAAAAATAATAATTTAATAGGGGGAAACTAAAAGAAGTCTATTTGTTAATTTAAAATAGACTTCTTTCCTTTTTTGATAAGTAAAGCTCCTATAAATGATGTTATCGGTACTGTCAAAACTAACCCCGTTGTTCCTGCCAATCCTTGTATTATTTCTGTACTAACCATATTTAAATTTATCACTCTCAAATATGGTACTTCATATGCCATCAATAATATCATCAAACTCAACGAACTTCCTGCAAAAGCCAAAATTAAAGTGTTTGCCATTGTTCCCATTATATCTTTTCCAACATTCATTCCAGAAGTAAATAATTCTTTTTTGGAAATATCTGGAATCCGTCTATCAATTTCAAACATAGTTGATGCAATCGACATTCCTACATCCATAACCGCTCCTAATGACGCTATTATTATACCTGCAAACATAATTCCTTTTATATTTAATGGATGATCTCCCATTATATAAATCAATTGCTCACTTGCCTCTCCTGTTATTCCTGTCAAATGTGCCATTTTACCAAAAATCAATGATATAATTCCTGCACTCAAAACTCCTATAATTGTTCCAATTATTGCAACTACACTTTTTTGAGTTATTCCTCCAATCAAAAATAATGTTGTAACTGTCACCACTATTACCAATAAACTCACCAAAATCATAGGATTATATCCCTTAAAAATCAATGGTAATACAACATAAATTAACAAAAACCCTGTCAAAGCTAATGAAATTAATGCCATCAATCCTCTCATTCTTCCAATAACTAATAATGCTACTATTAAAAGAAATCCTAACAAATAAATTGCATTCTCCCGCGAATAATTGTCTATTAATATTGAATCTATTTCCCCATCTATTTCTTTCATTAGCAATACTAATTTCATCCCTTTTTTGGCAATCACATCATATACTAAATCACCATTTACTTTTGAATTAGTTACTACTATTTCTTTTCCTTTAAATTTTCCACTTGTTATTTTCAATTTTAATACTTGTGTACCAATATAGGCATCTGGAATATCAGCCTCTTTTTGTATTTTATTATCCAAAACTTCCAATACAACTGCTTTCACGCAATTAGAATCTTTACTTTTGGATTTAAATGTAATTCCAGTAATAATTAATATCATAATAATTCCAGCTATAATAATTTGATTTTTATATTTTTTCATTAACTCTGCTCCTTTTTTTATCCAAAAAAGGAGGATTTAATAATCCTCCCTTTTTATTTATTCTATTATTTACTATACTTTTATAATTTTAAATTTCAATCTCACTTCACAATACCAATATCAATATCAACCTTTCCCCAATCTTTTGAATTTTTAACCGTACATTTATTTTAAATAGTAGCATTTTCTTAGCGAAAACTCCGGTTAAGAAAAACAGACTGTTTGAGCGTTAGCGAGTTTCTGCTTTTTCAGGGATTAAATGTAAACTTGAATCAGTTTGATTTTTAACTGATTCTTAGTTGAATTTACCGGGTGTAAGCTTAGAAAATCAAGATTTGAAATAACAGTACTTGATTTTTTTTTTTAAGAGGGGTCTTCTACTTAATTTTAAAAAAATAAGTAGAAGTCGCAACTCTTATTATAAAAAGATAACATTTAGTCTCCCTGGGGAGAATTTATCAAGTAAAAAAGAAAGGTCTTTCAATATTGTATACTTTATATTACTATAAAATTACAACCATTTATTTTTAGTTCATCGGTATAAGTATTTTTTGTCCTTCAAATATTTGATTTACATTTTCGATATTATTTAAATTTGCTAATTTGTTTATTTCTATATCATTATCAATTGCAATTTTAAATAAATAATCTCCTTTTTTGATAATATAAGTTTTACCGTCTCTTAATAATAATACTTTTTTATATAAATCACCTTTTGTTTTTGATCTATTTAATTTAGCCAAACTTAATCCTGTTTTTTCAGATATTCTTTTTACTTCCGCTTCATTTAGTGTATCATTTAAATTAATAGCTTCAAAATTAACAGCAAATCTTCCCGCAGTTGGCACTGTAATTATTCCCTCATTAATTAATGTTGCCATTTCTTTTCCACCATTCAAATTAGAAAAATCATATCCAGATAATTTCCAATTTTGTCTTACTTTTGGTGAGATCATTCCTTTTTCTTTTATATATTTTATCATAAGATTTCTTACTTGTCCTTCATCTCCATAAACATCTTGTGATACAAATGTAATTCTCTTAGTCGCTTCTTCTTCACTTCTTATACCCATTGAATACAAAAATCCACCGTGCATTTTTTCTCCCCAACTTTGAAATCTATAATCATTTAATGCTAATACAAATTCATCTGTAGATTTTACTTTTTTACCATCTTTCATTAAATTGAAAATTCTAAATGATTTTCCAGATTCTAAATCTTTTGCACCTTTTGTTGCAACTTTTGATATATCTATTTCAAAATCTACTCCTTTAAACATATCATAATTATATCCTGGAATGTTTTTATTAAATGCTATAGTTGCATCTCCATCTTTTGTTTGTATATAGTATCTTACTTCATATTCTAATAATTTTCTTAATTCTTCACCTGTAATTTTCATTCCAAATAAATAATTTTCATATATATATATTGATGAAATATCATTTATTGTAATATTCCCTTTTTTGATATTTGCTGATGATGAAAATTCTGCTGCTAATGAAATATCTGCATTTGCATATTCCATTTGAACTGAGTTTACTAAATCAACTAAAGGTGTATTTTGTAATTTACCTTGTGAAACGCCCTTTATTTCATCTTTATATCCATCTTTAAAATCTTTATCTGTTTTTCCAATAACTGTTTGAGTATACTCTAATGTCACTTTATGATATTTTGATCCTGCTGATAATATATCTTCATCTGCTTTTACTGGAGTTTTCTTAAAATCATATACATTATGAGCTGTTTTATTTCTTATTACTTCCCATTTTCCAGATTCATCTGTTAAATGAAAATCCATTCTTGATAACGCTCTACCCCATTTATATGGCATTAATATCGGTACTGCATATCCATCAGGTCCCATTACATCCATATCGATTAGCGCATGATCATGTCCTGTAAAAATACCATCTATTCCTGAAATTTGTTTTGCAATTGGAAGTGCATAATTTCCATCTCTTTTTTCAGGATCTAATCCAAAATGAGCAGAAATAATTACTAAATCACATTTTTCTTCTTCTCTTAATTTTTTTACATATTCCTTACTTACTTCTACAGGATTTAATATTTTTAATCCTTTTGTTTCAGAAGCTGTAGTTGATTGAGTTGTCAATCCTAATATTCCTATTCTTACTCCATCTCTTTCTATTACTGTATACGGTGTAAATTCTAATTCTCCATTTTCTTTTACAACATTTGCTGATAATATTGGGAAACTTGTTCCATCTATTATTTTATGTAATGATTCTTGTCCATAATTAAATTCGTGATTTCCAACTGTTCCAGAATCATATTTCATTATTTCCATTATTTTTGTCATTGGATAATTTTTTCCTGGTTTCATTTTTTTACCATAATAATATGTTAATGGTGTTCCCTGAATTAAATCTCCTGCATCTAATAATACTACATTTTCATTTTCATTTCTAATTTCTTTTACTTTCGTGCTTATTGTTGCAAATCCTTGAGAATATGTTTTCACCTTGTAATAATCATAATTCATAATATTTCCATGAACATCCGAAGTCCCCAATACCGTAATATGAACTTCTTTTGCATTTAATGAAAAGCTTACCATTAATATTAATAATGAAAATAACCCCCATTTTTTTAATTCTTTTCTCATTCTTGCATCTCCTCCTCGTTTTATTTTTTACCCACGTTGTTTATAATACTCTTTCTTCTTTATTTTGTCAACAAAAAAGGTTAAAAATGACCCTTTTAGACTTTTATCACGATTATTTAAAAATCATATTTCTCATTTTTAAGAAATACAGAAATCAGTCCTAAATAAAGCAAAGATTTTTTGTTTTAATTTTTCCTTTTTTGTGTTAAAATAAATATTGTTTTAATAACTGTACTTTCGCGATAAGTACAAATTCTACAATATTAAAAGATCTTTCTTTTCTTGATAAAAAAAGAAACAAAAAAATCAAGGTCAAGTACATTTTAAAAAGAAATAAAATTTAGATTTAAATATTGAAAAATTTATAAGCAAATATTTTAAATTATAATCGCGAAACATCAGTTTAATAAATAAAACACACATTATATTATACGAGGAGGAATTAAATGAAAATATCAGTAAAAAAAATTTTTAATGATTCAGAAAATTTTTTAGATACACCTATAACTCTTGAAGGATGGATTAGAACTTTGCGTTCTTCAAAAAAGTTTGCATTTATTGAATTAAATGATGGTACTTTTTTTAAAGGAATTCAAATTGTTTTTGATGACACAATTTCAAATTTTATAGAATTAACCAAACTAACTACAGGGTCTTCTATTTCTATTAATGGTTCTTTAGTTAAATCACCTGGAGGGAAACAATCTTTTGAAGTAAAAGCAGAAGAAATCACTATAATTCAAGAAGCTCCTTCAGAATATCCATTACAGAAAAAAAGACACTCATTTGAATATTTAAGGACTATTTCACATTTAAGACCAAGAACAAATACTTTTTCAGCTGTTTTTAGAGTCCGATCTTTAGTTTCATTTGCAATTCATAAATTTTTCCAAGAAAATGAATTTGTATATGTTCATACTCCAATAATTTCTACTAGTGACTGCGAAGGTGCAGGAGAAATGTTTAAGGTTACAACTTTAGATTCTAATAATTTACCTAGAACCAAAAAAGGTAATATTGACTATTCAAAAGACTTTTTTGGAAAAGAAACTGGTTTAACTGTAAGTGGTCAATTACAAGCAGAAACATATGCTATGGCTTTCAAAAATGTATATACTTTTGGACCTACTTTCAGAGCAGAAAATTCTAATACCGCAAGACATGCTTCTGAATTTTGGATGATAGAACCAGAAATTGCTTTTGCAGATTTAGAAGATGATATGAATTTAGCAGAAAATTTAATTAAATATGTTATAAACTATACCATTGAAAATGCCCCCGAAGAAATAGAGTTTTTCAATAAATTTGTTGAAAAAGGTCTATTAGATAAATTAAAAAATGTTTTGAGTTCTGATTTTTCTAAAATCACATATACTAAAGCTATAGAAATATTAAAAAATTCCAAAAAAGAATTTGAGTTCCCTATTGAATGGGGACATGATTTACAAACTGAACATGAAAGATTTTTAGCAGAAGAACATTTTAATAAACCAGTATTCGTTACTGATTATCCAAAAGAAATTAAGGCTTTTTATATGAAATTAAACGAAGATAATAAAACAGTTCGAGCTATGGATTTATTAGTTCCCGGAGTTGGCGAATTAATTGGCGGTAGTCAAAGAGAAGATAATTATGAAATATTAGAACAATTAATGACTGAAAATGGAATCAACAAAAAAGATTATCAATGGTATCTTGATTTAAGAAAATATGGTACTGCAAAACATGCTGGTTTTGGTGTTGGATTTGAAAGATTAATTATGTATTTAACTGGAATGGCAAATATAAGAGATGTACTTCCATTTCCTAGAACTCCTCAAAATGCAGAATTCTAAAAAAACAGGACTTTTTAAAGTCCTGTTTTTTTTATTTTTTTTCTATATCTTCTAATCGAATTCCATTTTTAAATTCAATAAAATAACATTTATTTTTTCTATTTTTTTCTACTAACAATTTATTTAATTCAGATTCTTCTTCCAATTTTGCTTTTTTGACCCACTCTTGTTTAAAACAACAAAATTCCCAATCAATATTTGAATTTGTTATAAATTCATAATTTCCATCTAATATTTTCTGTCTTTCTACAGCATTTAAAATAATATATTTATCATCTATTTTTTTTGTTAAATAATGACAACTTACACAATTTTTATACACTTTCGTATCTCCATAATTTATATTTTTCGGTTTAAAATTCGAATTTTTCTTCTTTAATTGAACAAAAATCAAAATAATAATTACTGCTATAATTATAAAATTCATTATACAACTCCTTTTTTCTAATCCAATATCTCTTTTATCATTAATGAAAGTTCTTTCATTAAATTAATATCATACCCTTTTTCAAGTTCAACAACATCTTCTCTTAAAACTCTAATCCAAGGTCTTGATAAATTATCTTTATTTTGTTTCATTACTACTCCCTCAAACCCATTACTTAAAATAACCATTGTTCCATTTGGATATGCTGGTATTTTTTCTAAAAATTTTTCTACTATATATGCTGGAAAAAAATTATCTTTTGCAACTAATAAAAATTCTCTAGCTTTATCAGGTAACACCCTCAATTTATATGTTTTATTATTTGTAATCGCATCATACACATCTGCCAATCCTGCTATATAAGCGTATTCTGTAATTTTTTCTTTTGCTAATTTCCTTGGATATCCATTTCCATTATATCTTTCATGATGTTGATAAATTACATGTGCTGATAAAATACTCAATTCTCTCATTTGCCTTATATAATTATATCCAACTGCAGGATGATTTTTTATCAAATCATATTCTTTATCTGTTAATTTTCCTATTTTATTTCTTATTTCATCAGGAACTATTATTAAAATCCCTACATCATGAACTAAACATCCTTTAGCTAAATTTACTAATTTATCCTCTTTATATCCTAATGCTTTACCAATTAATACCGCTAATATTGCAACATTCAACATATGCGAATATATATAATCTTCATTTAATCGTGCATCTACTAGATTAATCATTGGACTCTTTACTAAGTAAAAATCTTCTACTATTTCATTAGCCAATTTGTCTAATCTTGTATGGATTTGATTCAAAGAAACAAGTACTTTATCTTTTTTAAGTTTCCCTTGTGTCATCCTTTTACATTTCTCTACAAGCTCATCATTTATTATCTTGGTTTCCCTCAAAGCTTTTGTTCTCATTGTATCTGAAATCAAATCATTTATTTCTATATCTTCTGTTCTTTCATCCTCTATATAAATAGATGTTATTCCTTGACTCGGCAATCTCAATATATAATCTTCTGTTAAAGAAACCCCCTTTCCTAATAAAATTTGACCATCTGATCTATATATTGGTTTTCCTACTTTCATTTCTTTTTTCAAATATTTTATTCCTAATCTTTTCATCTAAGCACCTACTTTTTTGATTTCGATTTTTTTATAATAATATTTCAATATTTCTTTATAAGAATATCCTTTTTCTGCTAGTCCATACGCTCCCCATTGAGACATTCCTACTCCATGTCCTGAACCATGTCCATTAAATACAAAATAGTTCCCACTTTTTTTGACTTTAAAAACTGTACTAAAAATTTTAGTATATCCTATTATTTTTCTTAAATCATCTCCGCTAATCTTTTTTACTTTTTCACCTTTAATCAAAACTTTTTTGACTCTATTATTTTTTTCTTCAATAACTTTAATTTCATTAACTGAAAATCTAAATTTTCTACTAATCTCTTTTTGGGAAATTTTATAATTCCAATTAGCCCTTGGAGCTTTTTTGGAATTATCTTTATCATCTACTGATCTTAGATACGATATGGGGTTTGATTTCCACACATCTTCATTATTTGCTGTATTTCCACCACTTGTTGAATGATAAAGAGCATTTATTGGTTTATTTTCATATGTTATTATTTCATTTACTGTTTCATTTATTAATTTCCTTATTTTTTTATTTTCCCTTTTATAGCCTACATACATTTGTGAAGTTGTATCATCTAACATATCAAACTTTTCAAATTTTTTATTTTCTAATCCATGATACAAATAAGTTCTTGCTGCCAAAGCTTGAGCTTTGATTGCCTCATCAGGAAAATTAAAACCTATTTCTGACGGAACTACACTATATAAATATTCTTCTGCAAAAACTAAATTTATAGGCATAATTTTAGTTTTATAAGGTATTAATCTAAATTCTCCTCTATATTTATCAAATTTTTTATTATCTTTACTTAGTCCCCAAATTGTAATTATATCTTTTTTCATCAATGAAATCGACTGTGTCTTTTCTCCATTAATTAATAAATTATTCCCTTTAAATATTATTTTTATTACTGTATTTTCTTTTATTTCTATTTCTTTTTGATTATATTTAATTTTTCCTAACCCATCATAATTTTTCAAATATAATTCTTTACTTTGAAAAGCCTTTATCCCAACTTCTAATTTTTTCCCAAAATGTTCATCAATCAAATCTGCTAACATTAATGAATTTAATATCATAAAAATTAAAAATATTTTTTTCATTATTTAATCACCTTTATTTTTAAACCTTTATCATATAAAAATAATATCTCTACATTTTTTATTTTTTCATTGATAACATCATAACTAAATTTTTCAAATTCACTTTTTTTATGTGCTTCTCTTTGATTCTTAAAAACTTCATTTTTCAACACTTCATCATATCTTTCTTTATCTTGATTCCTTTTATACCATTCAGGAAAAACTCCCGGTTTTCCCAAACATAAATAATCAAATTTTAAAATTTCTTCAAATTTTTCTAAATTAATATTTTTAGATCCTATAAATTCATATAAATAATTGAAATATTGATTTTTTTTATGTTTTACTTCAAAATACCCTTTTTTGACCCAATATTCTGATATTTCTTCATAAAAAGCAAAACTATTATCATAACAATTTATTATAATATAATCTACTGATTTTTTAAAATCACCAGAATTATAATATATATCCAATAAATGCTCAATATCTTTTATCTTTTGCAATTCTTTATATGACATAAATTTATTCTCCAATACTTCATATGGTGGAGATGATAAATACTTATACTCAAATTCTTCAATTTCTGTTGATATCTGAGTTCCTTCTAATATTTTTAAAAATCCTAACTGAAACATTTCTGATTTAAAATTATAAATATAGTTAAATGATTTTCCAATACTTTCATAATCTTCATATGGCAATCCTGCAATCAAATCTAAATGAATATGAATATTTCCATTTTCTATTAACCTTTTAATATTTTTTTCAAGTTTTTCCATATTTGTTGATCTATTTATTGCTTTTAATGTTTTTTCATTAGAAGTCTGAATTCCAATTTCAAATTGGAAATAATCCTCTGGTACTTTTTTTAAAAAATCTAATATTTCATCATCAAATAAATCTACGCTTATTTCAAAATGAAATTTACTTTCTTTAGAATAATTTTCTAATAAAAATTTCCAAATATCCAAATATCTTTTTTTATCTATATTATAAGTTCTATCTACAAATTTAATCAATTTAACTTTTTTGTCTAAGAAAAATTTTAAATCTTTTTTGGTTCTTTCATTTGAAAAAAATCTTACTCGTTTTTCTATTGATGACATACAATACGAACAATTAAATGGACATCCTCTTGAAGATTCGTAATAAATTATTCTATTTTTCAAATTTTCTATTTCTTCATCATCATATACAAAAGGAACTTCATCCAAATTAATTATAAAACTATTATCTCCATTATATTTCACTTCATTCTCTTCTCTGTAATACAAACCTTTTAATCCATTCATATTTTTTGACAAAAGATTCAAAAAAGTTCTTTCTCCTTCGCCTTTTATTATATAATCAATCTCTTTAATTTTTTTCATTAATTCAATTGAATTATATGATACTTCTGGACCTCCTAAAATCAATTTAATTTCTGGCAAGATTTTCTTGATTTCTTTAATTATTTTAAATACATATTCACTATTCCATATATAAACTGAAAAAGCCAATATTTCTGGCTTTTCGTTATATATATCCTTTATTATTTTTTCTATGTGATTATTTATAGTCCATTCTCTAATTTTAATTTTATATTCACTATTCTTTTCTACATACTTTTTTATATACCTTATTGCTAAATTTGAATGAATATATTTTGAATTTATTCCAACTAATAATGTTTTCAAATTTTTTCCTCTTTTCATTATATATTTTTACTAAAATTTCATTCCAATAGATGCTTTATATAATACATCTTCTCCATCAAAAGGATTTATTTTTTCTGAAGTTATTGCATTATTAACAAAATATTTTTTATTGCTTATTTCTAAACCATAAGTCATTCTTTTCTTCCCATTAAATATCTCTTCTCCATAACTTCCTGTTCTTAATCTTGCTTCTAAACCTTTAAGAAAATATCCTGTATATTCTTCTGGCAATTTCAAAATCAACATTTCAATCCCATGCCCATATTTCACACTTGATGTATCCAATAGTATTTTTTCAATACTTATACTATAAGAGAATATTCCTAAATCAAATCCAATTCCACCTGATAATTTACTATTTATTTTTACATCTTTATATTCTGACCAAAATATTTTACTATAAATATCTTTCCACATAAAACCAGCATAAACAAAATTAGCTTTATATAAAAATCCAAGATCTATTCCTATACCATATCCTCTATCAATAACAAGATCAATATCTTTGTTATCGTCTAATGATCCTTCTAAAACATTTCCATAATATCCTTTTAAAGTCAATCCACTATTTAACCCATTTTTAGTTTCACTTTTTTGAGTTATAACTAAACCAATTTCTTTCATATTAAAATTATATTTTTCATTTATAGAATTACTTCCTTCTTTGGAAAAATTCTTATAATAAAATCCACCTGTTGCTGAAGATAATGCTAAATAATCTATTTTTTTATTTACTTCCATTTCATCTGAAAAAATATCTATTTTATCTGAATATGAATATCCTATTTCTAAATAGGATTCTTTTAATAAAGCTATTGTTGCCGGATTTGTATCCATTCCAGATTTGTTTTTGTTTGCTACTTTAGAGTATCCCATTCCAATATTTGAAATATCATATACTTTAAATGCGTATTCTTCTTTATTTACTGGTAAATCTTTAGAAAAATTTAAGGATGTAATTATTAAAAATGACATTAATAATACTTTTGTTTTTTTCAATTCTACCTCCTACATTTCTTTTTGATAAATCATTAAATTCTGATTTTTAAATTTTCTATATTCAAATTTATCAAAAACTCCATTTAAAGTTTCTGAATGTCCCAATATAAAAAAACCTCCTGGATTTAATCTTTCATAAAACTTTTCAACTAATTTTGTTTGAGTTTCTTTTGTGAAATAAATAAAAACATTTCTACAAAAAATGATATCCATTTTTGGAATGCTTGCAAAACTATCTTGTAAATTAAATCTTTTAAATGTTATGATATCTTTCAATTGATCTTTAACTTTAACTATTTCATTTTTTTTATCTTCTACAAGATATTTCAAATATTTTCTATCAACTTCTTTTGTATCTTTTATTGAATATTCTCCGTGTTTTGCCATTTCCAAAACCTTGCTATTCAAATCAGTTCCTAATATCTTGACATTTCTACTCTGTATTCCAGCCATTTCATTTACAATCATTGCTATTGTATATGCTTCTTTTCCCATAGAAGCTGCTGCACTCCAAATATTTAATTGCTTTCTACTTTTCCCTTTTAATATTTCCGGAATTATCATTTCCTCTAACGCATGAAATTGTTTTTCATGTCTAAAAAATGATGTTTCATTAGTAGTTACTGCATCAAAAAACTTTATTACTTCTTCATCATGTATTGTTTTATTTTTTATTATATTATAATAATCCATATATGATGACATTGATAATGCTCTTAATCTTCTTCTTATTCTATTTTGTAAAATAATAACTTTTTTTTCTGTATAATTAATTCCTGCTTTTTTGTAAATATAATCTCTAAATAAATTAAATTCATCCATTGTTAATTCTAATTTGATCATTTAATCGCCTCTTTTCTTTTATTTTTGAATTTCAAATGTTCCTTATATGTTTTTGAAAAATGATGTTTATTTTTTTCTTCTAATATAAAATATAAATATTTTGTATCGGTGGGATTTAATGCTGCTTTTATTGCATTTATTCCTGGATTTGAAATCGGTGCTGGTGGTAATCCAATATATTTATATGTATTATATTTTGATTCTATCTTTAAATCTTTATATAACAATCTTGCTTTTTTGTAATCAAATAAATATTCAACTGTTGCACAAGATTCTAATTTAATACCTTTTTTGAGTCTATTATAAAAAACAGATGCCATCAAAGGCTTTTCATCATTATAATATGCTTCTTTTTCAATTATAGATGCCATTATCAATTTTTGATAAAAATCATCTGAATTGAAGTTCACAAGTTTCATTTTTTCTTCAAAATTATTTAAAAATTTTTCAATTATTTCTTTTTCTGTAATTTCTTTTCTAAAATAATATGTGTCCGGAAAAAAATAACCTTCATAATTATGATCTTTTATAACAAATGAAAAATTTTGTACTTCGGATAAAGCTTCATCAAATTTATCTTTTTTGATTAATTTTTTTTCAAATAATCTTTCTTTTATTTGTTTTAAAGTAAATCCTTCTGGTATTACTACTTTTATAGTTTCATATCTTCCTTCTTGTAATATATCAAATATTTCTTTCCTCGTATATATTTCATCAAATTCATAACTACCTGCTTTTATTTTACTATCAATTCCATTTATTTGCAAATAAAATTTTATTATTACATTTTTTTTTATATTTATTTTCTTTAATATACTATTAACAGAACTCCCTTTTTTGATAATAACTTTATTTGGAACTTTTACTTTTGCTATATTTATATAATAATAAATATAGCAAAAGCCAGTAGTTAATAAAATCATTACAAAAAAGGTTATGCTCAAAAATTTCTTCATCAATATTCCTTTCTTTTTCTTTAATATAATTTATCACAAACTAGAATTATTAAATGCTTCTGTCCCCTCTAAATCTCACCCTGATAAGCAGGGCTGTTCAATTCTATATATTTTCAATGTTTTTATCCACATATCCACACAATAGGTTTCTCTTTAGATAAAGAGAAACCGACAACAAGGGAGGAGTTGTGATTTTTTCCATTTTAGATTGAACAACCCTGCCTAATAAGAGAAAACTTTTTTGAACTTACTCTTATTCTTGCTTTAGATTCTCCTTAACAGGGAGAAAATAATAAAAAGGGATAAGGGAAATTAATTGCAGATATTATTTTTATTTCAAATTGTAGGGGCGTTATTTATAACGCCCTTCTTCTTATATCTGCCTAATTTATACAAAATTTCTTTAATTAAAATCATACCCAAGTATAAATTGAAAATGATCTTGATTTTCATCTTTTTTGTTTTCAAAATTCTCAATTTTTATATATTTCCCTATTACATAACAATCCTCATATATTTTATAGTTTAATGTAAATATATGCCTTTTTTCTACATCTCCACTTAATTCAAACCATTCTTTATCTTTCTCAACACAACTATAATCACTTCTTAAATTTTTATCCCCTTTTTTGATAAGTTGATATCCCAATAAATATTTATTATGTTCTATTTGAAAATGATAATCTTCACTATCCGATCCTAAATAATATCCAATAGGATAATCTATTACATATCTTCCACTTTTTCCATAACTTGTCGTTACAATCCTTCTATTTGTAAATTTAAGATAATCCGTCCACCTATTATATAGCCATCGAGATGTTCTAGCATATTCAAAATTTATTTTATACTTATTAAATTTCTTCTCTGCTCCAAATAAATAACCAATTGCCTTCGGCTTATAGTCATCACTTTCACCAACACCTGACCAATCATCTACTACCAAACTAGAATATATTTTAGTTTTATTTTTAGAATACTCCAAATCCAATCCGCCCATTACATTTGAATAACCTTCTGTAAAAGAACTATGGTAAATATATAATGGATTAATCATATTGAATTCTGGAACTTTCCCTCCAATTATTTCTGCCTCTGTTAATGAAATTTTCACTTCATTTGTTAATTGATATTCCACTCTATGGGCTACAAATAATTTCACTTTTTCTTCATATATTCCATCACTATTTTCATCATATTTCACTTTTAATTCATTAAATTCATCTTCTGTTAAATATGAATTTAATGAAACTAGGACATATTTAAAATTTAATTTTTTATAATTATAATCTATCCCAATATGATCATAATATTTAGAGAAATCTGAAATAATTAAATTTCCAAATTTACCTGGACCCCAATTTATTTTATCTCGTCCTACTTTAAACCATTTGTATTGAATATAAGCTTTATATGGAAAATTCTGATCCCATTTTTGTATTGAAATCATTGGATAAATGACATCTTTATTTTCCAAAAAAGATCCCAATCCTTCATATAATTCTAATTCAAAATTCATATACAATTCTTCTTTTTTGTTATCCAATTTCAATTTTAAAAAACTTCGATTTTCATCAAAATCTTTAATTATTAATAAAAAATCCGAATATCCTTCACTTGGAATTGTTCCACCTTTTTTGAATTCATTTATATTTTTTAATTTATAATCAATATTATTCATATATTTAAAATTGATTTCTACTTGAGAAAAAATTGATGTAGAAATCAATATAAATATAATTATTTGCTTCCACATAGACAATCTCCTATTTTTTATTCAAATAATAATTTACATCAATAGCATTTTCTATTTTTAAAAAAGGTTGTCCATCTCTAAATAAATATTCTACTAATAATGTATATTTTTCACCATCTATTTCTTTCAAATATCTGTATTCTTTATCATTTTTATCATTCTGTTTTTCCATAAATTCTCTATCTAATTCAAATTCATTTTTCAAAACTTCACCTTGATTTTTTGTTATCATCCTTGGAAAATTATTTTTTTCTTTTAAAATATCAATTGCTTTTGACATTCTAATTCCCCCTTTTTTGTATCCCTTCTAAATATTCTAACAAAACTTTTTTGAAATTTTCATCATCTTTTTTTTCTCTCTTTTTTGGTCCTTTTACTCTTCCACCCGATTGCCTAATTTTTTGTCCCATATATCTTTGAAACATTAGTGAATCAATATTAAATTTGGTATACAGAAAACCTTTAGGATTTATTATTGCACCTGCTTTTTCCATTAACATTGTAGCCAATCCATAATCTTGAGTTATAACTATATCATTTTTTTCAATAATATTAGCTATAACTAAATCAACCGCATCATTTCCTTTATCTACAGTTATTACTTTAAAATCCCCTTTTAATTCATGAGCCGTATCTATTACCATAACTAATTCTAGTTTTTCTTGAGCAGATACAGCTTCACAGACTGTTTTGACACCTTTCGGACAAGCATCAGCATCAATTATTATCTTCATTGGTAATCCCTTTAATTTCTCTTACTTCAGATAGTTTCAAATCTCCTAATTCTAGCTCACCAAATTTTATTCTTTGTAAATATTCAACTTCATTTTCAACTGCTATCATCATATCCTTTACTTGATGATATTTTCCTTCTTGGATTTCTAAATTAATTTCAGTTGCAGAAATCTTCTCAACTTTTGCTTTTTTGGTTTTATATCCTTCGTGAATTATTACACCATTTTCCAATTCACTAATTTCATTTTCAGTAATTTCTTCTTTCAATTTCACATAATATACTTTATTTACATGCTTTTTTGGAGCTAACATATCATGAGCAATTTTCCCATTATTCGTAAATAATAATAATCCTTCTGTATCTTTATCTAATCTTCCAACTGGTATTAAATCTTTTTGAATTACCCAATCAGGTAATATCTCCATTACTGTTTTATTCCTTTTATCTTTTGTTGCTGTAATTACTCCAGCTGGTTTATTCATTATATAAAATCTATCTTTTTTGTAACCTAATCTTTCATTATTATATTCAACTATATCTTTTTCTAAATCTACTTTTGTCTTCGACTGTTTACAAATCTCACCATTATAAGTTATTTTTCCTTTTGTAATCAATTTTTTACAATCGCTTCTTGAACCGACTCCACATTCAGTTAAATACTTATCCAATCTCATAATTTCTTCTTTCACTTTCTCACCAACCCTATTCCATCTCCAAAAGGTTGCAATACAAAATCAAAATCAGATTTATAAAGATATGATATAAATTCTCTTAATCTTTTTATCATTGTTTTGTACCTCTTAGGCGTTTCTTCTTTATAAACAAATCCACGAAATAAAATATTATCTATAAAAATTATTCCATCTTTTTTGAGTAACTCATATGACTTATCAAAAAAGGATTTATATTGACCTTTTGCTGCATCAATAAATATAAAATCATATTCATCTTCTAATTTTCCAATTTCTTCTTTTCCATCTCCAAAAATTAAATTAATATTGTCTAATTTAGCTTTTTTGAAATTTCCTTTTGCTAAATCATACATTTCTTCATTTATTTCAATAGTTGTTAATTTTCCAGAATTTTCTTTTGCAACTCTTCCCAATATAGTCCCAGAATATCCTATTGCAGTTCCGATTTCTAAAATATCCTTGCTTTTATTCATTTTTGCCATAAATTTCAAATATTCAGCCACATCTTTTGTCACAATAGGTACTCTATTTTCTTTTGCATATTCTTCCATTTCTAACAATAATATATCTTTTTCTTCTATTTGATTTATAATATAATTATTTGCTTCTTTTAATTCCTCTAACATTATTTCACCTATTTTCCTATTTTTTCTTTAATTTAATCATATAAAATCCATCTAAACATTTATTTCTATAATCAATTGTTATTCCACCTATTTCATCTTCTGTATATTTCACATCTTCTTCTAATTGAATTTTTTCTACTTCAAAATTTTGATTGTTTTTTAAAAAGCTTATAATATTTCCTGTATTTTCACTTTCAATTATTGTACAAGTACTGTATATCATTTCTCCACCAACTTTTAAAACTTTTGAGGCAGAATTCAATAATTTTCTTTGAATTTCCATTAATTTTGAAATACCTTCATTTGATTTGCTATAAATTATTTCCGGTTTTTTTCTCATTACACCAACTCCACTACAAGGGACATCTAATATTATTTTATCAAATTTCATATCTAATTCTTCTAATTTTGACCCATCAAATAATTTAGGTTTAATAATTGTAGCACCTGTTTTTTGTATGTTTTTCTTTATTAAATCTATTTTATGTTCATATATATCTAATGCTAATATTTCACCTTCATTTTCCATTATCTCTGCAATTACTAAAGACTTTCCACCAGGAGCAGAACAAACATCTAAGACTTTTTCACCTTTTTTGGCTCCCAATTCTCTTGCAGCTAAATATGATGAAGCATCTTGTACTATGACTTTTCCTTTTTTGAAAATACTACTTGTTAATATTTTTGCAGAATCAATATAATAAACAGTATCTACTTTCTTTAAAATGTTTATTTCATTATTTTGTAAATATTTTTCAAATTCTTCTTCTGTATATTTAAGTTTATTTACTCTAATACTAAGCTTTCCATTTTCTTTATATGAAGTTAAAATTTCTAAATATTTTTCTGGATTACTTTCTTTTAGTCTTTTATATAACCATTTTGGATAAGAATATAATATATCATATTCTTCTTTTTCTTTTAATTCTTTTATAATCTCTTCTTTATTTCTAAAAACATTTCTCAAAACTCCATTTATAAATTTTGATAATCCAACTCCATATTTTTTCTTTGCTAATTCTGTTCCTTCCCAAGCAACTCCTTTTATATCAGAGTCCATAAAAAATGCTTGGTATATCGATAAAGAAAAAAGACTTTCAATCCATTTTTTCTTTACTGTTTTTGTATATTTATTTATACAGTAATCTATAAATATTTTATTTCTTATTACACCATAAAATACTTCTGTTATAAATCCTTTTTCCTTTTCGTTTATTGTATTCGCATTAAAATAAGTATTTAAATAAATATTGCTATATTTATCATATTTATAATTATTTAGTAAATCTATTATCCTGTTTTTTACATTCATTGTTTTACTTCCTTTTTTTTGATTTTTTTTGTTTATAATTTAAAATTTATTCCTTTTCAAAATATATTTGACACTGTTTTCTTTGTGCATTTGCGTAAAATTATAAATTTTCTTGTTGAAATTACTTTGCTATAGGTTTTTCCTTCTCCAGACTGTATCACAATTAAAAAAATATCATTTTTTATATTTTGTAGGGGCGAGGTTTTCTCGCCCAGGGCAGGAAAAACCTGCCCCTACAAGATCTATCCGCGTCCTTCCGTAAATTTTTTTCAAGTAACATAATAATTTGAATTTACTTTACAATCCCAATCTCAACCTTGTCAATACTTTTTCTACTTTTGTCCTTCTTTATATTTTTCAATAAAATCTTTTTTGTATCCTTCAAATCTATTTTCTTTTATTGCTAATCTTACTTCACTCATCATTTTTTGTAAAAAATATAAATTATGATAAGTTGCTAATCTCATTCCTAATATTTCATTTGCTTTAAAAAGATGTCTAATATATCCTCTTGTATAATGTTTACAAACATAACAATCACATTCTTCGTCCATTGGTGTAAAATCTTCTTTGTATTTTGCATTTTTTACTACAAGCTTTCCTGTTCTTGTAAATACTGTCCCATGTCTTCCAATTCTAGTAGGCAATACACAATCCATCATGTCTATTCCTTCACTTACAGCTTCTAATATATCCAATGGTTCTCCTACTCCCATTAAGTATCTTGGCATATCTTCTGGCAATTTAGGAGTTATATATTTTAATATTCTATACATATCTTCTTTCGGTTCTCCTACACTTAATCCACCAATTGCAAATCCCGAAAAATCATTTTTATATTCTAATAATTCTTTTAAACTCAGATCTCTTAAATCTTCAAATACTCCTCCTTGCACAATTCCAAATAATCCTTGACTATCCTTATTTTTATTTGCATCAATACATCTTTTAGCCCATCTACTTGTTCTCTGTAAAGATTGTTTTATATATTCTTTTTCAGCTGGATGTGGTGGACATTCATCAAATACCATCATTATATCCGAACCTAAATTATTTTGGATTTCAATTGATTTTTCTGGACTAATAAATAATTTTGCACCACTTATATGAGAAGCAAAGTTTACACCTTCTTCTGTTATATTCCTCAAATTTCCTAAGCTAAAGACTTGAAACCCTCCACTATCTGTCAAAATCGGCATATCCCAATTCATAAATTTATGTAATCCGCCTGCTTTTGCTATTAATTCATCTCCTGGTCTTAAATGCAAATGATAAGTATTTCCTAAAAGGATTTTTGAACCTATTTCTTTTACTTCTTCTGGAGTCATTGTTTTTACCGTAGCCTGTGTTCCTACTGGCATAAATACCGGTGTTTCTATTTCCCCATGCGGAGTTGTTATCTTTCCCACTCTTGCTCTTCCATCCGTATTGTATAATTCAAATTGTACTGGTGACATTATTTTCCTCCTGCTTTTTATTATTGTCTCTTCATTCTAATTACATCTGGCAAATATTTTATTCTCACTTCTAATCTTTTATATTGCTCCATATCAGTTATTTCTACAGATAATTGAACATTTCCAAAATTTTCTCCACCATCTGTAAAACTAACACTACTCAATCCTACTATATTTATTCTTTTATCACTAATAATCTGTAATATTTCATTTAAAATATTTGGTCTATCTGCAACAATTACATTAAATTTTACTATATAATGACTTGTTTTTGTATCTTCATCATCCCATCTAACCTCAATTATTCTTTCAGAATTTCTTTTCTTTAAAGATTCAAAATTTTTACAATCGCTTCTATGAATTGCTATACCCGCACCTTTTGTTATATATCCCGATATTTCATCTCCTGGTACTGGAGTACAACATTTTGCAAATCTGATTACAACATTGTCAATTCCTTCTATTATAACTCCGGAAGTACTTTTTTGTTTTTTCTCTTTTTTAACTATGATTTTCTGTATGTCTTCCTGTTTATCACCAATATCAAAATTTGAAATTACAGCTTCTATTGAAGTTTTACCTGTTGCAATCTGATAAAACAATTCTTCTATTCTATCAATTCTATGCTTCTTCAAAAAAGTTTGTATTTCTTTTTCTTCTTCTAATTTTTTGATTTTAATCCCATAATTCAACAATTCTTTTTCTAAAATATTTTTTCCTTCTTCTGCTTTTTCATCAAATTCTTTATACTTAAACCATCTTCGTATTTTGCTCTTAGCACTATGAGTTGCAACTATATTAATCCAATCTTTCCCTGGTGCTTTTGGAGTTTTTGATGTTATTATTTCTACCTTATCACCATTTTCAAGTTTATAATTAATTGGAACTATTTTATGATTTACTTTTGCTCCTATACATTTAAATCCTACTTGTGTATGAATATGAAAAGCAAAATCTAGTGGCGTTGCACCTTTTGGTAATTCTATAACATCTCCTTCTGGAGTAAAAATAAATACTTCTTCACTTAAAATATCTCCTGTTACAGCTTGAATAAATATTTCAGAATCATCTTCTTCTTGTTGCCATTCTAATATTTTTCTAAGCCATGAATAAATATTATCTGATTTATTTGTAGTTACTTTTTCCTTATATTTCCAATGAGCTGCAATTCCTTCTTCTGCAATTCTATGCATTTCAGATGTTCTAATTTGTATTTCAACAAAATTTCCTTTTTCTCCAACTATTGTTGTATGTATTGATTGATATCCATTTGATTTTGGAACAGCAATATAATCTTTAAATCTTCCTGGTACTGGAGTCCATAAATTATGAACAATTCCTAAAATATGATAACATTCTTCCTCTGTTTCAACTATAACTCGCATTGCTATCAAATCATAAATATCTTCAAATCTTTTACCTTTTTCATACATTTTTTTATAAATACTATAAAAATGTTTTGGCCTTCCTGTGACCTCACCATCTATATTATATTTTAACAATTTTTCATTAATAATTTCTGTTATCTTATTAGTATATTCTTCTCTTTCCTTTCTTTTAAGAGAAACCATTTCTACTAACTGTCTATACTTTTTTGGCTCCAAATAATATAATGATAAATCTTCCAATTCCCATTTGATTTTTGCCATACCCATTCTATGAGCTAACGGAGCAAATATTTTTAATGTTTCATTTGCTATTCTCTTTTGCTTATCTTCTCTCATATGTTTTAACGTTCTCATATTATGCAATCTATCTGCTAGTTTTATTATTACAACTCTTACATCTTTGGCCATAGCTACTATCATTTTTCTAATATTTTCTGCTTGAGTATGAGTTCCTCCTGGCAATTTCTTTAATTTTGTAACTCCTTCGACTAAATGAGCGACATTTTCACCAAAATCACATTTGATATCTATAATTGCAATTAATGTATCTTCTACCACATCATGGAGTAATCCTGCTACAATTGTATCTGTATCCATTTTCATACTTATCAATATTTTTGCTACTTCTACCGGATGCATTATATATTGATCTCCTGATTTTCTAATTTGTCCAGTATGTGCTTCTTTTGCAAATTCGTATGCTAATAATATTTTTTCTTTATCTACTTTCAAATTATACTTTTCTATCTCATTCAACATTTGACTTTTATATCCCATAATTTTCCACCTTTATAAAAGAAACGACACGTTAAGTGCCGTTTAATATGTTATCATTGAAAATATTTTATAATTTTCCAATTTTTTTCTTCCATCTAAATCATTCAGTTCAATTAAGAAAAATATTTCTCTAATATCTCCGCCCATTTTTTCGACCAATTTTACTGCAGCAGAAGCTGTTCCACCTGTAGCTAACAAATCATCTACTATTAAAATTTTATCTCCTTTTTTGAATGCATCTTTATGTATCTCAATTGAATCTTGTCCGTATTCCAAATCGTAGGCAAATGTTTCTACTTCTGCTGGCAATTTACCTGGTTTTCTTACTGGAATAAACCCCGCGCCTAATTTATATGCTAACGGTGTCCCAAATATAAATCCTCTAGCTTCTATTCCCAATATATAATCTATTTCCATATCTTTATATCGATCATATGCTCGATCTATAACTTTTTTGAAACCCTCCTTATCTTTTATTAATGTCGAAATATCTCTAAATAATATTCCTTCCTTTGGAAAATCTTTTACATCTCTAATCAATTTTTTCAACTCTTGCATTTTACCTCCTAAATTTTATATAGTTTCTTGTGTCACTCTTTCTATTTCTTCTAATGTTGTTATTCCTTTTCTTACTTTTTCTAATCCTATTTCTCTCATATTTATCATTCCATTATCTTTTGCTATTTTTTCTATTTCTGAAGAAGTAGCTCCTTCTTTTATTTTCATTTTTATATTTTCATCAGGAATTAAAAGCTCATAAATTGTTGTTCTTCCAGAATATCCAGTCGTTTTACAAACTTTACACCCTTTCCCTCTATATATTTCCTGACCTTCTTGTCGATTAAAACCTATTCTTTGCAAATCTTCACTATCTAATTCTATTTTCTCTTTACAATTATTACATATCTTTCTTACCAATCTTTGTCCTATTATTCCTACTAAAGAAGATGCTAATAAAAATGGTTCGATCCCCATATCAATTAATCTTGTTATTGCTCCTGATGCAGTATTTGTATGTAGAGTACTAAATACTAGATGTCCTGTCATTGCAGCTTCTATAGCTATTTCTGCTGTTTCCTTATCTCTAATTTCTCCTACCATTACTATATCTGGATCTTGTCTTAATATTGACCTTAATCCTGTTGCAAAAGTTAAATTAATATTTGGGTTTATTTGAACTTGATTTATTATTTTCAATTGATATTCTACTGGATTTTCTAAAGTTACAATATTTTTATCCATTGTATTTATTTCATTCAAAGCTCCATACAAAGTTGAGGTTTTTCCACTTCCTGTTGGTCCTGTTACCAAAAAAATTCCATATGGCTTTCTTATTAACTCTCTAAATTGCTTTAGTACTAAATCTGAATAACCTAATTTTTCTAAACTATTCATAACATTGCTTTTATCCAATAATCTCATTACAATTTTTTCTCCAAAGATTGTTGGCAATGTTGAAATTCTTATATCAATTTCTTTTTTACCATATCTCAATTCTATTCTTCCATCTTGTGGAATTCTTTTTTCTGCAATATCTAAATTTGCCATTACTTTTAATCTCGATATTATTGATGCCTCTAATTTTTTTGGTGGGTTCATCACTTTATGCAATATCCCATCTATTCTAAATCTAACTCTTGTTTCTTCTTCTTCTTCTTCTATATGAACATCACTTACTTTTTCATCTATTGCTTGTTTTAATATCGTATTAACTAGATCTATTGCTGGAGAATTTGTTTCTTCTTCCAAATCAATTTTCTGCAAATTTTTCATTTCATTTGTTTTTTTATTAGCATCTTCTTTATATTGGTAATTATCTAATTTTCGTTCATTTTCATAATATTTAGAAATCGCATTCTCAATATCATCTACCAATGCAATTGCAGGAGACACATCTAAACCAGTTTGAAATTCCAATTCATCAATAACAAAAAAATCTAACGGATCCACCATAGCAATTGTTATAATATTTTCAAATCTTATAATTGGCATTATTTTATATTTAAGAGCTATCTCTTTTGAAATCAAGCGAAACAATTCTTTGTCTATTATTGTTTGATCTAATTTTACAAAAGGTATCCCCATTTGATCTCCCAAAACTTCAATCATTTCTGCCTGTGTACAAAAACCCATTCTAATTAATGTTTCTCCTAATTTTTCTCCTGCTTCTTTTTGTTCTCTTAAAGCCTCATATAATTGATCTTCTGTAATTACTCCGGTCTCAACTAAACTATCTCCCAATCGCTTTTTTGCCATTATTCCCACCGATTTCCTAGATACTCGATATGTAAATGTTCTTCTAATAACTCTTTTTTGATATTTGGATATATTATTTTATTTTCCAATTGTTTTTTTTCTAGATACTTAAGTTCCTTTAGTATTTTTTCATCTCCTATTTTTAATTCTCCAGAAATATAATTTACTTCAAAAAATATATTTACTATATGTCTTTTCGTATTTGGGGCTATTGCTTCTGATATAAATTTCATTTTCCCTACATTAATTCTCAATCCAGTTTCTTCTATAAATTCTCTTTCTAAAGCTTTTTGAAATGTTTCTCCATAATCTACTCCCCCACCTGGAAGCAACCAATATTCATTCTCTTCTTTCTTATGTTTTATAAATAAAATTTTATTTTCTTTTTCTAATATTCCTGCTACTCGAATTCTTGGCATTTTCATCAGAATCACCCTTTTATTTTTTTTTTAATATATCATCAATTTTTTCTCTGATTTCTGCTATTCTAAATGGCTTTTTTATATAACCAGAAATTTTAATATCCATTAAATCAATTACCGAATCTAATGTACTATATGCGGTAATCATTAAAACTTTTACTTTTTTATCTTTAGCTCTTATCTTTTGTAATAATTCTACCCCTGTTATATCTGGTAACATTATATCTAATAAAATCAAATTTGGCTTTTCTTTTATAAAAAGATCAAACCCTTCTTCTCCTGTTCCAGCTGTTATAATTTCACCTTTTTTTTTCAACGTATTCTCTAATAATAGTCTAATACTTTTTTCATCATCAATTATTAATATTTTTGCCATCTTACACCCCTTTTATGGTAACAATTGTTACATCGTCATTTTTATTCTTCTCATCTGCTACAAATTTATTTACTTCTCTGTGTATTTTTCTTCCAATATAATCTGCTGGATATTTACTTGTTTCAAGAATTATATCTTTCAATCTTTCATATTCAAAAAATTCTCCTGTTTTGCTTCTTGCTTCAATAACTCCATCTGTATATAAAACTATTATATCATCTTTTTTGATTTCTATTTTCTTACTTTCAAAAACTTCATCTCCCATAAATCCTATGATTGTTCCATCTAAATCATACTCAATTATCTTTTCATCGTCTGATTTATATAATAATAAAGGATCATGCCCTGCATTAGCAAATTCTATTGTTCCTTCTTTTGAATCCACTTTAAATATTATCCCTGTGACAAATCTACCCGATAATGATTCCTCTGATAAAATATTATTCATAAAATACAGTATTTTATCTGGGTTTAACTCTTTCATATGCTGAACTAACATTCTAAATACAGTTCTAAACATACTTACTAATAATGCCGCAGGAATTCCTTTTCCTGAAACATCTGCAATAACTCCAATTACAGTATTTTCATCAATTTTTATTAAATCATAATAATCTCCACCCACTGCTTTAGCTGGATCATTCACTCCAAAAAACTCAAAATTATTTAATTTTGGCATTTCTTGAGGAAATAATCCTTTTTGTATTTCATTTGCAATTTTCAACTGTTCTTCTTCTTTTTTATTCTCAATCTCTTTTCTCAAAAAATCAATATTTTGTATTGATGAAGCTAACTGATTAGTCAATGCAACTACTAAATTTTTATTACCCGCTGTAAAATCATTTTCTTTATTAAATAAAACAACTCCACCAATTAATTCCTTCCCAATATAAATTGGTGTGACTAAAATATTTGAAATTTCCTGTTTTAAATTTAACTGAGTCTTTATCATATTAAGATCATTTATTATAAATTCCTTACCTGTTTTTTCTAATTGCTGATAAACATTTGATTCTTTTATTAAATTTTTCATTAATATTTTATCTATTTTCTTATCTCTTTCTGAAAATATCAATTTTGATATCCTTGGATTAGCATTTTTGTTATTAGGATAATAAAATATAAGACCAAATTCCACTTCAATAATCTCTAAAATCATTTCTAATGCTATTTTTTCAACTTTATTTTTATTTAATATTTTCCCTAAATTTTTACCCGCTTGATACAAAATCACAATTTCTTCATATAAATTACTCATTTCTTCTAATTGTATTTCTGAATTCTTTTGACTCTCTTGGAGTTCATTTTCTAATTTTATTTTTTCTTCTTTTATTTGTAATTCCCTTTTTCGTATTTTTTCTAAATATAATAAATTTTCTGCAACATTTGATAATTCAATTGATATTGTTCTTAATAACTTTATAAATATAGGAGAATTGAGTCTTTTTCCTGAAAAATCATTAACTAATATATATCCGTGCTTATTATCAGAAGTTGCCAAATTCAATATAATTTCGTATTCCACTTCTCTATTTATTTCTTGCTGATAATATTCATGTTTAGTCAATTTTATTAATTTTGATATTTTTTCTTCTTCAAATATAGTTTCGTTTGATAATTTATTAAAAATTTCAAATCCTTTTTCTTCTTGTTTTATTACAATTATATCTTTAACATTAAAAAATATTTCAAAATAATATATCAAATCTTCAAAAAACATATTATACGAGGTTTTTTTTTGTTCTATTGTTTCAATTAATCTAATAAATTTTTCAAGTATTTTCTCTTTATACAATAAAATATCATTCGTCTTTTCTAATTCCTTAACTGTACTTTTTAATTGAAAATCAATTATAGTACGCTTTGTATACTTTTTATTTTCAATTTCCAAAACTTTTTCTTTCCATTTTTTTTCTCTTTCTATAATATTATTTATCCTGTTTTCCATTTCATATTCAAAATTAAAAA
>Ga0307991_1000264_pt1 | contig 39327 bp, 22 predicted proteins | sample EllFjometagen131_FD_203146 | JGI IMG/M metagenome (GOLD analysis project Ga0307991, IMG submission 203146) | Marine microbial communities from Ellis Fjord, Antarctic Ocean - #131 | ecosystem: Environmental > Aquatic > Marine > Unclassified | place: Southern Ocean | collected 2014-10-08 | reverse complement strand
GTTTATTGTTATTTTTGTTTCGCCTGAAGAGTCCCATAATATTTTAGTTTTTTCGTAGAAACAAATATATGGGATTCTAAGGGCTTATTAAAATTAAGACTTTCGGATGCTAGTGATTTGTAATATAAAAATTAATTCTTACCTTTGAAAAAAATGAACTATTTGATTAGCTTTTTATTAAAACTGAATTAATAAATATAATGTTTAACCGAATCTTAAAGCCATGAAAACAAAAATCCTTTCTTGTTTCATTTGTTTATTTCTTGTCTGTAACTTAGCTGCACAAAACCCTGTAGTTTTTGAAGAATGGACAAGTTACGAAGGAACACAAAATCTTTTTTACAAAAACATTTCAAAAACCGACTATAACAGAAATGTGTTTGTCGCTGGTGCTACTGTTAACGCTACTGGTAATTATGATATTTTATTGACAAAATATGATGCTGAAGGAACTCAACTTTGGGTTCAACAATATTCAGGAGCAACAAATGGCGATGCAGCAGCTTCATCATTATGTTTTGATAATAACGGTAATATTTACATTACGGGGACAATATTTCACACAACTCAACAAAACAATTGCGTTACAATAAAATATAATCAAAGTGGAGTATTGCAGTGGGTTAGAACTTACAATGGAAATGCCTCTGGAGACGATTTTGGAATTGATATAGTTTCTGACCAAGAAAATAACGTTTACATATCAGGTGCTTGTACACAAAGCGGAACACTTTACGATTTCCTTGTTCTGAAATATGATGATGCAGGAACTCTTCAATGGTCAAATACTTATAATAATGCAAACCTGAATGATGTTTCAAACAAAATTCGTACTTATGATGATATTGTTGTTGTGGCTGGTGGTGCTCAAACATCTGCCACTGAGTGGGAATATGCAATTTGCGAATTTGATGGAGGTTCAGGAACTTTCAATGGTGTAAATATATCAAATTCTTCCGGAGCCGGAATTGATAAAATAATGGATTTAAGTATTGATGCAATTGGTAATGTATATGTTACAGGTGGAGTTGTAAATCAAAATAACGATTATGATTATTTTACAATGAAACTCGACACCGACCTTGTTGTTATGTGGTCAGCTACTTACAATGGAAACGATAATCTTGATGATATTGCAAATGCAATAGATGTTGATTACAATGGAAATGTTTACGTTACAGGTTATTCAACCTCAAATAGCCAAGGAACAGATTATGTAACTATTAAATATAATAGCTCAGGCACACAACAATGGATTGAAACATTTAATAATTCAAGTGATGGAAACGACAAAGGCACAGGATTAGCTCTCGACAATAGCGGGAATATTTATGTTACAGGTGAAAGCTACAATGGACACAATCTTGATTTTTACACATTGAAATATGATGCAAGCGGAAATTTATTATGGGAAATAGGACATAATGGAATTCCAAATGACAATGATTTTGCCACAGACATTTGTATTGATTTTAATGGTGATATTGTAGTTGTCGGACAAAGTTTGAATGGAGCAGACTATCATTATCTAACGGTAAAATATTCCGAACAGGAAGTAATTATTCCACCTGATAACGAAGCTCTTTCTTCTTCAATGGCATTTATTGAAAATCGTGAGCAGTTACTTAATACAAGCCAAAACGCAGTACCTGACATTAAGTATTATTCACAACATTCAAATCCCTCATTATATTTTGCAAATGATAAATTATCCTATGTTTTCACATATAGAAACGAAGATGAGGAAACACAGGACTACAGTAGAGTTGATATGAGTTTTGTTGATGCATCTGATGATACCAAAGTCAGGGCAATGTATGTAAACGAAAATTACACAAACTATTATCTTGGACATATACCCGAAGGACGAGAAAGAGTTCAAAACTATGACAGATTGATTTATAAAGATGTTTTTGAAAATATTGACATATTGTTTGCAAGCAATAATGTAGGATTAAAATATTATATTATTGTAAAACCGGGAGGAGTACCTTCATTAATTAAACTTAACTATACAGGAGCAAATAGTCTAAGTTTGGGTGGAAGCGATGAACTAATTATTAATACTGACCTTGATGACATATTACAACCACAGGCAACAGCATTTCAAATTGATGCAAACGGTAATAAAGTAACATTAGGATGGCAGCCTGATTATGATATTAATGGTACTGAGATTAGTTTTGATATTGGTAGCTATAACTCATCATTGGATTTGGTGATTCAGGTGGATTGGGGGGGAGAATTACAATTCTATGATGACCCTGGATTATGTTGGGGTACTTATTTTGGAGGAAACACTGGTGAAAGTGCTCGAGGAATTGATGTTAATAACAATAATAATCAATATATTACTGGAGAAACTACAAGCTCAGATTTTCCAATACAAGGTAATAGCTCTTCTAACAATGCCAATGGTAATAAAGTGTTTATATCAAAATTTCTAATAAATCATAAATTAGATTGGAGTACTTACTATGGTGGTACCGATCACCAAATAGGTAATGATGTAAAGTGTAAGAGTAATGGTAATATTTTTATTGTTGGCACAACTTGTGCAAATGATTTTCCATTAAAGCCAAAAACAGGAGCTCAACCAACTAGTACTTATACAGGTTCAGCAGGCGTTGGCTTCATCCTTGAATTTAATACTGGTGGATTTTCACAATGGGCAATTTATTTCGGAAGTACAGGAGGAGATCAAGTATTAAGTTTAGACTTTGACAATGGTAGTAATTTTTATATTGTTGGTCATGGAAGAACCACTAATTTCCCTGTAAAAACATTGACAGGGGCATATAATCAATCTATAGCAGGAATTACTGATGCATTTATTGCCAAGTTTGACAATAATTGTTTCTTGACATGGTGCACATTCTATGGTGGAAGCAATTGGGAGAAAGGAAGAACAGTAAAGGTTGATGCACAAAACAATGTTTATGTTCATGGTGTAACTGGTAGTAGTAATTTTCCAACTCTAGATCCTGGAAATAATGCCTATTATGATAATTCATTAGGAGGTAATAATGATGATTGGATTGTGAAATTTTCTAGTTCAGGAGTAAGACAATGGGCAACGCTTATAGGAGGCTCTAATGATGAGTGGGTGCTTTCTGGAGATGCAGGTAATAGTATTGCGTTTGATAATCAGAATAATATTTATCTCGTAGGAGCTACTCCAAGTAGTGATTTTCCGGTTGATAATAGTTTACCAGGTTATTATTATGGTCCGCCTACCAATACGTGGAGCGATCATGCGGGATATATAATGGAGTTCAATGCAAGTAATTATTCCTTAATGTGGAGTACATTTATTAGTGGATCTGGAACAGGTCAAGTTCATTTGAATGCCATTGATATTAATTCGTCTAATAAAATCTTAATTGGAGGTTCAACAGGAAACGCTAACTTTCCAATAATTGCTGAACAATCTATGTATAATCAACCGAGTCTGACACTTGGAATAATACCTCAGTTTACACGAGATGCTTGCATCTTGGGATTTAATTCAGCACATAATTTGATATATGGGACTTTCTTTGGAGGTGATAATACTCATTCAGAAGGTGATTTAATTTCCGATTTAGTAATCAATAACAATGATTTATTCTTTACTGGAATTACCTCATCTTGTTCTACAACTGTAGGAGGACTTAATATACCACTATTTAACCCGGGTAATAACGCTTATTATGATCCAACATTTAATCAAGGATATAATGATGCTTTTATTGCCAAACAATGTATTGGAAATATGGTTGGCACAAATGAATTTATAAATAATAATCCAAATCACGTACATGTATACCCCAATCCAACTTCCAATGAATTTAATCTAACAATAATGTCAAATGTTAATCAACAAATTGAAATCTCAATTTTTGATTATACCGGCAGACTGGTTAAAACTGATACAAAGTGGATTGATAATGGTTCTAAAATTTACTCAATGAGTATAAATGAATTAGACAAAGGAGTATATATAATTCATGTAAATAGCCCAGAAATAAATCATTCTAGTAAACTAATGAAATTATAGTTATGAAACATTATTTATTAGTTTTTTACTTGTGTTTTGTATTTGTGTTTTCAAATGCACAAAACAATAATTGGCTTCCTGCCGGTTTACCGGATAGTTTATATGGATTGGATATTTCATGCTTATATTCTGACACAGCAAATGATGTAATTTATGTTGGAAGTGTTCTTAAATCATGGTATTCATGGGATCATCAAACTATTGCAAAATACGATGGAAATTCTTGGGATACTTTAGGTGATTTTAATTGGAAAATACGTACTATGATAAATTATAAAGGGAATCTTATAGTTGGGGGAGAGTTTACCAAGGTTAATGGTATATCTGTTGGGTATATTACAATGTTTGATGGAACATCATGGGTGAATATTGGAAATTTTGATTATCCTGTAATAAATCTTAAAATAATTGATGATACTCTTTATGCTATGGGTTATTTGTCACATATTGATTCAATATCCATAAACGGAATAGCCAAATGGAATGGCAATACATGGTCAGATGTTTATTCTTTTCCAAAAACAGATAATCAACCTTGGGTTTATGATATAACTAAATATAATGGAGTTATATATGTGTCAGGTAATTTTTATTCTCAACAACAAAGCATCATGGATATTGCCATGTATAAAAACAATACATGGCAAAGTGTAGGGCAAGGTTTTTTTGGAGGTTTTAATGGTGTTAATCGTTTAGCGGTTTATAAAGGAGAATTATATGCTGCCGGCTTAATTAGAAAACCTGATGGTAATGCTGGGCATGGAATACAAAAATGGGATGGCTTTTCCTGGTCTGAGGTTGGCACAAGTTTGAAGTTCTATAAAAATAATTATGGTGGCAATGTAATAGTTCACGACATGCTTATACATAATGATGAATTATATGTAAGCGGTGTATTTAATTATGCCGGCGATGTCCCGGCAATGGGCATTGCCAAATGGAATGGCTCAACATGGTGTGGCTTTGGTTTGAATGGTTGGGGGGCTAATACTCTGCCTGGAACTACGGATTCTTTAAATGGTTATTGTACAACAATGGACTTTTATCATGACACACTATTTGTTAAAGCCGGAGATACTTTAAATGGTCAGTTTACAAATTTCATTATCAGGTCAAAAGGAGTTTTGCAAATAGATACTTGCAGTACTCCACTTAGTATAAATGAGTCAATAGCATTGAATGAAAATAATATTCACATTTTCCCCAACCCCGCCCAAAACTATCTAAACATCCAACTCAACAATCCATTATCAAAGGATTTAGAAATTCAGTTTTATGATATTGTTGGAAAACAAATAAAATCTTATAGTTTAAAAAACGTTCAACCACATAATAAAATTGATATTTCAGAATTAAAGTCTGGTGTTTATTTTATTAAGGTTGGTGTGGGTAATGATGAGTTTGTTTTGGAGAAGTTTGTTAAAATGTAGTTTATGAGATATTTTATAAATATTTTGCTTTTAATTTTCTTTGCTAATTTATTATTCTCACAAAATAATAATTGGCTTCCTTCCGGTTTGCCTACAAATTTATTTGGCAGAGAGTTGTCCTGCTTTTATGTTGACACTACTCAAAATGAATTATACATTGGTAGCGTTCTAAAGTCATGGTATTCATGGGAACATCAAACTATTGCAAAATACGATGGCAATTCTTGGGATACTTTAGGTGATTTTGACTGGAAAGTACGAACCATGATAAATTATCAAGGAAACCTTATAGTTGGGGGAGAATTTACTAAGGTAAATGGGGTACAAGTTAGTCATATAACAATATATAATGGAAACTCATGGGTAAATATTGGTAATTTTGATTATCCTGTAATAAATCTTAAAATAATTGAAGATACTCTTTATGCTATGGGCTTTTTTTCTCAAGTTGATTCAATACCTGTGAATGGGATAGCAAAATGGGATGGTAATACTTGGTCTAATGTTTTTAGTTTTCCAAGTTGTGATTATCCTCCTTGGGCATCTGATATTGTTAAATATAAGGGTAATTATTATGTTGCAGGTAATTTTAATATTCAACAAAAAAATATCAGAGATATCGCCATGTATAAAAACAATACTTGGCAAAGTGTTGGACAGGGATTTTTTGGAGGATTTAATGCTATTAACCAAATGCTTGTATATAAAGATGAATTATATGCAGCAGGACTGATAAAGAAAACTGATGGTAATATTGGGAGTGGTATTCAAAAATGGGATGGTACTTCATGGACAGAACCAGGAACTAGTTTGCAAGATGTTAATAATTCCTATAATAGTAATATCCAGATACATGGTATGACAATTTATAAAAATGAACTATATGTTTGTGGAGGTTTTTACTATGCTGGAAATGTGCCTGCATTTACCCTTGCCAAATGGGATGGAAAACGCTGGTGTGGTTTTGGCACAACTAATATTTTAACAGGATATGGGACTGATATCGCTTTTTTTAATGATACACTTTACTATAATACAGGTGAAGATACTTTGAATGGGCAGTTTACAAATTATTTATTAAAATATAATGGAACGCTTTTAGCAGATACTTGCAGTACTCCACTTAGTATAAATGAGTCAATAGCATTGAATAAAAATAATATTCATATCTTCCCAAATCCCACCCAAAACCATCTAAACATCCAACTCAACAAACAAACATCAAAAAATTTAAAAATTCAGCTTTATGATATTGTTGGAAAACTAATTGAAACTTATATTTTTGAAAACTCACAATCAATTAATAAAATTGATATTTCAGAACTTAAGGCAGGAGTTTATTTTGTAAAAGTAAGTGTTTATGATGGAGAGTTTGTTTTGGATAAATTCGTAAAGCTTTAGATTTAATTCATGTTTTTAAAAAAATAAAAACATCTTCTATAACAATAAGTGAAACTTTCATGCTAAAGCGTGTATCACATTTATTTGTAAATACAGATATTGATAGAACTTCCGAGACAAATAAATAATAGTTCCGCATTTTTATAATTTTATCTTCGCATTTTGTCTAACTTTGTTTTGATTTAAATTTTTATAAAAAATTCACACAAGATGAATGAAAACCTTGATGCAAGTGGCGAACAACTAAATAATGTTGAAAAAGAATTTGAAAAAGCTTTACGTCCTCATGATTTTGGAGGTTTTTTTGGTCAACACAAAGTTGTGGATAATCTCAAGATTTTTGTTGAAGCAGCAAAACAAAGAGACGAAGCTCTCGACCATGTTCTTCTTCATGGACCTCCCGGATTAGGAAAAACCACTTTATCTTATATCATTGCAAATGAATTAGGTGTAAATATTAAGGTTTCATCAGGACCTGTTCTTGAAAAACCCGGTGATTTAGCCGGCTTACTAACAAATCTTGAAGAAAATGACGTTCTGTTTATCGATGAAATTCATAGGTTGAGTTCGGTCATCGAAGAATATTTATATTCTGCTATGGAAGATTTCAAAATTGATATAATGATTGAATCAGGACCTAATGCAAGAAGTGTACAGATAAATCTTAATCCCTTTACTTTAATTGGAGCTACTACACGTTCAGGTTTGTTAACAGCTCCCCTACGTTCAAGATTTGGAATAAATTCGCGCTTATCATATTATGACTCTAACATTCTGTCACAAATTATTGAACGTTCGGCTGAAATTCTCAAAGTTCCAATCACAAAAGAAGCTGCTATAGAAATCTCGAGACGAAGTCGTGGAACTCCTCGAATAACAAATTTGCTTTTAAGAAGAGTTCGTGACTTTGCACAGATAAAAGGCGATGGTAATATTGACATGAAAATTGTTGACATTGCCCTTAATGCTCTCAACGTTGATAAATATGGACTCGACGAAATGGATAATAAAATTCTTTCAACAATAATTGAAAAATTCAAAGGAGGTCCTGTTGGACTTACAACAATTGCTACGGCTGTTGCAGAAGATGCAGGAACAATCGAAGAAGTTTATGAACCATTTCTTATTCAGGAAGGTTATCTTATGCGAACTCCTCGCGGTAGAGAAGCTACAGAATTAGCTTATAAACACCTCGGCAAGATTAAATTCTTTAAACAAAAACGCTTGTTTGAATAATGAATCTCTCAATAGATTTAAAAGAAAAATACACCAGACTAATTAAAACAAAAGCAAAACAATTAGGCTTTTCGTTTTGTGGTATTTCCAAATCTGAATTTCTCGAAGAAGAAGCTCCAAGATTAGATTCTTACTTGAAGAAGAAATTCCATGGAAATATGAAATACTTAGAAAACAATGCTGAAAAAAGCCTTGACCCACAAAAATTGGTTGAAGGTTCAAAATCGGTTATTTCATTAATGACAAATTATTTCCCTAAAGAAAAAATTCCTGAAGAAAATAATTACATCATCAGCAAATATATTTATGGTAAAGACTATCATATTGTCATAAAAAACAAATTATCCGAATTATCAGAATTTATTTGTAAAAATATAGGGCAGGTAAATTTGAGAACTTTTGTTGATTCTGCCCCTGTTCTTGAAAAAGCATGGGCAGCAAAAAGTGGGCTTGGGTTTATCGGAAAAAACTCAATTTTAATAAATCCTAATCACGGTTCATTCTTTTTTCTAAGCGAAATAATTACTGATTTAGAATTATTTTATGATAAACCTCTTGACAATTATTTTTGTGGCAATTGCACAAAATGCATTGACGCTTGCCCCACAAAAGCAATTGTTTCGCCCAAAGTTATTAATCCCAATCTTTGCATTTCGTATCTTACAAAAGAATTTAAAGAAAATCTTCCTGATTTTTTAAAAGGAAAATTGAATAATATAATTATCGGCTGTGATATTTGTCAGGATGTTTGCCCTTTTAATAAATTATCGAAACCACATAAAGAAGTTTCGTTTTTACCAAGTTTAGAACTTTTAAAAATGAGAAAATCTGATTGGGAAAATATCACTGAAAAAGAGTTTAAAAAACTTTTTAAAAATACTGCTGTTGAAAGGATGAAATTCAAAAATTTAAAGAGAAATATTGAATTCAATTGTCTTGATTAAAATTTAAGCTTTCTAGCTAACACAGTAATTATTTTGCTTTGTTAAACTGGTAGCCAAAAGAAAACATTACCACATTATTATACTGCCCTTTATTTAACCTATAAGTACTGCCACTACCATGCTCTCTGACTTTTGTCAAAGATGTTGAAATGCTTATTTCAAATTTCAAATTATCAGTAATTAAATAACTTAAACTTATTAAACCCCCGAAATCAAATTTTTCAAATTCAGCAACACGAGATATTTCTCCACTTTCATCTTCTTCCTTAGAATTAATAAGAACAGAAAAATAAGGTCCCACATCAACACCAAATTCTCCTCTGTAAACATATTTATAAAGCAGAGGAAGTTCAATATAATTTAAACTCAATTTATAAGAGGTCGGATCACCATCATTAGGTTTTGCAAGTTTTCGGCTTCCTTTACCAATATATGATAATCCCATTTGCAAACCATGTTTTTTGTTGACAAATAGATTAACAAATCCACCTCCGTAAAATCCCGGTTTATCAAATCCTGATAAATTATCACCTGAAATTTGACTTGCACTTATGCCTGCATGTAAACCTCCGTTAAAGCCTTGAGAAAAAACTGTTACTGAAAATAATCCAAATAATAATATTAAAAATATTTTAAGTTTCATTATTTATAAATGTTGTATTTTTTACAAAACTATGAAAATATTGACTATTTAACTTTATTTATGAATAATTTTATAAGTTTGCATCTTTATAAATCAACAGGATAAATATGAAGATATTTTTAAGACATTTTTTTTTAATTGTATTTATTATTTATTCATTCTTAAGCTTTTCGCAAAATGATTTTAATGATTCAATCCCGAAATTTACTCCCCATAAAATTAATTCTTTAATCCATTTGGACAGTTTAAGAAATTTGTGGTTTGTTCAAAATTCTTTAAAAAATCAAAAAACAGAAACAACAGATTTTTTTATTGAATTTTCTGATGAAGAATATCAACAACGATTTCGGGAAATTGAAAAAACAATTCCGTTGAGCTACAACAAAAAGGTAGAATATTTTATTGAAATATATTTAAAAGAAAAACAAGAAGAATTGGATATAATGATTGGAATGTTCGATTATTATGAACCAATATTTGAAAACATCTTAAAAGAAAAAAATCTTCCCGAAGAACTAAAATATTTTCCTTTAATAAAATCAGCATTAAATCCTGCAGCAGTTTCTAAATCCGGAGCATCTGGAATGTGGCAATTTACATATCCTACAGCAAAATATTATGGTTTACATATTGATTCCTATATCGACGAACGGCGAGATTATTTAAAATCTTCCTATGCAGCAGCAGATGTTTTAAAAAACCTTTATGAGATTTATAACGATTGGATTTTAACTTTAGCAGCATACAATTGTGGTCCGGGAAATATAAATAAAGCTATAAGACGCTCTAACGGAAAAACCGATTTCTGGAAAATTTATAACTATTTACCTGCAGAAACAAGAGATTTTGTCCCTGCATTTTTCGCTATAAATTACGTGATGCATTATTATCCCGAATACAAAATAAAACCTGCAAAAATAAATTTACTTTCAAAAGCAGATACAGTTGAAATTACCCAAAAACTCCATTTGAAACAACTTGCCGAAGTACTACAATTGCCTGTTCAGCAAATCAGAGAAATGAATCCTATTTTCAAACTTGATGTTATCCCCGAAAACGGTAGAAAACATTTTCTTGCTTTACCGCTTTCCTACGGACAAAAATTTATTGAGCTTCAAGATTCTATTTATTCCTATAAAGACTCTTTGTTTTTCAATATTTCAAAGCCAATAATTGTCAAAACCTATACAAAACAAAAATCTTATTATAAGCCCAAAAAACCATCCGAAAATTCTGCTGAAATTTATTACACAATAAAATCGGGAGACAATCTCGGATATATTTCAAGCTGGTATAATGTATCAGTTAATGACTTAACATATTGGAACGGATTGTATAGTAATTTTATTAAAGCTGGTCAGAAACTCATTATTTATGTACCAAAAAGCAAAGTAGATTATTATAAAAAAATTAATTCATTAAGTTTTGTGAAAAAGCAAAAACTCGTTGGCAAAACCATTTCTCAGCCTTCAAAACCCAAAAACAAAACGAAACAAAATTCAACTTCCGGTAGTGGATGGATATATTACACAATAAAATCGGGCGATTCACCATATTCAATAGCCAAAAAATATAATGGTGTTAGCGAAGATGACATTATGAAATTAAATAATATTTCAAACCCCAGAAGTCTTAAAGTCGGACAAAAGTTGAAAATAAAAAGGAAATAATTTTTATGACTTTTTTTAGAATGTTCAAACAAATAACAACATAAAAAATCTCTAATGAAACCCGTAAAAGTTTTATATTTTGTGATTGCTGTTATGATTTTTCTCTCAATCATAATGTTTGCTTTTCCGAAGAACGGTATAAAAATCAACAATGATTTCACGCTTCATTTTCCCACTTTCGAGGAAATGTTCATGCCCAGCAAAATAGAATATGCTGATATTTCGAAAATCTTAGAAAACCAGATAAATATAGATTCTATTTCTGAAATTATTGGAATAGGCGACTCAATAACAAATGACACAATTAAGGCTGATGCCCAAGCTCTGATAAAATCTATTAACAGATTGGAATTCCCCGATGGTGATAAATCAAATTTCTATTCTTTTTGCAAAAAATTATTAAAGCTAAAAAACAGCGGAAAACTAATCAGAATAATGCATTATGGAGATTCGCAAATCGAAGGCGACAGGATAACTTCTTTTCTAAGATATAAATTACAAAACAAATTCGGTGGCTCAGGTGTTGGGCTGATGCCGGCAATTCAGCCCTATGATTTTAGTTTTTCAATTAATCAAACAAATTCCGAAAATTGGGACAGATATACTATCTACGGCAGAATTGACACAAACGTTAAACATAAACGTTACGGAGCTCTTGCAGCTTTCTCAAGATTTGCTCCCATTCAAAATGATTCTGTTTTAAATGATGAAATTATTTATGAAAGCTGGATAAATTTCCAAAAATCAAGAATCTCATATTCTAACACCAAGAAATTTAAACAATGCAGAATATTTTACGGCTATAATAAAAAACCTGTTTTAGCAGAAATTTACAAAGGCGAAAATCTTTTAAAATCCCAAAATTTAATTGCCAACGAAAATTTTAATGTTTTTTCTTATACTTTTCCTGAATACTCCGAAGAAGTTTCAATAAAATTTAAAGGGAAAGACAGCCCCAACATTTATGGAGTTGCTCTCGACGACACAAAAGGAATTGCTGTTGACAACATTGCTTTACGCGGTTGTGCAGGAACAATTTTTAATAAAATGGACAGACCTCTGCTAAAACAAATGTATGATAATTTGAATGTTGATTTATTGATTCTTCAATTCGGCGGAAATGTTATGCCTTATATTGACGACGAAAAAGAATCCGAAAGTTATGGCAGGTGGTTTTATAGCCAGTTAGCAACCTTAAAAAGACTCCGCCCGGGTGTTTCGATAATTGTTATCGGTCCTTCGGATATGTCAATAAAAGTAAAAGATAAATTTGTTACTTATGAGCTTCTTGAAAGCGTTAGAGATGCTTTGAAAAATGCAACCTTTAAAGCCGGTTGTGCTTATTGGGATATGTATGAAGCTATGGGTGGAAAAAATTCTATGCCAAGTTGGGTGAATGCAAAGCCCGCTTTAGCTGCAAAAGATTATACACATTTTTCAACTCAAGGTTCTAAAGTTGTCGCTAATATGTTTTATAATGCTTTTATTCTTGAATATCAGGAGTATTTGAATAAGAAATAAAAGGCTAAGGAGAATGCTTAGGCTAAGGTTTGGATGAAAATAAACTTATTGAAAAATGATTTAAAACATTGCTTTGTGTTCCTCTTTCAAAAATATAGATTTGTGCAGAAAAGAATAAAAATATCAAATGTATTTTGGCTAATAATAATTAGCTTAATAATCTCTATTCATGCATCCGCACAGTCTAAATCCTATCCTTATGATATTGTTAAATACGATTTTATTGACTACGAAAAAAATAAATTACTTTTCTTTAGTGATAGCTCAAATTTTGAATCATTCTATCAATCATTGGATGAAGTGATTTTTCAAGGAGAAGGAAAAATAAATATTCTTCATATTGGCGGTTCTCACATTCAGGCTGATGTTTTTTCAGGAAGAATTCGTAAACGTTTTCAAACCTTTTCTCCCGGTATAAAAGGTGCTCGTGGTTTTGTTTTTCCTTACAGAGTTGCCAAAACAAATACTCCTCTAAATTATTGGGTTGACTATACGGGCGAATGGGAAGCATGCCGAAATGTTGAAAGAAATAAAAATTGTGTTTTAGGTTTGTCGGGAATATCAGTAACTACTCGCGACAGCATTTCAACAATTAAATTATATAAAAGAAAAAATATCAAATATCTGTTTTATGATTTCAATAAAATAAAGGTGCTTTATGATATCTGCGATTCGTCTTTTAAACTTGAAATAAACAATCCCAACATAGTTACAAAAACCGAAACTCATCAAAATGAAGGCTACACAATTTATTTTTTCAATAAACACATTGACACTTTGGAACTTAAAATCATTAAAACCGACACACTGCAAACTCATTTCACTTTATACGGAATAATCCTTGAAAATGATGACCCGGGAATAATATATAATTCAATAGGAATCAACGGAGCAAGTGTGCCTTCGTTTTTAAGATGCTCACTTTTACAGCAACATTTAAAAGTTTTAAATCCTGACCTCGTAATACTTTCACTTGGAATTAACGATGCTTATGGCAGAAAATTTAGTCCCAATAATTTCATATTAAATTATGATTCGCTTATCAATAGAATTAGAGAAGCAAAACCAGATGTGCCAATAATTTTAACAACAAACAACGACAGCTATCTCTACCGAAGACATGTTAACCGAAATGGTGAAAAGGTCAGAAAAGCAATGTATCATCTGGCAAAAAAACATAATGCAGCAGTTTGGGATTTATACACAGTTATGGGTGGATTAAATTCAATTGTCATTTGGCAAAGACTGGAACTTGCGAAAAGAGATAAAATACATTTCACAAGAGAAGGATATAATATTCTCGGAGATTTATTTTTTAATGCAATGCTAAGAGCATACGATGTTCATTTATCTAGAAGTCCGAAGTTGGAAGTCCGAAGTCGGAAGTAATTTCTTCGGTCATTGAGCTGCCTGCCCTGAGCTTGTCGAAGGGAAGTCGAAATGACGAATAACGAGAAACGAGAAACGAGAAACGAGCAATAAATGGAAATACTCAAGAACATATTTTTATATTCACGGCAACACCCGCTGATATTTACCCAGTTCTATTTTTGGGCTTTCTTTGCTATTGTTCTTTTTGGCTATACTTATTTTTCTAAAAAAAGAGTTTCCCGAAGTACATATTTATTACTTGCCAGCTTATTCTTCTATTATAAATCAAGTGGATTTTTCTTCTTCATTCTTATTTTTTCAACCGTAACAGATTATTTTATTGGCAAATGGATTTATCGTTCAAAGTCTGATGTAAAAGGTAAATTGCTTGTAGCTTTGAGTGTTACAATTAATCTCGGATTATTGGTTTATTTTAAATACGCATATTTTTTCACTGACACCTTAAACCAACTCATTGACTCCGACCTGAACGTCATAAATTATCTTGCTCTCTGGGCAAACGAATCAACGGGTACTCATTTTGAAGTTTCACAGATTTTGCTTCCGGTTGGAATTTCGTTTTTTACATTCCAAACAATCAGTTACTCTATTGACGTTTACAGAAAAAAACTAAAACCTGTCAATAATATCCTTGATTTTGGGTTCTATGTTTCCTTTTTTCCTCAATTAGTAGCAGGTCCAATTGTTCGTGCAGCAGATTTTATTCCACAGATTTATAAGAAATTCCAGCTTTCTAAATATGAATTTGGACTCGCTGTTTTTTGGATACTCAGAGGTTTGATAAAAAAAATATTTATTGGCGACTACATATCTGTGAATTTTGTTGACCGTGTTTTTTCAAATCCTATAACTTATACAGGTTTTGAAAATCTTATGGCATTGATTGGATATTCCCTTCAGGTTTATGTTGACTTTTCGGGATATACTGACATTGCAATAGGAGTAGCTCTTTTGATGGGATTCCGCTTGCCCAAGAATTTCAACTCACCCTATAAAGCTAAAAACGTGGGAGAGTTCTGGAAACGCTGGCATATTTCCCTTTCGTCATGGCTAAAAGATTATCTTTATATTCCTATGGGAGGAAATCGGCAGGGAACTGTTTTTTCTTATATCGCTTTAACTTTTGTTCTGTTTTTTATAATTTCTTTATCAGGATTGTTTTGGTTAACTTTTGTTTTTGCCGGTGCAATATTGATTTTATATATCCTTGCCCGAATTTTTCCAAATGTTAAAAAATATATAAACACCAACATCAACATAATGATAACAATGTTGATAGGAGGTCTTTGGCATGGAGCAAGCTGGCAGTTTGTTATCTGGGGCGGATTGAATGGAGTTGGAATTGTGGTTTATAAATTCTGGCGAAAAATCAGCCCATGGGAAAATAAAACCAGCAGAATTTCAACAATCTGGAAAATTGCCATAACTTTTAGTTTTATAACTTTTACAAGAATTTTCTTCCGTTCCGAATCCATGGAAATTGCCAACGCATTAATGCACCAAATAAGATATAGTTTTGATTTTGCCCTTATCCCCGAAATTATCGTTTCTTACAAATATGTCTTTGGTATGATGCTGTTTGGATTTGTTACTCATTGGCTATCTTATGACTTTAAACAAAAATGGAAAAACAGATTTATAAATTCTCCTATGTGGGTAAAAGTAATTATCTCTGCTATTATTGTTTTTGTAATTTATCAATCTATCTCTTCTGAAATGCAGCCGTTTATTTATTTTCAGTTTTAAATAGAGAAAGTTGAAAAGAAGTTTTAATTGACCAGTTTTTTAAAAGCAAGAGCGAAAACATCAAACATAAAACATAATTTTCTATCTTTACTGCCATAATAAGTAAAAAAGTGTTTCAATATATTTCATTTTTTCTTGGTGTAATAATCTTCTTTGTTTTTGTTTATGTTGCAATAGTTTCATTCACAGAAAAACAGAAAAGAGCTGCTTATGTTTCTTTGTTATTCAGTTTGATTCTTTCAGTTCCATTTATAATTTCCGCTTTTATTAATATTGAGATTTTATCAATTTCGTTAATAGCAATCACAATTATAATATTATTACTTCTCATTATTCCAGTCGGAAAAAAGAAATTTCAGGATAGAGGTAAACCTAATTCAAAGATTGATGAAAGAAATATAGTTTTTTCCAGAAGATTGCTGAAAAAAGGAACCGAAAGGTTTGAAAATTACTATAAAGAAAATCCAGCTTACAGTAAACCTGACGAAGAATTCAGAAGTAAACCCGGATTAATGTCTAAAGGTTCAACAAGTTTTAACAATGTTATTTTCAAGTCAGCAGAAACATGTTTTGATTTTGTAAGGTTGCTTCACAAAGGAACTGATGGAAAAATTTCTCCTGAAAAAGATATTGTTGATGCAGAAAAAATCACTAATTATATCAAGAACTGGGCAAAGCAATTAGGGGCAATTAGTGTTGGAGTTACTGAATTAAAGAAACATCATTTTTACGGTCATCATGGAAGAGAACATAACTATGGTGAAAAAGTTGACAACAAACATAAATTCGCAATTGCTTTTACAGTAGAAATGGATAAAGACATGATGGCAACAGCTCCAACAGCACCAACAGTTTTAGAATCTGCCCATCAATATGTAAATGCCGGAATAATCGCTGTAACAATTTCATCTTTTATCCGAAAACTTGGTTATCCGGCAAAAGCTCATATAGACGAAAGCTATGATGTGCTTTGTCCACCTATTGCCGAAGATGCCGGACTTGGAACAATAGGCAGAATGGGTTTGCTTATAACTCCAGAATTAGGTCCAAGAGTTCGACTGTCGGTTGTTACAACTGATTTACCAATTATTATTGATAAAAAGAAAAAAGATAATTCAGTTATTGAATTTTGCAAGAAATGTAAAAAATGTGCTGAAGTTTGTCCAACAGACGCTATTCCTTTTGATGAGCAAAAAAATCATAATGGAGTAAAAAAATGGCAAATCGATCAGGATGCTTGTTTTAAATTTTGGTGCATCAATGGAACAGACTGCGGTAGATGTGTTTCGGTCTGCCCCTACTCACATCCAAACAACACATTTCATAACTTCATTAGATGGGGAATTAAAAATTCATCAATATTCCGAAGCTTTGCTTTGATAATGGATGATTTGTTTTATGGTAAAAATCCGGCTCCTGCAAAGATTTCTGAGTGGATGAAAGTAAGCGAATAAAAAAATTAAACAAATTAAACTTAAAGAATTTATTATATTTATCCTTTTATGAAAAACATATTAATTACCATATTCACCCTTTTCACTTTAACAGCTTTCGCTGCAAACGTTGATACAGTCTATGTTTTTAGCAATTCTATGCAAAAGGAAATTCCGGTAATTATTGTTTTTCCCGAGAGTTATTTTTCAGACACATCATCATTTCCATCAATTTATTTATTGCATGGCTACGGTGGAGATTATGGCTCATGGACAAGAAACGATTCAAATTTACTGGAGCTTTGCGACCAATATAATTTTGTTTTCATTTGTCCTGACGGGAACAAAAACAAATGGTATATCGACAATAAAAAAGACTCTTCATTTTATTGCACTTTTATTGGCATTGAATTAATTGAATGGCAAAACAAAAATTTAAGAACAATTAAATCGGCAAATGGAAGAGCAATTTGCGGGATAAGCATGGGAGGATTTGGAGCTTTTAATATTGCACTAAATAATTCCAGCAAATTCGGTGCTGTCGGTAGCATCAGCGGAGTAATGAATCTGAAAGCGTCAAAAATAAAACATAAAATTGCTATAAGATTCGGTACTGGAGAAAAAGATATTGAAACACTTGAAAAACTTTCAATTCTAAACAGAATAGAAGATTTTAACAAATCAGGTTCAGAGTTTATTTTCGACTGTGGCAAAGATGACCACTTAAATTTTGCAAACATGAGACTACACAAAAAGTTATCGGAAAATAAAGTTTCTCATACTTATTTATCCAGACCCGGGAAGCATTGCTGGAAATATTTTTCTGATTCTTTTGAATATCAACTCGTGTTTTTTAATCAGTTTTTTGGGAAATAAAAGTTTCATGTATAGATGAAACTTTTTCCATATTTTTGCGTTTCTTCATGTATAAATGAAACTTTTATTTATATCTTTGTGAAAAATTTCAATTAAAAAATGAAAAAAATTAAGAAACAATACATATCACGCGATAAATATTCAGACAAAATCCGTCCTTTTATTAAAAAAGAAATAATAAAGGTTTTAACCGGTCAACGAAGAGTTGGGAAAAGCTATTTGCTTTATCAAATTATTGATTTAATAAATTCAATAGAACCGAAAGCAAAGATAATTTATATAAATATGGAGTTATATGATTTCTTTCATTTACGAAATGAGCATTCCTTAATAAATTATGTAAATGAACATCGAGATAATAACGAATACGTTTTTCTTCTTATTGACGAAGTTCAGGAAATTGAGAATTTTCAATACGCTTTGCGTTCATTATTAGCAGAAGGAAATACGGATATTTATTGTACGGGAAGTAATGCAAAAATGCTTTCGGGTGATTTGGCAACTTATTTAAGTGGCAGGTATATTGAAATAAAAGTATTTGGATTGACCTTTCCTGAGTTTCTTAAATTTCATAAATTAAAAAGCGAAGAAGAATCTTTTAACAAATACATGCAGTTTGGTGGCTTGCCATATCTTAAGCATTTAGAAATGAATTCTTCTGTTATTTATGAATATCTCAAAGACATTTATAGTACAATTCTACTGAAAGATGTTGTTGATAGGTATAAAATAAGAAACATTAATTTCTTAGAAAATCTTATCAGATTTCTTTCCGATAATTTGGGAAGTCTTGTTTCGGCAAAAAAAATCAGTGATTATTTGAAATCTCAAAATTTAAAAATTTCACCTCAAATTGTTTTAGATTATTTATCAATTTTGGAATCAACATATTTTTTGTATAAAGTAAGAAGGTCGGACTTGCAAGGCAAAAAAATATTTGAAATTGGAGATAAATATTATTTTGAAGATATTGGGATAAGAAACTCCATTGTTGGATATAAACCCAATGATATTAATAAATTACTTGAAAATATAGTCTATATACATTTGTTATCATCTGGTTATAAAATTACTGTTGGTCAATCTAATGGGAAAGAGATTGATTTTATTTGTGAAAAACAAGGTGAAAAAATTTATGTTCAAGTATGTTACCTTCTTTCTGATGAAAAAGTAATCAAACGTGAATTTGGAAATTTGCTAATGCTTGAAAACAACTATCCCAAATTTGTTGTTACAATGGATAAAGTAATTAGTCAAAATACTTATAAAGGAATTGAACATATTAATATAATTAACTTTTTATGCAATAAATATTAAGTAAAATCATGGAAAATTTCGACATATACAATCCAACAAAAGTCCACTTTGGCAAAGATGTTTGTAACGACTTAGGGAAAACAATTTCTAAATATGGAAAAAGAGTATTATTAGTTTATGGTAAAGGCTCAATTAAAAAGTTTGGACTTTATCAAAAAGCAATTGAACAATTAAATAGCATCGGTGCTGAGATATTTGAATATAGTGGAATAAAATCAAATCCAATAATCGAAGATGTTGATGGAGCAACTGAAGTAGGCAGGAAAAATAATATAGATGTAATTCTGGCAATTGGAGGTGGAAGTGTGATTGATTCTGCAAAGGTAATTTCTGTAGCCATTCCGGTTCAAAATCAGGCCTGGGATTTCTTCGAAGGAAAAGTCAAAGTTGAGTCAGCAATTCCAATTATTGCAGTTTTAACCCTTGCTGCAACAGGAACTGAAATGAATTGTTTTGCTGTTGTGCAAAATCATAAAACAGGGAACAAAGCTGCTTTTGGTCATCCGTTTGTTTATCCAAAGCATTCCTTTTTAGACCCGCAAAACACTTTTTCAGTTCCAAGAAATTACACAGCTTTTGGAATTACGGATTTAATAGCTCATTCTCTTGAAGCATATTTTGATAAAGGTGAAGCAAGTTTGTGCGACAAATTTGTTTATTCCATAATTAAAGAAGCAATTGAATTTGGTCCTGCTTTATTAAATAATTTAAAAGACTATGAACTTAGAGCAAAAATAATGTTTGCTGCAACTATGGCGCTGAACGGAACTACTGCTTATGGAAGAAATGCCTCCGGCGATTGGGGTGTTCATTCTATTGGTCATATTTTGTCTTTACTTTATGATATCCCGCATGGAGCAACATTATCAATAGCTTTTCCTGCCTGGCTAAAACTTATGAAAACAAGAACACCTGAAAGAATAATTGAAATTGGGAAAGAACTTTTCGGGGCAAAAGATGTTGATGAAACTATCTCCGGTTTCGAGAAATTCTTTGTAAAAATTGAATGTCCTATTCGATTGACTGAAATTAATTTAAATGAAAATCATAAAAAAGAAATCTTTGATTCTATGGTTCACAATAAAGCTAATGGAAACAACTATAAATTAGATACCGAAGATTATAAAAAATTAATTGAATTTATGTTTGGAAATTAGGATTTAGAATTTATAAAATAAAGAATTATGAATTTAAACGAAATAATCGATTACAAATTAATCAGCGGTGAGCACGCAAACATTTCAGTTTATGAACTTTTAATGGTAATTATAGTTCTTTTTGTTTCGATTTTTATTATAAGAATTATTAAGCGAGTATTCAAAAGGCTTGTAAAAAAGAAAACAATAGACAAAGGAAGCGCAAATTCAATTTATCAAATAATCAGATATATTATTTGGATTGCATCTATTGGATTAATTTTGGAAATAATCGGTGTAAATGTAACTTTATTTATTGCAGGTTCTGCTGCTCTTCTTGTTGGAATTGGTCTTGGGATTCAACAAATTTTTAATGATTTTGCTTCGGGTTTAATTCTGCTTTTTGAACGAAATTTAAAAACCAACGATATTGTTCAGCTTGAAGATGGTATAATTGGCAAGGTCCTGAATATAGGACTTAGAACAACAAAAATTATTACTCGTGATAATATTATTATGATAATTCCAAATTCAAAATTTACAAGTAATAATGTTATTAACTGGAGTCACATGGAATTAGAAACACGTTTCAATATTGTGATTAATGTTGCATACGGTTCGGATGTTCCATTAGTTAAAAAGGTACTTTTAGAATATGCGACAAATCATACAGAAATACTTAATGAACCTGAACCTTTTTTAAGATTTACAGACTTTGGAAATTCATCATTAGATTTTCAACTATTTTTCTGGACTAATCTGTCTTCCGATAGCGAAAATATTAAAAGCGATTTGCGTTTTGCTATTGATGATGAATTCAGAAAAAAAGGAATTCAGATTCCATTTCCTCAAACTGACGTTCATATTAAGAAATAAGTACTTGGAGTTTGGAGTGCCTAAAGTACTTGGAGTTTGGGGATATTAAACATAAAAAAAAGCCTTCAGAAAATTTCCAAAGGCTTCAATAAATATTATAATTTCTATTCTTCTTCTTGTCCTTCAGCGTATGTTTTAAGTAATTTACCCTGAATATCTGATGGCACTTGTCCATATTCTGCAAACTTCACAGAAAAAGTAGCTCTTCCACTTGAAATAGAACTCAAAGCAGTCGAATATTTATTCATTTCTGCTAAAGGAACTCTTGCTTTAATTTTCTGATAATTTCCTTCGCTATCCATTCCCATAATTAATGCTCTTCTGCCTTGAAGGTCAGTCATAACACTTCCCATCATTTCTTCAGGAACAATAACTTCAACATCATAAATTGGCTCAAGAATTTTTGGTCCGGCTTCTTTAAAAGCCATACTGAAAGCATTTCTTCCTGCGAGTTTAAATGAGATTTCATTTGAATCAACAGAGTGCATTTTGCCATCATAAACAGCCACTCTGATATCTCTTGCATAAGAACCTGTCAATGGACCTTCTTCCATTTTTTCCATAATACCTTTAAGAATTGCAGGCAAATATCTCGTTTCTATAGCACCACCAACAATACAATTATGAAAAATTAACTTCCCGCCCCAATCAAGATTAACTTCTTCTGTTCCTCTGAAATTAAGAACAACTTCTGAGTCACCTTTAACAACATTTAAAGGGATTACAGATGTTTTTCTCATAGTTTGTTTTAATTTGATTCTTTTGTTTTCAGGAACTCCTTCTTTATAAGGTTCGATTATCATAAAAACTTCACCAAACTGACCTGCTCCACCTGATTGTTTTTTATGTTGATAGCATGCTTGCGATGATTTTGTAATTGTTTCCCTATATGGAATTTTAGGAGTGATGAATTCAACTTCAATTTTTTCTAATTTTTCAAGTTGCCATCTAACAATATTCAAATGTAATTCGCCTTGTCCTTCAACAATCATTTGTTTTAATTCCTTTGAATATCCAACAAGAATAGTTGGATTAACCTTGTGCATCTCAAATAATAAAGCAGCTAATTTTTCTTCTTCATTTGAATTTTTAGCTTTCATCGCCGTACTAAATTTTGGTTCAGGAAAAACTATTGGATTAACAATATTGTCTGAATCTTTTTGTGAACTAAGAGTTTCGTTTACGTTAGTATTTTTAAGTTTTATTGTTGCTCCAATATCGCCGGCAAGAATTTTTGAAACTTTCTCACGTTTTTTCCCTGCCGAAATTAATAATTGCGAAATTCTTTCTTTATTATTTTTACTAATATTTATCAAGTCCATTCCTTCGCTCACTTCTCCTGAAATTACTTTGAAATATGTAATTTCACCTAAATGAGATTCGATAGATGTTTTGAAAACGAATAAAATTGTAGGGTCAGTACTTTCCCCAGATAATTCCTTGCCTTTAATAGTTGTATAAGCTGGCAATTCTTTTGAAAACGGAACAGATTCGGTGATAAAATCTAAAATTTTGTCAACACCCATATTTAATTTTGCCGATGAGCAAAAAACAGGAAATATTTCTCTTTTTATTAATCCTAATTTTATTCCTTTTGCCAATTGTTCTTCATTAAGAGTTCCTTTATCAAAGAATATTTCCATCAATGCTTCTTCGGTTTCAGCAGCAGTTTCAATCAATTGCTCTCTTAATTCTTCAGCTTTCGCTTTTTTGGAATCAGGAATATCAAGAATTTCAGGTTTTCCACCACCATCAGGATATTTAAACATCTTCATTGATAACAAATCAATGATAGAATTAAATCCTAATCCTGTAGTTAATGGATACTGAGCAAGAATAACTTTAGAACCAAATTGTGTTTTTAGTTGTCTGACATTTTCCTCAAAATTTGCTTTTTCGTGTTCCAACTGATTAATAACAAAAGCCACAGGAACGTGTTCTTTTGTTGTATTTCTCCATGTAATTTCGGTGCCAACTTCAACACCATTTTGTGCATTAACAACCATGATGGCAGTATCAACAACTTTTAAAGCCGAAATAACTTCTCCAATAAAATCATCAAAACCGGGAGTATCAATAATATTTATTTTCTTATCATTGTGTTCTGTAAACATAACTGTTGATGAAACAGAATTTTGTCGTTCTAATTCAATTTCGCTATAGTCTGAAACAGTATTTTTATCTTCTATTGTTCCTCTTCGTTTAATAACTCCGCCTTCAAACAACATTGCTTCTGCAAGTATAGTTTTTCCTGCCTTTGCACCTCCTATGAGAGCAATATTTTTAACTTCATTTGATTGATAAACCTTCATCTTATTTTTTATTATTTATTAAAGTCATTTCTGGGTCGGTAAAATTATGAAAATTTCTGAATAATCAGAGAAAAAAGTTTTGATTGATGATTATTAAGTGTTAATGTGAATTAAAGATTATTATTCTAAAAATGGTTAAATTGTTATATTGTTAAATTGTAATTTCTAACTTAGTTAGTTTTCACAAGCTTAATTAACTGATTTAATTCTTGTGGTATTTTCAATATAAAATACTAATCGTTTAAAAAACAATTTAACAATATAACAATTTAACAATAAAAATTATCATCCTTTGATAAAATAAATTTACTACTGAAACACAAATTTCAATGCCATTATTAACTCATCACCTTGCTTATCAATAAATGAATTTCTTTCCATCTCTCATCATCCATTTTTGAACCAATAACTTCAATAACTTTTCCTGAAAGAATAGCACCGATTTCTCCGCATTTATCAAGGGATAATTCTTTTGTTAATCCGAATAAAAAGCCTGAAGCATATAAATCACCTGCCCCAGTTGTATCAACACAATTTGCATCAATAATACCAATTTTGTGAATTTGGTTTTCTTTTTTTATCAGAGAGCCTTTTTCACCAATTTTCACAATTGCTATTTCGCATTTTTTAGCAATTTCGTTCAAAGCATCTTCGGGTTCTTTGCCGGTAAAAGCTTGGGCTTCTTCTTCATTAGCAAAAATTATGTCAACATAATCTTTTATAATAGTTTTAAGAAAATCAAGATTATCTTCAACAACATTGAAACTTGCTAGGTCAAGTGATACTTTCAAATTTTGTTCTTTTGCTAGTCTTACAGCTTTTTCAATTAGTTTCTGGTTCTGAACTAAATATCCTTCGATATGAAAATAATCAAATCCTTTGAAGGTTTCTGGAACAATGTCATCAGCCGAAAGTTCAATAGCAGCACCAAGGTAAGTAGCAAATGTTCTTTCAGAATCGGGACTAACCAAAGCAATGGCAAGACCTGTTTCAGCCTTGCCTGTTAACAATTTGGGCTGTATATTATTTTGGCTCATGTCGTTGAAAAAAAATCTGCCGAATTCATCATCACCTACCTTTCCTATAAAACCTGCTTCCACACCCAAATTTGCTAAACCATGAATTGTGTTTGCTGCCGAGCCTCCCGATGATTGAGATTTTTCCAATTCTTTGGTACCATCCAAAACTATGTTACTATTTTTTTTGTCAACCAACTGCATACTTCCTTTTGGAAGCGAAAAATTATCTAACAATGCATCATCATTGAGTTTCTTCATTATATCAACCAATGCATTTCCAAGACCTAATACTTTTGCCATAATAATATTTTTTTTATTTGTATCTATTAAAAATCAGAATTTGGTAAATGATTTTAAGAAGGCGTCAAGAACAAGGCTTGCGTTGTATTTAAAATCAGGAGTTTAATTTCTTAAATAAAGGTTTTAAATACGAGTATAACGAAGTTCTTGGCGTTTTCTTAGAACCATTATTTTACTAAAAAAGCCACAGTAAAAAGTGGCTTAGTTTTGCTCCCCCTCTTGGACTCGAACCAAGGACCCTCTGATTAACAGTCAGATGCTCTAACCAGCTGAGCTAAGGAGGAATTTATTTAAATAACGGGGCAAAATTAATTTATTTTTTTTAATAAACAATGAATTTAAAAAAAAATTAAAATCTGATAAACCATCCAGAGTTTGAAACTTTGGAAGGTTTAGTTCAACTAATATTTCATAACTCTCTCTCTCTTTAATAATTCATTGCTTTTATCAAAAATATTAATCACATAAACTCCATTTGACAAATGTGAAATATCAATTTTATTTTTGTTAAATCCTTTATAAACAATCTCACCAAGCATATTTGAAATTTCAACAATGCCTATCTTGGTTTGACTATCGATATATAAAAGATTATGAGTAGGATTTGGATAAATAAAAATATCTTCTTCATTACTAATGTCAATAATTCCTGAAGGAGAAACTGTAATATAAGAACCTTTTATTTCACTATCGCTACCAAAAGCATTAGTTGCTACTAATTTCACAGCAAATGACCCGGGATTATTATAAATAATATTTGTTGGATTTTGCATATTTGAACTAGCAAGACTTGCTCCATAAAAAGACCAAGCCCAACTTGTTGGAGAATTTGTTGAATTATCAATAAAATCAACTGACATTGGAACTACTCCAGATGTTTGAGAAGCAACAAAATCAGCAACAGGTTTAAGTCCTCCGGCATCCTGAGTAATAGTAAAACTTTGTCCCTGAACATCAATAATGCAAGTTCGTGTACTGCTTGTAGAATTAGGGTCAACAGAAAAATTCACCGCTCCGGTGCCACTTCCGCTACTTCCTGATGTAATAGAAACCCAAGTACAACTTTCGGTGGCTGTCCAGTTGCATCCGCTTAGTGTTTGAACATTAAAATAACTGTTACCGCCAGCAAAAGTAAAATTCTGACTTATTGGTGACAATGTATATGTGCAAGGAGCTCCACTTTGAATTACAGTATAGGTTTGACCTTCAACAGTTATTACACAAGTTCTCTGTGAAGTTGATGTGTTTGCAGTTACCGAAAATGAAATACTTCCGTTTCCTGTACCACTATTTGAAGAAGTAATAGATAGCCAACTGCAACTTTCGTTTGCTGTCCAGCTACATCCTGTTGAAGTTTGAATTGTAAAACTTCCTGTTCCACCGGTATGTGTGAAATTTTGTCCGGTTCCTGATAAAACAAAATTGCAATTACCACTTTGAGTTATCGTATAAGATTGCCCCTGAACCGTAATAATGCAACTTCGTGGACTGGTAGAACTATTTGCTCCTACTGAATAATTTACAGTTCCATTTCCTGTTCCACTGCTTCCTGATGTTATTGTAATCCAACTACAGCTTTCGCTTGCAGTCCAGGCACATCCGGTTTGAGTTTGAACACTAAAGCTGCCCGTTCCACTTGATGCAGTGAAGTTTAAACTTGTAGGAGATAAAATATAAGAACATGAAAATGCTTGAGTAATAACATACAATTGTCCCTGAACATTAATTGTACAACTTCTTTGACTTGTAGTAGTATTAGCTGTGATTGAATAGTTAACAGTACCGTTCCCAGTTCCGTTACTACCTGATGTGATTGTAACCCAACTGCAACTTTCAGTAGCTGCCCAGGCACATCCTGTTTGAGTTGTAACATTAAATGAACCCGTACCAGCAGATGAAGTGAAACTTTGGCTGTTGGATGATAATGAATAAGTACAAGAAGATGCACCACTTTGATTTACAATATGAGTTTGTCCACCTACGGAAATATTACAAGTTCTAAGGCTGGTTGTTAAGTTTGTGTCAACAGTATAGTTCACAACACCACTTCCAGAACCATAATTTATTGCAGTTGCCAAATCATATCCAAATATTTTCACATTTTGAATAACTCCACCAAGAGTAACAGTATTTGAAACAATATTAGGTTGAATCCATAATCCTGCACCAAGCTCAGCTGAAGTACAAATATCAGTACTACAATCATGTGTTAAACCGGTTGGTAAACCTGAGTACGCATTAATTTGAGTCAAAGTAGTATTTACTCCGGTAGCTGCACTGATTGCCCAGATATACGGACCACCTGCACTTACTGTATCATATGCAGTTCCATAAGTTGAAGTTAATCCATGTTTAGTTGAAGATATAGTTCTTAAAACACTACCGCTCATGCTAACAAGCGATAAATCTGTAGCCCATCCACCTACCCAAAAAGCACTACTGTCAGGTTGATAACATATGTTCCTAATAGTTAATGCTGAAGGACATGTTATTGTGCTAACTAAAGATGGTGGACTTGAATTAAAATTCATTTTATAAATCAAATTAGTATTTTTTCCACCATAAAAATATGTTCCATCATAAGCTAAATCTCTTAATCCAGTAACTCCTGAAATTGTAAATTTATTAAGTAATGTTCCACTCATATTGTATCGAGCAATTGTATCTCCACTCCATTTGGCAACATAATAATAAGTTCCATCAGTTTCACAACCGGCGCTACCAGAAATATCGCCTACAATACTGTGATTTGCCTGAACCTGCCATGCCGGAGCAATTGAAACCCAACTACAACTTTCGCTTGCTGTCCAATTACATGCTGATTGAGTTGTAACATTGAATACTCCATTTCCTCCAGTTGAACTGAATAATTGACTTGAAGGAGATAAAGAATATGTGCACGGAACAGTTCCTGTTGACGTTACTGTTAGAGTATATGTGCCGGATGCTCCATTGTATCCATCTACAACAATATAATAGGTTCCTGCAGCTACTGCAGTAACATTTGCAGAAACATCTCCTGCAGCGATAGTATTATTAGCATTACAAGCAGATAAAATTAAAACATCAAGGTCATTACTTCCCATATTTGATAAAGTTGCTGTAAGGTTTCCAGTGCCTCCCGTTATTATTTTATGAACTTTTTCAGGACCAGATTCATTCCATGTTGTGCCATAGTAAGTTGACACATTGCTATTTCCTCCAATGGTTGTACCGTTATAAGGCACCCCTGATGTTAATGTTACAGCTCCAGTGCAATTCAATCCTGTACTACCACAACTCACAGTTACTGTTGATGAAAAGTATCCTGTATTATCAGTTTCGTCTGATTCAGTAACAACATTTTGGTAATCCGCAATAAGTCCAATATAATATGTCCCATTTGACAAACCTGATACTGTGCATAAATCTTTTGTAATTGACTCAATAGTTGAATCACCAGCAGTTAATATTGGTATTGCATCTGTTCCTATTAAATAATCACTAGTTGATATAGTTGCGTTTGCTGAAGCATAATATCCTAAAGAACAAGCTCCTGATGATGATGCTCCTGTATTTTTAACAACTGCGGTAACTGTAACAGTATTTCCAGCTGTAGATATATTTCCACTAACAATTTGCAAATTAGGATTTGGAGGACCAGGATAATACATTGTTGTTGTAAAATAGATAGTATTATCATTTTCATTAGATTCACTGACATTATTCAAATCATCAAATATTACTCCAACATAATATGTTCCTGCTGACAATCCACTAACATTGTCCAAATCAATGTTTCCGCTTTTATTTATGTAATAGCCATTGGCTAAACTACTTTGTGTTGCTGTTTCTACTAGGTTATCACTTGTTGAAATTGTAGTATTTGTTGATAAATACCAACCTACCCTGAAACTTCCAGCACTAGAAGTACCATCATTTTGCATACTGTTGGTAACATCTAAAACATGAGTAGTGCTATTAAAATTATATGTATTTACTGCTCCGGTTCCTGTATATGAAGTTAAATTTGGCGTTCCGCTACCAGAATAATTAACCGTTAGAGTATAACTGCCCGCTACTCCATTATATCCATCAACTACAATATAATATGTCCCTGAAGCTGCCGAAGTAGCTGTTGCAGTATTACTTCCATATGCAATTGTGTTATTAGGATTACAAGCTGATAAAATAAAAACATCAAGGTCATTACTTCCTAGATTAGATAGAGTTGCAGTAATATTTCCTGTACTACCTGTAACAATTTTATGAACCTTTTCAGGTCCTGATTCATTCCAGGTTGAACCAGCGTAAGTAGAAACATTAGAGGTTCCACCTATGGTTGTGCTATTATATGGTGTGCCAGATGTTAACAGGTAAGCTCCTGAACAAATTAATGAAGTTGCAGTAGCAGGGTGAATTTGAAAAATCGCACCTTGAATTGTAAAATTAGGTACTGTCGATCCTCCCGGATTTAAACTTGTTAAATAAAAATATCCATCGGCATAGCCACCCCATCCCCAATTGAAATTATAGTGGTCATTGGAAGTACCCTGATAACCATCAAGAACAAATGCATGGCCACTAGGAGGAATTGTATCAATACCAACATATATTATCGGATAACCATTATCTAAATCGCTTTTTATCATTGTATTCCATGCAGTTGTAGTAAAATTTTGTTTATCTTTAAAATTTGCGATTGAATCATAATTAAAGTATGTTTTGAGTGCAGAACAAGTTTCTGTATGTGATGCACCACTAAAAGCAGGGCCATAATTCATCTTAACACTAATCCCGCAATGGTAAAGCAATTGTGCTACTGCGGCTTTTTGTGCTGAAGTACTTGAAGAACTTAAAGTATTAGGCATACTTGACCATCCATAAGTTGTTGTTCCAAAATTTGCAGATAAGGTACCATAATTATTTGAGTAACCATTTGCTATTGTATGGGAATATGAATTACTACCTGTTCCTTGAGTAGGATAATTCCAATATTTCATTACTTGTCCCATTGCAACTGCTACACAGCCTACAAGAGCATGACCATTAGGTCCTGCGGTTTCAGTCGGGCAATCTGCATTATAATTTGTACCCTGAGCCCAAGTAGTACTTAGCAATGGTGCAACAGCTAATAGTGGCGAACCCGGACTTTGTTGGTTTGAGTATTGTTTCCATGCATCTTTTATTGTTTTATCAGCTTGAAGATTATTCTGAATTATTTGCTGCATTTGTAATTCATAGTTCTTCATCCAAGAGATGTATTGTGGTGGCTTATTATCATCTACATAATTATTCTTTAATGAATAAGCTAATATCGGAAAAGCATTATCATCACCAGATATTATAACATGTCCCGAGGAATTAATGTCAACGATATAATAAAGCACAAGATTGTTTATTTCTTTTGTTGAAACAATCCTTGTGTTTAATGCGCCATAATCAATTGTTTTGTCGCATCTTTCCCAGTATAGGTTTTTGGCAACTGTTTTAATTAAATTGGTATCAACTGGATTTCCGTAAATAATTCCTGATAGAATTGTAACGATTATGAAAAGTATAGTTTTTTTGTACATAATAATAAATTTAATTGTTTGTATTTAGCTTTGTTGTTAACTTAATGTGCAGATTTTATTCTCTTAGGAGTTACTTCATATATCTGTTTATAGTCATTAGCTTCAATAATTTCTACGTTGAGTTTTTCAAAGAAAAGTGCTTTTCCAAGTAGTTTTTTGTCATGCGATTTATTTAATACATACCAAGCTTTTTTTCGAAGCTCAGGATGTTTTCTGTATAGCTTTTCTCTCTCAATTAGTAACCACCTTAAGGATGTCTCTTGTACACCCAGATCTATTCCGATGAACATCAGATTAGTATGCATGAAAATATCTATCCATGAGTTTTTTCCAACCCATTTGTCAATTTTTTCTCGCTGATAAAATGGATTTCCACTAGCTCTATGAAGCCAAGTTTTAGCTTTTGTAACTATTCCCATATAGTCAGCTAGACCAAGTCTTATACTACTGTAGTATTCTGTGAATCCATGAATATGCCAAATAGCAAATTCATTTTTCGCATCTTTAATTACTCTATTAGAATAATAGTTGTGCCATGGGTAATAAGGTGTAAATCCTTTTCTCCCCAATACTGTTCTTTTGGGTCTAAAGTATTTCTTGTTGTATTGGCTTGATTTAACGAAATCAACTATTTTGTTATCGCTTAATTCAAGTAAAAAATCATAGTTAGTTGTCAGAATAGGACGATTTAAAGTCTTTATACTTTCAATCCACTCGAAATGTATAGCTTGTGGTTTCCATTTACTAAAACCTTCTTTGAATCCTTTTTTTATATCCTTGTAGTTGAAGGTCGGATTCTTAATGTCGCTATTTAGTTGAATAATATCAAAAAACTCTGTATACGAAACACTACTTTCATCAAGAATGGCTGAATAATCGCTTACTTTTCCAATATGTTCCTTTGCAAGCTCAATTAGAAGATTTTTCCAAGAACTACTTGTTTTACAATAATTATTTATCCCATTTCCGAGGAGAAAAGTTGTTTCTTTCGAATAATCAGGAAAAACGTCTTTGAAAAACTCGTAATGTTTCATTTTGAAAATTTTACAAAACATGTATAACTGTAGTTCCTTTTGTTTTCATTATATTTTGAATAATCCAAATGCATATAAACCGATATTGTTTCGGATTATTAAAATATAAGAATACAGCAAATATAATAATTATTTGTTTGGTAACAAATAATTTATAACATAATCACTAACTCCTTCTTCTAAAGAATAAAATGGATTTGAATATCCTATTGAACGAAGTTTGCTCATTTTAGCTTCGGTGAAATATTGGTATTTATCACGAATATCTTCGGGAGTATCAATAAAATTGATATTCTCGGGAATATCCATAGCTTTGAATGTTGCTTTTGCAAGTGCTAGAAAAGTTCGTGCTTTTCCAGTTCCAAGATTATAAATACCTGAATCTTTTTTATTTTGCATAAGGAAAAATAAAACGTTCACAACATCTTTAACATAAACAAAATCCCGAAGCTGTTCACCGTCTTTAAAGTTGGGATTATGTGAGCGAAACAGTTTAGCTTTTCCTGTTTCTTTAATTTGATTAAACAGATGCAAAATTACAGAAGACATTCTACCTTTATGATATTCATTTGGACCGTAAACATTAAAAAATTTCATTCCTGCCCAGTAAGGTGGTTGATTGTTTTGTTTAAAAACCCATTTATCAAAATTGTTTTTTGATTCTCCGTAAGGATTTAATGGTTTGAGTTTTTTAATAACTTCATGATTGTCCTCATAACCAAATTCGCCCATTCCATAAGTTGCAGCAGATGAAGCATAAATTAGTGGAATGTTAAACTTGGAACAAGAGTTCCACATGTCTTTACTATAGTTCAGATTTAGTTTATCAAAAACCGAAACATCAAATTCAGTAGTGTCGGTTCGAGCTCCGATGTGAAATACAAAATCAATTTCTTTATGATTTTTTTTAAACCATTCAAAGAATAAATTTCTATCGATTTTTTTTACAAATGATTTGTTGTCAAGATTTTTGTTTTTAACAGAATTGCTAAAATCATCAACAATAACAATTTTGTTATATCCTTTATTATTTAGCTTGCTAAGCAAACTACTTCCTATAAAACCCGCTGCTCCTGTTATAACTATCATAATAGATTTTTTCTTGATTTCTTTGCAAAATTATAAAATTCTTAATCATCATTATAATTTTTTCACCAGAAACATTTAATAAATGTCTGCCCATAAACTCTGAGTCTTGGATAGAAAGTTTGCTGACAAAGCTTGCGAAGTATAGAAATTCAGGAGTTTTCTGAAGTAAATGACTGAATTTTCATGCAAGCGTAACGCAGTCAGCGGACTTTATATACAGACTCTAATTAAAATCCAAAAGCTTTTTTCATTTTATTAAAAATCTCGGTATTCTCATAAACACCGCAAAAATTTTCAGAACCGGGACCAAATGCAAATAAGGGTACTAAAACCGAAGTGTGGTCACCTGTAGAAAAATGTCCTTTGATTGTGCCTTTTTCCATATCACCATCAACAATAGTAAATCCGCCACACTCGTGGTCTGCTGTGATAATTACAAGGGTTTCACCATTTTTCTCGGCAAAATCAAGAACTTTCCCGACAACATCATCAAATTCAAGAGTTTCGTCAAGCATATATTTCTGATTATTATCATGACAAGCCCAGTCAATTTGCGAACCTTCAATCATCATAAAAAATCCGTCTTCATCTTGTTCTAAAATCTCAATAGCTTTCAAACTTGCTTTTTTAAGAAAATCGTTTCTTCCTTCTGAAAGTTTTGGTGGGTGTTCATCATAAAACAATCCAGCTGTTTTGCCTTTTTTTAATGACGAAATTTTATCGACATCAAAAACAACATTATAATTTCGAGCCAATAAACTATCAATTAAATTAAGACTGTCTTTTCGTTTAAGAAAGTGATTTTTTCCACCACCAAAAAATACATCAATGTCTGTGTAAAGAAAATCTTTTGCTATACTTTCATAATCATTTCTGTTGCAGTTGTGGGCTATAAAAGAAGCCGGAGTTGCATGTGTAATTGCTGATGTAGCCACTAAACCTGTAGCTAAACCGTTTTGTTCTGCAAGCTCAAGTATTGTGATATATTTGTTTCCGAGTGTGTCAACGGAGATATGTCCGTTATTAGTTTTTTTTCCTGTTGCCATTGCAGTTCCTGAAGCTCCAGAATCAGTAATCAGGTGGTTTGACGAACTTGTATTTACCAGCCCGATATGTTTGCACCTGCTCATATTTGTATTATCTTTTTTAACAGTATAAACAGCATACATTTGTGTTAAACCCATTCCATCGCCAATCATAAGAATGATGTTTTTGGGTTTTGATTGTTTATGTTTCTCTTGCTCTGTGCAAGCTGAAAAAAGAAATAAAATAATTAATAAGAAAATTAACTTTTTCATTTTTTGTAATAATTAAAATGACTAAAATGACAAATGACTAAAATTTAAAATGACCCCACCTGTGCTAAAGCTTCGGTGGGCATGTTAAAATCTGAAATGACTATTCTATTTATCAGAATCAACTTTTGCATTTGATGGTTTTTCAAGCCCGTAACCAGAAGTTTTATCATCTCTCTTAAGCATAAATGCAAAGAATAAAGCGATTATACTAAAACCTGTAAACATCAGAATTGTTGGTGTGTAATGAAGCCTTGAACCTTGTTGAATCATTTCGTTTGTTATTCCGGGATTTGTTGCATCAAGAACAGTTCCTGCAAGAATAGGCACTCCGAAAAGTCCGAGATTTTGCAGGGAAAACATTGCCCCATAAGCAGTTCCAATCCGATGCTCGGGAATAATTTTTGCAACTGAAGGCCACATTGCTGCAGGTACCAAGGAAAAAGCAATCCCAAGTAAGACCATAAGTATATAAATATTAAAATGTGTTAATCCAAAGAGTAAATGCACTATTATTAAAAGCAATGAACCAAATATCATCAATGTTGCACTCTTTCCTTTTTTGTCAACAAACCAACCAAAAAGCGGTGTAAACAAAACTGTTCCATAAGGAAGTAAAGAAGCTATGTCTGCACTTGCTTCAGTTGATAGTCCGTATTTATGAAAGAAAAAATCAGGAGCAAATTTTAAAAATGGGAAAACAGCAGCGTAAAAAGTTACACATAATGCTGTGATGTATAAAAAAGAACTATTAGTAAATAATTTTTTCAAATCCGAAATATGAAACTCTTCGTCCTTCTCAATCAGGCTAACATTTGTTTTTGTTTGACGGTCAATTTTTATATCAAACATAATGTAAATAAAGAAACCGAGAAATCCTATGAGTAACAACATTACTGCAAACCAAATTGGAAATGTCCAGTTATCACCCAAAATTAATCTCGGAGATAAATTGAAAGCCAGTGCAGTTCCCAATCGAGCAATTCCAAGTTGTAACGCAAAAGCTAAAGCTATTTCATAACCTTTAAACCATTTAACAAGAATTTTGCTCGCTACCACAATACTGGTCTCAGCACCAAGTCCAAAAATTAACATTCCAAGTGACATCATTTTTAGTTCAGGCGAATATGAAGTCCAGAACGAACTCATAAAATTATAAGCAAGTCCATTGTTTCTGTAAATGTCTGATGCTCCGTAAGCAGTAACAACAGCACCAATCAACATAAAAACAGCAAACAATATACCTGTAGGCCTGATACCCATTTTATCTAAAATGATACCCCCTAAAATTGCCATTAAAAGAAATGTGTTAGGAAAAGCATAAAAACCGGCAACAATTCCAAAATCTTGTGAAGAGAAATTCAGATGGTCTTGTAAAACTGTTTTTAGTGGTGACAAAACATCATAAAAATAATAGTTTGCAGCCATTAAAAAACTTACAATTATCATCATTGTCCAACGGGCTTTTGGCGAATCTCTAAGAGTTCTTTTTAATTTTTCCATAATTAATTTTTGCTAGTTTAAAGATATAAAGAAAGCAAAAGTACAATATAAATTGAGAATTAAAAATTGGGAATTTTTTGGAAATTTTAAAACATATACAATAAAATTAAAAATCCATGCAACCTTATTTTATAAAATTTGTCTTGTACATATATACAGATAATCATATTATTAAAAAATAAAAATTGCAATCTGATTTATTATCATGTAAATTTGTACTCTCTTTAAATTGCACAATATTATTAACTAAGAAAAAAATTAATGTCAACAATATTTAATAAAATTCTCCTAATCATTTTTACAATATTTTTCTCTATTCAGCTATATGCAGGAAAAATAAAGGTAGATGATAAAGATTCACAATTAAGAATTAGTAAAAACACCTATTCAAAATTAGCTTTCACTACTTCTTTTTCTGAAATAAATACTTTAAAAGTTAATACTTCAGAAGGAATATTTTATGAATTAAGCATTGATGCTTATGGGAAATCCAATGAGATAGGCAATCCTAAGCTTCCGGTTTTACATAAAATAATTGAAACTCCGGTTGGTTCTAAAGTGAAAATTAAGATTATAAATTATTCTGTAAAAGAAATTAATTTATCCGATTACAATATTAATTTCCCATTAATTCCTGTTCAACCATCAATTCCTAAAGTTGAAAATATCAAAATAGATTTTAAATATAATAAATCCATTTATAAGCAAAATGATTTTTATTCAAATGAACTTGTTAGTGTTGAAAAAATAGGAATTATGCGAGGAGTGAATCTTTCCCGGCTGAATGTTTCTCCTATTCAATATAATCCTGTTACAAATACAATTAAAATCTATAATAATATTTCCGTAGAATTGGAATTTAAAAATGGCGATATTCATAAAACAATCTCTTTAAAAGAAAATGGATTTTCTCCATATTTTAATTCTTTAAACAGTCAAATCCTGAACTATAAAACTTTAGGTGCAGGTTCAAAAGATAGTATTTCAAAATACCCGATAAAATATGTTATTGTTGCCGACCCAATGTTTCAAAGCACTTTACAGCCTTTTGTTTTGTGGAAAACAAAAAAAGGTTTCAATGTTATTGAAGCATATACAAACAATCCGAATGTTGGAACAACAACAACAACAATAAAGACTTTTTTAGATTCCATTTATAATGCTGGAACAATTTCTGACCCACCGCAAACTTTCGTTTTATTTGTTGGAGACGTTGCTCAAATTCCTTCTTTTTCTGGCTCTCAAACAACAGGCTCACATGTTTCTGACCTTTACTATTGTGAATATACAGGCGATACAATTCCCGATGCATTCTATGGCAGATTTTCAGCTATAAACACAAGCCAATTAACTGCTCAAATTGATAAAACTCTTCAATATGAACAATATCTATTTCCTGATTCTTCGTTTTTAAATGAAACAGTTTTAATTGCCGGTAACGATGCAGTTAATGCACCTATATACGGAAACGGTCAGGTTAATTATGGCTCTACAAATTATTTTAATTCTTCTCATGGATTAACTTCACACGTATATCTTTATCCGGGCTCAAGTAGTAGCTCTTCTCAAATTATTCAAAATGTAAACAGCGGAACTTGTTTTGTAAATTATACAGCTCACGGAAATACAACAGGTTGGTCTGACCCTTCATTTAGTGTTTATACCATATCATCTTTAACAAATCAGAATAAATATCCTTTGATGATAGGAAACGCGTGCCTTACAAACAAATATGATGTTAACGAATGTTTTGGAGAGGCACTTCTTAGAGCAAGCAACAAAGGAGCTATTGGATATATTGGAGCAGCAAATCTTTCGTATTGGGATGAAGATTATTACTGGGCTGTTGGTGTTGGAACTATTTCCCCAAACCCAACTTACTCGGGAACTACTTTAGGTGCTTATGATAAATTATTTCACGACCACGGAGAACCCTTTTCTGATTGGTTTGTCACACAAGGACAAATTGTTTTTGCAGGAAATTTAGCTGTAACTCAATCAGGGTCTTCCTATACTAATTATTATTGGGAAATTTATTGCCTAATGGGCGACCCTTCATTAATGACGTATTTTTCGGTACCCCAAGCAATAAGTGCTTCTTATAATCAATATATACCTACCGGCTTACAAACATTTACTGTAACCACTGACCCTTATGCTTATGTAGCTATTTCTTTAAATGGAGTTTTGCATGGTGCAGCTCTCGCCGACACAAATGGAACTGCAATTGTTCCAATTATCCCATTTTCAAATGTAGATACAGCTGATATTGTTATAACAAAGCAAAACAAAAAACCTTACTTCGGAACTGTTAATATTGCGATACCAAACGGACCTTATATCGTTCATAAAAATCATTATGTTAACGATAATTCAGGAAATAATAATGGCAAAGCTGATTTTGGTGAAAACATTTCGTTAGATGTTACTTTAGAAAATATTACAAATTTTAATGCTTCGATGCTAACAGCAAAGCTAACATCTTCTGACCCTTATATTACGATTACCGACAGTATTGCAAACTGGGGAAATATTTCAGCTAATGATACTTTGAAGAAAGATAGTGCTTTTTCGTTTACTATTAATAATTTTATCCCGGATCAACACTTTGCTTTTTTTTATATTGAAGTCGAGGATAGTGCAGCAACTACATGGAATTCTTCTTTTTTAGTTATTCTTAATGCACCTCTTTTTAAAATCGTGAAACTTGTTATTGACGATAACTTAAGCGGAAATGCAAATGGAAAATTAGACCCGGGCGAAACTGCTCAAGTCAAAATTACTACTTTAAACATCGGGCATTCTGACGCAGATAATGTTACAGGATTACTTATTTCAACAAATAATCTAATCACTGTTAACGATACTTTTTCCATTAATCCATTAAGCATTGGAGCAACAGTTGACGCTACTTTTAATGTGAGTGTTGACAATTCTGCATGGAATGGTATGATTACAGGTTTTGATTACTCTATTACTTCAGGATATTATAATAAACAGAAAATTTATCCTTATATGCTTGGCGTTATTGATGAAGATTTTGAAACTTCAAATTTTTTGAAATACAACTGGATGTTTGGCGGTAACCTTCCGTGGATTGTTATTGATTCTTCAATTGTTAATGATTCAAATATCTTTGAAGGAAAATATTCTGCTAAATCAGGACTAATTGCTGATTTGCAAACTTCTGAACTTTCTATTGAAATGAATGTTATTACCGACGATAGTATTAGTTTTTATAAAAAAGTTTCATGTGAAGAAGGTTTCGGTTCAGAATATGATTATCTGGAATTTCTTATTGATAATAACACAATAGCAAAATGGGATGGTGAAATTGACTGGTCAAGACAAGCATATCTTGTTTCACCCGGCCAACATACATTCAAATGGGTTTATCATAAAGATGGTTATTATTATGAAGGTAGCGATTGTGTCTGGATTGATTATATTGTCTTTCCCCAGAATTCCTTGCTTTCGTCAATAAACGACAAAAAAATTGTTGAAGATTTTAATCTTAATATTTACCCGAATCCATCAAAGGGTTTTGTTAATATTAATTT
>Ga0307991_1000262_pt1 | contig 39551 bp, 36 predicted proteins | sample EllFjometagen131_FD_203146 | JGI IMG/M metagenome (GOLD analysis project Ga0307991, IMG submission 203146) | Marine microbial communities from Ellis Fjord, Antarctic Ocean - #131 | ecosystem: Environmental > Aquatic > Marine > Unclassified | place: Southern Ocean | collected 2014-10-08 | reverse complement strand
ATGTTGTCTTCGTTAACGATTAGCAAGCCATCAACAAAATTATTAATAATTATCATCGTTTTTTCTTTCTCTCTTTCGGCAACAAGCCGAGATTTTTCTGTATCTTCTAGGATATTTAAAAGAGCGCTAGATGTTTCCTTTAGTTCTTCTGCTTGTTCTTTTTGGTGTTCACCTTCTGTTCTTTTCTTCTGTTCCATCGTTTGACGAAACGTTTGCATTAATTGTTTTGTTTGATGATCCCAAGTTCGACTCCTTGTCTCTAGGGTTTGTTTTGCGTCCCGGAGAGATCGACGGAGATTAATCGCTTCGGTGTTTCTTTGTCCTAATCGATCTTGGAGCCTCTCATTTATTGTTTTGAGCTGTCTAGTAATCCAACCTGAACGATCGTGAGTATAATTAACTATTAATTGTGTCGCAAAAATTACTGCTCCGCTTAGAATAACCGTAAGCGTTGTTGTCGGGATTGAAGAAAGATACTCTGTTGGCAACGGATAATGCTTATAACTCAAAAGAAAATCGCTGTTCTCTAAAAGAGATAAGAAAGTTAATCCCAGCCAGGCAAAAGAATAGAAAAATGTTTGATAGGGGGCTATTTCGATGAGCGAAGAATTGAAAATCAAATAGAAAACAAAAAACAAAGCCGCAATATAGAAAAGAGGGAATGAATAATAAATGAGAACTGGGGCAATAAGATAAAAGCCAAACCAAGCTGCTAATATTTCCAGAACAAAGATGCTGGCCAATAAACGATATACTTGATCCTTTAACAGATGAGAGGTTTTTTTTGCATAGCTAACGAAGAAGAAAAATAAACCAAAAGAGAAAAAGATTAAACATATTCCCAAAACACAATTAGGGAAACTCGGCAAAACAAGGGAAAACAAAAACGCAAATAAAACAAAACTCGGAAGTAAAAACCTTCTCATTTTGACTTGTCGAGCAAGACTATGTAGCAAAATAACTCTTTCTGATGAAGAGAAAAAATTTTCTTTATTGCTTTCCATCTTTCTTTTTTAAGAAATTATTTTCTTTTAAAATCACTATCTCTTTTTTTAATTCTATCATTTTAAGTTCCCTGTCAACGGTTAAACGACGGAATCTTTCAAGCTCTTCAATCCTTTCTCGTAAAGCTTCTGTTTTTACTTTATTTTCTTGCCTTAGGAATTTTGCTTGCTCTTCTAATTGTTTAGTTCTTGCTTTAATCCTTATTTGCAGTACTCGAGCTGTTTCTTCTAGGTTAATTTTCATCTGATTATTTCGCTGTAAGCTATTGTAGCTTTTTAATCCATTCCAGGTCGACATCGCCGTCATCATAACAATGGCAACCAAAGCAAAAAGGAATCTTGCTAAAAAATAAGGATTTCCTTCTAAGAAAATTGGGGAAAAGAAAAAAATGCTTATCATCCCGGATAACGCTAAAAATCCTAAAAACAATGAGTTTCTTAAGAAAAAATTAGTCGTTAACCAATTTTCTAAAAAGAGAAATAGGAGAAAAAAAATAAAAAAAGATCCCGTCCAATCAATAGCCGTTAAGTAAATAAGCCAAACAAACAATCCAACAAAAAAAGTATTATTAGAAAAAAGAATTACCGTTTGAAATTTCTTTTCTGAATAAAGAAAAAGGCTAGCAATAAGCCAAATCGCCCAAATTACTATACCATTCCCTAAGGAAAACCAAGGCTGGAATCGAAAAACATTATAATAAATACCACTCAAAAATATGGCGCCTAAAGCTCCAAAATTAATAAAAAGAAAAAGCGCTAATTTTCCTCTCTCTTCTTTTTTGTTTTTTAAAAAATGATCATCTCGAGAAAAAAGTGGGCGGAAATTAATTAACGACATAGTTTTAAAATTAAGGGAGGTAATTTATCAATCTGTTAAACCCAAGAGCTTGAAAAGCTTTCTTTGCCTGTTCTTTATTATAACTCTTTTGACTACATTTTTCTAATTCGAAGTCAATTTCTACATCTTGTTTGATTTTCCCTAGTTCTCGACTTAGGAGAATTTGCTGATAATTTTCTCTCAAGATTGTTTGTTTTCTCTCTTCAATTTCAGCCAATCCATACCCCATCTCTTTATATAAATTGTCGAGCGAACCAAATTGTTTTAAAAGCTTAATGGCTGTTTTTTCTCCAATCCCAGGTGCCCCCGGAATATTATCTGACCTATCTCCCTGTAAAGCTTTTAAATCAAGAAGTTGATCAACTTTTAATCCTTCGTATTTTTGCTTAACAGCTTCTCTATCGTAGATTTCAACTTGGCTTAATCCTTTTTTTAAAAGCATGACTTTCGTTCGATCATTAACTAATTGAAGCAAGTCTTTGTCGCCACTAAGGATTATAATGTTAATCTTTTTAACTTCCCGAGCTATGGTTCCAATAAGATCATCTGCTTCATATCCTTCTCGGGCAATTATCGGAATTTCTAATAAGTTGAGTAATTTTTTAATTTGCGGAATTTGATCATATAATTCTTGGGGGGCCTTAACTCTCGTTGCTTTATAAGCGGGGTATATCTTTTGACGAAAGGTTGGCCCAGGGGAGTCAAAAGTCGTTACTATATATTGAGGCGCCATTTCTCTTATAGCCTTAAAAAGCAGAGAGAAAAAACCATAAGCGGCATTAATTAGGTCGCCGCTAGCAGTCGTCAAAGGAGGCAAGGCGTGATAAGCACGGTGAATCAAGGCATTGCTGTCAACAATAAGTAAAACAGGTTTGGTTTTATTGCTTACTTTTTCTTCCATAAAAAAGATAATTCTTTAAGCACTAGAGGAGATCCAGAAAAAATAATTTCTCTTTCGCTAATGTTATTGAAATCAAAATGAATTTTGATTTTAGGGGAGGGAAGAAGTTTCTTGACTCTATCTCCCCACTCTAGGGCAATAATATTTTTTTTGTTGTCCAAAATTTCTACCAGGCCAAGGGTGTTGTCTTTCCCTTCTATTCGATAACAATCAAAGTGATAAAAGAAACTGAAAGGAAAATCTGGTCTTCTAATTTTATATTTTCGAAAAATAACAAAAGTTGGACTTAAAACTTGCCTTTTAATTTCAAGTCCCTGAGCCAATCCTTGCAGAAAAGAGGTTTTCCCCCCGCCTAAATCACCCACCAGAACTATCGTAAAGGACTCCTTGTTGTTAACTTCTCCTTTGGCTAGAATAATGGCTTCAATCAACAGGTGGCCCAATCTTTTTGTTTCTGCTACACTATTAGTAGTAATTTTCATTGTTATGGGCAATAATAAAACAAAAAATGGCTCAATTATTACAAAAATGGATAAAACCCAATTAGAGAAAGCTGTTGCTTTAATTAAAACTAGCCAGCAAATTTACATTTTCCCAACCCTTTCAACAAATCGGGATTTCCTCCTCCCTTCGCTAGGCTTATTTTATGCTCTCCAAAAATTAGAAAAAGGCTCTGGTTTAATTCTGGGAATGTTACCCTTAAGTGAACAAAGCTTAATTTTTAAGCCAACCGAAGATGAAAATAAAATAACTATTCTTTCTCCTTCCGCGGATAATATTAGGAGACTTCGTTATGAAAAAGAGAAGGATAATTTGGTTCTCTATTTTGATAATAAGGGAAATAGTCCAAAAAAGCAAGATGTAATCTTTTCCGGTTTTTCAACACAAAAACGGGCTGATTTACTGATAACAATAGGAGCTGATAGTTCTGAAGAGATTAAACACCCTCTTTTCCAAAAAAACTTTCTAGGCACTCCTTGGCTGTCTATCGGGGGACAAGATAAGAAAATTTCTCCCCTCCAAACAATATTACCCCTTTCTCCTTCTGTTTCTTGTGCAAAAGTTATTTTTCGTCTTCTAAAAAAAATCGACGAGAATTTGATAGATCAACGAAGCGCTGCTTATTTATTGCGTAGTTTGCAATTTCTCCCAAATTTTTCTCCTTCTGATGATTTTTTTCAAACAGTTGCTAATCTTGTAAATCACCGAGCCCTAGAATATAAAATTAACCCTTGCTCTACTCAGTCCCTCAAACAACTAAATTTACTAAAAACATTAGTAGGTAGATTGCAGTTTTCTCTGTCAGCCAATATCGCCTTTGCTAGCTTATCGACCAAGGATATAAATTCCAGCTCTTCGACTGATTTGATTTTTCTCTTTCAAGAATTACGGAAAGGATTACTTTCTCTCAAAAACTTTCTGGTATTGTGGCCCATTAATGATGGTCAATTTCAAGTCGTTGCTTATCTCAAAGATAAGAAAAAACTAGCTCTTCTTCAGTCACGCTACCAAGGGGTTGTTAACACTAATCGTAGCTTATTCTCTATCTCCGGAAAAAGTTCTCTTTTGGTTGCTAAAAAAATAATTAAGACTCTTTCTTAAAAATATTATGACTAAAGCCACAGATGGTGTTCATATCAGTCCTTTCGTTATCAAGGAAATACTCCCTTCTATTAAAAATATTCGTAATTTCCAACAATCTCTTCAAAAGAATCTTTCTGAAAATACCTCGCAAATCGTTGATATTATACTTGGTGGGACAATTATTCTTCGCGCTTCTGATATTCATATCGAGCCTCAAAGCGGAAAAGTTCGTCTAAGAATAAGGGTTGACGGGGTTCTTCAGACTATAATTTATTTTTCGCCAGAAACATACAAGGGGATAGTAGATCGTTTTAAGCTCCTTTCCCGGTTGAAATTAAATATTCGTCGAAAAGCCCAAGATGGCCGTTTTAATATTATCTTTGATCGAGAGGGAGAAGAAAAAAACATCGAAGTACGAACCTCTGCTCTTCCTTCTGAATACGGGGAAGCCATCGTAATGAGGATCCTCGATCCAAAGAACTTAAAAAATATTGAAAAACTAGGGATCCGGGAAGATATTCTAGCTCTTTTCCAGCAGGAACTTAAACGACCTAATGGAATGATTCTTGTGACCGGACCAACTGGTTCAGGAAAAACAACAACTCTCTACGCCTTTTTAAGAACGGTTCATGACCCAGGGATCAAAATTATCACTATTGAAGATCCAATTGAATACGAGTTGGAGGGAATTTCCCAAACTCAAGTTAATCCAACTTATGGATACGACTTTGAGTCAGGACTATCGGCTATTGTTCGCCAAGATCCCGATGTTATCCTTGTTGGGGAAATAAGAACCTATCAAACAGCAAAAATCGCTCTTCAGGCGGCGATGACCGGACATTTAGTTTTTAGCACTCTTCATACTAATGACGCCACAGGAACAATTTCTCGATTAGAAGCGCTCGGAGAAAGCAGCACTAATATTGCCCCCGCCCTCAATTTGGTTATTGCTCAACGTTTAGTTCGTAACGTTTGTCCGCGTTGCGCTTATTTCCTTAAAGCAACAGACAAAGAAAAGGAGACTTTACGTTCGGGGCTAAAAGGAAGTCCTGTCCTTCAGAAATTTGCCTCTCTTGACTTCGATAAATTAAAAATAGCCCATGTTCATCCAGATGGGTGTGAATCCTGTAACTTTACCGGATATCAAGGACGAACAGGAATTTTTGAAGCTTTTGCTCTTGATGACGAGATTGAAAATTTCGTTCTCGAATCTCCATCAATTCCCCGATTAAAAGAAGCTTTAAAGAAAAAGGGGATGACCTCTATGTATCAAGACGGACTAGTTAAAGTAATTCAACAAAAAACTACTCTTGAAGAAGTCCTCCGGGTTAGCGAAAAATGAATGGAGGTTTCTTGTTCCGATCACTTCTTCTTTTGCTGTTTTTCCTTTTTCTCCCTCTCGAAACAAAAGCAAGCCTTACTCCTTTTATTATTGAAGTTCAAATTAGAGGAGCTCAAGTTGACGAAGACTACGTTAAAATTTATAATCCGCTTGATCGGGAAATTAACGTTAGTCGTTATCAGCTCAAAAAGAAGAGTTCAACAGGAAAAGAATATTCTCTCAGAATTTTCCCTTCTTCAACCATCATTCCTCCTAAAGGAGAAATTATTTGGGCAAATTCAAACAATGGATATGCTCAATCGCTCTCCGTTCAAGTAAAAAGCACGGCTAATTTATCAATAAATAATAGTATCGCTTTTTTTGATAAAAATGGTAAAATAATTAATGCCTTGGGTTGGGGAGAGGGAATAAGTCAATTTTTCGAAGGATCTCTCTATCCCTTCAATCCTCAGGCGCAGCAGCAGTTAAGGAGGAAGCAAAATCAAGGAAATTTTCAAAACACTGATTCTAATGCGGAAGATTTCTACCTTTTCCCAGTTGAGATAAAATTGATTGATGTTCTTGAAGAAAAAAACCAGCTCGACAATTCTTTCCTAGAGGACAATTCTGTTTTGGGCCCTCAAACACCCAAAAGTTTTCCGCGAAAATTAAGTGTTTTTGTAGCCGGATTAAGTTTCTCTTTTGTTTTTAGTTTTATTGTTATTGTTTTAAAAGAAAAATTATCATGAGTGGACATTCACATTGGTCAACAATCAAACACCAGAAAGAAACCGAAGATCAAAAAAGAGGGAAGAGTTTCTCGAAAATTGCCCGACTAATTACTATTGCAGCCCGAGAAGGTGGTGGTGATCCAGGAAGCAATCCAGGATTACGTTCAGTAATTGAGAAGGCTAAAAGCGCAAACATGCCTACGAAAAAAATTGACGGTGCCATCGAAAGAGGATCGGGGGAAGCAACGAAGGAAAATCTTGAAAGGATCACTTACGAAGCATTGGGGCCAGGAGGAATCCGGATAATTGTTGAAGTGATTACCGACAATAAAAATCGAACACTAGAAGACATAAAACAAACCTTGAGTAAAAACGGGGGGAAACTTGCTGAAATTGGTTCAGTTAAATGGTTGTTTGAACAAAAAGGGACAATTCTTGTCTCTGAAAAAGATCAAGCACAAAAAGAAGCTATTGAACTACAAGTCATTGAAGCGGGAGCTGAAGATATAAGAATCCAAGAAGACGATTTAATTATTCTAACTCAACCAAATGATCTTCAAAAAGTAATCCAATCTCTCCGTGAAAAAGAAATTGACATCCGTGAATCATCCCTAGAATGGATTCCCAAAAATCAAGTTTCCGTTTCAGAAAAAGAGCAGGGGAAATTTGAAAAACTACTTCTTGCCCTTGATCAGAATGAAGATGTTCAAGAAGTATATGATAATACAGAATAAAATATGATTATTCTTGGTGTTGACCCAGGGATAGCTGCTGTTGGCTATGGAGCTGTCGAATTAGAAAAGAAAAACAGCCTTCCTATTGTTCTTGATTATGGGGTAATCAAAACTCAACCTTATCAAGAAGAAGCTGCTCGCCTAGCAATTATTGAAAAAGCTTTGTTGCAGATTATTAAAACCTTAAAACCAAACATTGTTACCGTCGAAAGCATCTACTTCTTCCGCAACCAGAAATCAATTATTGGAGTTAGCCAGGTTAAGGGAATAATCTTGTTGACAGCCGAAAGAGAAAAGGTTCCCGTCTACGAATTTACCCCCCTTGAAACGAAATTAATTATTGCTGGATATGGGAAAGCCTCCAAGGAGGAAATGCAGGAAGCTATTCAGAAGAAGTTAAAGATGCGAAAAATTCCTACTCCAGATCACGCCGCTGACGCCCTAGGAGTTGCAACTTGTTTCTTAATAAAGAACCAATTTTTATCCTAAAAAGTTTTTTTGAAAATTAAAAACTCCTCGACAAGAGGAGTTTTTTAACGCTTATCCCTAACCAACCTTAAATTAATTTAATAAATTTCCTTTTCCCTCTTTGGACAATCATTCCCGATTTAACTAAAACTTCCTTTTGCCAATCGTTTTGTGTTTTGTCGTTAATACGAATCCCTCCTTGTTCAATTAATTGTCGAGCCTTGCTCCGCGAAGTTGTTAGGCCGATTCGTACTAAAAGGGTTAAAATATCTTCTTTTCCTTCCTTGGTTTTTACTTCTGGTATTTTAATTGGTTGTTTTTGATTCTGAAAAACACGATTAAATTCGTCTTGGGCAAGCTGAGCTTCCTGAGAATCATAATAAAACTCCACAATTTCCCGAGCTAAACTAGCCTTGCTTTGTCGAGGACCTTTCTTGAGTTGTTCTTTTATTTCTTCGTCATCTAATTGAGTAAGAAGATTGAAGTAAGGCAAAATCAAAGAATCAGAAATCGACATAATTTTGCCGTACATTTCTCTTGGTTGAGCACTAAGAGCAATATAATTATCCTCAGATTTACTCATTTTCTTTGTTCCTTTCGTCCCTTCAATTAAGGGACATAAAATTACATCTTGAAGCTCTTGTCCGTATTGCCTTTGAACTTGGCGCCCCATTAACATATTAAACCTCTGATCCGTTCCTCCAATTTCAACATCTGCCTTAAGGGCTACCGAATCATATCCTTGAAGAAGAGGATATATAAATTCTCTCACCGTGAAATCGCTATTGCTTTTGAGGCGAGCCTGGAAACTAGCACGAGTTACTAGCTGTCGATAGGTAGCTGCGCCGGCAAGCTCTAGCATTCCCCTAGCAGACATCTTCTCCCACCACTCACCGTTATGTCTTACCTCTACTTTAGTAAGATCAATAATTTTCCCAGCTTGTTCTTGGTAGGTTTTCATATTCTGTTTTATCTGATCTGTCGATAGAATTGGGCGTGATTTCACTCTTCCGCTAGGATCACCGATAGAAGCAGTAAAATCACCAATTAAGAGAATAATTTTGTGTCCTCTTTTTTGGAGTTCTCGTAAGGCTAGAAGGCAAACCGAATGACCTAAATGAAGCACCGAAGAAGTCGGATCAATACCAAATTTTATTCTTAGTTTTCTTCCGTTTTGTAAAACTTTCCGAAAATGTTTATCAACAATCACTTCTTCTGTTCTTCGCCAAAGTATATTGTTTTTATCTTTGCTTGTTTTTGTTTCCATTTTCTTTTATTTCCATTTCCATTATAATGATTAAAAATACAAAAGCGAATTATGAAATTAAAATCTTCTCCTTTTTGGAGAATCATTAAAAATCTCCTCGGTTTATTTTCTGTTATCTTTTTCGTTCTAGTGCTTGGAGGAATTGTCCTTTTTGCCGATTATATTCATGATTTTCCTCGTCCAGAGAAATTCTCCGAAAGTCAATTTGCTGAACCTACTAGAATATATGATCGAACTGGTGATGTTCTTCTTTATTCAATGATTAATGAAGAGAATCGAACTCTCGTTCCCTTAGAAGACGTTTCTCCTTTGCTTCAGCAGGCGATAATTGCCACTGAAGACAAGAACTTCTATTCGCATCGTGGCATTGATATTCCAAGCATTGTTCGAGCTATTTCTACCGATCTGAAAATGAGAGCTCCTGTACAAGGAGCTTCAACTATTACTCAACAGCTAATTCGTTCTTATTTTTTAAACAATGACAAAACGTTACGCCGAAAAACCAAAGAAATTATTCTAACTATAGGATTAGAAAAAAAATATTCCAAGGAACAGATATTAGAATGGTATTTGAATCAAATCCCCCTGGGATCAAATTTCTATGGAGTAGAAACAGCCAGTCGAGGGTATTTCAATAAGTCAGCTAAGGAAGTTAGCCTCTCTGAAGCAGCCACTCTGGCGGCCTTAATTAAAGCTCCGAGCGCTCTTTCTCCTTATTCGAAAAATCTTTCTGGGTTATTAGCCCGTAAAGATTATGTTTTATCAAGAATGGTTGAAGAGGGCTATATTTCTCTTGCCGAAAAAGAAAAAACTCAAGAAGAAGAAGTTGTTTTTAATGATCCAGTTCTTTTTAATAAAGCGATTCATTTCACCTTGGAAGTTAAAAAGGAGCTAGAAGAAAAATACGGCCTTTCTTATCTACAAAGAGAGGGTTTGAAAGTGTATACTTCTCTCGATTGGAATCTCCAACAACAAGCTCAAGAAACCATGGAGTCAGCCATTGAAGATAATAAGCTCTACCATATTTACAATGGAGCTTTAGTTGCTATTGAGCCAAAAACGGGACAAATATTAAGCATGGTTGGATCAAAAAATTATTTTGCAGAATCTTATCCAGCAAACTGTGAAAATACCCCTGCGCAATGTTTGTTTAATCCTAAGTTTAATGTTGCCACCCTGGGAAAACGACACCCAGGTTCAGCCTTAAAGCCATTTGTTTACGCAACTGCTTTTCAGAAAGGTTTTTCCGATAACTACATTGTCGTTGACGAAAAAACCGATTTTGGAATATGGGGAGAGGAAAGATATATTCCTAAAAACTATGACAATTTCTTTCGGGGACCAATAACTCTTCGGTCTGCTCTCGCTCAATCCTTAAATATACCCGCTGTTAAAGTTTTTATGAACCTAGCAGGAATTGAAGATAGCTTAACAACAATGCGTCAATCCGGAATAACTTCTGATTTACCAGCTGTTCCCTCAATTGTTCTTGGTGGTGGCGAAATAAAACTTATTGATCTTACTTCTGCTTACGGTGTTTTCGCCACCAAGGGATTAAGAGTTCCTCCGGTTTATATCGTGAAAATCGAGGATCGGGAAAACAATGTAATATACTCTAGTTATTCCACGAATCACAGAAGGGTTTTGAGTCAGGAAACGGCTCAAACTATTACTAGTATTCTATCTGACGAAGACGCTCGCGCTCCAATGTTTGGTTATAATTCTAACTTATATATCCCTGGTTATGATGTCGCCGTAAAAACAGGAACAACCCAAAAATATGTTGACTTTTGGTCAGTCGGTTACAACGAAGATCTAGTTGTCGGTCTTTGGATGGGGAACAACAATCAAGAACCAATGGCCCATATTCCTTCCGTAGTTCCCGCAGGAAAGACGTGGAATGAATTCACGCAATACGCCCTTCAATACCTAGATAAACAAAAATCCTCCGGAGAATAATTTCCAGAGGATTTAAGGCGTTGAGTTAAGTTTCTTACGACTTAATTGGCATCAAAATATAAAAGTAGGATTCATCTTCTGCTGATTTTATTAAACAGGCTTTTTCTTGATCAACAAAGCTCAGAACAACTTCCTTGCTGTTAATGTTTGTTAAAGCATCTGTTAAAAACCTACAATCAAAAGATATTTTAAGATCATCACCCTTCAACTCTATAGGAAGAGAAGATTCGCTTTTTCCAATACGTGCGCTTTGGGCTTCGATTATCAGTTTTTTTTCTTTAGAAGATATATTTAATTTAACCTCATTAACTCTATCGCTAAAGACGCTAGCAGTCTTAACCCTTGATAGAAAATCTTTCCTATCAACCTTTAAAACAAAATTATATTTCTTTGGGATAATTTCCTGATAATTCGGATAACTTCCTTCCACTAATCTAGAAATTACTCGAACACGAGGATGTTCTGTCTCTGTCATCGGCGTTTCGAATAAAATTTGACCAGAGGAAAAGCAAATCTTAATTGATTGACTTTCATCCGCTAAAACAGCAATTAAATGCTGAGCTGTTTTGTGAGGAAGAATTAATCCAATCGATTTTTTAATTGTGTTCTTGCTTTTTAAGGAAATGGTTTTCTGGGATAAACGAAAACTATCTGTTGCTGCTATTAATATCTTATCCTTAGAAAAATTAAGATAAATCCCAGAAATTTCTGGACGAGTTTCTGATAAAGCTACGCAATTAACAACCTGTTCAAGCCCATGACAGAAGTCAGCGCTATTCAATTCAAGACATTCCTTTTCTTCTATCCCCGGAATAAGAGGGAATTCCTCTACTTTTAATCCTTGTAAGCTATTTTTACTAATTTTGTCTTGGATTAATAACGACTCTTTATTGCTTTGCAAGCTAAGCTTTGAAGAAGTTATCGATTTAATAAGATTTGAAAAATTTCTTGCTGGGATAACAATTTCTCCTTCTTTCTCAACTTTTGCTAAAGCCCACCAATCAATTGCGACTTCTAAATCAGTTGCCGTAAGATGAAGAAAGTTTTTTTCGGCTTTCACCATAATCCCTTCAAGAATAGGAAGGCTAGTTGTTTTCGCAATCGTTCGACTAACGATATTTATTCCATAGTTCAATTTTTCTCGGAGAACTTGTAATTTCATAATAATAATATAGATTAATTATTTAAAAAGAATTATTGTTATTAGGAAGATGGAATAAGTTAATAAGTAATACTTTTCTCTGATTTTTTAAGGATTAGAAGTGTTTTTAAGGATGGATATGCTGTGGATAAATTCTTCAAAAGATAGGGACTAATATTCTTGGTTTTTTTTGAGGTTAAAGTTTTAAACAACTTACTCACTTTTCTTACTCAGATTTTCCTCAACTTATCCAGAGTAAATTCTTTCTCTGATAAGATGAATCTCTTCTGCGATTCGTTGGTCTTGTTCAATGGCAGAAGATATTTTTTGACAAGCATACATAGCTGTTGTATGGTCACGTCCTCCGAAGGTTTCTCCAATACTAGGGTAAGATTTTCGTAATTCTTCTCTTAATAAATACATGGCTACTTGTCTTGGTTGAGCGATATCCCTTCTTCGGCTAGAAGAAAAAATTTGCTTAATATCAAGACTATAAAACCTCGAAACAGATTCAATTATTTTTTTAACAGTCGTTGTTTTTGTTGGGGATTGAACTAAATCACGAAGGAGAATTTTTATTTTTTTAATATCAGGTAATTCTCCGTATAACTTCTGAAAAGCGCAGAGACGATTTACAGCCCCTTCTAATTCACGAACGTTGTTTTGAACATTAAAGGCGATATATTCCAGAACATCTTGATCGGGACATACACCACTTTCTTGAATTTTCGATTCTAAAACAGCAAGTCGACTTTCGTATTCTGGGCGACTTATATCAGCGATCATTCCTCCTTCGAATCGAGATTGTAATCTTTTTTCCAAAGTGGGAATAGCGCTAGGCAAACGATCAGAAGAAAGAACGATTTGTTTATTTTTTTGGTAAAGAGCGTTAAAAAGATGGAAAAATTCTTCTTGGGTTTTTTCTTTTCCTGACAAAAATTGAACGTCGTCAACAATTAAAACGTCAAGATTTTGTAATTCAGATTTTAATTTTTCAATTGATTTTCCTCTAATAGAAGCAACGATTCGCGAAACAAATTTTCCAGTAGAAGTATATTCTATTTTACTAGATTTATTCTTTTCCTTGATATTATTACCAATAGCCTGAAGGAGATGTGTCTTTCCGAGACCGACCCCTCCGTATATAAACAAGGGATTATAAGCGTGTCCAGGATCTTCTGAAACTGCCCAAGCAGCAGCATGAGCTAATTCATTAAAAGGGGCGGTTACGTATTGTTGGAAAGTATAGCGAGGATTGAGGCCAGTATTTTGATTTGTCCGCAATTGTTCAAAAGAGGATTGACTATTTCTTGTTATTTGGGGAGCTAAAGAAGCCTCAACTTCTTCTTCTTCTAGGTGAACGATAGTATAATGTATTTTTTTAATAGTGGAGTCTAATTCCTGGAGAATTTTTAAAATAGAAGAATGGTATCTTTTGCTTAACCACTCTTTCGAAAAATTATTAGGGACAGAAATAGAAACTTCTTGATCGGTTTTCTCGATAATTTTTGTATTCTTAAACCAAGTCGCGAAGTTTGCTGGAGAAACTTTAAATTGTAGTTGGGCTAAGACAGATTGCCACAATTCTTCCTTAGTCATATTTTTTATTGTAGCATAAAATTGCAAGCTTTCCCAAAACTCCCCACAACATCAACAAAAACGAAATTTTGTTAATAACCTGTGTATAAACTGAGCAATACAAACAGATTGACCAAAGGTGGCTTGGTTGTTATTCTAATAGAAAATCTTTTTGTCTTATGTTATCTCGACTCAACCGTTTAACTCGAAATAAAGATTTTCAACGAATTTACGATCATGGGCAAACTTGCCGTGGCCCTTATTTAATGATCAAGGTTTTAAAAAATGAGTTATCGATTAATCGCCTCGGAATAGTGGTTAGTAAAAAGATTTCTAAAAAGGCAGTTACTCGTAACAAAATTAAACGTTGGATAAGATACCTATTTAGTCAGGAGCTTTTTCAATTAAGGCCAGGATATGATATCATGGTGATTACTTATCCGAAAATTAGAAACCAAGAATACAAAACAATCAAAGAGAACCTAATGGAAGTTTTTAAAAAAGCTAAATTATTGTAAAGTTATGTCGATTATTTCTATTTTTAATTTATTCTTGTATCAGCCTTCTTTTAATTTGTTAATCTTGCTGTACGTTTATATTCCTGGACACGATTTAGGGGTGGCGGTCATCGTTCTCACAATATTGGTGCGTCTACTCTTTTATCCTCTTTCTGTTAAATCAATTAAAACCCAAGAGGCAATGAATAAAATACAGCCTCGCTTAAAAGAAGTAAAAGAGAAGTTTAAGAATGACGTCCAGAAGCAATCAGCAGAGATGATGGCGCTTTATAAAAAACACAACATTAGTCCTTGGTCTAATTTTCTTTTGATGCTTATCCAGATCCCGGTCATAATCGCTTTGTTTCAAGTCTTTTCTCGTGGTTTTGGTCCAGAGATTCTACAACCAAATCTTTATTCCTTTATTGCCATGCCAGATTTATCTTCTCCGACTTTATTCGGAATTCTTAATTTGACCCAATCAAACATGGTGGTGGCTGTTTTAGCCGGAGTGACTCAGTTTTTCCAGACAAAAATGATTACACCCTCTTCTAAAAAAGAGAAGGGAGAATCAAAGAAAGCAACGGGAGCAGGAATGCAAAAGTCTATGCTTTATTTTTTCCCTCTTTTTACCATTTATATTCTTTCGCGCTTAAATTCAGCCGTTGGTCTATACTGGCTAACTAGCAATCTTTTTGCTCTAGTTCAGCAATACTATTTACTTAAGCGCAAACATGATTAAAGGAAAAGAATTGAAATTAGTTCAAGAAATTGTCCAGAATTTTTTCCAACAAATGCTGCTTGAATGTTCGGCGAAGGTTAAAGGCTCTTCTCCGGGGACAATCAATATCGAAATAGAAGTTGAGGAAGCACCAATATTAATTGGAATAAATGGAGAAACGCTTTTGAGCATTCAAAGTTTATTGAAGAAAATTCTAACAAAAAGACTAGATCGGTTAATTTTTGTGGATTTTGATATTAACGGTTATAAAAAAACAAAATCAAAGCAACTTAAAGACTCGGCGGCAACTACTGCCGATCAGGTTGCTTTGACTGGAGTGAAAGAAGTTCTTCCTTCAATGTTTTCCTGGGAGAGGAGAATTGTTCATCTTGCTCTTATCGAGCGAAAAGATGTTTACACGGAAAGCGAAGGACAAGGAAAGGAGAGAAGAGTAATTATCAAACCGACCTCCTAAACTCTATTGAGATATACCCTGTTCGACGACAGGGATAATAGAAATACGTCCTACTTTTGGGCGAAAAGCTTCAGTTCCTCGCAAGATGGAACTGCTTTTTAAATCAGTGGTGCTATCCCTAAAAACCTGACAATCAGCACCAGCGTTTTCCTCATTATTATAGAGAGTGTCGTTACTCAATACCACCCAATAGCTTCCATCGACTTTGACGGAATAAATTCGTTCAAGGCCATTCCACGGATAATTAATCTCTTCTTCCCAGAAGTATTCGTGTCCATTTTGAATTTCGGCAGCAGAAATAGTGTGGCAACCAGCTCCGCTAACGTCGGTTGCGAAATCAAGGTTTTGGCAAAAAGTAACCCCACCTTTTAATTCTTTGCTGAACTGACGGGCAAAAACTTCAACACTGCGAATGCGACTCGGTTCAATATCTAGATCATCTAAGGCAGTGCATTTAGGAAGGATAGTGTAATTAATGTTTTCTGCGAGATTGTGGGTGTCTACTTCCCTTCCTTCGTGAACAATACCACATTGGCCCTCTCCTCCAGTCTTGGTATGAAAGACTCCTCCCCAATAAATATCAGGAGAATAATAATCAAGAGTGTCATTGTCATGACTAGATATCCAACCCTCAGCATTATTATAAGTAAAGCGAAAGCGGAGGGATTCAGTGTGATCATTGAAAAGCCCTAAGTCGCTGCTTCCTATTCCAATTGGCAAAGGAAGATTATTTGGATAATCTTCAAAATTTATTCGGCAACCTCCGCCAAATATTCCTGCTGATGGGAATAACACTAATCCGGAAATTAAATCGTCGAAGTAGATAGATTTGGGGTTAGAAAAGAGTTCTTGGCGAGTATTTCCGCTCGCATCAACGAAATTATTTTCTATCGTTGTAAACGCTCCTCCGGCATAGTTATATTCAGGGAAAAGAAAAATAGCGCTTAATTCTTCTTTGGGGCTTTCGATTTCAACGAAGTCTATCTCGAAATCGGCTGGTAAAATAATTTCGGGAGTACTCTCTCTGATACAAAAGAGATCTTGTTTGCCCGTGTCGACATCTGGCTTGCTATATAAGCAAATGCCGTGAGCGGGAATAAGAGGTTCGTCGGTTATTCCTACAAGGCTCGGATTAATCGTGTGAACGACTAGATAAGACCCTAAAACGATCACAATCCCGAAAAGCCCGCCGTAAATTTTAGTTCGAGCGTTTTTCATTTTTGTTACCGAGCCAGCGGAAATCAAGTAAGAAATTCCTCCGTAAACAAGAATAACAAAAGCAATTATTCCAACGCTCTCGATAGCGAAATAAAATAAATAACTAAGATAAGCAGAGCCGTCAGCATCTGTTGAGGGAGCAGCTTGGCCACCAGGGAGAGTCGGATAATGAATCTCCAGTTCTCGAGCGAAAAGAGAGTCTGTTTTAATAGTAAAAAAAGTTCCGATTAAAACAAGGCAAATAAAAACGATAAAAAGATATTTTGAGAAAGTTTTCATTTTTAATAAATTAATTTTGATTTAATTTTCCTCTTCTCCTGCCTCTGCGCAGAAGTAATTCAGCATCAGGTCTTTAACGGCTTCTTGACAGATTAGACCGTCTTGATTTTCCGAGCAAGCTTTCTTTTCGTCTTCTGATAAAGCATTGTTCCCATAAGGGGAATCGCTATTATAGGGATAGCAATTTTTGAAATCGGGGAAGATAGTAATTCGAGAAGTGGATAGCTTATCAAGCAAAATCGAACAACTAAATAAGTCTTTAGTGGTTGCGTTTTCTCCGAACCCAGTAATGCAAGTTTCTAGCTTTTGGCGAACGTTCATTAGTTGATTGATTAACTCTGTCCTGCTTGGATCATCTTCTTTCAAATTCTTAGCTTCAATTAAATCAATTAGATGATCAGTTCTCTTTTTAACTGATCTCTCTTCTTCTTCGAACCACTGGTTAACCTCAGCGCTTCTCCTAAAAATTATGCTTAATGGACAAGGATGCATCTCCATACTGGGGGCATTACAAGTACTACACGGACAACCAGGACAAGCACCACAATCATTACATCGACAACCATGAGTAGTGTAACAACCCCCACGCTTGCAATGAGTGGCAGCAGAGTCTTGGGTTGTTATCGTTCCAGAATTACATAGACAGCGAGGGGGTAAATTATAGAGAGTGCATTGATTCCCGGGATCTTTCTTGTCATAAACCGGACAAGCTTCTTCGGGGACAGAGGTTTCGACTAGGGTAGTTAGTTCAGGAATGAGTTTTTCAATATAGGCTTCGGCGTCATCAATTAACTCGCCGATTGAAGCAGTCCCAACAGGAAAACCATCTTCTATTTCGGTGTCAACAACGCCTTCTGTAATATTTTGGCGGGCAGTGATTTTCTCTGCTCGTTCAGAAAAAGGTTTCGGGCAATAAAAAGTAAAAGCGTCTTGATCAAAGACATAACATTCTCGTTCTTCTCCTTGATTTTCGTTAGTTTCTGGTTCAACTCGGCAAATGATCCCTTCTTCGTCAGATGGCATTCTTTCGTCTTTCCCTTGCTCGTTATTTATGAGGTATTTTGAACATTTATAACTCGTCTGGGTTTGATTGTTCCACCATTGTTCAACTTCAGTCCCCTTTTCCAGTTTATCAAGATCACAATCTCCACACGAGATTTTCTCCCCATCTTCTTCGCAATCTTTGCAGTTAAAATCTCGACAATACTTTGTGATATCAAGTTGTTGTTCTTGATCACATTCTTCTCCCCATTGATGTGGTTGATCGTTAAGGCAGAAGACAAATTGTTTCGTCCTTTCTTTGGTAATTTCTTTGATGTCGTAAAAAGCGGAATGGCTTATTATTGTTTGATATTGACAATCGCTTTTATAAAGGCCCTCTGCTTTTTCAAGATAAGATAAATCTACCTCGAGGCTGGATTTATAGGCTGGAAGAAAATGATAAGCGAGGTATCTTAATTTATTAACAGTAGTTAGTTGAGAATAATCTTCCGTAGAAACGTGGACTAATTCACTATCTTCTAAGCAGTTGTGTCCACCAATAACTTGCTTCATGTTTAGAACCTTTTCTCGAATTTGATTCATTTCTCCGCGACCTGGACAAGGATCTCCCGAGCAAACAGCTCCACAGCGACAACTTCCTGCGGGGGGACAGGGACAGCCACCACAACTACAATACCCACAAGCACATTGCTGGGATAAGTCCGCTAATCTTTTTGATTTGTCGCGAAGTTCTTTTCCTTTAATTTGGATCGCTTCGCTAATTCTCTTGAGACAGTCTAGGCGATCATTTCGAGTGATTGGCTGTGCTTCATTGAGAAAGTCTCCTTCATCATCAAAGGCGTAACATAGATAGGCAATTTCAGCGTCTTCGGCTATAGCGTTGGGCCATTGTTCCGGAAAATCAACTTTCATTTTTTCGGCAATTCTTTCCAATTCCCCTAGGGGAATTGGTGGAGAGAGATTAAACTGGTCGTAACGGCAGTCAGCTAGTTCACCAGAATCATCAAAACAACTAATGTTCTTAGCTAAAATTCGTTCTTCTAACAACATTCCAAAGGGAATCTCTTGAAAACCAAAAACAGTTTCTTCGGAAGGAGGGGGAGGGCTTGGTTCTTCTATAGTTCCTGGAGGAAGTTCATTAAGGATCGGTTGGAGTAGCTGAGGGTTTATTGTTTGGAGAATGAGATAAGAAAAAACGACAATCATTAATCCAGCTATTCCACCAATTATTTGTTTTTGAGCAGAACTCTTTGCCGCAACAGAACTGGTCGAAAAAAGATATTTTATCCCACCATAAATCAAAACCGCGAGAGAGATAATCCCGATTGATCTGATGCTGTAATCAAAAACGGTTCCGATTAGATTAGAAAAATCTTCTTCGGCAGCAAAAACGGAGGAAGGAAAAGAAATCAAGCAAAAAATATTTATCAAAAAAAAGAAGGCAATGCTTTTTTTAATTATCTTGGTAGTCATTTTTTTAAAATTACCTTAATTATCATTCTTGATTGTTAAATAAACTGTCACGATCCAAGATGCGGCAATATCTCCGAAGATGGGAATCGATTCGACCAAGGTAGGAAGAACGCTTCGTTTTAGTAATCTTTTTAATATTTTCGCTGATTTTCCTTTTATTTGACCAGAACGCATTAAAGTCCAAATACCAAAAATAATTAAGCCGGCGATATCAAGAATCACGGAAAGAACCAAGCCGATCGGCGCCAAGACAATAGTTATGGACAGGATAAGGCAGATAACTCCTCCTAAATCAAGAAGTCCGGCAATAAAAAACATTAAAACAGCAATGGGGGATAAAAAACTAGGAGAATTATCTTCCATAATTTAAATTTCTTTTTTGATCATTCGTTTGGCTTCTTGAATCTTGGCAACCTCGGATGGATTAGTAGTGATAATTTGATCTTCGGCATAGGAAGCAACTACTTGCATTGCTACTCTTTTTGTCCCCGCAAAGAAAATTCCTTCTCCGACTTGAGTTGAGAGAAGAAGTTCTTTCTCTCTGTTTGTCAGCCCAAAAGTTTCTTGAATTAATCCAATCGAAGCAGAGGACTGCTTCATTAGTAATTGAAGGGAAGAATTGTTAATAATTGGTTTCCCGTAACGTGAACCCATGAAGTCACTAACGTCCTGCGTAATGGTTGTTAGGCCGAGCCAATATTTTCGGGCTCTTTTAGCCATGCCGAAAAGAAAAGAGGCGCCATCTTCTGTTTTCATAATCCACCAAGCTTCGTCAATAACAATAACCCTTTTCTTTAATGTTCCGCGAACGGAACTCCAAATGTGATGAAGGATAATATACATGGCAATTGGTCTCAAGTCATCGCTCATGTTTTTAATGCCGAAAACGATTAATTTATTGTTCATATCGACATTAGTGGGTTGATTGAAAAAATTAGCATAACTCCCTCGAGTGTATTTACGTACTCTGCGCAACAAAGACTGAGCTCCATCCATGCTTTCAAGCACTTCTTCGAAATCTTGCATTAAAGGAGGTTTAAGTCGAGAGAAGTCTGTTCGTGAGGTAATATCGCAAGCAGCGTAAGTGGCCGTAAGGGCTTGATCAATAATTGCATCTTCTTCAGGGGTTAAGCCCCCCAACATTGTTCGAAAGAGTCCTACTAGATCAATGACGTTACGCCGAATAACATTGGCAGGATCTTCATCGGCCGTTGGTTGCGGCAAATCGAAGGCATTAAGGTGATTGGGAGAAGAAAGAGAAATATGGAAATAAGATCCATCAACGGCGTCGGAAAGATATTTGTATTCATTTTCTGGGTCAATAACCATGACATCCACCCCTTCCATCAATTGGCGTAGAATTTCTAGCTTAGCGAAATAACTTTTGCCTCCTCCACTTTTTCCAAAAATAACCTCATTGGCATTTTCTAAAGAGAAGCGGTCGAAAAGAATAAGCGAATTATTGTGCCTATTGATGCCAAAGAGAATTCCTTTATTGGAACTCAAGTCGAAAGAGATAAAAGGAAACATGCTCGAAAGAGGAGAGGTGTTCATTAAGGTGTGAACTTGTAATTGGTCGAGGCCATAAGGTGAACAACTAGTAAATCCTTCTATTTGCTGGAAAGAGGCTGGTTTAAGGTAAATCAGGCGCGACTCAAGAATAGCTCGGACATCTGTTTCTACATCCCTTAATTCATCAGTTGAAGCGCCATAAAGATTGAGATAAATTCCAACCCGAAACATTCTTTCTTGAGCATTTTTTAAGCTGGATCGAAGTGATTCGACATCTTGGTAGGCTGTTTCTAATCCGGGATCACGGACAAAGCCCTTGCCTTCTCGGTCAATCATTTCAGCTTGAACTTCGGCAGATTTTTTTCTTAATTTCTTTAAAATAGAAGTGGTTTCAACTGGATGGAGAAAGAAGGTAAGATCAAGAGGCGAAGTTAGATTAATAATAGGCGATAGCCATCCAACTGATAAATAACGAGGATAAGAAAAAACAAAAAAAGTTTTTAATTGTTGTTTTTCAATTTCGACGTGATCTTTTTGTATCTTAACGGAAGAAGGAGCAATGAGGTCACGGCTAGTTACTGCTTTGCTAACGGGAATCGTATTTCCTCCCAGGGAGGAAAATAGGTTTTTAAGTAAAGTTGATTTCATTTAACGTCTTCTGTTAATTCTGGCATAATAGAGGGATAATATCCTACTTCGGCCGAATGTGGATGATACCAAGCCCAAAGCAACTCGATTAATTCGGGGGTTGTTAGTGGGGATGAATTTAATCCACATCGCCTTAAACCAATAGAAACAAACTCCATTCTTTGCCTTAACTGAGTCCTTGCTCTTTCGAAGGCTGATTCAGGAATTAATTCTTCTTGTTTTTTGGAAGCCAATAGTCTCTTGAATGAACTTGATCCCTCTACCTCAATTAGAGTGTAAGGAACAATCACTAAAAACCTTTTACTCATGATGGTTCCCCGATTAATAATTTTAGCAACAAAGCGTCTATAGTCAGCAGTTTGAATGCGCAATAGTTCGTTAGTTTGATTTTCTTCCAAGGTTTTCACTTTTTCGAGGTAGCCAGTTAAGTTCACTCGGCGAGATTGAACGGAAATCTGAGTATCGAAATCAAGAGAATTGATAAAATTTTGGAATTGAAAAATGATAGCCTCTTGTTCATCGTTTGATTTAAGGGCAAAGTTCGAAGAAGAGAGCATGAGAATTCCTCGCAAAGCTTTGTTTTTTAAAATAATAACGCCATCTTTAATCTCCTGGAAAGGAAGGAATTCTTGTGTTGTTGCCTTATCGCCCATGTTTTTTTAAATCTAATTTATTTTTGAGACGAGACAACTGACTCAACGGAGCAATAGCCAAGACATCTCTTTGTTTTTTTCCTTGAATTTCGGGAGGTTCTTTTTTAGAAACTACGGGAATGGGTAGGGTCATCTCTTTCCTTTTCCATAAGTAAATTTTGGGTCCAAGAATATATTTAAAAATACTCTCTATAAAAACAGACAAAGGACGACTATTCGGACGGAGAAAGGCTAAGCTTGTAGTAATAATAGCGACAATGGCAATTGCTACCCAAAAAGCTGAACTAGAAAGAAAAAAGTAGAGAACAAAAAGCAACAAAGCCCCTCCTCCCAGGAAGAGTAATTGTTTAAACCGTAGGGGACCAACAATCTTTGGTTCTCTCTCAATAAATTTTGGGACTAGGTATTGCATTAATTCAGGGGTTCTTGATACTTATCAACAACGGAAGGAGTTTTTTCTGAGGAAAGAGGCGCAAAAATAAAAGCATTAATTTCCTTTTTGAAACTTTCAGCTAGGGCAGGTTCGATGGTCAGCTCTTTTTGAAGGACAAGAGGCAAATCAGAAAGAGAAAAAAGATTTAATAATAAATTTCCAACTATCTCTGGTAACTTTTGTTCCTGGATAGAGTCTAGTTTGTAGCGAGAAGAAAGATCGCGAATAATCTTAGCTGTTTCTTCAGAGAAAATAGCTTTCTGTTGACCCAGAGGGATATTTTTGTAAAGCTGCCAAAATTCATCTTCGCTTATTTCTCGCATAACAATTTCTTTTAATTACCTCATTTTACTATTTTTTAACAGAGACTACAAGAAGCCAGAATAAAGAGGTTGCTTCCTTGACAAATTCTTTAACTGTATTATTATTTAAATACGTTCTCTAAAACTAAAAACAAAAAAGAGGAGGAAGCATGAAATCCAAAAGGTTAAGATCTCCAGGATGGTTGATTTTGTGGTTAGTCCCAACAGTTCTTTCGTGTTGGTTCTGGCTTTGGTGGGTCGGGGTTATTTATGCCCTGGTGATGATTTTCCCAGTTATTTTTTGGGGTCTTGCCGAGGACAACATTTGCTTCACCTTCATCTCCGAAGGAACAGCGAAGATTGTTACTCGTAGTGGAGCATTTCGCAAGGTTTTACTGCAATGGGAGGGCCGCGAATTAGACGGAAACGGCTATGTTGGGTTGATCGAAAAACCGGAGGAAGGCGCTTTATTGCAGAAGAAAAAATCTTTCAGTCAATGGCTTGAGCGACTGTTTGGAGGTCTTCGCTTTTACGGTCTTTGGCCGTTGGCAGACATGCTCGTTTATGAGATGCAATGGTGGGGAGTAGACGGCAAAGGAGAGATAGATTTTCACGAGAAGGAACTTCTAGATTTTGTCTTAGTTCGCCCCGACTTGTATTGGGGAGAAGTGACAGAAGCAGAAGACAAGAATTTACTCCCTCTGAGGGTGGAGTTTGTTATCACTCTTCAGATTGTATGTCCTCGCAAGGCACTTCTTGATATCCAAAACTATCTTGAGGCGGTGATAGAAAGACTGAAGCCGGCAATCAGGGATAAGGTTACGAGCTCTTCTTACCAAGAGTTAATAGTGGATCCCACGGATGTTGCAAAGGCTATCTACGATGGAATTTCTGATCTTCGCGACGAGTTTATTCGGGATTATGGTGTTAAGTTAATCTCTTTTGACATCAAGAATATTGATCCTCCGAAAGGTTACATAGAGCAAACAATGGTTGCTTATCTGGCCGAACAAGAGGCGAAGAAGATAGAAAGGCTTGCCGAGGCGAGGGCTCTAGAAATTAACCTCATCAACAAGGCCGTTCAGGATTATGGAGATCTCGGTCTGGCCATCAGAACTCTCGAAGCTCTTGAGAAGTCTCCTTTGGCCGCCAGCATGATCGTCCAAAAAGTTCCTGGACTAGAGGCGGCCCTTAAATCCCTTGGAGGATCTAAGGGAGAAGTTTCTGAGAAGGAGCTAGGGACCCTTCTTAAAGAGCTAAAGATCGCTCTCCAAGAAATACAGGAGGGCAAAAAGGAGGAGTAGAAAACAACGAAGGGAGGAACAAGTACATTTTGTTCCTCCCGGATTTTTTATTTATAGGGGATATTTAAGCTTATAATCTATTTCTTCCCCTCGTTCCGGATCTTATTTTCTTCCTTTGCCGATTCAACTGCTTTTTTAGTTTTGCTTGCCCGCGAACTTTTTCTCTTTTTTGTTTTGCAAGAGAAGGACCAGATTGAATAAAACCACCTTTTTCGCGAGCTCGATCTTGCATTCCTTTAGATAAAACCAACCCATTAACAATTTTTCCCACTTTTTTAAGAGATTCATCGAGAGATTTTTGAATCTCTACGGCGCTTTTGCCATCGCGAAGACCAATTCCTGATCTTGCAGCAGCCGTACTTTGTCGATAAAAGGCTAAAGATGAGTTTCTTGGCCGACCGGTATTTTTATTAATATCGGTGTAGAAATCAGTTGTTTTTGGCGGGGCTGCTTGAATGGCATTACTAAATTTGTGACCCATTGTTTCAGCTGCTTTCGCCCATTGGTTTCCTCCCCAGAATTCATGGATGGCGCTTTGGACACTAGAGGAGGCGATGGAAGAGCTTAATCTTTTGATTGCATCTGTATCGCCAGCCTTATCAACAATTCGATCAGTGTAACTATTGTAACCCTTTCCTGCTCGATCTTCTGCTTGTTGTTCCTTGGTGTAAGCTCCTGTTTCCTGAGCTATTCGCCCGAACATTTCTCCTAATTCTCCAGCGTAAAGTTCCTCTAGGGCCTTAGCTGTTTCTTTGGCGGTTTTATTGCCTTTAGCTTGTATGGCGGTTCGATATAATTTTTCTACGCCGACGTCATCAAGAGAAGAGTTTTTCTTAAATTGCTCAAAGTTTCCATCTTTAATTTCAGAGGCAACGATAGCTAATTGAGCCATTGGATTTATTGCCGAATTAAATCGAGAAACATTTTCATTGGTTGTTTTCCCTTTAGCTTTTTCCATGGCTACCTGAAGCGCTTTTCCGCGAGAAGTTGTTGTCATGGAGCTAACAGTTCTTCCGGTTAATCGTTTGGCATAACCACCGAAACCCTTTCCTTCTTCCATAGACATTTTTTCAATTGCTTCTTCTCCTCTTGCAACCCCAGATCTAGTGAAGACTCCTCGGGCTCCCCCCATAATAGCGTGACCAGTGCCAGCCCCAAATCCTGCATCGCCGGATTTTCTTAATTGTCGTCCTTCTGCGGCTCCTTGTTTAATCCCGACAATTGCTCCGGTGGTTCGTCGTACTGTTCCTACTCCTCCAGCCTTAAGTCCTTTCTTTAGCACTCCCTTCCCTCTATTGCCGATTGCCTTTGCTCTGCTTACAACAAGATTGCTTCCGGTAGCGCTTACTTGCAGGGTAAAAAGAAAGCCAGCTATTAGGAAAATCATAGGAACGCTATATTGAGCAACGGTTGTCATAAAATTTGATCCCGCTGTATTGTTTAGAACCATATTCGTTGTGGGTCGACTTACAGTTTCCTCAATTAATTTGTCGCTTAAGTAAATAACAAGAGCGGCAGGAATGCCGATAATACTCCAGTTAATAAACTCCTTCCACCATCTTTGAAAATGTTTTTGACCAAAAGGAAAGATCCAAAGGAGGAAAGCAAGGGGCGAAATAATAATAAGCAACCAAAGAATGACATAACGCATCGCAAAGAGAAAAGCGAAAATCAAATAAATAAACATTGCGACAAAATTAAAAACGACAAGCAATAACCCTTTTGCTAAAGCAATCGCCGGATCAGCAGTAAGTCCTCCGCCTGTCAAAGTTGCAAACTGGCTTGCTATTTCTCCCCCCATTCCCGAGAGGAGAGTCGTGGTTTCTGGTAAAAAGATCCTGGTAACAACATTTGCTCCATCAATAATAATTCCACAAAGAGCAGGAGTGAAATTTATTAAAAGAGCGACAACAATAATTCGAAAAAGGGCCTGTTTTGTTTTAAAATTAGCTAGACTTAAAGCGGTTGCTAATCCTATATAGACTAAGCCAAGTATAATAAAGGACATCGAAAAATTCCTCATCATCGTCCATCCTTCTTGGACAATGAAGTTGTCAGGTCCGGTAAAACTTACTCCAATAAAAGAATCACTGATAACCCATTGAAAGATTTGTTGGGCGAATTCCATAAAAGGAGCAGTTAGAGCAGTTAGGACAGCAAAAACAACCATTACTATTGCGTTGGAGAAAATATTCATAGCTCCACTTACTATCCCGAAAAGATCCCAAGAAAAGTTTGCTTCAGCCGAGAGAGGAAGAATTAAAATAAACAAAGAGAAGACAAAAACAAGACTAGTGAATAGTTTTCTTTTTTTGAAAAAACCTAGTAAAGAAAAATTCATTAAATTCTTTTTTAATTATCCTTATTATACTTTATTTTATCTTTCTTGGAAAACACCTGGAAGAGCTTTCTCCATTCTTCTTGAGAAAGAGTTCCTGCTCGTCGCTGAGGGTTAATTTGACAATTCGTTAAATCCTCTATAATTTCTTCTTTTTTCTTTGGCCAAGCTGCTAATAAATTATTAATCAAGGTCTTTCGAGAAGAGGCAAATCCGATATTAACAAGGCCAATAAAATCATCTGGAACTTTTCTTTGTTCGCCAAAAATTATTTTTACAATAACCGAATCAATGCGTGGTTTTGGCCAAAAAGAAGCTGCGGGCAAAGCTCCAACTAGATGAAATTGAGCAGTTTGTTGGCTTAGAATTGATAGTCGATTGGCTCGCGGGGGTTGGGCGGTTAATTTTTCGCCAAATTCTTTTTGAAGAACGAGGACAGCAGAAAGTGGCCGAGGGTCTAAAAATAATATTCGTTCTATTAAATAGGGACTAAGAGAGTAAGGAGGATTTCCAATGATTTTATAAGTGGCCCAGTCTCTTTTTTCTGCCAATAGATTAAAAACGTCGTCAAAAATAACCAAAATAGATGGATAAGCGAGAGAGGCCTTTTTTAAGACGGGAATCAGGCGACAGTCTTTTTCAACAGCGCTTACTTGTTTTACGTGAGGGGCAATTACACGAGTGATTGTTCCTAATCCAGCTCCTATTTCAAAAACTCTATCTGTGAGTTTTAGTTCTGCGATTTGCCGGATTTTTTCTACAGCATTTTGGTCAATTAAAAAATGTTGCCCTAGTTTTTTCTTAGGGGTAATACCATATTCTTTAATGGTTTTTTTTGTCCAAGCTTCTAAGCCTTGATTTGTTTTATAGGAGAATTGACTTGACATAAGGGAATAAATACACTATTCTTGAAGATAACATGTCGATACCAAAGAGGGCCAACGAAATTTTTCTTGGCCTAAGCATTGTCTTGTTGACAATTATTTTTCTGCCATTATCGAGGGCAGATTTTGAACCGGTAAGCTATCGCCTTAAAACAGATTCGCAATATATATCCGCTTCTTCCCAGGCGGAAGATTTTTCTTTTTCTTGGATGGAAATTATTCAAGGAACGGCCCTAAAAAGAGGAACATCGCCAGGGAAAATAGGCGAAAGTTCACAAGCAAGCTTAAATGAACCGGAATACAGTCATCGCGACCAGCTTTCATTTTATCATGTTCAGACTGGTGACACCATCGGCAATCTTGCAGAAAATTTTAATATTTCCAAGGATACCATTCTTTGGGCCAATGATCTCCAGGAAAAAGACCTTTTAAAAGAAGGGAAGGAATTGATTATTCTCCCTGTCTCTGGAGTTATTCACTTGGTGCATAGCGGTGATACCCTTAGTCAAATTGCGAAAGATTATAAGGTTGACGTTGAAGGAATTACAGCTTTTAATCAAATAAACGAAGAGAATGCGATTTTGAGCGGAGATTTTCTAATCATTCCGCACGGGAAGAAACAATCAATCCCAACAAGAAAACTTGTTTCTATCGGGAACACCTCTTTTATTTTGCCGACCGAGGGCCAAATCTCTCAGAGGTTACATTGGTATAACGCCATCGACGTTGCCAATAAGTGTGGAACATCTGTTTATGCAGTTGCATCAGGAACAGTTCAGAAAGTTGGCTATACTTGGAATGGTGGTAACTATGTCCGCATCCTTCATGCCAACGAGATAAAAACTTATTATGGGCATCTCCAAAAAATCTTTGTTCGAGTTGGTCAAACGGTTGTTCAGGGACAGCCCGTTGGTTTAATGGGAACGACTGGGAAGCACTCAACTGGTTGCCATCTTCACTTTGATGTTATCGGAGCGGTTAATCCATTGGCAAAATATTCAATGGGAACAGTCTTAAGTTATTGATTAATTAAGAACAATTTAGAAATCAAACAAAAAAGTGGCCAAGTAGCCACTCTTTTTTTATAAATAATATAAATCGACCTAAATTAAATATCCCCTTAAAATAAGGTATATTACGACACCAAGGGCAATAATAATTAGAACAATAAGAATGCGAAGAGTAATTTTTTGTACTCGACTAGTGCGTTGAGTTTTTGAGCGATAAATTATTTCTGGTTGTTTTCCAAAAGATTCTTTCGGAGAGAGATCGGATCCATCAGAATCTTTTTTCCACCCCTTTACTCGAGATAAAAAACGTTGCCTTTCTTTTTCTTCAGAGGCGCTATTTTGGACTAATTGTTGTATTAATTTCCCGCGGGATGATTTTGGAAGAGGATTTTCTTTCTTTTGATCTTTCTTTGGTTCGCCTTGAACTCCTTTTTCTTCCTGGGGCGTATTCATGTTAGCCTTAATTTTTGCCTCAAGGGCTTTTCTGATATCTGTCTTTTCTCTAATTTCCTCGGGCTGTTCAGGTTCTCCTTCTTGCCCCTTCACCCGAGACAAAAAGCGCTGTCTGGCCTTTTCTTCGGGGGTGCCTCCTCGACGTAGCCTTTGCATTAATTTTTCTTGAGTTGGCGAAGAAGAGGTTTCTTGCTTAACTGTTTCTGTGTTTGCCTCGATTTTTGTCTCGAGAATTCCCTCGGGTTCAATTTCTTTTTGAGCTAGAGAGTCTTTGTCGGGTTCTTCTTTTTCAATAGGCAGAGTTTTTTCGGGAACATTTTCAAGTTCAATGCTTTCTTGAGTTAGAGAGTCTTTGTGGGGTTCCTCTTTTTCGAGAGGAGTTTTCTTTTTAGGTATATTTCTTATTTTTTCCAAGAGGCGTTTCCCGGGCAAGCTTTTTGTTGACGATTTAGGAGAATCAATTTTCTTTTCTAAATCATCGGGGGAAGGAGTCTCTTCTTTTTTAACGGGAGAAGATTCCTCGTTTAATTCTTCTCTCAATATTTCGTTTCCGTCTTCGATGCCAAACTTTAATAATATTTCAACATCTCTTTTTCTCTTTAAAAGCTGTTCTCCTTCTTCTTTTAATTCTTGATATTCTGGTTTAGCTTTAGTAATTTTTTCTTCAATTCCTCCTATTTCTTCTTCTGTTCTCCATCTTTTTTGCTCGATGCTTTGTCTTTCTTCCTCTATCTTCCAGCTGCGTTGAGTTAATTCGCGTGTTTGTTCAGTAGATTTAGTTTTTTGGATTTCTTCTTCGATGTCTCTGTTTTCAATTTCAACATCGCGTTCCTGAGAAAGAATTTCGCGCAGAAGTTTTTGAAGATGGTCTTTTTGTTGATCTAGTTGTTGAAGCGTCTCGTGGGGAAGCTTCTTTAATTTTTCTAGCTGCAATGCTTTTTTATCGAGAGCGATTTTTTCTTGCCGTAAGTTAACAACTTGCTTGGCGTCAATTAGTTCCTTTTTCTCTTCTTCTAATAATGCCTTCTTTTCTGACAAAGAAAGAAATCTTCCCTTTGCTTCCTCTAATTTCGCGGTTGCTTCTTTCGTTTCATCGTTTTTTTGCCATCCTAGTTTTTCTACTTCTTTCTCTTTATCAGCGAGAGCCCAACGTTTCTTTTCAGCTTCTCTACGCTTTCCTGCTACTTGGGCACTAGTTTCTTCCTTCTCAACCTCTTCTTTTAATAGAGAGATATTCTGAAGACGAGAGGCTATTCTTTTTTGTTCTTCTTGGAGCTGAACAACCTTCTTTTTCTGTTCTTGGATCAATAGCTCAATAGGTCTTTCTTCTTCTGGAATTGTTTTTAATTTATCCTGCACAATTCCGATTTTTGTTCCTAGAGAGAAATTCTTTTTATCTAAAACTTCTTCTTGTTTTTGTTGATTCTCGCGAACCAACTCCTGAGTTTTTTCTTTTGCTAAAATTATTTTCTTAGCCCAAAGCTCCCTTTCGGCTTTTTTCTTTTTTGTATATTGAGCTTCTTCTAGAAAAACTAATTTCTCTGCTTTTTCCTCTGCTTGAGCAAATTTTTCTTGCCAAAGCTTTCTTTTGATTTCTTCTTCTATTCTTTCTTCTTTCTCTCGTTCCTTGCTTGCTTTTTCTTCTTGTCTTATCCTCGCTTCTTCCTGTTTTCTTCTTATTTCTTCTTCCTGTTTTATCCTTGCTTCTTCCTCGTTTCGTTTCTTTTCTATTTCCTCTTGTTTTATCCTTGCTTCTTCCTTCTGTTTTATCTTTATTCCTTCTTCCTGTTTTCTCTTAGCTTCTTCCTCGTTTCTTTTCTTTTCTATTTCCTCTTGTTTTATCCTTGTTTCTTCAGCTAGTTTTTCCGCTTGCTCTAATTCTTGTTTTCTGATTGGCTCACGCTCTAATTTTACCCGTATTCTCTCCTGGCGAGCTTTTTCCAAAATGTCTTCTTTTACGGTTTTTTTGGAAACCAACGGAACAAGTTTTTCAGAAAGAATCTCTTCTCCCTTCTGGAGACGCTTTATGTCTCCTTGCATTGTTCGAATGGTGACATTATGCAACTTTTCTTTAGGCATAACGATACTCTAAAATTATTTTTTAGGATTAAATCCAGCCGCTTTAGCAGAAAGGTCAAATCGACCTTGTTCATCAATCTCGATTAGCTTAACAGGGATAACATCTCCTAGGCTTACGACATCTTCCACCTTGTTAAGGCGACTAGAAACAAATTTCGAAATATGGACTAACCCATCCTGCCCAGGAAGAAATTCAACAAAAGCTCCAAATTCCAGAATTTTTCTAACTTTTCCTTGATAAATTTTCCCGATTTCTGGCTCTTCTGTCATTTTTGCTATTTCATTGGTGGCTGCTTCTGCTTGTTTTCGATCAAGAGCGCTTACATAAACTTTTCCACTGTTTTCAATCTTGATAGTTACTTGGTGTTTTTCGCTTAACTCATTAATCATTCGTCCGCCGGGGCCGATAACTAAACCAATTTTATCGGGTGAAATTTGCATAGCAATGATTTTGGGAGCCCAAGGAGAAAGTTCTTTGCGCGGAAGAGAGATGCAATCAGTCATTGTTTTAAGAATTTTCAAGCGAGCTTCTTTTGCTTTAATTAAAGCCTCTTCGATAATCTTGTAATTAACTCCTTTTATTTTAACATCTACCTGGATAGCAGTCACCCCATTTTCTGTTCCCGCAACTTTAAAATCCATATCTCCGTAATGATCTTCTGGTCCTTGAATATCAATCAGAATTTTATATTTTTCCCCATCAGTTATCAAACCAAGAGCAATCCCCGCAACTGATGTCTTCATTGGAACCCCAGCATCCATTAAGGCTAAGCTAGAGGCACAGGTTGAAGCCATAGAGCTTGATCCATTGGAAGAAAAGGTCTCGGAAACGATTCTAATGGTGTAAGGAAAATCGTCGAAAGAAGGAAGAAGGGGACTTAAGGCCTTTTCGGCTAAATGCCCGTGACCAATTTCCCGACGCTTTGGACTACCAACACGACCAGTTTCGCCAGTTGCGAAAGGAGGAAAATTATAGTGATGCATGAATCTTTTTTCTTTGACAATTTCCATGCCCTCGATTTTTTGCTGATCTTCTGGTGGGCCCAAGGTGACCGTTGAAAAGATTTTTGTTAATCCTCGAGAGAAAATAGCTGATCCATGTCCACGAGGACTGAGATTTGTTTGGGCAGCAAGAGGCCTGATATCGTCTAATTTTCTTCCGTCAGCCCGAATGCCTTCTTCGATGATTCGCTGACGAATCAAAGAGGATTTTTCCTCTTCGAGCATTTCTAATCCAATCTTAATTTGTTCGGGATATTTTTCTTCAAGCCAGGCAACAACTTTTTCTTTCAGTTCCTGGTCTTTCTCTTTAGCTGCTAATCCCTGGAAGCCAAACAAGTAATCTTTCAGATTTTGTTGTGCCAAAAAAGGAGATAATTCCTTCTTCATTTCTTCTGTCTCGGGAGATAAAGGAGGGAGAGACATTTCTATCTTTGGCTTAGCTAGTTTTTGAATAATCTCTTTCTGGAAGGCAATTGTTTTTTGGAAAACAGCCTGGGCTTGTTTTAACCCGTCGATGATTTTTTCTTCCGGCATCTCTTCGGCTTGCCCTTCAATCATATTAATCAAAAACCCTGATTCGTGTTCAAGGGCAGTAAGCATTAATTCTGGAGCAGAATTATTTTCTTCGCTTTGCTGAGGATTAATGGCCCATTCTCCTTCAAGATATTTTAGCTTTGCTATCCCTAGGGGGCCGTTCCAAGGAATGTCAGATAAAGATAGGGCCAAAGATGCTCCCAGTAGGGCAGGGATGGTCGGATCGTTTTCTTTGTCGTAAGAAAGAACGGTAATTATAATTTGGACTTCTTTCTTGAATCCTTCTGGGAAACGAGGGCGGATAGCTCGGTCAATTAAACGAGAAGTTAAAATAGCTTCGTCAGAAGGTCTTCCTTCTCGACGCATGTAACGGGATCCTAAAATTTCCCCACTAGCATAATATTTTTCTTCGTAATTTACTGTTAAAGGGAAAAAACCAGCATTGCTTATTTGGTTATTAAGGCAAGCAGTAGCCAAAATCATTGTTTCTCCGTGTTGAATCAAAACACTTCCGTTGGCCTGGGGAGCAATGTCGCCCGTTTTGACAGTTAATTTTCTTCCTCCTATTTCAGTTGTAAATTCTTGTTGTTGCATAATATAAATTATTTTTTCTTGTTTTCTGATTTTTCTTGAAGTCGTTTGTAAAACTTTTGTTTAAAAAGAAAGCGATTGCTGTTTTTGTCTAAATCAATGAATTCATCGGCCGCTTCAATAACTTCAGCAGCGGTTGTTTTTCCAAAAGCGATAACTTCTACTCTCTTGCCGTGATCTCTTAAGTAGTTAATCAGGGGAACAAAATCACTGTCGCCGGAAGAAATTATTATGGCGTCTAAGTTAGGAGAAGTGCGAATAGCATCAACAGCCAAGCCAACATCCCAATCTCCTTTCTTTGCTCCTCCCGCGAACTCTTTTAAATCTTTAATTCTTGGCTCGATTCCTAAATCTGCCAAGGCTTCAAAGAAAGATTTTTCCTCGCCTGTTTTGGTGCGAATAACATAAGCGAAAGCCCGGATGAGTTGACGATTGGCGATAGCTTCTTTTAAAACTTCGGAAAAATTAACACGAGTTTTATAGATGTTACGAGCAGAATGATACAAGTTTTGAACATCTATAAACACCCCTACTCTTTGTTGTTTTGGTTTTTTCATTTTGCTTTGCGCGCTAAATATTTTTCTTGCTTTTTTCGATTTTCAATCATTCGAATTAATCCTCTTCGTGAATGTTTATCTTTAGGGTGAGTCTTAAAGTGGCTTACTAATTTTTGAATGTTAGCAGTTAATAGGGCAGATTGGATTTTAGAAGACCCTTTGTCTTTCGGGTGGGATTGATTCTCTTTAATAATTTTTTCTTTTTCTTCTTTATTTAACATAATAGATTTAATATTTTTTAGGGTGTGCCCCCGCCAGGATTTGAACCTGGAACTCGCTGCTTAAGAGGCAGCTACTCTGCCAGTTGAGTTACAGGGGCGTTCAGCTAGGGAGTTAATGGCGTACAGTAGCGGAAGACTCGCCCTGAAACCGAAGCGCTGAGGCCCCAACCACCCTTTTTATAAAACTTGCATTTCCATCTTTGATCATCATTGGGGTCGGGATAACCATTCGGAGTACTAGTCAAATCGAGATCATCGGGCTCACCACATCTTCCAGGAAGGCAACGTCCAGCAACGGCAACTTCTCCGTCTGGGCAGGATTTAGATGTATATGTGAAGGCGCGTGTTTGTAACCCATAAAACGTCATTGATGTTATGTCCCCGATACAACTGCCACAATTTTCTTCGTTAGGACTACAAGGGACCCAGTGTCCATCAGGGAAGGTTACTTCTGGATCAATAAACCCTCCTGGAGGAGGAGCAATATAATCTTCTGGATAACGAACAGGGCAATCAAACTTAAACCATTCTCCCTGGAGACCCGTCCATTCGGTGGCTCCTACCAGAGAAAGGAGACCACTAACAATTAACCAAGCTCCATAGATAATCGCCAAACCAAGAACTACGCCAGTAAATAATTGCTTCGCCTTCCCTAATCTATTGGTGTTTCCCTGGGCAAAGAAAAACATTATCCCGGCGATAACTAGCATTCCTATCGACAAAAGGGGAACTAATTCGGAAAGAGCAAAATGAATAAGCCGGTTAAGCATTACAAATAAATGACAAAATTCACAGGGCACCAATACTTGTTGAATGTAGCCGGTTAAATTTCCGTCGACATCAAGAGAATAACTGAGGCTTATTTCTTTTCCGCAGGGGACCAATCCTTCGTACTGAGCATACTGAAAAGAATCGGGATTTGTATCCCCGCTAACAGGATCAACGTCATAGATTTCATAAATCCCTCTGCTAGCAAAGACGGTGCTTGGCAAAAGAAAAAGAAAAAGCAAGCCAAAGATTAACCAATATTTAGACATTTATTATTCTTTTTAAATGCGCCTGGCAGGACTCGAACCTGCAACCTAATGCTTCGAAGGCATTCACTCTATCCAGTTGAGCTACAGGCGCATCCTTTTCTTTGTTCATTTAATCATAAAACAAAGACTGGGTCAATTGGAAAAGCAAGAAGGTGTGATAAGATGGCAAAGATGATAAAAAAAATTCCTAAAGAAATTAAGAAAATTATTGAAACCCTAACAAAGGCAAAATTCGAAGTTTACTTAGTGGGAGGCTGTGTAAGGGATTTAATTTTAGGGCAACAGCCGAAAGATTGGGACGTTGCCACCAATGCAAAACCAGAACAACTGACAAAACTATTTCCCCATAGTTTTTGTGATAATAATTTTGGCACAGTCGATGTTTTAACGGGATCAAAGGATCCCTCCTTAAAGGGAGTAGAAATCACCCCTTATCGTGTGGATGGAGTTTATGAAGATAAAAGACATCCTCAGAAAGTTAAATTTACCAAGCACCTAAAAGAAGATTTAGCTCGGCGAGATTTTACCATCAACGCTATGGCCATGAAAGTGGAAGGAGAAGAGGTTTCTCTAATTGATCTTTTTCAAGGACAAGAAGATTTAAAGAAAAAAGTTGTTCGGGCAGTAGGAGAGCCAGATCAACGATTTGATGAAGATGCTCTACGAATGATGCGAGCGGTTCGTTTTGCTACTACGCTAGATTTTGCCATCGAGCCCTTAACTCAAAAGGCAATAAAGAAACATGCCGCGGATATTCAAGTAATTTCCAAAGAAAGGGTCCGCGACGAATTAGTAAAGATAATAAAAAATTCACGGGCTGCGGAGGGGATAGAACTTCTGAGAACAGTTGGCCTTCTTTCTTTTATTATTCCTGAGTTAAGCGAAAGCTATGGAGTAGCCCAAAACAAACATCATATTTATGATGTTTATGAACATTCAGTCCGAACTCTTAAATATGCAGTGACTCAGGATTTTAGTTTTGCCATTCGTTTAGCTGGTTTACTCCATGACGTAGGTAAGCCGGCAACCAAAGAAGGAGAAGGAGAGGATGCAACCTTTTATAATCATGAAGTAGTGGGAGCGAAAATGACAGAAAAGATTTTGAGTCGACTACGATTTTCCCGTCAAGAAATAAAACAAATTGTTCGTCTTGTTCGCTATCATCTCTTTTATTATAACGTGGACGAAGTTGGGGAAGCTTCTGTTCGAAAATTGGTTCGTCGAGTAGGCAGAGAAAACATGGACGATTTAATTAAAGTGCGAATGTCTGATCGAATTGGATCGGGAGTTCCGAAAGCCAAACCCTACAAGCTTCGACACTTGGAATACATGGTTGAACGAGTTTCTCGTGACCCGTTAACGACGGCCTGCTTGGCGATTTCTGGGCAAGAAGTGATGGATCTTTTAAAAATTAAACCGGGACCAAAAGTAGGGCAGGTCTTATCTATTCTTCTCGATCAAATTATTAACGATCCCAAAAAGAACAAGGCGGCTTATCTAAAGAAAGAGATAGAGAAAATAGGGAAGCTTTCCTCAAAGAAATTAAATGTTCGAGTCCAAGAAGCCCGCAAGGCGATTGAAGAGATTAGAGAAAAGAAAGACATAATGACCAAAAAGAAGTATTGGGTTCAATAAGCGGGGCATGGTGTAAATGGCAACACACACCCTTCGGGAGGGTGAGATGTCTGGGTTCAAATCCCAGTGCCCCGACCAAGTTAGATATTTTAAAAATTGAGTCCGATATAAATAAAAAACCCGACAACAAGAAACTATATTAAAGATTATCTAGTTTTTTTGCGCTGATGATTTGATAAAACAGAAATAGAAGTTTTGTTCTTTGAAAGAAAAACACCTTCTTCTTTGTATAACTAATGAAAGGTCGATAATCGTTAATAACAAGAAGAAGCAAAAAAACATGAACACTAACAAAATTTTATTTTCAATTTCAATGGTTGCTATAGCTACTGTTGTTGGTCTAACGGCAGTAAATTCCGTTCTTGCCTACCAAGGTGATTACACTAAGGAGGGGCCGAATTGTACGGCTGAACGACATGAAGCTATGGAAAAAGCTTTTGAAAGCAACGACTACGCTGCCTGGGAAGATTTAATGCAGGGCAGGGGTAGAGTAATTCAAGTTATCAATCAAGATAACTTCGCGGAATTTGCCCAAGCACACACTATGGGTAAAGAAGGCAAACATGCTGAAGCCGACACCATCAGAGAAGGATTAGGCTTAAGAACAAGCAATGGACAAAGAGTTGGCGCTGGTTTTGGCCAAGGTTTGGGACGTGGTCGAATGGCAAAATAGTTATTTCACTGACAAGCTCTCGCTTAAAATCTTAAGCGAGAGCTTGGTTGGTTTTAGTGAGAGCAGAAAACAAAAAACACATGAACCGTGTTAAAATTATTGCATATGATAGATCTGAAAAAATTAACCGATGAACAAGTTGCGGATTACGTACGCACAAAAGATCAAGAATCTTATCTTGAGATTGTGTTACGGTATCAAAGCAAGCTTATGAGATATGCCAACTCTTTAACGCACGACGAAACAAAAGCTGCAGATATTGTGCAGAATTCTTTTATAAAGGCCTTTGTTAATCTGAATAGTTTTAATACGAAGATGAAATTTTCAAGCTGGATATACCGTATCGTTCACAATGAAGCCATGAATGAAGTTATTAAACATAAAAATGAAATGCCCATATTGGAAGGTGTGGATTTTGCTAGCGACGAGGATATAGTGGCAAACCTTACCAAGAAAGAAGCACAAGAAAGAGTAAAAAAATGTCTTTCTAAAATACCTCTTTTATATTCCGAACCACTATCTTTGTTTTTCCTTGAGGAAAAATCATATGACGAGATTAGTGACATTTTACGATTACCCATCGGCACGGTCGGAACAAGGATTAGGCGAGCCAAAATTTTGATGAAAAAAATATGTTAAATAATACAAAATTGAACCTACGTGAAAACATTATGTCCCAGATTAAAAAGGGGCAGGTGAAAATGAGATCAAAATGGTATTTTGTTTTGGGTTCTCTGGCTATGATCGGTGGTTTTCTCAGCTTAACCATCGTTTCAATCTTTCTGGTGAGCTTGATAACTTTTTCACTTCGAACGCACGGCCCAATAGGTGCGATTCGTTGTGAGCGACTACTTTCAAGTTTCCCTTGGTGGGCACTAATAGGAACTGGTGTAGGTTTTTTAATCAGCGTTTGGATGTTGGGAAAATATGATTTCTCTTATAAGAAAAATTTCTCTATGATAATCATCAGTTTTGTTTTAGCTGTTTTGCTTGCGGGTTGGTTGATAAGTTATCTTGGACTTGATAATGCGTGGATGAAGAGAGGACAAATGAAAGGACTTTATCAGCAATATGATGGCGGGAAGATGATGAGGGGTCCTAGTTGGCGACTGATGCAGGATGGAGATTATAACAAGAAAGATTTTCCGTCTATTCTTAGGCGGTAGTTGAATGCTTCATTCAAGGCAGCACGTAACAATTTTTCAGGAGTAGATAGAAAATTTCGTTAAAAAATTATCACAAAGCGTAAAAAGAGACGCTAGTGATAATTTTTGTCTTTCAGATTTGCTTTAGAATAGAGAGTTGTTAGAATTAAAGAAAGGTCTTTATCTATAAGATTGGAAAAAAGTAAAATCAGAACAAACAAGAACTGGCCGTCTTTCAAAAAGTGAGACAGATTAGCTTTTATTAAGAATAACCAAATAATTATGATTATCACTCAATCAAAACCTTACGCCGAAATTAAAAAACAACTTCATCCAGGAGATAAAGTTGGGATTGTTGCTTGCAATGTTTGTGCTCGAATTTGTGGAACAGGAGGGCAAGAAGGAATAGAAAAACTATCCAAACGATTAAAAGAGGACGGGTTTGAAGTAGTTGACACTGATTTGATTGGAACTCCGTGTGTCTATAATCAATTGGAAGCTACTCGTCTTCGGGGGGATGTTACTATTGTTCTTGCTTGTGAATCTGGGCTTTACACCCTTCAACAAGTTTTCCCCGATAAAAAGTTAGTGGCTGGAATTGAAGCGACTGGGTTGGGCGCGGTTGATAAAGAAGGCAAGCCGGTCTTAGTTAAAGAAGCTTAAAAAAGGGGTTATAGCTCAATGGTAAAGCGTTGCCCTCGCATGGCAAAGATGAGGGTTCGATTCCCTCTAACTCCACTGTATATTTTCTAATTACTTTTCTTTAGATTGTTTTTGTTTTTTTGACGCGACACTTCTTATAAGGATGCGATGATTCCACGATTCTTGATTTCTTCTTATTTATAGAAAGGGCCAAGAATTTTTTTTCGTTAAATTAATTTTAACTAAGATATTTTTGGCTCACTCAATACAACAATTAACAGCTTTTTTAACCAACTTGCCCAATTTGCCGACAAAACCTTTTTTCTCTTCATCGCTTTTGTTTAAAGCGTTTTCGTCTATCTTCTTTATATCTCCAACGTTCAACAATTTCATGTTTAATCCCCAGAAGAGCGAATACAAATCATAAGCTTTGCCAAACAAATCATAAGCTTCTTTTTTCTTGTCCATTCCAAGTTGCTTAGTCCCGACTTCCATTAAGCGCATAGAAGCGGCCAATAAATGTTTGGAAATACACCAAACTTCACCCTCGTATTCTTTAATAATTTTTTTCAAAAGTTCCTTTCTCATCTCCCGGACATCTTTGATCATGTCGTAGTATTCTGTTTTTTCTAGTTTTGCTCCACTAAAAAAGAAATGTTCTTCAATGCTTACTAGATTCATAATGGCGATACTCAGGTCCTGATCAG
>Ga0307991_1000261_pt1 | contig 39642 bp, 22 predicted proteins | sample EllFjometagen131_FD_203146 | JGI IMG/M metagenome (GOLD analysis project Ga0307991, IMG submission 203146) | Marine microbial communities from Ellis Fjord, Antarctic Ocean - #131 | ecosystem: Environmental > Aquatic > Marine > Unclassified | place: Southern Ocean | collected 2014-10-08 | reverse complement strand
TTCATTCTATATATGGTTGATTTTCCAATGTCTAATTTTTTAGCAACAAGAAGAATATCGTTATTATATTTGTTAAGATAGCTCTTAATAATTTTTCTAGTGTATTCCTGTAAAGAACATTCTTGCAAAAGCAAATCTGTCATTGAGCTTGTTGAATAAAAATTAACATCATCAGGGTCAATAGTACTTGAATTTGTCATAACTGCCGAAAGCTCCATAACAGCTTTTAGTTCTCGGACATTTCCCGGGAATGGATATCTCATAAGTTTGTCTTGTGTAGAAGAAGAAATATTTACCTTCGGCATTTTGTTTTCCTTGCAGAATTCATCAATAAAATATTTTGCAAGAATCAATATATCATTGCCTCTATCTCTTAGGGGTGGCAATTCTATTGGAAGCCCCAGCAATCTATAGTATAAATCTTCTCTGAATTTTCCACTTTTAACATCATCTAATAAATTCCTATGAGTTGCAACAATTACCCTTAAATCTACTTTCACATTGCCGTTTCCACCAACTCTTGTAAATTCTTTCTCCTGGAGCACTCTAAGCAATTTTGATTGCATTGCTAAATCCATTTCTCCTATTTCATCTAAAAATAATGTGCCTTTATGTGCTTCTTCGAATTTTCCAATTCTTTTTGAGATGGCTCCTGTGAACGCTCCTTTTTCGTGTCCAAACATTTCACTTTCTATTAAATCTTTTGGAACTGCTGAAACATTAACAACGACAAAAGGTTTTCTTTTCCATTGAGAATTATAATGAATTGCCTTTGCAACCAATTCTTTTCCCGTTCCAGTTTCTCCTGTAATTGAAACAGTAATATTTGATTTGATTGCCTTTTCCATTAAACTAAAAACATGAAAAAGAGATGGACTATTTCCTATTAATATTTTATTGAATTCATATTTCTTTTCAATTTCTTCTCTTAAAACTGAGATTTCATTTTTCAGCTCAAGATTCTCTCTGATATTTTTAATGGAATTCCAAATCCTGTCCCTTGTTTCGTTATCTTTCACTAAATAATCGTATGCTCCTTCTTTAAGGAGATTTACAGCAGTTGATACGTTTTCTTGCCCTGAAATTATTATTACACTTATATCAGAATTATGTTTTCTTATTTTTTTTAAAACTTCCATACCTGACATGTCAGGGAGAGTATAGTCGAGAGTTATTATTGCGGGATCCTTGTATAAATTTTTTATACATTCTTTACCGCTAGCAAAATTTTCTATTTCATAATCCGGATTTTTTGAAAGATGAAAATTCAAAATTTTTGCGTACATTGGGTCGTCTTCGACGATAAAAATTTTCAATAATTTCATAATTATTTATTATTAAAAAAAATCTAAATTAGAGAAAAATTCTTAATAATAAACAAACAAATATATTTTTTTCTATTTTTTAGAAATAAAATCCTAAATAAAGAAATCGCACTTAATTGTTTCATGTGTTTAAAAAGTAGTAAGTCAACACTTTATGCCTGATGTTTTATATTGGCATTAATTTAGCCGTTAGCAATCAATAATTTTCAAATACTATCTAAAATGGCAGGGAAAAATAAAGATTTATTAATATATATAGTTGATGACGATCCAATTTATGGTAGGTTGATTAGAAAAATTTTATATGATTATGACTTCACTAATGTACAAATGTTTCCGTCAGGAGAAGAATGTGTGAAAAATTTATACAAAAATCCGGAATTTATTTTTCTTGATTATAACATGAATGGATTAAATGGTCTTAAGGTTCTTAAGATTATAAAAGAATATAATGACGAAACAAAAGTTGTAATAATCTCTGCTCAGGAAAAAATAGATATTGCTCTTAAAGCAATTAAATTAGGTGCTTTTGATTACGTGATTAAAGATGATTTCGTACACAAAAAATTAAAAGATATAATTATTAGTATTATATATAAATCTTCCGAAACAAAAATTACCTCTATCTGATAATTGTTTAATTTCTTCCAAAAAATTTCTTTACACTTTTTAAAACAAATTTGTTAGTAAAATGAGTTGTCTTTTCTTCTTATTTTCTATGTCTTTTTAGTTTGCAAAAAATAATAAGAAATTATTTATCACAATTAAATATTTTTTTAACATCTAAAATTATTAACTTCGTAGATACTTTTATTGACGGGATGGGGTAGATGAGATGAGTGAAAGCAGTTTAAAGCATACAAGAAAAAAAGAGAAAGTATTTATACATAGTTGAATTTTAGATAAAAACACACAAATATGAGAGAAATTTACATATCGAAAATTCATATCAAAGAGTCAAGAAACATTCTTGACCTGACTATTCCATTATCTAATGAAGAAAGAAAACATTTAATTATCACAGGGAAAAACGGAAGTGGTAAAACAAGTTTGTTAAACGATTTAAATATATTTTTGCAACAAGTAGATAACGGAAATTACGGTGCTTATGAAAACCAAATGCAAGAACTAAAAAATCAAAAAAAATCAATAAAGGATTTAACAACTCAAAAAGAGAAAAGGAAAGAATTTTTTAAAGAATCCCCACAAGAAGAAGATCAAATTAACGCTAATATAGAAGCACAACAAAACTATTTAAATGACTTAAAAAAATGGTTTAATATGTTTGGCAGTGTTGAAGTTCATTTTAAAAATTACAAAAAAGTTAACTTTGCTACTTTATCTGGAGATTACCTTATAGCCTATTTTGATGCTAAAAGACATACCAATTTAATAGTCCCGTCAAGTATTACTAAAGTAAATCTCAAAACAAAATATTCAATAGCTGAAAAAGTAAATAAAGACTTTATTCAATATATAGTGAACATGAAAGCTGACAGGTCTTTTGCAAGAGATGATGGAGAAATGGAGATTGTGCGTCAAATAGACGATTGGTTCACTCGCTTTGAAAAAAGGCTACAAATTTTATTTCAATCACCAAAATTAATACTTAAGTTCAACCGTAAAAGTTATAACTTTGATATTATTGAAGGAAACAAACTACCCTTTACTTTTAATACCCTTGCTGACGGGTACTCTGCAATAATTAGCATTGCAACTGAGTTATTGCTCAGAATGGAAGGTCATGGAGCAAGAGCTTACGATCTACAAGGTGTAGTTCTAATTGATGAGATTGAAACTCATTTGCATGTTGACCTTCAAAAGAAAGTTTTGCCATTTTTGATTGATTTTTTTCCTAAGATACAATTCATTATAACTACTCATTCTCCATTTGTACTATCTTCAATACCTAATGCTGTTATTTGCGATTTAGAAGAAGAAATAGTCACAGAAGACCTTTCTGCTTATTCATATGATGCACTAATTGAGAGCTACTTTAATACCGACAAATATTCTGAGCAAGTAAAAAATAATATTCTACGTTTTGAAAAGCTTGCATCTACGGACAAACTTAAACCAGATGAAAAAGATGAATTAAAGCACTTACGAAATTACTTTGTTCATGCACCGAAATACCTATCAAATGAACTTATGGTAAAACTTCAGCAAATTGAACTACAGAATTTACCTAAAAAAGATAGTAAAAAATAGATGGTACACTTCAAGAAATCAGAACCGGAGCCACCTTGTTTGTTAGCGGAAAAAGAAAAACTTAATGGTGACTATAAATGTGACAATGTACTTGAAAGAATAAAAAATGATTTTAAAAATAAATGTTACATCTGCGAATATAAAGAGCCTGAGACAATTAATGTTGAACATTTTATACCGCACTTAGGAAATAAAGATTTAAAATTTGATTGGAAAAATTTATTTTGGTCTTGTGGTCATTGCAATAACACAAAACTTGGCAACTATGACAATATTTTAAATTGTACGGTAGAATCTGATAATGTGGACACAGATATTAAATACATATTTAAACCTTTCCCTTTTGAAACTGTAGAAATTGAAACGATAGCTAACAATGAAAAGACAAGGACAACAAAAGACTTGTTAATTGCAGTTTACAACGGCACGACAAAACTAAAGAAGATAGAGGCTGCAAATTTAAAGGATAAACTGCTTGACGAAATAAGAGATTTCCAACAAGATTTAATTGACTACTTTCAGGACACTAATACAGATGATGACAAACAGTACTTTTTAATAAAGATTAGGGGACACTTGAACAGGGCGTCAAACTTTACAGCTTTTAAACGTTGGATAGTCAGAGATAATGACCGTTTAAGAGATGAATTTGAAGAATATTTTGAATAAAAAAAGAATTAAGATGGATATTTGATGTGTGTGTTTAATATTATTACTTAAGATGATGCTTTGTTAGCACATTTGTTAGCATATAACTAAAAAGCTTTAGCAAGCAAACCTGCTAAAGCTTTGACTTATAAAGTGGAGAATATCGGAGTCGAACCGATGACCTCTTGACTGCCAGTCAAACGCTCTAGCCAACTGAGCTAATTCCCCTTTTTTTGGTTTGGTGCAAAATTATTAATATTTATTTATTAGTAGAAAATTATTTTTAAAATTTTATTCCCACAATTCAGAATCTATGAGTTTATAGAGTTTATCGTTTCTTCTAACTAATTCTTCAAGGGGAATAGAACATGTTTCTCCTTTAATAGTTTTTTTTACTTTTTTCAAATTAACTCTTATTTCAGAAATAGTAGTTTCATAAACACCTGTGGTTGGACCAAGAATAATAATTTCATCATTAATATTTAAATTGTTTGTTTCAATTTTCACTTCTGCAACTTTAAGATTGGTGAAATAGTTAGTTATCTTGCCAACATATAATTTTTTTTTTGTGGCTTGTGAACCATATTTTTTAGTCCATTCACCCATTTTTCCCCCTAAATAATAACCGTCCCAAAATCCTCGATTATAAACCGAATTAAGTTTCTTCAACCATTCTTTAATTTTTTCTGCAGAATAAGTTTTATCAAAATAGCTGTTTGCAGCTTTTCTGTAGCATTCTGTAACGGTTTTTACATATTCCGGTGAGCGACCTCTTCCTTCAATTTTTAGAACTCTTACTCCTGTAGAAAGTATTTTGTCAAGAAATCCGATAGTACAAAGATCTTTAGGAGACATAATATATTCGTTATCAATTTCAAGTTCAATTCCTCCGTCTTTATCAGTAACTTTATAGGGTCTGCGGCAGATTTGTAAACAAGCTCCACGATTTGCAGAAGAATTTTCATTATCCAAACTTAAATAACACTTTCCTGAAACAGCCATACAAAGTGCTCCATGAGCAAAAATTTCTATTTGAATAAGTTTTCCTGAAGGACCTTTTATTTCTTCTTTTTCTATTGAGTCAATAATTGCTTTAACTTGTTTTAATTCCAGTTCTCTAGCCGTAACAATTACATCAGCAAATTGTGAATAAAACTTAACTGCTTCAAAGTTTGTTATGTTGCATTGTGTTGAAATATGAACTTCAACACCTTTGCTTTTAGCATATTTCATAACGGAAACGTCTGAAGCTATCACAGCAGAAATATTGTTTTCTTTTGCTTCATCAACAATTTGCTTCATGAGTTTTAACTCATTATCAAAGATGATTGTATTTAATGTAATATATGTTCTAATATTATGCTTTTGACAAATAGCTGAAATCTTTTGAAGGTCATTAATCGTGAAATTTTTTGATGAGTTTGCTCTCATGTTCAGGTTTTCGATACCGAAATAAACGGCATCAGCACCTCCTTGCACTGCAGCCATTAATGATTCATAAGAACCAACCGGAGACATTATTTCTATGTTTTTTGCAGTAATCATTTTTTTCGTTTATAAAATAGATATTGCAAAATTATAGTTAAAAATAAAGTGAAAAACACACTAATAATTGCTCTGTAGGAAGTTTGTAAAAATTCACTGAATTTGAATACTTCAATATAAAAATAAACTAAATGGTGAATACTTATGAGAATCAAAGAATATAAAAAGAACCATCTAAATCCAAGGTCGCCTATTGTTGGATGAATACCGGGAACATATTCTCGATGAGAAGAAACTATTTTTAAAATCGAAGGTCTGCAAAAAGCCATAAATACGGTTGCAGCGGCATGCATGCCCATAGTGTCTGAAAAAATATCAACTGCTAATCCAAGAAAGAAAGCAGAGGTAAGAAGTAACCATTTTGGTGTTTCAAAAGGAAGTAAAAGAATAAAATATACGTATAAATATGGATTTATATATCCGCTAATTTGAATATTGTTAAGCAGAAATACTTGAACAAGTATCAAAATAATAAATCGGCTAATATTTATAAGAATGAGTCTATTCATTTTCAAAAGATTCTTGTAATTTGGTTTGTTCGTTTTTCATTAAATTATTTACTACATAAGCAAATGAAACATTGTCATAATCAACAGAATATTTTAATGAAATTGTATAAAAATTATCACCTTTATTAATCTTATAACTTAAAACTGTTCCTATTAAAACTCCTTCTGGAAAAATTAGTGAATTGCCGCTTGTAACAATGGTGTCTCCCTTAGAAATTTTAACATGTGCCGGAATATCAATCAATGTACCTTTAGTGTAATTGCGTCCATTCCACAATACTGTTCCCATAAAATTATTCTTTTTGATTTTAGCATTTATCCTTGTGTTTTTATGAAGTACAGATATTACGGAACTGAAATTATTCGATACATCTTTTATTATTCCAAGAATTCCATTTGATGAAATCACACCCATGTCTTTTTGTATTCCATGGTTTTGTCCTTTATCAAGCATTAAATAGTTATTCCTTTTATTGATGGAATTTTTAATAACTCTTGTGTTCAGATATTGATATTGTTGCTTGTAAATAGTGTCATTTACAGTGAAAATATTTTTATCGGTAATAATAAAAGATTGGTCTAATTTTGAATAAAGTATTGCGTTTTCTTCGGCTAATTGCTTATTAGTTTTTTTTAGCGAAAAATATCCGGTAACATTATTAAAAGATTTTATTAATGAAGCAGTAATTTTATTAGTAGAATTAATATAGGAAGCTTTTTGATAATAATTGTTTTCTACAATTAAATAAGCAGAAATTATTTCAAAAAATAGAAGTAAAAAAACAAAATAATATTTCCATAAAAAGGTAAATAAATTACGCATTAGGTTTTAGTAAGTTTTATTTAAAACAAATTTTATTTTATCGAATTCCCAAGCAAGAATGTTTATTTTAAAAAACTTATTTTATTAAAAATGTAAATTTATCAAAGTTTTTAAGAGCAATCCCTGTTCCACGAGCAACGGCTCTAAGTGGGTCTTCAACAACATGAACAGGAAGCTTGGTTTTAAGATGAATTCGTTTATCAAATCCTCTCAGCAATGAGCCGCCACCAGCAAGATATATTCCTGTTTTGAAGATATCAGCAGATAATTCAGGGGGAGTCATTTCAAGAGCGGATAGCACAGCAGCTTCAATTTTTGAAATGGTTTTATCCAATGCATGAGCAATTTCAACATAATTAACCATAATTTCTTTAGGAATACCTGTTAACATATCTCTTCCATGTACTGCAAATTCCGGTGGTGGATTTTCAATATCAGGCAGAGCTGCTCCAACTTCAATCTTGATTCTTTCAGCAGTTCGCTCACCAATGTTCATATTATGTTGCTTCCTAATATACTCAATAATATCGCTAGTAAAATCATCACCGGCAATACGAATAGAAATATTGTTAACAATTCCACCTAAAGCAATAACAGCAATTTCACTTGTTCCACCGCCAATATCAATAATCATATTTCCTGTTGGTTCAAGAACATCTATTCCAATTCCTATTGCAGCAGCCATAGGTTCATGAATCAATCTTACTTCTTTTGCTCCGGCTTGTTCGGCAGAGTCTCTTACAGCACGTTCTTCAACTTCTGTAATACCGGATGGAATACAAACAACCATTTTTAAAGCGGGCGGAAACAATGATTTTTTTTGACTAGTCATTCTAATCATTTCTCTAATCATGTGTTCTGCAGCTTGAAAATCAGCAATTACTCCATCACGTAGAGGTTTAATAGTTTTGATGTTTTCGTGGGTTTTTCCATGCATCATCATTGCTTTCTTACCAACGGCAATAATTTTTCCGGATTTTCTTTCTATAGCAACTATAGATGGTTCATCGACAATAACTTTATCATTATGAATGATAATTGTATTTGCTGTCCCTAAATCAATTGCTATCTCTTTTGTCAAAAAGGAAAATAGTCCCATTATTTTTGTTTTTTAAAGTTTTTGAAGTAGGCGAAATTATAAAAAATTTTTCAATTTTAAAACAAATTTTTGCTTTATAAAATACTAAGGGTAGGAAAAATGCATCTTAATGTCTGAAATGTCTTATTCCCGTAAAAACCATAGATAACTCATTTTCATCACAATATTTTATTGATTCATTATCTCTTATTGAACCACCCGGTTGAATTACAGCTGTAATACCTGCTTTATGAGCTATTTCAACATTATCGGGAAAAGGGAAAAAAGCATCAGATGACATTACTGCTCCTTTTAGGTCTTTTTCAAAATTATTAGCTTTTTCAATAGCTTGTTTCAAAGAATCAACTCTCGATGTTTGTCCTACTCCACTTGCAATTAATTGTTTGTTCTTTGCTAATACAATAGTGTTTGATTTTGAATGTTTGACAATAATGTTTGCAAAAGCAAGGTCAACTTTTTCTTTATCTGATGGAGATTTTTTTGTAACACATTTCATGTCGTCAGGTGTTTCTGTTTTCATATCTTTATCTTGAAACAATACACCGTTTAATGCAGATTTAAAAACTTTAGAAGAAAAATCATAAGACTTTTTCTTTAAAATTATTCTGTTCTTTTTAGTTTTTAAAATATTAAGAGCTTCTGGTTGATATGATGGAGATATAATTACTTCGAAAAATAGTTTATTAATTTCTTGAGCAGTTTCAGCATCAATTTCTTTGTTTGTTATCAACACACCTCCGAAAGCAGATATAGGGTCACCGGCTAAAGCATCTTTCCATGCATCTAACAATTTTGGATTACATGAACACCCGCAAGCATTATTATGTTTCAAGACCGCAAAAGTTGTTTCTTCAAATTCTTTTATAAGATTGATAGCAGCATCAATGTCAAGCAAATTATTATATGAAATTTCTTTCCCGTGTAGTTGGTCAAAAACGTCGTTTAGGTTTCCAAAAAATAATCCCTCTTGATGTGGATTTTCTCCGTATCGCAGTTTTTTTGAAACATTGATGCTTTGTTTAAAAGCTTTAATGTCTTCATTTTTATTAAAATAATTAAAAATAGCAGTATCGTAATGCGAAGAAATATTGAAAGATTGTAGTGCAAAAAATTTCCTGTCTTCAATTGTTGAATAAGCATTTTTTTCATTTAAAAGAGTCAACAGTTTACCATAATATTCGGAAGAAGGAATAATAACAACATCTTTAAAATTCTTTGCTGCAGCTCTTATCAGGGAGATTCCTCCAATATCAATTTTTTCAATAATTTCAGCTTCGTTATTTGTTGATTTCACTGTTTGTTCAAAAGGATATAAGTCAACAATCACCAAGTCAATTTCAGGTATTTCATATTCTTCAAGTTGAATTTTATCATTTTCATTTTCTCTTCTGTTTAAAATTCCCCCCAAAATTTTTGGATGTAAAGTTTTCACCCTGCCTCCAAGAATTGAAGGGTATGATGTGATTGATTCAACAGTTTCAGCATCTACTCCCAGACTGTTAATGTAGGAATAAGTACCTCCTGTTGAAATAATTTTAACACCTAAATCGTTTAATTTTTTTATAATAACATCTAATCCTTCTTTATGATAAACGGAAATCAAGGCATTTTTTATTTTTTTCATTTTTTATGATTTTTTCAATTTGCAATTTTATTAATAAATAACAACGCAAGATAATATATTATTAAGAATTTGTTAAAAAAGTTTAATTATTTTTACAAAATATATTTAAAATAAAAATACAAGCAAATGTTGTTTTTAAAATTATTAAGGGAAAGTTTTCTTTTTGCTTTACATGAAATTGCTGCTAACAAACTTAGGACAATATTGTCGTTGCTTGGAATTACTATTGGAATTTTTGCAATTATTTCTGTTTTCACAATTTTTGATTCAATGGAAAATTATGTTCGTAAAAACATTGAATCACTTGGAGAAAATGTAATATTTATACATAAATGGCCTCAGTTTGAATTTAATCCTGATTACCCTTGGTGGGATTATTGGAAAAGACCTACCGTGAAAATTGATGAATTAAAGAAATTAGAAAAAAGAAGCAACGGAATGGATTATGGAGTTTATGTTGTTTCAACAAGCAAAACCGTTGAATCTAAAACCAATAATATTGAAAACACTACAATTATCGGGGTTTCTCAGGATTATGATAAAGTTCTTTCTATTGAGCTTTTCGATGGTCGTTATTTTACGCCTATAGAATCTAATGGTGGAAAAAATGTTGCAGTTATTGGATACGAAATTGCTGAAAATCTTTTTGATAATACAGACCCTATTGGGAAAAAAATAAAAATTTTTGGTAGAAAGTTGAAAGTTATTGGCATACTTGCAAAAGAAGGCGATGATAATTTAGGAAGTAGTTCTGATGATCAGGTAATAATTCCTGTAAATTTTATAAGAAATATTATTGATATTAATAAGGAGCGTTACGATGGAACGATTATTATAAAAGGAAAACCATTGGTTTCTAACGACGAACTTAAAGATGAATTAATAGGAATTATGCGTTCTATCCGAAAACTAAAGCCTTCGGCTGATGACAATTTTTCTGTTGAAGAAATTACACTTTTAGCAAAAGCTTTCGAAAGTATTTTCAAAGTGTTTGCATTAGCTGGATGGCTCATCGGTGGATTTTCATTAATTGTGGGAGGATTTGGTATAGCCAATATTATGTTTGTATCGGTCAGAGAGCGAACAAATATTATAGGAATTCAAAAATCATTAGGAGCAAAAAGATATTTTATTTTATTACAATTTCTTTTTGAATCTATCTTTCTATGTTTGATTGGTGGTTTTGTTGGTTTAGTACTTGTATTTTTCGGAACTTTAATTGGCTCCTATCTGATGGATATGAAATTAATTCTTACAGAAGGAAATATTATTCTTTCAATAACGGTTTCATCATTAATAGGATTAATTTCCGGAATTATTCCTGCATTTTTTGCTGCAAAACTCAATCCTGTTGATGCGATTAGGACAACCGCATGATTTCAATTTGTTTTTTATTTTGGGATTAAATTTTTATAGTGTTCGTAGCGTTGAAGAATTTCTTTTACAAATCCAAAAGTTTCTTCTCCGCGGGCATATCCGTGTTTAGTAACAGGGTCGCGATAGTATTTTGATGAAGATTTTCTTAATAGAAAAGAATCAACATTATTAGTCCAGACATTTGGGCTTTTTCCATATTTCTCAGAGAGATTTATAGCATCAAGAATATGTCCCAAACCAACGTTATAAGATGCAAGCACAAATTTGATTTGCTCATCTTTTGAAATGTTTTCATTTTCGAACCTTTTACTCAACCATTTCAATAATTTTACTCCTGCTTTGATTTGTTCTTCGGCAGAAGAATTCATGTCAACACCAAATCTTTTTGCAGTTACCGGCATCAATTGCATTAATCCAAAAGCTCCTGCCCATGAACGTGTTTCGGGATGAAAATGTGATTCCTGATAAATTAATGATGCTAATAAACGCCAATCCCAACCAATATTTTTGCTGTATTTTTTTATTAGCTCATCATATTTTGAAATTTTTCCGCCTTTTGTTGAATGAAATTCTTGTTCAGTAAAATGTTTTGTCTTTTTAAGAATAAAATATTTACGATAAATATATTTATATTTTCTTGTTTTATTAAATTCTGCTATCCATTTATTTATTTCATTAAGAAGGGAATCGTTATCAATTTTTACTGCCCAAGCCAAATTCTGAGGAAAACTTATTGCTGTGGAAATATCAATATTCGGATAATATGTTTTATTAACCATGGCAATATGCTCGTCGCAAATTGTGTAATCAATTTCGCCTTTTGCAACCCTAGTAACAAGTTGTTCCATCTCATTTATGCTGTCTTCAACAACAATAATATTATCACCAATTTCTTCTGATAAACTTTCTAAGCGTTTTTTAAAAGAAGTGTTTTTCTGGATATGAATTGTTTTTCCGCCGAGTTCTAACTGATTTCTAATTAAAAGTTTTGATATTTTCGTTTTTCCCATTTTTTGCCATCCATCCGGAAGTTTTTGAACAAGAACTTGTCGGGTCTGACTATGAGGAATAGTAAACTGAACTATTTTGTTTCTTTCGTTAGTTATTGTTAATCCAACAGCAATAATATCCACTTCTTCGTTGTTGAGCATACGAAAACTTTTTTCAATACTGTTGCTTACAACAATTTCAAGTTCAACATCAAGATATTTAGCAAAATTTTTCAGGAGTTCAAACTGATATCCCATAGGTTGTCCGCGAAAAATAAAATAATCTGTAGAATTATAATTGGTTAAAGCAACTAACTTCCCTCTTTGTTTGATTTGAGCAAGTTTATTGGATGTAGCTTCTTGAATTTTATCATCATCATCTTTTATTTCATAATATGTAAAAGCAATATAAACTACAATAAAAAGAAGGACAATAAAAGGAGATAAGACTATTAACTTTCTATACCTGATAGGAATTTTTAACATATATAAAAATATTTACTCGTCTAAATTAATAAAAAAAATATTAATTTTATTTTGTAAGCAATTTTTCCACTAATTCAGGAACTCCTTTTCCAGCATTTTCTTTAATAATTATTAAGTTTGAAACATAAGCTATATTAGTAGCATTTGGGTCAACAATATATTTTGCTTTGCTTTCAGGAACATAGCCGATTAATCCGGCAGCGGGATAAACAGCCATAGATGTTCCGATAACAATAAAAATATCTGCTTGTTGAGAAATTACAGAAGCATTAGTAATCATGGGAACTGCTTCACCAAACCAAACAATATGAGGTCTTAGTTGAGAACCTTTTTCACAAACATCTCCCAAATTTAATTCCCATCCATCAATATCGTAAACCATATCCTCATCCATTGTGCTTCTTGATTTTAATAATTCACCATGAAGATGTAAAATGTTTTTGGAGCCGGCTCTTTCGTGCAAATCATCAACATTTTGAGTAATAATTTGAACATCATATTTTTTTTCTAATTCAACTAAAGCATAATGAGCAGCATTTGGCTCAACTTCTAATAATTGTTTTCGTCTTTGATTATAAAATTCAAGAACAAGTTCCTGGTTTTGTTCCCATGCCTCATAAGTGGCAACTTCTTCTATTCGGTGTTCTTCCCATAATCCTCCCGTTTCCCTGAAAGTTTTTATTCCACTTTCTTTGCTAATGCCTGAACCGGTTAATACAACAATTTTTTTCATCTTTTTTGTTTCTTGAATTTTATAATATTTTTATAACTGTTTGTTTGTCAGTAAATACAAATATATAAATTATTAAATGTTTTTAAACTAATATTAATCATTTTATATATTAAATTTGTACCATATATTTATCGCCTTAAAAATATAAAATATTTATTAATAAATTATTTATGAAAGAAATAAAATTAGATCTTAGTAATCTTGATGAAGTTTTTCCGGAAAATTTCACAGCAGAACAAATTGCAAAAGCAAAAACTCTCTTTTTGAAAAAATTGTCAGAGCAAGCTCATAAATTTTATGGCGGAAAAATACAAACCATTCCAAAAGCTTCTGTTCCCGGCTTTAACTGGTTTAATGTATGGTACACTCCCGGAGTTTCAAAAATTTCAACAACTATAAGAGATGATAACGATACATCTTTTCAACTTTCAAACAGAGGCAACTTTGTTGGAGTTGTTAGTGATTCTACACGTGTTCTTGGAGATGGTAATTGCACTCCTCCCGGAGGATTAGGAGTAATGGAAGGAAAGGCATTCCTGATGAAATATCTCGGTGGTGTTGATGCTGTTGCTCTTTGTGTTGACAGTAGAAACGACAAAGGAGAAAACGATGCCGATAAAATTATTGATTTTGTTAAAATGGTTCAACATAGTTTTGGTGCAATAAATCTTGAAGATATTTCACAGCCAAACTGCTATAAAGTTTTAGATGTTCTTCGCGAAGAATGTGATATTCCTGTATGGCACGATGATGCTCAGGGAACTGCATGCGTTACTTTAGCAGGTTTAATTAATGCTTTAAAACTTGTTGATAAAAAAATATCAGATGCTAAAATCGTTTTATTTGGAGCTGGAGCTGCAAACACTACAATAGCAAGATTGATTATTGCTGATGGAGCTAATCCTAAAAATATGATAATGTTTGATTCAAAGGGTTCGCTGAATGTAGGGAGAGAAGAAATTAAAGCAGATAAAAGATTTTATCATAAATGGAATCTTTGCGAAAAAACTAATCCAAACAAAATAATGACTATGGCTGAAGCTATGAAAGATGCCGATGTTCTTATTGCTGTGTCAACACCGGGACCTGATACAATTAAGCCTGAATGGGTTAGTGTTATGGCAAACAAATCAGTTGTTTTTGCTTGTGCAAATCCTGTCCCTGAAATTTATCCTTATGCTGCCAAAGATGCTGGAGCTTATATAGTGGCTACAGGAAGAGGAGATTTTCCAAATCAGGTTAATAATTCAATTGGATTTCCAGGAATTCTTAAAGGTGCATTAATGGTTAGAGCAAGAAAAATTACCGATAATATGGCGATAGCTGCTGCTCATTCTCTTGCCAATTATGCTGAAAAACGTGGAATAAATCCCGAAAACATAGTTCCAACTATGGACGAAGCAGATGTATTTCCAGTAGAATCTGCCGATGTAGCTATGCAAGCTATTAAAGATGGAGTTGCAAGAGTTGAAATGACTTGGGAAGAAGCTTATGAGATGGCTAAAAAAGATATTAAATATTCGAGAGATTTAACCAAAAAATTAACTGAAATTGGTTTTATTGATACAGCGCCAAAAGATATGCTTCAGGAAGCATTGAACTGGGCTATTGAAGAAATTAGCTAAATTTATCGAAGCTTATTATTTTTTCGAAAATTAGAATTTGTTTATTATTTGTCTTTTACGGCTTGTCCGGATTAAGTTTGGTATAACTTATTATTTCAAATAATTTCTATAAATTTTCCATTCTTAGTGATTCACAAAATCTTATAAAAAAACAAATATTTTATCTTAAAAACTGCTTTGTCAAAGTTTTAAGGTGCAGAAATCATAATCTGTCAGAGTTTGTTTTTTAACAATAAATATATTAACAACCCAAAATCATAATTTCTATTAATTTTATTTTTTTATTTAGCTTTGCTCAATTATTTTTGTAATAAATATCTAAAACTATGTATTCACATTTTGATGGTAAATTAGTAGAAAAAAAACCTTCTTATGCAATAATTGAGTGTAATGGAGTTGGCTTTATGCTTCAAATTTCACTACACACTTTTTCGCAAATAAAAGATAAAGAAAAGTGCAAATTATATGCTCATCTTGTTGTTCGAGAAGATGCTCAAATGTTATTTGGTTTCTATGGCGAGGAAGAAAGAAGTTTGTTTCGTCATTTGATTACTGTTTCAGGTATTGGAGCCAACACAGCCCGAATGATTCTTTCTTCATTATCCCCAGACGAAGCGGTTGATGCGATTTTATCTGGGAATGTTTCTACACTTCAGGCTGTTAAAGGAATTGGGGCTAAAACAGCCCAAAGAGTAATTCTTGATTTAAAAGATAAGCTTAGCAAGGGTGAAATTTCTAAAGATATTATTAGCAGTTCATACAATACAAATAAGGAAGAATCGTTATCAGCATTGATAATGCTTGGATTTAACAAAAATGTTGCTGAAAAAGCAATTTTAAAAGTACTTAAAGAAAAAGGCCAATCAATATCGGTCGAAGAAATAGTTAAAGATGCACTAAATAAAATTTAATTATTGCTGAAAGAAAACAAACAAAAATTGCCTCAAATTTTCATTATTGATAATTTGAAAAAAGTGAGACAAATACTGTTTTTGCAATATTTTTTTTGCTTAATAAACAGAAATAATTACACAATGATTTTACAAAAATAAAAAATCATTAGTTTATAATATTTGAACATTGGAGCGAATTATTAAATATATTTTAAGAGTTTTTTTTGTGCTATTTATTTTTCTTATAGCATGGGAAATCCCAGCTTTAAGAGGGATAACAAATCCTATTAATAATAATTATTACGAAAATTATAGAGTTTTACCACCCGATACTAATTTGCCTTTTCCTTTTCAAGATAATACCGGCAATCCTTACACTCCTCCAAATACTAGCGGATTATATTTGAAACCTCCAAAAAATATAAATTCCGGTTATGTTTATGACCCCGAAACAAATAAATATATTTTTACAAGTAAGATTGGTGATTTAGATTACGAGTCTCCTACTTATATGGATTTTGATGAGTTTCTCGAGTTTGATATGGAGCAATCACTTCAAAATTACTGGACAGAACGTTCTCAAGCCTCAGGCATGGAAGGTAGAAGTGCATTAATTCCCAAACTGCATATCGGAGGTGAAGTTTTTGATAGGATTTTTGGAAGCAGTGCAATTGAAATTCGTCCTCAAGGCTCGGCAGAATTAATATTCGGAATAAAAGCTAATCGCAGAGATGACCCGGCTTTAAATGTTAAACAAAGAAAAACTGAAAATTTTGACTTTCAGGAAAAAATTCAATTAAATGTCGTTGCCAAAATAGGGGATAAAATTGAATTTGGAGTAAATTACAATACTGAAGCTACTTTTGAATTTGATAATAAAATGAAGTTGCAATACGAAGGTAAAGAAGATGAAATCATTCAACTTATTGAAGCCGGAGATGTTACTTTACCTTTAAATGGTTCCTTGATTACTGGAAGTCAGGCTTTATTCGGAATAAAAACAAAATTACAATTCGGGAAGACAACTGTTACTTCAGTTTTCTCGCAACAAAAAAGCGAAAGTTCAAATATTACTGTTTCTGAGGGAGCACAAACCACCGAATTTTATGTAAAAGCTGACGAATATGAGGAAAATAAACATTTTTTTCTTGCTCAGTATTTTAGAGACCATTACAACGAAGCATTATCAAAACTTCCTGTTATTACTTCGCCAATAAATATTACAAAAATAGAAGTATGGCTAACAAACATTGGTGCTGCAACAACAGAAAATCGTAATGTTGTAGCTTTTATGGATGTTGGCGAAAGGGATTCAATTTTTAATAATTTGGTTATTAATCCTAATTTTTCAGCAGATAAATTTCCCGATAATAATGCAAACGATTTGTTGACACTATATATGGACATAAGTCAAATTAGAAATATTAATACTGTTAGCACATATCTTGCAAATGCTCCATACAATTTTACATCAGGTGTTGATTTTGAAAAAGTTGAAAATGCCAGAAAACTATCAGCTTCAGAATATACTTTTAATAGTAAATTAGGATTTATTTCCCTAAATACACGCCTGAATTCCGACCAGGTTCTGGCAGTTGCTTATCAATATACTGTTATCGGTACGGACTCAGTTTATCAAGTGGGAGAATTTTCTAATGGTGGCATTAGTGCTCCAAATTGTCTTGTTGTGAAACTGTTGAAAAGTACTGCTCTTAACACACATATTCCATTATGGAAATTGATGATGAAAAATGTTTATTCAATCGGAGCATATCAGGTAAATCCCGAGGATTTTAGATTGAATATTTTATATGAAGACGATAAAAACGGTGTTCCAACAGGATTTATAACAGAAGGAGCAATCAGTGGTTTACCACTTATTCGAGCTATGAATTTGGATAATCTAAACGTTATGCTTGATCCTGTTCCCGATGGTGTGTTTGATTTTATTGATGGTGCTGCAACTATGGGTGGAACGGTACAATCTACAAACGGAAGAATTTATTTTCCTGTTGTAGAACCATTCGGATTAGACCTTAGAAAAGCTATTGACCCGACAAACCCATACTCAATATTAGCCGATAAATATGCTTTTGATGTGCTTTATAGTTCAACAAGAAGCGATGCTTTGCAACATCCCGATAAAAACAGATTTGCCTTAGAAGGTATTTATAAATCTTCTTCAGGTTCTGAAATATCGCTTAATGCAATGAATGTTCCGCAGGGCTCTGTTGTTGTTACTGCCGGAGGTGTTGTTTTAACTGAAAATGTTGATTATACCGTAGATTATACTTTGGGACGTGTGAAAATTATTAATGAAGGTTATTTGAATTCAGGAACACCAATAAACATTTCACTTGAAAGTAATGCCTTATTCAATGTTCAAACAAAAACCTTTTTAGGCACTCATATAGACTACGAAGTAAACAAAGATTTTTATCTTGGAGCAACAATTTTAAATCTCTCTGAACGCCCTCTAACTCCAAAAGTAAATTATGGTGATGAGCCGATTTCAAATACAATTTGGGGCTTAGATGGAACATATCAGACAGAATCAATTTTTCTTACAAAATTAGTTGATAAAATTCCTTTTATTGACACAAAAGTTCCTTCGAGAATTACTATAAATGGCGAATTTGCACAATTAATTCCCGGTCATTCAAGTGCAATAGGCAAAACAGGAACTTCATATATTGATGATTTTGAAGGAAGCTCATCTTCGATTGATATGAAAAATATTGGAAATTGGTTTCTTTCAAGTGCTCCCCAAGGACAATCTTCGATGTTTCCTGAAACCGAACTTGACAGCATTGCCTATGGATTTAATAGAGCAAAATTAGCGTGGTATATTATCGATCCTCTTTTTGTAAGAAATAATAGTGCAACGCCCGACCATATACAAAAAGACGTTAACCAACAGTCTAATCATTTTGTAAGAGAAATTCTTGAACAGGAAGTTTTTCCTAAAAAAGATCCCGGCAATCAACCAACGAATATTGCAGTCCTAAACTTAGCTTTTTATCCAAATGAAAGAGGACCTTATAATTATGATGTAGGTGCGGGAAGTTTTTCCAGAGGACTAAATGTTGATGGAACTTTAAAAGACCCCGAAACAAGATGGGGTGGCATTATGAGAGAAATTGACCAAACCGATTTTGAATCTACAAATATTGAGTATATTGAATTTTGGATGATGGACCCTTTTATTTATGACCCAACTCATTCCGGCGGAGAACTTTATTTTAACCTTGGAGATGTTTCCGAAGATGTGCTTAAAGATGGAAGAAAGAGTTACGAAAACGGTTTGCCAACATCAACTACTATTGAAAATGTTGATACAACTATTTGGGGAAGAGTTCCTAAAGTTCAGGCTATAGTTCAGTACTTTGATAATGACTCAACTTCTCGCCAGTATCAGGATGTTGGCCTTGACGGACTTAGAAACAAAGATGAAGAAACATTTTTTGATTTTAATTATATTCAGAGAATTGCGAGTGAACTTGGAACCGGAACTCAGGCTTATGCAAACGCAGTAAATGATCCATCGGGCGATGATTACCACCATTTCAGAGGAAGTGATTTTGATAATGACAAAACCAGCATTCTTGAAAGATATAAAATGTTTAATGGATTAGATGGAAACTCTCCCACCGAAAAACAATCACCAGAATCATACACGACTTCTGCTTCTGAACGACCAAATGTTGAAGATATTAATCTTGATAACACTTTGAGTGATGTTGAAAGATATTTCCAATACAGAATAAATCTCAGACCCGACAAAATGAATGTAGGAGAAAATTTTATTACCGATGTTTACGAATCTACTGTTACGCTAAAAAACAAGAATACTGCAAAAGTTAAATGGTATCAGTTTAAAATTCCTGTCAATTCACCTGATAAAGTTGTTGGAATGATAAATGATTTTAAGTCGATAAGGTTTATGAGAATATTTATGAGAAACTTTTCCGAACCTGTTGTTTGTCGTTTTGCTACTCTTAATCTTGTTAGAGGCGAATGGAGAAAATACAATTATTCTTTACTTTATCCCGGAGAATATATTCCTAACGATGAACAAAGTCTTACAACTTTTGATATTACAACTGTTAATATTGAAGAAAATGGCAACAGAACACCGGTACCTTATATTTTGCCTCCTGATATTGAAAGAGAAATTAATCTTGGAACAACTGCTTTAACAGAATTAAACGAACAGTCTTTAGTATTGAAAGTTTGCAATTTACAGGACGGGGATGCAAGAGCGGGGTATAAAACAACAGAGTTTGATTTCCGTAGATATAAGAGAATTAAAATGTATGTTCATGCTGAAGAAGGCGACCCTATTAATCAACCGACAGGTGATGGAGAATTAACAGCTTTTATAAGACTGGGAAGCGACTTCACAAACAATTATTATGAATATGAGATTCCTTTGGTTTTCACTCCTTTTGGAACAAGTGCTTTAGATGAATATGTTATTTGGCCTGAAGAAAATGAAATAGATTTGGAATTAAAAAAAATAATTGATGTAAAACAAGAGAGAAATGTTTTAATGCGGCAAAGTGGTTCAACAATTACTTTATTATCTCCTTATATTAAAGAAGATGGCAATAGTAGAATCACTGTTGTTGGAACACCAAATTTAGGCTCTGTTAAAGCAATTATGATAGGTGTTAGGAATCCCAAGAAAAGAAGAATTAACGATAATGACGATGGCTTGGAAAAATGTGCTGAAATATGGGTAGATGAATTTAGGCTAACTGATTTTGATGAAAGTGGCGGATGTGCAGCGACTGCAAGAATAGCTGCCGACCTTGCAGATTTTGGAAATGTTATTATTGCAGGAAGTTTTAGTACTCCGGGCTTTGGAAGCATAGAGAAAAAAGTTAATGAAAGACAAACAGAGCAAATTACTCAATATGATATTGCTACCAACCTGCAGTTAGGAAAATTTTTCCCCGAAAAAGCAGGAATTAAAATTCCTATGCACTTTGATTATTCCGAAATGTTTAGCAATCCAGAATTTAATCCTTTAAATCCTGATGTGAAATTTAAAGATGACCTTGATACTTATGAAAACAAAACACAAAGAGATTCTATAAAAAAACTTTCTCAGGAATATGTAAGAAGAAAAAGTTTGAACTTTGTGAATGTTAAAAAGATGAAAGTTGGCTCTGAGAAAAAAAGACGTATATATAGTATTGAGAATTTTAATTTTACTTATGCTTATAACGAAATTTTTCAGCGAAACATTGATATCGAATATAAACTCAAAAAGAAATATAAAGGTGCTATTGGCTACAATTTTACTGTCAATCCCAAAAATGTTAAACCTTTCAAAAAATCAAAGTTCTTTTCAAAATACAAATATTTAGCACTGATTAGAGATTTTAACTTTTATTATTTACCGAAAATGATTTCGTTCAGAACTGATATGGACAGAGAATATAACGAGCAATTGTTGAGAAATAAAAGTAATGCAATAGTTATTCTTGAACCAAATTATTTAAAAACTTTTACGTGGAATCGTTTATATAATTTTAAATATGATTTATCGCAATCCTTGAAAATTGATTATAATGCAACGGTAAATGCAAGAATTGATGAACCACCAGGAAAAGTTGACAAGAATGATAGTGATTATAAAGCTAAAAGAGATACTATTTGGGATAATATTATGGATTTTGGGCGTAAAACATATTATGCTCAATCTCTTAAAGTAGATTATAATATTCCGATAAATAAAATTCCTTTTTTTAATTGGGTAAATGCTTCTGCAAGATATGGAAGCAATTATACATGGACAGCCGCACCACTGTCTGCCACCGATTTTGGAAATACTATAGAAAATTCAAATACCAAGCAATTGAATGCAAATACAAATATGATTTCTCTTTACAATAAAGTTGGTTATCTAAAAAAACTTAATGCTGAAAAAAGAAGTAAAAAAGGCGGAAGAAGAGGAAAAGAAAATGAAATGGAAATTGAAGAAGAAGCTGATACTCTCCAAGCCAAAAAAATTAACTATGTCAAAGAAACTGTTAACAATTTACTTATGATAATGATGGGTGTTAGAAATGTTTCTTTTTCTTATACCGAAGGTAATGGAACACTATTGCCGGGATTTAAGTCTGAGCCTGATATATTTGGAATGAATCTTAGCCAACAGGCTCCGGGTTGGGGATTTGTTTTTGGTTTGCAGGATGATATTAGAGAACAAGCAAGTAAAAACGGATGGATTACATCAAACCCTGATTTAAACACTGCTTATGCAACTAAACATACTAAAACACTGAATGTACGAAGCACTATTGAACCAATTAATAATTTAAGAGTAGAATTAACAGCAAGACGAAGTTATTCAGAAAGTCATTCAGAATATTATAAAGCTGACGCTTTAGGAAATTTTAATTCCTATTCTCCTATGACAAATGGAAGTTTCGGCATTTCATGGATAACATGGAATACCGCTTTTGTCAAAGATGCTGATGATTATTCTTCAGATAATTTTGAGAAGTTTAAAGATTATTTAATAATAATTGCAAACCGTTTAGCTGAGCAAAATCCTAATTGGAACCAAAAGTTTGTTACAGATTCTGTTTCCGGTATTGCATATCCTGATGGTTATAGCAGAACTTCTCAAGATGTTATTATTCCTGCTTTTATTGCTGCTTATACTCAATCAAGCCCCGAAGATATTGATTTGTCTCCTTTCCCCAAAATTCCAAAACCTAACTGGAGAATAACTTATACAGGTTTGTCGCAAATAAGATTTTTAAAGAAATATTTTAAAAGTGTTACAATTGGTCATGCCTACAATTCTTCATATAATATTGGCTCATTTGTAACTAATATTCTTTATGAACCGGATAAAGATGGTTTTCAGTATGTCAAAGACGAATTAGGAAATAATTATCTTCCCGTTTATGAAATAAATCAAATTTCTATAACTGAACAATTCAGCCCATTGATAAATATTGATATAGTAATGCAAAATAGTTTAAGTGCTAAATTTGAAATAAAAAAATCACGAAATTTAGGATTAAGTTTTGCTAATAATCAGCTTATTGAAGTTACAAGTCTTGAATATGTTGTTGGTGCCGGCTATAGAATTAAAGATGTTAAATTTTCAATTAAACCAAGAAGAAGAGGAAGAGGTGGAGGAAGAACAAGGAATTTTAACAGCGATTTGAGTTTAAAAGCAGATTTTTCTATTAGAAACAATAAAACCGTTCTAAGAAAACTAATCGAAGATGTTGACCAGATTTCTGCCGGGCAGAAAGTTATGTCTATAAATTTTACAGCCGATTATATGCTTAGTCAACGTTTGAATTTTCGAATATTTTATGATATGGTTATTAACAATCCTTTTGTTTCTTCTTCCTATCCAAATTCAAATACCAATGCAGGGATAAGTTTGAGATTTATTCTTGCTCAATAATGTTCAAATTTATTATTTAGTGGCTCTAAGAAAACGTCAATAACTTCGTTACGCTCATATTTGAAACCAGTCATTTACAAAAGTAAACTCCTGATTTTAAATTCTTCGCAAGCCTCGTTCTTGACACCTTCTTAAAACCACTAAAAAAAACTTAGTTTTCTGACAGATACTATTTAAAACATTTTGAACAATTTTTTATTAAAAGTGAAGGAGTAATTTTTTTTATTTACTTTTGAAAATCAATAAACAAATTTTTTAAATCATTTATTATGGAAAAAGAAAAATCATCATCAAAAAAACTCACAAATTTATTTATTGTTATTTCTGTTTTGTTATTAATTGTGAGTTGTGTTCTTCTAATTAAAGTAATTAAATTATCAGAAGATGTCAAAACACAAATTGTTATAAAAGACAATGTTATTTCTGAAAAAGATAAAATGCTTATTCAATTGGAGAACCTACAAATTGAGTATGATGAACTGAGTTCTGAATATGAAAATCTCGGAGAGCTTTTTAATGAAGAAAAAGACAAAGTCAATTCTTTGATAAAAGAAATAAGTAAACAAAAAGGTTCTGTTTCGGCATACAAAAACAAAGTTTCTGTTTTGAAAGAACAATTAAAAGATTATTTAAGCCGCATAGAAGTTTTGCAGGAAAGAAATCAGGAACTTAATGCTGAAAACATTCAGGTTAAAACTTCTCTTGATTCTGCACTAACCGAAAATATAGAACTTTCGTCGAAGAACGAAAATTTATCTGCTAAAGTTGAAGCCGGCTCTATGTTAAAAGCTTATGAAATATTTGCCGATGGCATAAGGATAAAATCAAACGGAAAAGAAATACCAACACATAAAGCCAAAAGGGTAAAAAAAATAAGAACCTGTTTTCTTTTGAGCGAAAACAATATTGCTGAAAAAGGTGTGAAAGCAATATATTTACGAATAGCATCTCCAACCGGAAAAATATTGTTCAACAAAAATGGAAAAAACAATATGTTTATTTTCGAAGGTGAAGAAATCGCTTATACTTTAAAGCAAGAAATAAATTATGAAAGCAAGTCTATGGACCTTTGTTTTTATTGGGATAATATCGGGGAACTTCAAAAAGGAATGTATTATATAGATATTTTTGTTGAAAATTATCAAATAGGTTCTACAAAATTTAATTTAGAGTAATATTTCAGCTTAAATATTATTTTGATGTGCTGGTTAAAAAAATCCTATCTTTTTATTAATTCATAATAATAATCCTGTAAGGATGGAATGTAAAAGCACAGGGCGAAGTATAACGTAGCCCTGTGAAATGCAGCAATAATTTATGTTAGGGCTGAAAGCCCGTCAGGTATTATACGGCGGCAAATCCAATAAAAAAGAATTAAGAAAATTTCTAAAAATTTAACATAAAATTTAAGGAAGGCTACGTTTGGGATTAACAATTTATCTTGTAGAATTAGTATCGTTCTTTCAGGACTTATTTCACATATTTATTCCATATCACAGGGTTTCGTTTCACTTCACCCTATGCTATAAAATGTCGGGGCTTTGTCCCTAAAAATACATCTTGCCCCTTCAAAATAATATTTAGCCTAGCGTCTATAAAATATTTTTCGTTAATGGGCAGATATTAAAAATATGCCCTTAACTGAACGCTCCCAACATGAACTGCTTTCACTTCAGGCGATTTTCTGCCGTCATAAACCAAACTTAATTGAAGGTGATTTGATAAGTTTCGTTGGTAAGAAACATTCCACGTTGCATTTTTTCCTGTTTTCAAACCTTCGAGCATCTCAAAAGCAAGCGATGTGTTTTCGGGGCTGTTGTAAGAAATATCGATGTAGTTTACCTTTAAAAGCAGATTGCCTTTGCTGATTATATTATATTTTAACTCGATACCCAAATTATGAATTTCTGTAATTTGATTGCTGATACTTGTTAGTGAAAAGTTCTCCTTTTTGTTATATTTATACATAACAGTTAACCTGAATGAAACATTAGGTTGGAAACTAAGGCTTGGCTGTGTTTCAAGAAAATGAATATCATAATCCTTTGAAGTGAAATATTCAGAGGCGCTTGTTTTTTTACCCACATTAGAATTTGCGTTAAGCATAAATTTTCTGCTAATATTCCAACGAAAATTTACACCCTTTTTTTCAAGAGTTCTTGTGCCGAAGCCATTTGTAAGAAGAATTTTATTCTCATTGTTTTGGTAATTTATGTCCATTCCGAATTTTGCATGACTTCTGTTAAAATAAAAAGTGTTTCTAAAAGAAGAATTTAAAGTCATTAATAATGCGTTGTCAATATCCGACGAAAATGGATTATACGCTTTTGTAAAATCATCGTCTTTGGTTTTATGGTTGATACGATAAACCATTTGATTGGAAAAACGGGACAGAAATTTTTTAAAACCTTTCTTATTTCTCCAAACGGCAGCTGGATTAAGGTTAAAGGATTCGCTGAATTGGTTCGTATAAACTTTCTCAAATTCGTTAGAAGGAATAAATGTTCTGATATAATTTGCCTGGTCTTGAAATGCTGCAATTTCAACTTCATCAAGGTCTAAAACACCGTTTCCGTTATAATCGGTTTCTGCTACATTCCAATAATAAACTCCCTGACCCGGCTCAACTTCCAAATAGGTGAATTCTTTTTTTATCTCAAGCCCCGAGCCAATTTCAAAAAACGTGCTTGATGTTATTGCTCCTTTAAAAAGTTTTGTAAAATATTCAAGCCGGCTGACAATTGTATTATCTTTTTTCTCCGCTGTGAGCGAAGTGTCATTAATAGTAAGTCTTCGATAAGTAATATTTAAATTTAATCTATTGTTATTTTTAGTAAGCTGATATGTCAATCCAAAATCATCGCCTGTGGTAGATTTTTCGAAAGCATTGTTTTGAGGTAAGTAATCATATCTTTTTTTATAGTTAAAAGAAAATTTGTTTTTTGTAGTGTCAGGATTAACAACAAAAGCTTCCAATTTAAAAAATGAAAAACTGTTGTTTAACAAGGAATCAGAGATTATATCATTGAAAGAATTTTGCTCTTGTTCTTCGTTTAATCCGATAGTAATCCATTTTAATTTTTTTGTCAGAATAGTTTTTTGTCTCAGAAAATTACTTTTGTTCAGAGGTGTTTCAGTTTGAACATAACTTCCTGAGAAATTTAGATTAAAACCATTTTTATTCAAATTGGTATTAAGCATGTTTTTAAAAGCAATGTATTTGTCTCCCTTCAAAAAAGAATTTAGTTGATAATTTATAAAACCTATTTTATTCTTTTTAAATGTTAAACTTAATCCTGATAAATGTTCATCGTTTCTGTTTTCGTTATTTGTAATGTTCCAGTCTCTGTTAAATTCAATGTTTCTATAAGGTTCAAGAGGGGTGAAGTCTTTGTTAATCCATTCATATTTTACATTGGTTAAAAGTGCCCAAGCGTTAGTGTCCTTTTTGCTTAATAATGTTTTGTTATCAAAATTAAAATTAATGGCATAACCAATGTCATCAGCGTTATCTTTATTAGAAAAAGTATTTATGTCATTTTCAGAAAGAGCCATTTCAACAGAAGCATGAGTATTTTTTGAGAAAGCATAATCAGCACCAAAAGTGTACATCTGATTTTTTTTAGGAGTTACCAAAAGTATTACCGGAGCGAAATTTCCCTGATGAACTCCATTGTCTGGCTTAACCCAGTTAAAAACTCTGCCGTTTCCTGTGCTTTGTATCTGAACATAATCTCCGTTTTCTTGTCCGACATTTGAAAATCCGAGACGAAAAAAAGCACTGTCGGGATTGGTTGAATAAACAAAAACAGAATCATATCCGAGAGTATCGACCATTTTATAAAGAACTTCGTTAACAGAAAAACCTACAGAATCAATATTATAAACTATTGCATTGTTTAAACTGTCTCCAATATTACTCAATAATAGTTTTTGTTCATTGCTCAGGTCTTGCTGCAAAGGTTGATTGCTTAAATCTTGTTCCGAAAAGAAATTAAACCTTAGGTTAAGTTTTTTTGATTCGAATTCTGTTCCCACAAAAAATAACGAACGAGCATAATTTTTATCAGAATATTCAAACTCAATAATTATTCTTTTGTCTTTTGTGATTAGATTTTTTGGTGTGAAAATTATTTCAGCGGTATTGTAATCAATGACATAGTCGTTGCTTTGTCCGCGTGTGAGAAGATGCCCGTCAATGTAAACTTTTTCTGTTCCTGCTAATACAATGATAAATGATTCGTTATTTTTTCCTTTTAATTTATAAGGACCTTGATTTCCCTCAACTCCTGCGATAGAATTTTTAGCATATTTTCCTTTTGAGATTGCAGCGCTAGCCGAAACATTTAATGTTGGAATTTTTATTTTTTTTTCTAAATATGATGCTTTTTTTTGTTTGTTTACAAGAGCAAAACTTGTTGAAAGAAGCCCCCCCTGAGCTTTTTTATAGAAATTCATAAAATAGCCTTTAGGGCGATTTAGCACAAAGTCGCCGGCAATAAGTTTTGTTTTGTTTTTTGAAAGTTGAATAAAAACTCTATCAAATTCCTGAATTTGTTGTGTGTTGCCTTCCGGCTGAATGGGAATATTATTGTCGGTTATTGCAGCCAAAACATCTATATCGTTGTTTAACTTTCCGGCAAGCTGAAGATTGAAATTTGAATTCACTACAACATCCTGAAAATTTCCGAAGGAAACACCCCGAGAGATACTTCCATTTTTACTTAATCCGCCTAATTCAAAAATATCATTTGATTTTTGTGTTGTGTACTGGAACATGAATGGATTAATCATTCCTGATTCGTCGGGTTCTATCTGAAGGATTTCTTTATGGCTGTAAGTTTCTGAAAAATTGTAGGGAAAAACTCTGTACGAGATTGTGATTTCAGAATTTTGTTTTATGGATTTTGTTTTTAGTATCAACTTTGCTTCAGGATAATTTACAGAAAACAAACTATCGGATATTTTATTTCCCGCACTGTCGATTATCAGGATAGAGTTTGGAATAATACTAAAAGTGTCGAGGGAAATAGTGTCGGAAACAACAATGATTTTCTTAAAACGTAAATTATTATGCTCTTGTGAGAAAATAGCACAGGGCATTATTAAAAGAAAAAGCAGATATAATATTATTGTTCTTTTCAATTTATAAATTGCTTAGAAAATCAATTTCATCAAAGATATGGAATAAATCCAAATTTTATTGTTTAGTAAACTAACCGTAAAATAAATTATGTTCTTTACAACGCTCAAGATTTCAATAAAATTATTCCAATTTTCCTTTTTAATATTGAATAATTGTTTACTTTTGCCCGCTTTTAAAATACGAATCTTATAAAACCTTAAAATTATGGCATTTATACAAAAAGAGAAATTGTTTTCAAAGAAATGGTTTTTATCCTATAGTTTAATTATAGTAGGAACATTTATAATGGCAGTTGCTTTTGTATTCTTTATTTCACCATATAAATTAGTTCCCGGTGGAGTTTATGGTATTTCAATTGTTTTGCACCATTTATTTAAAACTCCTATTGGATTAGTAGCTCTTATACTTGATATTCCATTAACAATTATCGGGATAAAAATTTTAGGACCTCGTTTTGGGATTAAAACGGTTGTTGGATTTACTTTTACAGCAATTTTTGTTGATTTGTTGACATACATTTGGGGCGAAGCACCTTTGGTTGAAGGCGATGCACTTTTATCTGCAATATTCGGAGGTGTACTTGTAGGACTTGGTTTGGGTTTGGTTTTTAAATCCAGAGCAACATCCGGAGGTTCTGATATTGTTGCTATGATTATTGCAAAATATACCAAACTTCCTTTGGGACAGCTTATGATTTATGTCGATTCTGCAATAGTTTTAATTGGTTTCATTGTGTTTCGTGATTGGAAAATTCCTTTATATTCATGGATTGTTATTTTTATTGCCGGTAAAGTTATTGACGTAGTAATACAAGGAATTAGTTATGATAAAACATTGTTTATTATTTCGGATAAACACGAAGAAATCAGAGCTAAAATAATCGGAGACCTCAATCGTGGTGGAACATTTTTGAAAGGCGAAGGAATGTTTAACGGTACTGAGAAAAAAATTATTTTTACCGTTGTTAACCGCAGAGAACTGTCAATGCTTGAAAATTATATTCATAAAATTGACCCTATGGCTTTTCTTACCGTAATTAATGCTAACGAGATTATCGGAAGAGGTTTTAAATCTTTACAGGATAAGGTTGATGAATAGAGTATATTGCTAAATTGTTATATTGTTAAATTGTTTTATCGAAAAGATTTTTTTCTTGTTAATAATTTTTCCCCGTGTGATTTATTAAATTACATCAAAAATCATCTTCCTTTAAAGCAAACACAATTAATAATTTTTCACGTTATTAATATAGCAATTCAGCAATTTAACAATTTAACAATAAGATGTTTGATGTTGAAGATTTGCCCTAAATTTATTTAATTATTTATTAAACAACTTCAGAATATCATTTCCATTTGCAAAAATTAGCAAGCTGAATAATATTACCATTCCAAAAATTTGAGCATATTCCATGAATTTATCTCCGGGTTTTCTTCCGGTAACAATTTCATAGAGCAAGAACAGAACATGCCCGCCATCCAAAGCAGGAATTGGAAGCAAATTCATTATTGCAAGAATTATTGATAGAAAGGCGGTAAGATTCCAAAACGCATACCAGTCCCAATGAGATGGGAATATTTTTCCAATAGTAATAAAACCTCCAAGCGATTGATAAGCTTTTGTTTCGGGAGAGAAAATTAATTTTAATTGTTTCAGGTAATTGCCGAGAGTTTTGTAAGCTTTTATTGTTCCGGCAGGTATTGCCTCAATAAAAGTATAACTTCTTTCTTTAAAATTAAAATATTCGCTAACAACAGGATGAACACCGATTAATCCTTCTTCGGGAACATCAACAGCAATTCTAACAGTATCATTATTTCTAAGAGCAGTAACTAAAACTTGTTCGTTTTTATGTTTCAAAATCTCGTCGCGGAACTCATCAAAATATTCTGTTTGAATTTTGTTCAATCCAATAAGTTTATCACCTTCTTTCAATCCTGCTTTTTTTGCAGGAGAGTTTTTAACAAATTTCTTAATTTTAAAAGGCACTCTAACACCAATAAAATCGGGAGAATTATGTTTAATTAATTTACCGACAAAACCTTCGGGGATAATAATTTCTTTTTTTTGATTGTCTCGGGAAATTTGAATTGTTTTAGCTTCTTCAAGAATTATTTCGGCAGGAATTTTCAGAAAGTTTTCAACCTCGTAATTATCAATAGTAAGAATCTTGTCTCCGTTCATAAGACCAATTTCCTTAGCCAGCGAATCGGTGGTTATTCCATATTTTACTTCGGAAGTAGGAAGATATTGTTCTCCCCACATACTAAGCATAACAATGTAAATAACGACAGCAAGTAAAATGTTTACACTAACACCCCCAAGCATAATAATTAGTCTTTGCCATGTTGGTTTAGACCTAAATTCCCATGGTTGAATCGGAGCTTTCATTTGTTCTTTATCCATGGATTCGTCAATCATTCCTGAAATTTTCACGAAGCCACCAAGAGGAAGCCAGCCAATGCCATATTCCGTTTCCCCTTTTTTAAATTTGAATAAAGAAAACCAGGGATTGAAGAAAAGATAAAATTTTTCTACTCTGGTTTTAAAAAGTTTGGCAGGAATAAAATGTCCAAATTCATGAAAAATAACTAAAATTGATAAACTTAGAATTAGTTGAAGTATTTGAGTTAGAATTTCCATTTATTATAAATTGCGTTTATTAATATAATTTTTAGCAAATCTTCGTGCTTCAATGTCTGTTAAAACATAATCATCATAAGTTGGCTTTTGAACAAAGCTTACTGTTTGCATACATTTTTCGATGATGTCGGGCATTTCCAAGAATTTTATTTTATCATTTAAAAACGACTCAACAACAACTTCGTTAGCAGCATTCATAATACATGGAATATTTCCACCTTTATTCAGAGCTTCGAAAGCAAGTGCAAGATTACGAAATTTTTTAATATCAACTGTTTCAAAAGTCAATTCCGGATAATCCAGAAAGTTAAAACGAGGAAAATCCGAATTAAGTCTGTCGGGATAAGAAAAAGCATATTGAATAGGTAACCTCATATTAGGGAGTCCCATTTGGGCTTTCATTGAAGCATCCTGAAATTGAACAATCGAATGAACAATTGATTGAGGGTGAATAATTATTTCAATTTGTTCGGGTGATAATCCAAAAAGCCATTTTGCTTCAATAACTTCCAATCCTTTGTTCATCAACGAAGCCGAGTCAATAGTAACTTTGTTTCCCATCTTCCAGTTAGGATGCTTCAAAGCATCTTCTTTCGTAACATTTGCCAGAAAATCTAAACTTTTATTTCTAAAAGGACCTCCCGATGCTGTTAAAAATATTTTTTCGATAGGATTATGAAATTCACCAACGATACACTGAAAAATTGCAGAATGTTCCGAATCTACCGGATAAATGTTTACTCCCTTTTCTTTTGCAAGTTTTGTAATAATTTCACCGGCAACAACAAGAGGTTCTTTGTTTGCAATTGCAATTTGTTTTTGAGCTTCAATTGCATTTATGGTTGGTTTTAATCCTGCAAAACCAACAACAGAAACCAAAACAAGGTCAACAGTATCGCTCTCAACAATCTGGCAAATTGATTCTTCGCCGGCAAAAACTTTAATATTATGAGAGAGTAATGCTTGATTAACTTTATTATAATGTTCTTTATTTCCAATTACAACAGCGTTGGGTTTGAATTCTATAGCTTGTTTTATTAGTAATTCCACATTGTTTTGAGCAGTAATTACTTCAAGTTGAAATTTGTCAGTGTGGTTTTTAATCACATCCAATGCTTGAGTTCCAATTGAACCTGTTGAACCAAGTATAGCTATTCTTTTTTTCAAAATAAAAATTTAAATTTAAAAAGTCATGTAATCAGCAGGATTAACAGGATTTCCGTTATACCACAATTCAAAATGAAGATGAGGTCCTGTGGTTAACTTTCCTGAATTTCCTAAAATTGCAATTGATTCTCCTGCTTTAACAAAATTTCCCTCGCTTTTTAATAAGGCAGAATTATGTTTATAGACAGAAATAATATTTGCCTGATGTTGAATGCAGATAATATATCCTGTTTCAAAAGTCCAGGTAGAAAAGATAACAGTTCCGTCAAGGGTTGCTTTTATTACATCGTTTTCTTTTCCAATAATATCAATACCGTAATGTTTATTTTTAAGATTAAAACCATTAATGATTTTTCCTTTCAGAGGAGTAAAAAAGAAATAACTGCTTATTGAAGAGCTGGAAAAAGCAGCTCCGGTTTCCTCATCCGAATAAAGCAGATTAAATTTATCCAAATTCTCAAATTCTTCTCTTAGCAAAGAATCTTCGACAGATTTTGTTAAAGAGATTGAATCATAATTATTTTTGTTTTCAGAATTTGTAAAATTTGCGTCAATATTACTAATGCTCTTGCCTTCCATGGCATTTTTAATAATCTCAATATAAAAATCTCTTCGGTTTAACTCAATTTGTAAGGAATCTGTTTTTAAAACTAAATTGTAGAGATTTTTTTGCATTTTAACATTTGTATAGCCGGGAATATATTCTCGCAAAGGTGTGAAAGCTATAATATAAATTGTTGCAACAACTAAGAGTATCGAAATTGTTCCAATTACAATAAATACATTTAATCTTGACAATCTGAATGTAAAGCGTTCTTCAAAAGTCTTTTCGTTAATAACAATTAATTTATACTTATTACGAAGTTTTTGAAAAAATGATTGTTTGTTTTTTTTTTCTTTATCAGCCATGGATAATTATCCTTGTGAAAAATTGGAGTGTAAAATTACTAAAAAAATTATTTCTGCTTCTTAGATTTTGATTTATTTGTTTTTATGGCTATAATTTGTTTTGAAGTGCAAAATGTATTTCTATGGGCAAAGCCCCGACATTTAATAGCACAAGGCGAAGTGAAACGAAACCCTGTGCTATGAAATAAATATTTGAATAAAGTCCTGAAAGTACAATACTAATTCTATAATATAAATTAATTATTAATATTTTTTGTATCTTTGAAGGAAGCTAATTATGAGCATTATCTTTTAAGAAAAAAGAGAATTTGCTTTATTCCACCATATAGGGTGAATAAGATTAAATTGAAAAAATATATAATAAATAATAATTTATAATTTTAATACCATGAAAAATTTATACGCAGCAGTATTATTTCTAATATTATCACAATTAACAATAGCCCAAAACCCTAACTTTGAATGGGCAAAACAAATGGGCGGTACTTCTTGGGATGTGGGATACTCTATTACGACAGATGCCTGTGGCAATGTATATACAACAGGTTACTTCAATGGAACTGCAGATTTTGACCCGGGAGCCGGAACCACAAATTTAACTTCTGCAGGTCAAAATGATATTTTTATTCAAAAATTAGATACTGCTGGAAATCTATTATGGGCAAAACAAATGGGTGGAACTTTTAATGATTATGGATACTCCATTACAACAGATGCAAATGGCAATGTATATACTACAGGTTACTTTATGGATACAATAGATTTTGACCCGGGAACCGGAACTTTCAATTTAACTTCTGCAGGTTGGTGGGATATTTTTATTCAAAAATTAGATTCTGCCGGAAATCTATTATGGGCAAAACAAATGGGAGGGACTTCTCATGATTATGGACACTCCATTGCAACAGATGCTGGTGGCAATGTTTATACAACAGGTTTATTTAGTGGAACAGCAGATTTTGACCCGGGAACTGGAACAGCAAATTTAACTTCAGCAGGAGGATATGATATTTTCATTCAAAAATTAGATACTTCCGGAAATTTAATATGGGTAAAACAAATGGGCGGAAATTTAGATGATTATGGACGCTCCATTTCAATAGATGCCAGTAGCAATGTTTATACAACAGGTTTATTTATGGGAACATCAGATTTTGACCCGGGAACTGGAATCGTAAATTTAACTTCTGCCGGTTATAATGATATTTTTATTCAAAAATTAGATACTGCCGGAAATCTTTTATGGGTAAAACAAATGGGCGGAACTTCTTCTGAATGTGGACGCTCCATTTCAATAGATGCCAGTAGCAATGTATATACAACAGGTTGGTTCACGGGAACATCAGATTTTGACCCGGGAGCCGGAACTTTCAATTTAATTTCTACAAATAGTTATGATATTTTTATTCAAAAATTAGATTCTGGCGGAAATCTTTTATGGGTAAAACAAATGGGCGGAACTTCTAATGATTATGGACATTCCATTACAACAGATGCCGGGGGCAATGTATATACCACAGGTAGGTTCGAGGGAACAGCAAATTTTGACCCGGGAACAGGAACCGTCAATTTAACATCTGCAGGTTCTGATGATATTTTTATTCAAAAATTAGATAGTAACGGAATTTTTTTATGGGTTAAACAAATGGGTGGAAATTCTGATGATTTTGGAAACTCTATAACAACAAATGCCGGTGGCAATATATATACCACAGGTTTTTTCAGGGGAACAGCAGATTTTGACCCGGGAAACGGAATTACAAATTTAACTTCTGCAGGTAATGAAGATATTTTTATTCAAAAATTAAGTCAATGTATTCCGAGTACAGGAACAGATATAATTACTGCTTGTTTTTCTTATACATGGATAGATAGTATCACTTACATTGCAAGCAATAATATTGCAACGCATACTTTAAGCAATACTGCAGGTTGTGATTCTGTGATTACCCTAAACCTTACTATCAACAACAGTTCTTTTGGTTCAGAAACAGTAAGTGCTTGTGATAGTTATTTCTGGCCAACTGATAGTAACACTTATATAGCTAGTGGGATTTACAATGATACTATAACAAATGTGGCAGGTTGTGATTCTGTGGTAACTCTTAATTTAACAATAATTACAATTGATAATTCCGTATCAAAAAATGGAATTACACTTACAGCAAATGAGGTTGGAGCAAACTATCAATGGTTAGATTGTAATAATTCTTATTCGGTAATAAGCGGAGCAAACAACCAAAGTTTTACTCCAACTTCAATTGGCAATTATGCAGTAGAAATTACTAAAAATAGCTGCGTGGATACTTCTAATTGTTATAGCATTACAAATATTGGAATTATTGAAAATTCCTTTGGCGATAAGTTAGTGTTTTATCCAAACCCTACATCAGGAATAGTTAATCTTGAATTTGGTTCAAATTATAAAAATGTTCAGATTATTATTAGAAACTCAGAAGGTAAATTAGTAAAACATCAAGAATTTAAAAAAGAACAAAATATTAGTATTGAAATTGAAGGAAGTAAAGGAATCTACTTAATAGAAGTTATCTCAGCAGATAAAAAAGCAATTATAAAAGTTGTGAAACAATAAGGTTTGCAAAAAAAATGTTTGCTTTATTCCACCATATAAGGTGAATAAGATTAAATTGAAAAAATATATAACAAATAATAATTTATAATTTTAACACCATGAAAAAGTTTTACGTAGCAGTATTATTACTCATTTTAACACAATTAACTATAGCCCAAAACCCTAACTTTGAATGGGTAAAACAAATGGGTGGAAATTTTGGTGATAAGGGATACTCAATAACAACAGATGCCAGTGGCAATGTTTATACAACAGGTTACTTCAGTGGAACAGCAGATTTTAATCCAGGAGCTGGAACTACTAATTTAACTTCCTCAGGTGGTCATGATATTTTTATTCAAAAATTAGATACTACCGGAAATCTTTTATGGGTAAAACAAATGGGCGGTACTTCTTGGGATGTGGGATTCTCCATTACAACCGATGTCGGTGGCAATGTTTATACCATAGGTAACTTCATTGGAACAGCAGATTTTGATCCGGGAGTCGGAACTGTCAATTTAACTTCTGCCGGTCAATGTGATATTTTTATTCAAAAATTAGATGCTGCCGGAAATCTTTTATGGGTAAAACAAATTGGGGGAACTTCTAATGATTTTGGATACACCATTACAACAGATGCCGGTGGCAATATTTATACCACCGGTTACTTCAAGGGAACAGTAGATTTTGACCCGGGAGCTGGAACAACTAATTTAACTTCTGCAGGTGGTTTTGATATTTTTATTCAAAAATTAAATACCGCCGGAAATCTTTTATGGGTAAAACAAATGGGCGGAACTTCTTTGGAAGCGGGATGTTCCATTACAACTGATGCTGGTGGCAATGTATATACCACCGGTTACTTTCAGGGAACAGTAGATTTTGACCCGGGAGCCGGAACTATCAATTTTATTTCTGCAGGTTATGAAGATATTTTTATTCAAAAATTAGATACTGCCGGAAATCTTTTATGGGTAAAACAAATGGGAGGGACTTCTAGGGATGAGGGATACTCCATTACAACAGATGCCGGTGGCAATGTTTATACCACAGGTTACTTCGAGGGAACAGCAGACTTTGACCCGGGAGCCGGAACTACCAATTTAACTTCTGCAGGTTATCAAGATATTTTTATTCAAAAATTAGATAGTTCAGGGAATCTTTTATGGGTAAAACAAATAGGCGGGACTTATAATGATAATGGAATATCAATTACAACAGATGCCGGAGATAATGTATATACCACAGGTTTCTTCCGTGATACAGTAGATTTTGACCCAGGAGTCGGGACCACCAATTTAACTGCCTGTTATAAGGACATTTTTATTCAAAAATTAGATTCTGCCGGAAATTATTTATGGGCAAAAAAAATGGGAGGAACTGATTATGAGGAGGGATTATCCATTACAACAGATGCCAGTGGCAATGTTTATACCACAGGTTACTTCTGTGGAACAGCAGATTTTAACCCGGGAGCCGGAACCACTATTTTAACTTCTGCTGGTAGTAATGAAATTTTTATTCAAAAATTAAGTCAATGTTATACAACTCCAGGGACAGATGTGATTACTGCTTGTGATACTTTTACATGGATAGATGGTATAACTTATACTGCAAGCAATAATACCGCAACGCATACTTTAACAAATTCTGGAGGTTGTGATTCTATAGTTACTTTAAACTTAACAATCAACAATAGTTCTTTCGGTTCAGAAACAGTAAATGCTTGTGATAGTTTTTACTGGCAGATTGATAGTAACATATATACAGCAAGTGGAATTTATTTTGATACTCTTATAAATGTTTATGGCTGTGATTCTGTTTTTACTTTAAACCTTACAATAAACAATAGTTCTGCAGGTTCAGAAACAGTAACAGCTTGTAATAGTCATTTCTGGCAAACTAATAGTAGCACTTATACTACAAGTGGGATTTATAAGGATACTTTAATAAATGCTGCTGGTTGTGATTCTGTAGTAACACTTAATTTAACAATAATTACAATTGATAATACAGTATCAAAAAATGGAGTTATACTTACAGCAAATGAGGTTGGAGCAAACTATCAATGGTTAGATTGTAATAATTCTTATTCGGTAATAAGCGGAGCAACTAACCAAAGTTTTACTGCAACTTCAAATGGCAATTATGCAGTAGAAATTACTAAAAATAGCTGCGTGGATACTTCAATTTGTTATAGCATTACAAATATTGGAATCATTAAAAATTCCTTTGGCGATAAATTAGTGTTTTATCCAAACCCTACATCAGGAATAGTTAATCTTGAATTTGGTTCAAATTATAAAAATGTTCAGATTATTATAAGAAACTCAGAAGGCAAATTAGTAAAATATCAAGAATTTAAAAAAGAACAAAATATTAGTATTGAAATTGAAGGAAGTAAAGGGATTTATTTAATAGAAGTTATCTCAGAAGATAAAAAAGCAATTATAAAAGTTGTGAAACAATAGGGTTAAATTGAAAAAATATATAACAAATAATAATTTATAATTTTAACACCATGAAAAAGTTTTACGTAGCAGTACTATTTCTCATTTTATCACAATTTATTATAGCCCAAAACCCTAACTTTGAATGGGCAAAACAAATGGGCGGAACTTATGAGGATTGGGGACACTCCATTACAACAGATGCAGGTGGCAATGTATATACAACAGGTTTCTTCAAAGGAATAGTAGATTTTAATCCGGGAGCCGGAACCGCCAATTTAACTTCCACAGGTGGTACTGATATTTTTATTCAAAAATTAGATGCTGTCGGAAATTTTTTATGGATAAAACAAATGGGCGGGACTTCTAATGAGCAGGGACGCTCCATTACAATAGATGCCGGTGGCAATGTATATACTACAGGTTACTTCGAGGGAACAGTAGATTTTGATCCGGGAGCTGGAACCGCCAATTTAACTTCTGCCGGAAATCATGATATATTTATTCAAAAATTAGATACTGCCGGAAATCTTTTATGGGCAAAACAAATGGGCGGTACTTTATGGGATCAGGGATACTCCATTACAACAGATTCCGGTGGCAATGTTTATACCACAGGTTTATTTAAGGGAACAGCAGATTTTGACCCGGGAACAGGAACCGTAAATTTAATTTCTACTGGTTTTTATGATATTTTTATTCAAAAATTAGATACTGCCGGAAATCTTTTATGGGTAAAACAAATGGGCGGAACTTCTATTGATTGGGGATACTCCATTACAACAGATGCCTTTGGCAATGTTTATACAACAGGTTCCTTCAGGGATATAGCAGATTTTGATCCGGGAGCCGGAATCGCCAATTTAACTTCCGCAGGTAATAGGGATATTTTTATTCAAAAATTAAGTCAATGTATTCCGAGTACAGGAACAGATGTAATCACTGCTTGTTTTTCTTATATATGGATTAATGGTATTACCTACACTGCAAGCAATAATATTGCAACATATACTTTAAGCAATGCTGCTGGTTGTGATTCTGTAGTAACTCTTAATTTAACAATAATTACAATTGATAATACCGTATCAAAAAATGGAGTTACACTTTCAACAAATGAGGTTGGAGCAAACTATCAATGGTTAGATTGTAATAATTCTTATTCGGTAATAAGCGGAGCAAGCAACCAAAGTTTTACTCCAACTTCAAATGGCAATTATGCAGTAGAAATTACTAAAAATAGCTGCGTGGATACTTCTAATTGTTATAGCATTACAAATATTGGAATCATTGAAAATTCCTTTGGTGATAAGTTAGTGTTTTATCCAAACCCTACATCAGGAATAGTTAATCTTGAATTTGGTTCAAATTATAAAAATGTTCAGATTATTATTAGAAACTCAGAAGGCAAATTAGTAAAACATCAA
>Ga0307991_1000259_pt1 | contig 39740 bp, 36 predicted proteins | sample EllFjometagen131_FD_203146 | JGI IMG/M metagenome (GOLD analysis project Ga0307991, IMG submission 203146) | Marine microbial communities from Ellis Fjord, Antarctic Ocean - #131 | ecosystem: Environmental > Aquatic > Marine > Unclassified | place: Southern Ocean | collected 2014-10-08 | reverse complement strand
CCCCGCGCTTAGCTTTGCGGCAACAACGACGCGGGAGCTCCGGAGGACAGGCGCAGCAAATGGTTATGGTTTGATTAGTTTTTCTATATCCTGTTCCGCTTGCTTTTCTTCCTGCAGAAAAATCTCCATGACCCTTTCCACCATGTCGTGGGTGATCACCCGGCCGTCACGGATCAGGACGGCCCGAGTGGTAACCATGCGGACGAAGGGGATATCATGGGTGACGATGATGAAGTTGGTCGAGCCGCGCAGACTCTGGAGTAATTTCGCCAGGGCGTTGGTGGTGTTGATGTCCAGGGCCGAGGTCGGCTCGTCGAGCAGCAGGAAATCGGGCTTCAGCAGCAGGGCTCGGGCGATGGCCACCCGCTGGGCTTGGCCACCGCTGAGCTGGGCCGGGTAGCTTCCGGCCAGATCGCCCACCCCGACCCGTTCCAGCATTTCCCTGGCTTCCTGTTCAGCCTGGTTCCCGGTTACCCCGGTAACTTCCACGGGGGCCAGGGTAAGGTTATTCAGTACGGTGAGATGGGGAAAGAGGTAGAGATCCTGGAAAACCACCCCGACCTTGGACCTGAACTGCGCTTCCGTCATGGAGTGCGCCAGGACCCCGTCAATCTCGACCGTGCCCTGTTGGGGCGTGAGAAAGCGGGCCAAACACTGCAGCAGAGTGGTCTTGCCGGAGCCGCTGCTGCCGACAATGGCGGTAATATGCTCCTCGTTATCGAAAGAAAGTTCAAGTGTGACCTTTTTCAGGACCGCGGTTCCGTCGGGATAGGTGAATTCCAGGCCGTTTGCCTTAATCATCGGCATATCCTCTCTTTTTCAGTGCCCTCTCCCAGCGCCCGGCGAATTTCATCAGCGGATAGGTAACGACGAAGAACATCAGGCCGACGATGAAGTAATACTTCATCGGGTTGTAGGTGACGCTGATGATCGACTGGGCCTGACGCACCACCTCGGCCACCGAGATCACCGAGACCAGGGCGGTGTCTTTGAGCAGGGCCACGGAGGAGTTGACCAGGGCCGGGATGGCGATGCGGAAGGCCTGGGGCCAGACCACGAAGCGGAAGACCTGGAAATTGCTCAAACCCAGGGCCCGGGCCGCCAGCTTCTGGCCCGGTGTCACCGCCATCAAGCCGGAACGGACCACTTCAGCCATATAGGCGGCACCGTTGATCGACAGGGTGAACACTGCCGAGTTCAGCGGCGAGATGGTCAGGCCGATCTGAGGCGCTCCGAAGTAGACGAAGAAGAGCTGGATCAGTACCGGGGTGCCGCGAACAAAGTCCACCGTAGACCGGACCAGCAGCCGCCGCGACGAGGGCTTGCCATTCAGCACCACCCCCGCCGGTACCGCCAGCAGGAAGCCGCAGAGCAGGGAAATGAAGGCAATACCGATGGTGATCCCGAAGCCCTGCAGCAAGCGGATGGTGATGGTCCGGCCGCTCATGCCGACCGAACGGATCGCAGGGGTGTCATTTGCCGCCGGGTCGAACCACTTTCGGTGCAGGTCGGCCATATAGCCCGATTTCTCCAAATCTGTCAGGGCCCGATTAATCCGGGCCAGCAGTTCCGGATGGCCGGAAGCCACCGGGATGCCCATCTGTTCCCGGTAGAGCAGTTTTCCGGCCGGCCGGAAGGGCATCCCTGCTGTCTTAATCTGGTAGCCACCTACCAACCTGTCGGTAACAAAGCCGGCCAGACGGCCGTTCAGCATATCCTGGTAAATGTCAACCGTACTCTTGTAGGTTACGGTTTCGATCTCCGGGTGTTTCTCGGTCAGGTAATGCTCGAAGGTCTCGCCCAGCACCACCCCGACCCGGCGGCCGGCCAGATCATCGATGGAGTCGATATCCGTCCTGTTTTCGGCGTTGACGAAGAGCTGGGCCCCGGAGACGTAATAGGGGCGCGAAAAGTCCACCTGCTTTTGGCGTTCTACGGTGATCGCCATCGAGCCGATGATGGCGTTATACTTGCCAGCCAGCAGCCCGGCCAGGATACCATCCCACTCGGTGGTGACGATCTTCAATTTCAGCCCGAGTTCCCGCGACACACTCCGGGAGACATCAACATCGAAACCGGCCAGCTCGCCGTTCCGGTCATAGAAACTGAAGGGGGGATATTTACCGGTCAGGGCCACGGTAAGGCGCTTCGGCGCGGGAGCTTGGCTCTGTGAAGGTGAGGAGAGGGCCACCCGCCAGAAAATCGTGGCCGAGATGAGCAGAAAAACGGTAAGGATAATTCCTGGTCTCAGCCGATTCATAGTGGAATTTAGCAATTTCTGTATCATGATCTGAGCCTTGGCCCAGCTTCCAATGATGAGGACCCGATCTACCGGGCCGGGAGGTGGCCGAAGAATTATCTCTGCCGAGTGTATGTTATTTCTTACACTGCCCCAGTAAATAGATTAACTATTTCTGCGCCCAAACCTTTGGCTTCATAAATTACCCATCATCCCTGTCTCTTCTCTCCGCCCTTTCGCTGTTTTCCGGGGTGAGCGTGATTGTCCGATTCCAGTCGGAGAGGAGTTTCGCGATGCCGATCGCCTTGAATTCATCCCCCTCTTCCAGGTGAAGCTGAAGATCGCATTCATCGCAATTCCGGTCACAGAAGGTTGTCTCATAGGAGTCAGGCTCCTTGTAGGAAGTTATGACCCCTTCGTAATTCCTGAGAATGACCTTATTGGTTGACCAGGAAATTAGATAGTTAGGCATAATCGGGATCTTACCTCCCCCGCCCGGCGCGTCTATCACATAGGTCGGGACGGCAAACCCGCTGGTATGCCCGATCAGGGATTCGATAATCTCTATTCCTTTCCCCACCGGAGTTCGGAAATGGCTCAAGCCCTCGGAGAGATCGCATTGATATAAGTAATAAGGACGGACACGGTTTTGAACCAGCTTATGGACCAGTTTCTTCATAATCCGCGGACAGTCATTCACACCGGCCAGCAACACCGACTGGTTCCCAAGTGGAATACCGGCGTCGGCCAGCTTTCTTAACGCTTCTCGAGCGGAAGTCGTTAATTCCCGGGGATGATTGAAATGGGTGTTGATCCAGAGGGGGTGATGACGCTTGAGCATCGCGACCAAGCTGTCGGTGATTCTATAGGGAAGGACTGCTGGTGTTCGGGTCCCGATCCGCACCACCTCTACATGAGGAATCTCTCCCAGTTCGGTTAGTATCCAGTCGAGATAGTCGTCATCCAGGAGAAATGGGTCGCCGCCTGAGAGGAGAACGTCCCGGATTGCGGGTGTGGCCCGGATGTATTCAAGCCCCTTGCGGATCTCGTCTCGATTTGGAATTGAATCCCGGTCGCCGACCCTCCTCTTGCGGGTGCAGTGCCGACAGTACATTGCGCACATGTTGCTCACCAAGAATAATACCCGGTCCGGATAACGATGGGTGATCAGGGGAACAGGGCTGTCTTTCTCTTCCAAGAGCGGGTCTTTTAGGTCATAGCGGGTGATATTCAGTTCCAGGGGATTGGGGAATGCCTGGATAAAAATCGGATCGTTTTGATAGTCGTCGAAGTTGATAAGGGAAAAATAGTAAGGTGTTATGGAGAGGGGAAATTTCTCGAGCACTTTCTGATATGAGGTCTTCTCTTCCCGTGAGAGTTCGATCCCGGTAAGGCCTTCAAATGTTTTGAGGTCGCGAACCGCATGGCGAAGCTGCCACCGGTAATCGCGCCAATTTTTTAATATGTCATCTTCTGAAGCTGTCTGGCCTGCGAACCGCCTCATTCTAGTCAAAATATCCATTTTAAGCTGTCCTTCTGGGTATCTATATTCCGCCCGGCCGCTTCTGCCGCAACCCAAAACGAATACCCTTTACGAATGGGGATTATAAAAACAAAGCAGGGGTATAAAGACACTTCCGAGGGATCGCACCTTTACCACTAAACCTATTTGAAGCAAAAGCAGCGGATATGGCTACGCTTATGTTTTCAAATTAGGACTATGTAGTAAAACACAGATTAGTATGAGAACGCAAGGATAATCCAAAGAATCAATAAAAATCCCGCACCGACAAAGGATGTAATATATCCTAAGTCAATGCGGGATAATTTCTTACAACTCCCCGAAGAGGACTCGAACCTCTAGCCTAGTGGTTAACAGCCACCCGCTCTACCATTGAGCTATCGGGGATTGAAATGGTAATAAGTGATCAGTAAACAGTTATCGGTAATCAGCACCCCGCCGAATACGGGACGTCTAACGGAGTAGCACTCGATTCCTGATCATTTTCAAAGAACAAAACCAAACTTTAAATCCATAGCAGTCTACTGAAAACAGATTCGATTGCAACAAAAAAAAAGACGGGATGGCCAACATACTGAGGCATTGATTTACAGCCCCATGGTCGACCATCCAGTCGGTTATTATCCTGCTAATATTTTTATTTTTGCAGAGCAAAAATAAAAAAAATGCTGGACGGCCGCTAATGGTGGTAGCGCTTCGGCTTCCCGAATGGGCGACGCTATCGCGTACTGTCCCGTCCTGACGCTTTCAAAAGTTACAACCGCACTCCTGATATTCCGGACTTAATTTCTTTATTAGCCGTCCAGCAATTATAATATACTATGGGGATAGGACAATGGCAAGGAAAAAACCAAAAAAATAAAAAATATTTCTTGTTTCCATGTTAGACCATACTCGAAAAGGTAATTTTAATTTTTTGTGTGCAAAAAAACTAAATAATCACCACGAAGGTCACGAAGAACACGAAGAAAAACAAAGAAAACTATGTAATTTTTCCTGTTTTTATAAATCCCTTCGTGAACTTCGTGTTCTTCGTGGTTAAAAAGGCTTTTCGAGCAAGGTCTAACACGAAAACAAGGAAAAGTGCTGAAGCGTTATGGGGAGACGGTGGAGATGTCAGACTACGACTTTATGGACCGTATCGCCGGTCTTCTCCAGAAGGATCGCCCACTGCTTGTCCACCCAGTCCTGAAACTCCTGAAGGAGCGGTTTATTCTCCTCTTTCAGAAGGTGCTTGAATCGTCCCTGAACTTTTATCCACTCCTCAATCGGAAGTTTTTCTTTCGGCTTATAGTTCAGTTTCCACTCGCCGTTCTCCACCTCATAGAGCGGCCAGAAGCAGGTCTCCACAGCTAACTTTACGATATCAATTGAGGTGACCGGCTGGGTCCGCCAACCGCGGAAGCAGGAAGATAGAACATTGATAAACTTCGGCCCTTCGATGGAGAGAGCCTTCTTGACCTTTCCGATATAATCCCGCCAGTCATGAGGAGATGCCTGGGCGAGATACGGGATATTATGAGCCGCCACAATCGCGGTTAGATCTTTGGGGAACTGGGTCTTTCCGGGGATAACGGTGCCCGCTGGACTGGTGGTGGTTGATGCGCAGAACGGGGTGGCACTGGACCGCTGGATACCGGTATTCATGTAAGCCTCATTGTTATAGCAGATGTAGAGGAAGTCATGGCCCCTCTCCAGGGCGCCGGAGAGTGACTGTAGTCCGATATCATAGGTGCCCCCGTCACCGCCGAAGGCGATGAACTTGATATCCCCCTTGATCTTTCCTCTTTTCTTCAGGGCCCGGTAGGCGGTTTCGACACCGGTAATTGTGGCGGCGGCGTTCTCAAACGCGTTATGAATGTAAGGAATCCGCCATGAAGTATAAGGATAGATGGTGGTTGCTACCTCCATACAGCCGGTAGCAAATGCTACAACGACCGGATCTTCCACCGCCATTAGAGCCTGTCGTATGGCGATCACACTACCGCATCCGGCACAGGCCCGGTGACCGGGGCTGAGCAGCTCGGGTTTCTTCGAGAGTTCTTTAAGATTCAATGGCATGATATTGTCCTTGGAAGATAGCCCGTCACATTGCTCCGGGCAACGTTCCGGAGTAGTGGAGTGATGGGGTAAGGGAGTGTTGGGAGGGCGGTTCCCATTATTCCATCACTCCATTATTCCATTACTCCATGTTGATTTCAAATAATGTCTGATACCAGGATTCAGATAGATCGAAAAGGTAATCTCTACCAATAAGGTTACTCCCTTACTCCCAGATGATTTGCCTCTTCTTCGTATATTCTGCCTTCCTTGAGGTCGCCGAAGACACCGGCGATCATCTCGGGAGTAATATCCCGGCCTCCCAGGCCATAGACATAACCGGAGACCGGCATATCGGCTTTCCGGTAAAGGGCCGACCGAACCTCCTGAAAGACGGGTCCGCCGATGCCGCTGAAACCTTCCGACCGATCGAGGACTGCGACAGCTTTAGCGTTCGAGAGTGCCTGGACAAGCTCAGGAGCTGGAAACGGCCGGAATACCCGGAGCTTGATGACACCTACTTTCTTTCCCATTGCCCGCAGATCATCCACGGCGGCTTTGGCCGTGCCAGCGGCGGAACCCAGAGCAATCACAATATACTCGGCGTCTTCCGTATAATATTCATCAAAGAAACCGTATGAACGGCCGGAAAGTTCTCCATACTCTTTACCCACTTCAATGATGACGCGTTTGGCGATCTTCATGGCCTCGGCCTGCTGTTTCTTATGCTCGAAGTAATAATCCGGGAGATCGAGCGGGCCATAGGTGACGGGTTTGCTGACATCGAGAAGAGGGTAGAGAGACTTGTATTCACCAACAAACTTCTTAACTTCCTCATCTTCCAGCGCATCCACCCTCTCCACGGTATGGCTGATAATGAAGCCGTCATGGGTAGACATAACCGGGAGGAGGACATCTTTATGTTCGGCGATCCTGAGGGCCTGGACCATATTATCGTATACTTCCTGGCAGTTTTCGCTGTAGAGCTGGATCCAGCCCGTATCGCGGCAACCCATGGAATCGCTGTGGTCGGCGTGAATATTGATCGGTCCCGAGAGCGCTCGATTGACGACCGCCATCACGATCGGCAGCCGGCTGGAGGCGGTGATGTAGACAATCTCCCACATCAGGGCCAGGCCGTTGGCGGAGGTAGCGATCATGACCCGGGCTCCAGCCGCGGAGGCGCCGACCCCGGCGCTCATCGCCGAATGCTCCGATTCAACCAAGATCATCTCGGTTTGCACCACGCCGTCGGCCACATACTGGGCGAAGGTCTGCATCAACTCCGTCTGGGGGGTAATAGGATAGGCCGGAACCACATCAGGATCGATCTGCTTCATGGCATAGGCGGCGGCCTCATTTCCGGTAAGTGCGTGCATCTTGCTCATAGAATATCTCTCTGGCTAATTTTAATCTGCCGTTAATATGGAGAATTATTATTAAATTTCCGGTGGTGGCTCTTTAATTCCAAATTCATCGATTGAGATGCCGGAGATATTATCTTCCGGGATCATCTCAATGGCGTTAACCGGACAGACATGGGCGCAGATTCCGCAGCCCTTGCAGTGTTCATAATCAAAACCGGCCATCTTTTCATCTTCAACCAAGACCGAACCATCGGGACAGGATATCCAACACTGGAGACAGTCGATACATTTCTGTTTGTCCAGAACCGGACGTTCCGACCGCCAGTCACCGGTGTTATACTCGAAAGAATTTCCAGGATGGACTATTACTCCCCCAATCGGGATCTCTTTCCATCCAGGTGCTTTTTCGCCCATAATCTCTACCTTAGATATAATTTATCCGCCGCTTACTTCCTCGTAAGCCCGCTGCACCGCTCTAATATTTCCTTCCAGAATCTTGGGAGAAAACTTTTTGGTGAATTCTTCGCGGATATCGTTAACAACCGAATCCATCTTGACTACCCCGCTGGCCTTGACCAGGGCCCCTAAAATAGGCATATTCGGGATAGTTTTACCGATCTCGTCCTTAGCGATCTGGTTCGCGTCCAGAGTCCAGACTTTTTTACCTTTGAGAAAGGAGTATTTTTCCTCGAGCTCCGATATGGGGATGGTGGTATTAATAATAATTATCCCGCCTTCCTTCAGCCCATCACAGACATTGACGGAATCCAGGAGGCTAGAATCAAGTACCAGAACAATATCAGGATGATAGATGGCTGAGTGCATCTTGATCCGGCCTTCACTGATCCTGGTATACCCTTTAATCGGGGCGCCGGAACGCTCAGGGCCATACTCGGGGAATCCCTGGCTGTATTTCCCTTCGTTGAGGGCCACCAGTGCCAGAAACTCAGCCACTGTCTTGGCTCCCTGTCCGCCTCGACCGTGCCATCGTATTTCAATAATATTACTCAACGTTTTCTCCTTGGAGTATCAATTTAATTCTGATACCATAATAATCAGGTTAGCATAGATTGACAAGTTTTTTCGCATTTTTTTTGCTCTGCAATAAAAATATTAATATTCCTGACGTCCGGTAAGTGCCTTGGTAAGTGTCGCCGGATCCATGAAATCCAGCGAACTGCCGACCGGAATACCGGCGGCGATCCGGGTGACTTTGATCTGTAACCTCTTGAGTGCCCGGGCTAGATAGAGAGCAGTGGTCTCTCCATCGATATCGGAGCCGGTCGCGATTATTACTTCATTGGGCACAATTTTTTTTACCCGGCTCATAAGTTCCTTGATTCTCAGATCATCAGGACCGAGTTCATCCAGCGGGATTATCTTTCCCATCAATACGTGGTAAACACCCCGGTAACTCCCGGCTGCTTCCAGCGCGATAACATCCTTGGGGTCTTCCACCACACAGATCAGTCCGTGATCGCGATATTGATCGCGGCAGATCCGGCAGGAGTCGTGGGTGGTTAGATTACCGCAGATCGAGCAGAATCTGATCCGGGATTTTAATTCTCCCAGTGAATGGATCAGCCTTCGGGTGTAGACTTCACTATTACGGAGGAGGTGAAAGAGTATCCTCTGGGCACTCCTTGGGCCGATCCCCGGCAAGGCGGTAAGGGCATCCATAGCATTCTGCATCTCGGTGGGGTATTGGGCCATTGTGAGGAACCTTTTGTGATTGAGCAGTGGTCGGTGATTGGTAATCAATGATCGGTGATCAGTAATCGGTATTGCTTATCCAAGTGATGCACTGATTACTGATAACCGATTACCGATTACATATATTTTCTACATTCCTAGTCCCGGGATATTCATTCCTCCGGTTATGGCGGACATCTTCTGGGTACCGGCTTCGTCCGCCTTCTCTCCCGCCTGGCGAACTGCCGAGAGGATCAGATCTTCCAACATCTGAACATCTTCGGGGTCAACCACATCCGGATTGATCGAGATTGAGATGAGGTCTTTTTTGCCGCTTACAATTGCTTTCACCATACCACCACCGGCGGTTCCTTCCACCTCCATCCGGGCGATCTCTTCCTGGATTGCCATCATTTTAGACTGCATCTGCTGGGCCTGTTTGAGCATTTTTTGCATTCCAACCATGGTATATTCCTCCGGAAAAAGTTAAAAGTGCCTAAAGTGCGCTAAAGTGCCTAAAGTTGTTCGCTTTTACTTGGCTTTTCAGGCTTTAGAATCCTGCTTCCGCCAATTGCCCAAAGTTATAAGTTAGCGGCTTTGGCGATAACTTAATCGTTGAAATTAACAGACGTTGAAAGAAAACGACGTTAAAAATAATTTAGCTTCGCAACTTATCTGAACCTCAGAGACGCAGAGAGCACAGAGAATGATTGAGAAATATAAAAGATTTATCTCAATTTTTTAGAAATCTTCGTGATCTTCGTGTCCTTCGTGGTTCTAATTGGCTATATATTCTGTCTACTCCCTAACCTCTTCAATAGTAGCGTCGAAGATATCGATCGCGGATTCAATTATTGGGTTGTCTCTTATTAATGATTTCTTTTTAGCTTTAGTCGGTGGCGGACTCGGTTCCTGCTCCTGATTTTTCCCGGTGCCGGGGCGTACCACAAATTTCAGTTTAATGGGGCGGCCCAATTTATTGGCAAGCAATGTCTCCATATAGGATTGTTTCTCCGGGGTCTCAAGCGCTTCACGATGGAAGTCGAACTCTTCATTGAAGAAGATAGTTAAAGTCCCATCTTCTATCTCTCCCGGGTCACCCTCCATCAAATATGCCTTCAGCATCGCCCGGTTCTCCCCCAGGATCTCCATGAACTCTGTCCATATCTCACGGATTGAACTCTGTCGAGGTGCCACCGTCTCTTTAACCATATATTCTTCTGATGTGGATTGATCCGATTCCGGAAATCCGGCCGGATCGGCTAGTCCGGACTCTATCTCCTCAATCCTGGTGATGAGATCGTCGAGATAGATCCGTCCGCGGGACTGTGCCACTCTGACCAGCATCATCTCAAGAGCGATCTGCTCGGATATCGCGTATTTAATCGAATTCTCACCCTCGATCAATTCATCCAGAATAAACAACAGCCTGGGGGTGGTGAATTTACGCCCGAGTTTTGACAACTCTTTCGCCTCATCAGCAGGAATATCGGTTAACTTCTCATCCGACCCCGGGACGGATAAAACCAGAAGATCGCGAAAATGTCTGATCAGGGTTGAGAGAAACTGCTTGAGATCCCATCCCTGATCTATAGTTTTACTCACCAATCGGATGATATTCGAGAGGTCCGCGGCTAAGATGGCATTTGAAAATTCTGCTACTACTACGGATGGCACCAGTCCCAGTAATGCCGCCACATCTTCCTGCCGGATTTTATCGTCGCAATAGACCAGTAACTGATCAAGAATTGATTCGGCATCGCGCATCCCGCCTTCAGCCATGGAGGCAATAGTGCGGAGGGCTTTATCTTCGCACTCTACACCTTCCTTTTTCAGGATCTGCCTCAGATGATCCCGGATCAATTGAGAAGGGATCTTTCTCAGGTCAAATCGCTGACACCTGGATATGATAGTATCGGGTATCTTGTGGGGTTCAGTGGTGGCGAAGAAGAATTTTACATGTTCCGGAGGCTCTTCCAGCGTTTTCAGCAGAGCATTGAAGGCATTCTTGGAGAGCATATGCACTTCATCAATAATATATATCTTATTCCTACCCCGACTCGGAGCGTATTTGACGTTTTCCCGCAGTTCGCGGATATCGTCCACATGGGTATTGGAAGCGCCGTCAATCTCCATTACATCGAGGCTGGTTCCAGCGATTATCTCGAGGCAGGAGTCACATTTATCACAGGGATGCGGTGTCGGTTGCTCGGAGGAGAGACAATTCAGACTCTTGGCGAGAATTCGGGCCAGAGTAGTCTTCCCGATTCCTCGGGGGCCTATGAAGAGATAGGCGTGTCCAAGCCGGTTCTTGGTAATGGCATTGATCAGAGTGGTGGTAATATGATTCTGCCCGATTACCTCGTCAAACTGCTGCGGCCGCCATCTCCGTGCTATTGCCTGATACATAATAATTTATTTCCTTAAAATAAATTAGTTTTAAAAAAAGACTGGTGTAATTTTGTTTAGTTCAGCCTATAAAAAATGCTTTAGATTTGAGTTGTAACTTTTTTAATTTATTTCTGCGAAATAAATTAGTTTTGAAAAAAGACAATCGTAATTCTATTTAGTCAAGCCCATAAAAAATGCTATTGATTGGAGTTGTATTTCCTTGAATATTGGCTTATAGAAAAATAATAAAGCAACAATCCATTCCCCGACAAACTTTCAAAACTATTTTATTCCAAAGGAATAAAATACCACGCACCCTCTCTCGAGGTTCCTGATCCCGGCATTCCCGCCGATCGGCTCACCCCTGGTTAAACCACGCCCCGCAAGAGGCTTGCTTACCGCTGCTTCCTTCCGGACCTGACGGAGTTCGCGAGTATTACGTGCGCGGGACCAGGGCTTCAACGCTCTTCTAAACGGTTCAGCTTGAATCAGGGTGACCCCTCAATTGGGAATTCGGCCCTGCTGAGCGGATTGCAGGTCATCCACCGATAAATCGATGGAATCAGGGCACCGCTGGTTCCCCGCTTAGCGTGGTATTTTATTTCTTTGAAATAAAATAGTTTTAAATTACCTTCCGCTATTCTAACAAAAGATCGTCAGCTAAATATTTAGTTGATATTGTAGATTGGCCTGTTTTCTTTTAACATCCATTTTATCTTTTCGGCTTTCTTTTTTCCAATACCGGGCACATCCTTTAATTCATCTACTGAAGCATCAAATATTTTATTCAGGGAACCAAAGTTATTCAATAATTCGTTTGCCAGATGGGGTCCGATCATTGGCATTGATTCCAGGATGTTCTTTTTTTGCAATTCTCTGTTATTTGATTTCTTTCGCCAGTATGTTTTTTCCTTGGCTGTCCCAGTCTGTTTGGTTACCTGAGCATGAATCAAACCTATAATGAAAGCTGTGTGTCTGGGGCAGTCACAGTATAGTATGGGGAGCTGCCATGAGACGGCAAGGGATATTATCGCGCCCTCGAGAGCTTTTTTACTGATTCCGGAGGAAAGCCCTGGATTTAACCCTTCTATAATAAATAATTGCTTATCTCCGAATTTTTTAAGCTTTGCTGCCTGGTCAAACAACCTGCCATCGATGATTGATCTAATAAAATCTTTCGTTGTTTTTCTTTCTATAAAGACGCGATTATCTACAACATAATCCCCGACCGGTAGAGTCTTGACCAAAATATCCAATCCATCGGTTTTTAGCGCTTCAATTACACCCGAATTAATTTCTCTATGATCAACCCAAATCATTATTATTATTGTTCCGTTGGAAAAATAATAGTCTTGAAAATGAATCAAAAGTCAAATAATGAAACACCCTTCATATTAATCTGACCAACCAAAGTAATATCCACATTTAAAATATTATTTTCCAACGGAAAATAATAGTCTGAAAAATGAATCAACAGTCAAATATTGAAACACCCTTCGTATTAACCTGACCAACCAGAGTAATCTCCACATTCAAAATATTATTTTCCAACGGAAAATAATAGTCTGGAAAATGAATCAACAGTCAAATATTGAAACACCCTTCGTATTAACCTGACCAACCAGAGTAATCTCCACATTCAAAACTATTTTTTTGCAAAGCAAAAAAATACAACGGAGAGGCAGGGATTCGAACCCTGGGTACCCTTTTGAAGTACATCCGCTTTCCAGGCGGACCGATTCAGCCGCTCTCGCACCTCTCCAATTAAATTTTTCTTTGAAAAATTTAAGTTAAAAACTTATTCTGAATTAGTTAAATACTCTATAATTTTATTATTGTTCAATTAATCTATATCTATTTCTCCCAGATATGATTGAATTATCTCATCGGTCTTAATCTTGTCTCTCTCCAGAACCATCAAGTCTCCCCAGTAGCCCCGGGCGGCTTTCATGATTCCGTTCATCCAGGGGATCTGCTCGGATCTTAATTCAGATAGGATCCCCTCATCCTCCAGCACTTTCATCAGGAGAATACCCTGTGCCTCGTCGTCCAGTTTCCACGCACTTACGAGTTCATTTCCAGCCATATTATTTTTGTCCTGAAAAATAATAATCAGGATCAAATACTAGCTGCCATATATTTGTATATATAATGGTGCCAGGAAGTTCAAAACTATTTTTTACGCAGTAAAAAATATGATATATCATTCTGAAGAGAAGTCCGTCAAGAACTTCCGTGGGTGTTAAAAGTTTTACTTGCATATTTAAGCATATATTATATATAACATATAAATAGTGTATATAGGTAGGATTGCGATAATTCAACTACCTATTTGAAAGAACAATTGCTATCCTGACAATTGCTTCATAGAGACAAGAGAGAGATTACTGAAATATTTTTTGCTATTACCTCTATCTAATGACGATAGTCTTTGTTCAAAACTAAATCAGCGCCGCAGCCGTTGATTTAAAGGAGAAGAGATTATTATGAAGATTGAGACATTGTGCCTGCACGCGGGACAGGAGCCTGATCCAACCACTATGTCCCGGGGGGTACCGGTTTACCGGACCACATCGTATAACTTTCGGGACACCAAACACGCGGCTGACCTATTCAGTCTGAAGGAACCGGGTAATATTTACAGCCGGATCATGAATCCGACCTGTGATGTGCTGGAGAAACGGATGGCCGCGTTGGAAGGTGGCGGTGCCGCTCTGGCTCTGGCATCGGGGACCAGTGCTATATTTTATTCCATCATCAACATCTGTCAGTCGGGTGACGAAGTGGTTTCGGCCAACAATCTCTACGGGGGGACCTATACCCAGTTTGATTCAATCCTCCCTCGGTTCGGGATCAAGACCCATTTTGTCGATCCCGGCGATCCCAATAATTTTGCCGAAGCCATTACTCCCCAGACAAGACTGCTATACTGCGAATCGATCGGCAATCCGGGCCTGGATGTCTCAGATATTGAGGCTATCGCCGGGGTAGCGCATGAGCATAACCTGCCCCTGATTGTTGACAATACCTTTGCCACCCCTTACCTCCTCCGTCCCATTGAATATGGGGCTGACATCGTGGTTCACTCCCTGACCAAGTGGCTGGGGGGGCACGGAGCGGGAATCGGAGGTGTGGTGGTGGACTCCGGACGGTTCGACTGGAAGGCCGGCGATTTCCCTCTGCTGACGGAGCCGGATCCGGGTTATCATGGATTGCGTTACGCTTATGATCTGGGAGATCTCAACCCCCTAGCTTTTATTATGAGGATGAGGCTGGTCCCGCTCCGGAATCTGGGGGCCTGTCTCTCTCCGGATAATGCCTGGATATTTCTTCAGGGGATAGAGACCCTGCCGCTCAGGATGGAACGGCACAGTGAGAACGGACTGGCCGTGGCCCGACATCTCAAGGACCATTCTTCAGTCGAATGGGTCCGTTACCCGGGGCTTGAGGATGATCCTTCTTATCAGTTAGCGAACCGGTATCTTACCAACGGGTCCGGCGGTATGGTTATTTTTGGTATTCGCGGAGGCCTGGAAGCAGGGACCTCTTTTATTGATCATCTCCGCCTCTTTTCGCACCTGGCTAATGTGGGTGACGCCAAGTCCCTGGCTATCCATCCGGCCAGCACCACTCATTCCCAGTTGAGCGAGAATCAGCAACGTGCCGGCGGGATTACCCCGGAGCTGATCCGACTCTCAATCGGGCTGGAAAATATAGAAGATATCCTGGAGGATATTAACCAGGCGCTGTTAGCATCAGGGGAGAGTTTTGGCGGTTAGATCTATCTCTAAGTAATTATGATCCAGAGCAAATCCCAAATCCCAAGTTATACGCACCTCAGCCAAAGGCTGATCAGCCTCCGGCTGAAAATTCCAAAAAAATTCCAATGACCGAAATTACAAATCCCAAACTCGCAAGCTCATAATCTATTTGAAATAGAATGAAACAGGTTAAAACAGAGTTTCTCATCCTGGGAGATAACTTTTCCCTCCAGAATGCCCCCGGATTCGGTCCGGTCACTCTGGCTTATGAGACCTATGGGACTCTCTCACCCTCGGGTGATAACGCCATCCTTCTCTTTCACGCTCTCTCGGGGAGCCAGCACGTGTCCGGCTGTAATCCATCGATCCCTGGGGTCGGATCACTCTGGAATGATGAATGTCATACCGGCTGGTGGAACGGGTTTGTCGGTCCCGGCAAAGCGCTTGATACCCACCGGTTCTTCATCATCTGTGCTAATTACATCGGGGGATGCTATGGATCGACCGGCCCTGGTTCGCTCAATCCCGATACAAAAAAACCGTATGGCGGATCATTTCCCTGGATTACCGCTAATGATATTGTCGATTCACAGATCTGCCTTCTGGATCACCTGGGGATCAAAAAGCTTCACGCGGTCGTCGGCAGTTCTCTGGGAGGGATGCTGGCGTTGAACCTGGCCGTCCGATACGCGGACCGGGTCAGAATAGTTATTCCGATCGCGGCCGGAAATTCGGTTACCATTCTCCAGCGGATCCATAATTTTGAGCAGATCTGCGCGATTGAGAAAGATCCGAACTTTAACGGAGGTAACTATTACGACGGACCGTTTCCCGAGAAAGGTCTATCCCTGGCCCGTATGATCTCTCATAAGACGTTTGTCTCCCTCTGGACACTGGCCCGGCGTGCCCGTCGGGAGATGATTGATTCTCCCGATGGTGGTCCTAACGGATATAGGCTCACCCATCCGGTAGAATCATATATGCTCCACCAGGCCCGCAAGTTCGTCAAACGGTTCGATGCCAATACCTACCTCCGGATCATGGATCTCTGGCAGAACTTCAACCTGGTCAAGGACGCGCATGCTCGGAATCTCTCCACCCTCTTCAACCGGTGCCGGAAGCAACATTTTCTGGTCTTCAGCATCGACTCCGATGTCTGCTTCTACCCCGAGGAGCAAGAACAGATGGTACAAACTCTGGGGAAGTCCCGGGTCCCCTGCCAGCATATTACAGTCCACTCGGAGAAGGGCCATGACGCGTTTTTACTGGAACCAGGTCTTTTTACTCCGCATCTGGTTTATACCCTGCAAGGTCGGTGGTGAAATATAGGTTGTTGATAAGCGTCCATCAGACCTGATTTATTTGGTTTGCCTCTCGGATAAGAATACTGTTAACCTTGTCAAAGCGCTAAAGTGTTACCCTTTTCGAAATATCAGTGGTATAATCTTTAATGTCTCCTTCGGAAATTCTTGTTTCCAAGGGTTTGTTTGTGATTTTCAGCCGGAGACTGATCAGCCTTTGGCTGAGGAACTTGGAATTTGTGATTTATTTGGAATTTGGTACTCGAGTATTGTAATTTTATCTTATGCACTTTAATTGTAGCTAAACACAAAGGTATTTACTGATGCCGGATGGTAAAATAGATCTGATCTCATTACACGGTGGTCATAGCGGAGAGTTCTGCAGTCATGCTCATGATACATTAGAGGAGATGGTGTCGGCCTATATCGAGCAAGGCTTTAACCGGGTTGGTATCACCGAGCATATGCCTCCGGTCAGTGACCGGTTTATTTATCCGGATGAAAGAGAAGCCGGCCTGGACAGAGAGGATCTACTTCAGCGTTTTGCCCGGTACATGGTGGTCGCGCGAGAATTGCAGGAGAAGTATGCTTCCCGGATGACCATCCAGGTAGGATTTGAGACCGAGACCTGCTCCGGCTCTGAGGAGTTTATCCGCCGCTTGATCGAAGAGTACCGCCCCGATTACATTGTGGGTTCCGTTCATCACCTGGACGACATACCTTTTGACTACTCCCCGGAAGAATATCAACGAGCTGTCCGGACGGCGGGGTCCATCGACAATCTCTACTGCCGGTATTTCGATCTCCAGTTCGAGATGATCAACGCCCTCCGTCCGGCGGTGGTCGGGCATCTCGACCTGATCAGGATATATGACCCGGGATACCGTGAGCGCATGGATAATCCGGAGATCAGAGACCGGATCCTCCGTAACCTGGAGCGGATAAAAGAGCTGGATTTGATCCTTGACTGTAATTGCCGCTCGATCGAGAAAGACGGCGAACCATATCCCACCAGATCAATTCTGCTTCAGGCTCTAAAACTGGGTATTTCCATCGCCCCCGGAGACGATTCTCACAGTGTCGCAACGGTTGGGCGCGGGATCAAGGCGGGGATTGAGTTGCTGCGGGAACTGGGTAATACACAAATTAGTTGACAATGGCTATCTTCCTGCTGCAATCTCTCTTCTGTGATCTATATTTTATCATCTCAATAGTTTCTTGAGAGGTACAGGAATTTTATTGTTCTGTAATTTTCCCCAAAAATACTGGTAAAATATATTAAGATAATTATTGGCGCTGAATTGATGTAAGATTTCAGTGAATCCCATTACCGCGTGTTCGTAGAGGCGACCTTCAGGTCGCCATTGTGTGGCAGCCTAAAGGCAGCCGCTACGAGATGATGGGGTTTACTGAAACCCAACGAACTGATATATTTATATTGGTCTTGATTCAAAACTAAATTAGCGCCGCAGGTGCTAATTTAATATGAAGCGAAAAGACATATCACTGCCATTACCAGACCGAGAGTGGCTGGTTATACTGGATCGGGATGCTACCATCATCTCCAGCCGGGAGATTGCCTATGGCTGCTTCGAAGAATCGTTTAAAAAAGTTATCTCGGAGACCTACCCATTATCGGAGAAACTCAGTCTGGAGGAGTACACCCGGTCCTACCATCCTTTTGAGAGGACCGGTGTCTATGAAGTATATTATCCCCGTCTGAGTCATTTGCAGATGGAGCGGATCGATGAATTGAGCTGGCAGTTCTATCTGGATAATTACCGGAAGAAACATTTTAATGAGTTGTTGGAGGGGATGGATGATTTTATCTGTAAGCTGAAAGCCGACGGTTGTTTGATTGTTATCCTGACGGCAAGCGAGAGTGACGGGAAATGGATGCAGCATTACGGTATCCCGGTGGATAGTATATTCAGTGTGACGACTATGCGGAAAGATAAGATCATTGAGGGTAAAAAACCGGATGCCATCCGCTATATTCTCGATCAATATAATAGCTCGTATGAAGATGCGGTAACAATCGGGGATAACCCGAAAGACCACATTGATGAGATTATTTCCATTGGAGCAGAATTCGGCCTGGGATGTCCGGAAGCCCGGCAGGCCTTGAGAGAGAATGTTGATATCAGCGTTTCCCGGGTTGAGGATCTATCCGAGGTCTTCGGACTTATTTAATTTCATAGTATGACTGAAAATCAAAAATTCAATCTTGCCGGTACTCGCGACCATCTGGCGGCGGATCGGACTATCCTTGCTAATGAGAGAACATTAATGGCGTATCTCCGCCTCTCTCTAACTTTGTTTGTAGCGGGGATATCCTTGATTAAATTTTTTGATAATACTATTCTTCTAATTATTGGCATTATCTTCCTGCCTCTGGCATTTATTTCCGGTATCACCGGTGTCAGGAGATATCGCCGCTGCGGAAAATTTTTAACGACTTTAAAGGAGGAAAAAGAGTGAGACTGTATCTTTTACGCCATGGAGAACCGCAGCCGGAAGGGAAGGATCCCGAGAGGAGACTGACCAAACGGGGACGGCTTGATATTGCCACGATCGGCCGATTTCTTGAGCAGAATAGCCTGTATATTCCTGAGATATGGCACAGTAAGAAGGCTCGGGTCAGAGAGACGGCTGAGATTGTTGCCCAGTCGGTAGGGACAACCCGATTACTGGAAAAACCGGGATTGGCTCCGCTTGATCCCGTTGGTCAGATCAGGGGTGATATTATTGCCCGGGAAGATGATGTGATGCTGGTCGGCCATCTCCCTTTTCTCCCCCTCCTGGCAAATCTGCTCCTGGGAGTTCCGGCTGAAACAGAGATATTTCGCTTCAAGACGGGAGAGATTGCCTGTCTGGAGAGAAATGGAGAGATGGACTGGCGGCTGCTCTTTTCAATATATCCCCGTCTGCTGGAATAGGAACTTAGCCCTCACTCCTTTCGGGCAAAGTTCTGAAGTGCCTAAAGTGCACTTAAGTTTGTAATGCGCTTCAGCCAGAGGCTCTTGTCCGCCTCTGGAGGAGATCCGCCTCCGGCGGAAAAGTGCCTAAAGTTAAAAAAAACCCGCCTCGCTGGCATAGTAATTGTTTCATATTTTTTCAAATTCCTTCGTGTTCTTCGTGGTTTAAAAAGCTTTTAGAGTAAGGTATAGCTAATACAACAGATGAGACGTTGTAATTCTAACTGTATCCCGATTGGCGTTGTATTGCTGGGAATTCTGATGACATCCGGGACTCTCCATGCATCGGAAGCCCCCAGTCTTTATCCCACAGTAGCCCCGACAATACTCCCGATGCCTACGGCTTCCCCGGAATCGATAACCACCGTTGAAGAACATCTCCTAATCGCCCCCAGTCCGTCTCCATCCGGCTCGCCATCGTTGGCACCATGGGTCGATGCTACCTTTATTGACGATGCCCATAAGTGGACTAGCAGCTTCATGACAAATTCAGTCTTTAATTTTGATAATTGGTTTGGGGATATTGATACACTGGAAGCGGATATTGATAAACCATGGATCCGGGTTCGGGTGGGCGGTGACTGGGATGAAGTCGATGGGTTTAAGTTTAAGAACCGCTGGCGGATTGATATACCTCTTCCGGTACTGGAGAATAAGTTGGGGGTATTTCTCGGCCACGACGACCAGGACAACGATCGAGATGATAGTGATTACTTTGATCAGGAGGATGATAATGACGCCACTGAGATAAGTGCCGGGTTGAGGTACACTTTCCGCAGGACTGAGAACTTTCAGTTCAGTACCAACTTTGGGATACAGTTAAAACTGCCGCCGGTTTTGTATGTCAAGCCTCGTCTGCAATTTACCTATACCAGCGGGAAATGGCTCTTTCGGCCCATTCAATATGTTTATTACTATACCGATGATGGACTGGGAGAGACAACCAAGATGGAGATCAACTGGTATCTGGGGTCTCGATTTTTGCTCCGGAGCAGCAGCGAAGCTGAATACTCAAATACCAGTCAGGGTATGGATCTTTCCCAGGATTTCAGCCTCCAGTATCTGAATTTTGATGTCCGCCACGGTAATAATTACGCGGCCAGTCTGGAGTGGGGGAGTGGAGCTCATACCTGGCCCGCCACGAAATTTGCCAGACATCGACTTACTATCCGATTTTATCATACCATCTTCCGTCCCTGGCTTCGGATCGGGATCGCGCCGAGTCTGAACTGGAAGAGAATAAAACCGGATGATGACGAGGATTTCCCGGATTACTGGAAGAAAGCTTACCCCGGTTGTGAGGTTTTTGTAGAGATCCTATTCGAGGAAACTGAAAAATATAACCCGTTTACTTGGTAACCCCTACGGCCGGCCGGGTTACCATGTAACAAGTGGAATATCTGAATTCAAATGAGAAGGCATATGCGAAATAGAGGATGTATTCTTTTGCTCCTGCCCGCGACAATCATGATCCTGGCCGCGAGTACGGTTAGTGCTTCCGGACCGATCAAATTGTGGTCGAACGGTCAATATCGTCAAGTCGGTCCGGTGGAGGTTACCGGTATCCCGGGGCGTGATTATTACCGGCAGGTCGGGTTCTGGACCTACTGGTACAGAAATGGGCAGATCCAGAAAAAAGGTACCTTTACCGAAGGTACGGAGACCGGATGGTGGGAATACTGGTATGATAACGGTGTCCGGAGAAAAGAGGGGGTCTTTAACGATGCCGGCAAGGAAGTCGGTCCCTGGAGGTACTGGTATAGCAACGGACTGGAAGATAAGAAAGGGAGTTATAAAGCCGGTCTGCCGGATGGTTACTGGGTATTTCATTACAATCAGGTGAAACACTCTCTTAGAGAGGAAGGAAATTTTATTGAGGGGAAAGAAGATGGGTTCTGGGTTTACCGCTACAATAGCGGCCTGAATAACAAATCCGGTAACTATATAAATGGCCTGGAAGACGGAGACTGGAAATTCTGGTATGAAGATGGGGAGATAAAGAGCAAAGGCTCTTATAGCAGGGGGGTGGAGACAGGAGAGTGGACCTATTGGGATCGGACCGGGGAAGAGGAGGAAAGGAAGGTGAAAGAGTGGAGTTATTTCTATACGGAGATTACACCCTCCACGGAATCGAGAGAGATCAGCCGCCCATCCCTGGCTCTGCCTGGTCACTGGTTAAGCCGGAAGGTTTTGGCAAACTTCAAAAGATCCCAGACGGAGTCTGAGGATCGCCATCACTTATATCTTGGTGATGATGGCAAGTTCCTGGAAGTTGTTGATGGAGGATTTATTGCGGGTGTCTATACCGTAGAATCTGAAGATCCTATAAAAAGGACCATTCAGTTCCGGGTTACCAGAGCCGACGGCAAAGGGGCGGTTCTCTTCGCGATCTTCTCGGAGGATTACAGCAAACTGGCCGGAATGTATTACCTGGTTGACTTTCTACACGGCTCCCGGGGCAAGACAACCAATTATTTCTTCACACAGTACGCCGGCACCGATCCGGGACCGGAGTTAAAATAAGTAATCAGTAAATAGTGATCAGTAATCAGTACGCCTTTGCCAGGCACCGAGCCACCTGATTACTGATAACCGATCACTGATTACTTTTTTGCCTGAGTATCAGATGCCGGGCGATCAGGATCACCGCGATAACTCCCATGATCAGCAGGATGATGTTTCGGTAAGTAGATAGATAACGATCAATCAATTCTACGTTGTCACCCAGTTTCATCCCGATATAAATGATCAGCGAGTTCCATAATAGCGCGCTGAGTACGGCGCAAAAAAAAGTTTTAACCGGCTGTAGTTCAGTCATCCCCGAGAAAAAGCTGATTACTGCTCGTGTCCCCGGCAGAAACCGATTTGCTATAATCAGGATATATCCATAGCGAGAGAACCAGTAATCGCTCTTTTGAATAGCCTCCGGAGAGATGAATTTAATCCTTCCGGTCCTCACGATATGTTCACCCAGATATTTCCCTATCAGGTACATGACCATAAACCCCAGGGCACTGGCAATACTGGTGAGAAGAACCACCGGTATAAAGCTCATCGTAGTTGATGCTATCAGCGACGCGCCGATAATGACAATTACGTCACTGGGGGAGGGGGGGAAGATGTTCTCGGTGAAAGAGAAGATGATGAGGATAACGTAGATCCAGACGAGATCCACGGAATGCAGGTAAGATATTATCGTCTCCAGCATGATGCGCCCCGGTTATAAGTCGTGCTGCAAATTGAATTAATTAATACCTAAATTGAGCGATTCTATGCGGCGAACTGCACCAATCTTATGGCCTGCAATCGGTTGCAAAAATACTCGTTCGCATTTATTAATGCGTCTGCGTTTTTTGCAACCGATGCAGCCTCATAATCTTAGCACATTTCATCCGCAATAATCGCTCAACTTAGGTAATAGACATAACGGTGCAGGTAAAAAAATGGAGTAATGGAGTGTTGGAGTAATGGGAGGCTCCCCGCTCTCGGGCCCCCACCACTCCACCACTCCAATACTCCATCACTCCACCACTCCATCACTCCATATTGAGGACGAAACCCCTCCGTCTACTGTTCATTCCCCCGGGAGCCGGAGGATTTCGTTCTTCGCCAGAAGTTCCTCGGAGACGGTACGATCGATCTTGATGTCGTACATCTGGGTCAGATAGTTCTTGATCGAGGTCTCCCAGTACTTCCTGGTGATATAGTAGACCTTGGCGCCGCCCAGTTCATGCTGGAGATCGGGCCACGGGTAGGATGGTTGGGCCATACCGAATCCCCACCGCTTCCAGCCATTGTAGCTCTCGAATGTCGACCAGAACTCATCCTGATCGAGGTCGTCGAAACAGTACTGACACTTGATGAAGTACATGGCGGCACCGGCTCTGAATCCCCGGTCGAAGGCCATGGTATGGAGACTGATATTGATCTCCTCGTTCATCAACCGTCCGTTGCAGAACGCGGTTAATTCACCGTCGCAGAGCCCAACTATGGTGTAAGGGTCTTTCAGGCGATGACGGTACCAGCCCAGGATCTCGGCATAGACCCGGGCGCCGACGATATCATAGAAGTCCGGAACATCTTCCAGCTTATCGAACTGGAGAAACCGTTCCTGGATAATTTTCAAGAGCGGCTTGGCCTCTTCGAGCTTTGCCGCCCGGACCAGCATGGTCTTGGTCTCTCCGTCCCGGTTCTTTAAGAAAACCGAACGTGGCTCAAACGGTTTAACATCCATCGGCGGGGGCTGAAGAATGGCCTCGATTTCGCTGACGTCAAAGGTGATCTTATCCTGGGATACCTTGACCGGTGGTTGTACTTTCATAGTTCTACCTCCTTTATAAGTTAGCGCTTTGCACTAACTTAGTTTTGAAAAATGACTATCGTGATTAGATTGGTACGATATCAAAAATAGTCCAATTATCTGTAGCTTACATAAGAGTATCACTCATTGAAGTAGTTTTGGCAACTTATTTCATATCCCGGTGAAACCGGGATATTTAGTAATCCCACCGGTACCGAAGATAGGCGGAGTCTCCAAGGAGTCCGTAACCTGATTGGGTGTCAAGCTGAAGGTGCCTGGTCAGGTCCCACCGGGCGATAAAGACATTGCCCTTGTCGTCGATCGCTCGCTGATTTTCGACATGTATGTCACGGGTGACGCTCCACCGGACCCGGACCGCCGTCTGGTCGCTGCTCCCCGCCAGGTTCGTGATATCCACCTGGATATCTCCGAAAAAAGAGGTCCAGCCGGTCAGCAGATCGAAGAAGCCCCCTTTACCCTGCAAGGTACGGAGACCATTGGCGATCTGCAGCCCCTGGAGACCCGTCAACTGCGACGATGACCGCCCATAGAGGAGCCGCGCGAGAATCTCGTCCGTGGGATAGGGCGGCTGGGATGAGAGGATCACCTCCGGCGTGGTAATCGGTCCGACAATCTGCAGATTTATGGTGATATCCGACTTGACCGCCTCCATATTGATCTTTAACTGGGGTACCGGAGGAAACCTTCCATCCATGGTTACGCTGCAGTCTTTCATCTCCAGCTCCTCTCCCATAAAGATGAAGATGCCGTCGAGCAGCACAACCCCGCCGGTCACCAGCGGCCGGGCGGCGGTCCCTTTGACCGTAATATTGGATTTCCACTCCGAGTCCAGCCCGCGGCCTTTTACGGAGATCTTCTCCGGCGCCGTAACCTGGAGATCGAGTGCAAACTTCTCCAGGAACGGGGAGGGGCCTGACGGCTTTTGAATCGGGGGCACTTCCCCCGGCCTATTGATCTCTACTACCTCGATCTCCGGGATACTGGGGGGGAAGACCTTGGGGATCCGGCCATCGGCCTGGTCGATCTTAACGGTTCCATGGAGGCGTCCCTCCTCCGTCGATCCCTCCAGGATAACTTCTCCCGAGAAGACCGCCGTCAGCTCTTCCAGGTCTATCAGCTCGGCGGCATCGAGCTCAAGAGAGAGAGAGTAAGGGAAGTTATCCTCCGGTACGAGATTCAACTCGCCAGACAGTCCAATCTTCCCGTGGCCTGGTGTGGTAGCCGAGAACTGCTTGATTGTCACCCGGTCCCGGTCGGCCAGAAGATCCACTGTCACGCCATTGAGGGCGGTGCCGGTGCTCAGATTCCGGTATCGCCCCTTTTCCATCTTAACCTCTCCAGTCAACTCGGGTTTCCCGATAGTGCCGCCCGCGGTGAGGTCGGCATTCACGACTCCACTAATGGTCTGGCGGGATAGAGCCAGACGATTGGAGAGCAACTTCAGATCGACCCGGGCCTGGAGCTTGCCGGAGATTGTCCCGTCCTCGGGCAGATTAAGAGATATGGGGTGAAGCGAGAGCTTGACCGGCGCCTCGGCATTGGCTTTGAGGGCAAACTTGCTCTGCTCTCCACTGTCAAGAGAGAGGTGAAGCCAGTCATCTTTCACCCCCCCGCTGATGGTGATCTCAAGCGGTTCCAATGATCCGGTCGGAGCGTTAGGAAATGCGCAATCGGTAATCCGTACCTTCACATCGGCCGCTGGTTGCTGATCCGTTCCCTGCAGGGAGAGGGCTCCGGCGATCTCTCCGATCTTGACCACCGTACCTGAGCCTTCATCTTCCGCGGCGGTATAGTGGAGGTCAGCAGCGTTAAACTCAACGATTCCGCGGGGCGACCTCAGAAGGTCTTTGACGTGAGCCGTAACTTCCAGGCCTCCGGCCTGGCCGAACGGTAACTCCAATGCTTCCGCCTGGATCTTCGCCGCGACGTTCTGCCCTTCACCCGCGACCGTGAAGATGGTGGAGACAGTCACTTGACCGGTCGTCCCCTTTATCGGAGGCGCCTCAAAGGATGCCTCCAGTTTGCCCTCCGCCAGCGGTCGGGTGAGATCGAGAAGGAGCTTTCCTCTTAACTCCCACTCTCCCTGCCGCCGCGCGGCCAGATCAAATTTCCATTTATTGATCGGTCCCTGGCCCTTGAGGAAGAGAGAGAGCGTGCCGATGGAACCGGAGGAGATCAGTTCCTCCAGGCTTCCCCCCTTTTCTTCCTCTATCCAGATATGGGTGAAGAGGGGAGAGAACTCCGCTCCGGATGCTGCCGACAGAGTAAATCGCCCTGACTTTCCATCGATCCGGGTCAGCGAAAGCTGAATGGTTCCGCCGTCGGTCGCATCCGTCTTGATCCGGTAACCTTTCAGGGATGTGACAATCCGTTCCCCCAATACCGGCTTTTCCACCAAAGCACTGGCAACCGATAAGAGATCCACACTGAAAGACGGTAGGCTCCGGAGAGTAAACGGAGTATCGTCATCCTCGAGCGTGATTTTTTCTTCTTTATTTTTTCCACGCGGGAGACGAAGCAGAGTTGCGCTCCTGACATTAACTTTCAGAGCCCGGAGGCGGAAGTGGATCAGGTCCGGCAGAGAGACGCGGACGTCAGCGTCCTTTACTACCAGCCAGTCGCCGCCGCCATCCCGTATCCGAAAATCACCCACCCGGATGTGGTAGGGGATCAATCCACTGATTGACCCAAAGAAGACCTCACCCCCGTCAGAGGTACGGGTTACCCTGGCGATTACCTCTCCGATCATTCGTTTGGCGAACGGAGTCTGGATAAAGGCCAGGAGGAGAGCCGCCAAGATCAGGAAGACAATTACAATCCGGATAAAATATTTCAATAATCGTAGTATTATTTTCACGTTATCTATGCTGAATAAAAATATTTTTTGATTTTGGCTTCTATCTTCTTGTCCAGTTCCGGATCCAAGGCGAATCTTTTAACTTTAGGCACTTAAGCACACTTTAGGCACTTAAGGCACTTTAGAACGTTGCGCCGAAGGCGCTATGTTCTTAAAATATCTGCGCGATGCTCACATAGACCTGATAGTCATCATCGATCCCCTTTCTTTTGTCCAGTGGGAAGCCGATATCCAAACCGATCGGACCGATAGGCGTGAAATATCTCAGGCCCACCCCTGTCCCCCATAAAAGATCTTCTCCCGGGTCGGGAAGGGAATCGGCAAATGCCGATCCGCCGTCGATGAAGGTAGCCGCGCCGAACTCTCCGATTATCTCCAGGTCAAACTCCAGAGAAATGGTAAGCATGGACCGTCCGCCGATCGGATCCTTCCCTGACATTGGACCGACTATTTGATAGGCATAGCCGCGGATCGAGTTAGCCCCTCCGGCGTAAAAGCGGAGATCGGCGGGAACTTCGCCTGGCGACGCTTCGGGGATGGATCCGAGGGAGATCCGTCCGACAGCGCTCAGACCCGATGCCCAGGGAAACCGGTAGAGGAGATTGGTATTCTGTACAATCTTTATGAAGAGCCGGTCGGTGCGGATATTCCAGTACGGTTCGCCCAGGATAGAAAAGATGGCTCCGGCCCGTCGAAATGGTTGTGATCCGCCGACGGATAACTGCGCGTTCAGCGGCACGGAGAGGAGGAGATAGTCATCCGTCTGGTCAAGTTGTTCGACGCTATCCGCGGTCAGGGCCACCCCACCGCTGAAAGAGAATCTCTCGCTTATATCGCGCCTGATAATGGCCGAACCACGAACCCGGTAACTGGTGTACGCGTCCGGGTTATCATAGACCGGTTGGATCCCCAGGATCAATGATTGATCTGGGCTGAGGAACTCCGGGAGCAGGAACCGGCCCTCTACCATGTACATCTTCTCGGAGCCAAACAGGTTTATTCGCAACGCCTCTCCCTCCCCGAAGAGATTCCGGTCCTCCCAGGAGACGCCGCCCCCGAAACCCAGATCAGTACTGTACCCTGCCATCAGGCCGACTGTGTGCCGATCCCGCTCCCGGACCGTGATCGAGACCGGGATCGGGCGAGGCAGGTGAGTTGCCTCCGCAGCCTCGACCGGTGGAGCCGATGGCATCGGTGGCGGAGGTGACTGCGGCTGTGAAGGTACGGGAATTGCCTCTTCGTCCGTGGTCGGTGAAGGCAAAGGCATCGGTGGAGAAGATGACTGAGATGGTGAAGGTGGGGGAGTGTCTTTCTTAATAGGAGGGATGAGGACCATGGTGAAGAGGCCGGTCCGGCTGAGCCGGTTCCGGTACTCCTGAATCAGGGCCGGATCATAGAATCGGCCTTCCTGCCAGGGGATCTTGCGCTGGACTAATTCTCTGTCAACATCCTCCAGCCCTTCGATCGTTGTTTTTCCGAAGACCGCCCGTTCTCCCAGCGCAACCGTAAAGATAAGATCAATCGTCTCGGTGGCATAATCTACCACCACCCGCCGGTCTGCCATCTTCACGAACGGATACCCCTGCTTCCGGATATAGGCCAGTAGTCTCTCTCCCCCTGCGATAATGGAGGCGGAAGTCCCCCGCGCGCCTTTCTTGAGACCGGTCGCTTCTCTGTTGGGCGGGGTGACATTTTCCGGCAGAGAGGATCCGGAGATATCAATGGATATATCATTCAGGAGAAACGGTTTTCCGGTGGTGACTGAGAAGATCAGGCGGAGCGGGTCTTCCTTCTCTTTGAAATTGAACTTCACTGTCCCGGCATAGAAGCTCTCCGCCCGAAGGACTTTTTCCATCTTTCCTATGTCGGATTCCGCGATTGATCCCAGCAGAGTGAGAGTAGGGGGGGGCCTATCCACGTCCGTTGCGGTGGTGGAGACACTCTCCATCAGATCCTTGAGTCCTGAACTCCTGTCACCGTGAAGATGAATGGATACCGTATAGGAAGAGAGATTATTATCATCATCGTTCTCCGCCGCCCCCGCAGATCCCCCCAGCACGACCAACAAAAGTATTATCAAACAAAATGGGGTCATCAAACAAAATGGGGTCAAACCTTTATAATTTATAAATGTCGAAAATATCATTTCAACCTGGATATCATCTGCCTTTCAATTTTTTCGAATTTATGTTTGAGAATAGGATTTTCTGATAATTTCTGTTTCAGTCTAGCCCTGCTGAGAATTACTCCCGACGCACTTAAGTTGAACTGCTTCCCAATTTCACATAAACTTTGCTTACCTCTTAGGTATCGACAAGCAAATTCTATCGCTGTCTCCCTCCCTCCACCGGTTCTCATATATTTCTTCTGCAAGGCATTGGGCTGGACTTTAAAACTGGAAGAGACAACATCAATAATAGCTTTAATTGAGAATGAAGGGGAAAGTTCGCTGATTTTACTATATTCTTTTTCCCCGCAGAATTTATGGGAGAATGAGGAGTAAACCCAGGTGATAAAATCCTCACTTCCTAATATACTATTAGCTTTTTTGTCTGTGAGTGGGTTCCGAATATCCTTCTCAAGTCCCCTGTACACAAAATCCCGATATAGTTTTTTCTTCAGTTTAATAGCTGCTCCTTTGCTTCCTATCATAGATAGTATTATATCTTGGAGCAAGAAGGGCTCCCGGTTTATTCCGGAGTATGCATAAGATTTATAGCTGCTCCAGGGGTATGTTCTTAGAAAGTTTACTTTTTCTTCCAATGATATTTTATTCCGGCGCTTTATCCTGACGGGATTGAGATGAATATATCGTGTAAGTTCCAGGAGGTAATTGTCCGCATCAACCAGGGTAGCTTTATATCTACCTTGATAAAGGTGGCCGCATCGTTTGTGATGCCAGTTAAAGAAAACGATATAGGCGGTATTGAAGCGATGCATAAATCGGTCAAGGTTGGCGAGAGGGGTTTTAACCAGGAGGTGGAAGTGATTTTTCATCAGGCAATAGCAGTGTACTTCCACATTGAAGTCCAGCGAACTTTCTTCCAGGAGTGCAAGAAATTTATGCCGATCTGAATCTCCCCGGAAGATAGGCGATCGGGCATTCCCGCGGCAGGTCACATGGTACCAGGCGTTTGGATATTGTATTCTCAATGGTCGGGCCATAATATATATTAGGAGATGAATGTTTTTGCGTCAAGGTTGCAACAAAGGTTTGACTTCAAAAATGTATTATAAAATATAAAGGTTTGACCCCAAATGGTACAAATGGCAAGAGTGATTCCACATAGATCTAAAGTTAGAGGGTGAATTATAGGGGTGGAGTTAGGAGCTGGATCCTGAGGGCTTCTTCATAATTGAAATTGATTGCCTGTTTGAGACGTTGATCCTGACCCCGGATCAGTTTAGCGTTTAAATCCGAATCAGTCAGGATGTGGTTCAGGAGGGTGGCGATCTGGAGAGGGTTCTTTCTGTGGATGAGGACTCCGGATCCGTCCAGGGTCTCGGGAACGGCACCGGCGGCATAAGCTACCACTGGAATTTGATAGTATAGACTTTCCAATAATGGGACGCAGAATCCCTCGTGCTCGCTCAGGCAGAGGAAGATGTCGGCCGATTGGTAGTAAGCCCGGAGTTCTTCCGGGGAGACCTTGCCGGTAATGGCGACATCTTTTAGACCGAGTTCCCCGACCCGCTGCCTGAGGGAATTAGAGTATTCCGGGATATTATCGGGGCCAACCAGGACAAGACGGGCTCCGGGCTGATAGATAGTCTGGAAGTAATAGAAGACGGAGAGGATATCTTCTTGTTTCTTATTAGGAGCGAGGCGTCCCACGAAGAGTATGGTGGGTCGATTGTCTCCGCTGTATCTCCGGGTGATCGTAGGATCGGCCGGTCCATCCAGGCTGGATTGATCAAATGGAAAGGGGAGGAGCTCAACCTGGGGAAAACCAAGAGATTTTAATTCATCCGCGTTGAATGTTGAATCGGCCAGGGCCAGGTTGCAGGTGGGGATGAATTTCCCTAGATCCCGCCGGCCTTTCCGGCATTCCAGATAGGTGAAGAGATCATAGCCGAGAAAGTAGTCGGCGGGGGTAATGTTGTGATAGATTAGGACCTGTTTTCCCCGACTCCGGCGGAAAATCTCACCCACATCAGAGTTGATTGAGGCGTGGTAGAGGAGGATATCATCCGGGTTGTTATTCTCCGGGAGATTCTCCGCCAATTGGGCTTTAATCTCGATTCCGGGGGCATTGAGGCCGGTGAATATCTCCGAGTCGTATCCCCAGTCGGAAAAAATCTTCCGGAGAAGCAAGGCCATCTGCCCCTGGGCATCAGCGGGATCAAAGACACTTAGTAGTTGATGGATGGTTTCGGTCATGGTCTGATCTGGGAATACTATGGTTGTTATCCCCTACCTCGGCCCATTTTTTGAGCCGCAAACCAGCCGTCGCTCTTTGAGTTATGGCGGGTCAAGAAAGGCGCAAAATTCGCAAAAGCTCCATCGGGCTGGCTTTTTTACTTCGACATTCGGAGTTCGATATTCTGCGGTTCGATATTCGATTATCTTGCCCCTCGGCCCCTTTTGAGACCGCTAATCGCGCGAATCTACGCGAATTTGGACATTGGATATTCCTTGTTGAATATTGGATATTTATCTCTTTTCAGTCCGCCCTGGGCCATTCACCATTCTCCGATCTTCAACGTCCTTTCTTTTTAACGTCCTCTATTCCTTGTTCTTCCTGTTAATCCGGTTCTCCAGCGCTTGAATCCGGTCTTCCTGCTTCCTGATGATCTCCAGGGTCAGAGAGTTGAAGATGTACTGGGGCTTGAGGAATTTCTTCAACACCTTCTCCATCAACGGCAGAAATGGTTTCAAGATCGGCCGGCGCCGGGCCAGAGTCGCGGCATCCCAACCGGCGGCGTAAGCTTCGGCGATCTCGATCAGCGCGGGGGACTCTTCCGGTGTATTGAGGGCCGCCGGGCGCCCGGAATCCCCAGTGACCGAGGAGAAGTTCGGATCGTTCCGGATCCGCGCAACCTCAGTTTCAATCTCACTCTGAAGTTTGTCGGAATCAATCTCCGGATTATCTATTTTCAGCCAGTTCATAATGTTAATCCTCTTCGATGTTAAATGGTGAATGAAAAGATGAAAGGCTGGATTCCCGCTCCTGCCGCAGGTTGTCCAGGGCGGAATCGGTCAGCCAGGCATCAATGACTGATTTTTTAAACCGCAGGGTGCCGCCGATGTGACTGGCCGGGATGGTTTTATTTCTTACATGTCGGTAGATAACCTGTTTATGGAGCTGGAGGTACTCCGAGACTTGGTCGATCGTCATTATCTCGGGAGGGGCACTTGAACTATCTCGCATCTCATTCATAATTTTCCAATAATGTTTTACCACGAAGATCACGAAGGATACGAAGAAAGACAGGATTTTTATTTAAACCTATATTGATCTTCGTTTTCCTGGTGGTTTTAATTGGTTTAGCCTTGGATTATTTTTAGAACTTCATTGGTTATGGTTCTGGTTAATTGATCTTCATTGATCTCCGACGGATTGGCGGCAGAGGCAGGGGGGGCGCAGATACAGTGGATAATATGTCCCCGCAGGCCCGCCTCCGCGCGGACCCGCATCAGGCGATCCACCTGGTTCTTGTCCAGCACCTTGACATCCCCCAGCATCCGGGCAGTCAGGATAACCTTCGCGGTATGTTCGATCTTTTCCAGCTTGTAGTAAGCCCCGGTCAAACTCTCGCCCACGGTAAGAGTCCCATGCCGGTCGAGGATCATAGCGTCGCACCGGCCGATATATTCCTTAATTACCCGGGGTGGTTCATCGGTGGTCGGTGTTGCGTAGGGGATGGTGGGAATAGCACCTAGGGTGAAGACCACCTCCGGAAGCACACAAAGATCCAGTTGCTCCCCGGCCACGGTAAAGGCAGTGCAGATCGGCGGGTGGCCGTGGACAACGGCCGAAACATCTTTTCGCTGCCGGTAAACTTCCAGATGAAGCCGGTACTCGGAGGTCGGCTTGATTGTCTTCGATCTGCTTTTGCCTTCCAGGTCAATGATGGCCAGATCGGCCGGCTGTAAAAAGCCCAGGCAGCTCCCGGTGGGGGTGATCAGGATTGTCTCCGGATCGAGCCGGACACTCATATTCCCATCAGTTGCCGCGACCAGGTCTTTTTCGTACATCCTCCGCCCGATCTCCACCATCTCATTACGGACTGTTAATTCTGTGGTCATCTTTTTTACAGACGATATGGTTGTTTATTTAACTTCGCCTCGGCCCATTTTTAACAGACGATTGGATGTGATTGGATGTGAATGAGACTAGGCCGGTGCCATGAGAATTATCCGGACACTTAGAGTGTACAACATATAACCCTGTTCCTACCATTGCCATTTGCTAGTCGGTGTGTCTTTCGAAGTTCGACGTTCGAAGTTCGACGTTCGATGTTCATCTTTTCTTCCTGCTTCTCCCCCCCCTCACAATATAAACTTAGCCAGATCCGGATGCGGTCTGGGAATAATGGCGGTCCGGACCAGGGCGCCGATCTCCTTTACCTTGGTTTCTCCGATCTCCATCGCGGCTTCGATATCAGGGATATCTCCGGTCATGGTCACAAAACTCTTGCCCCCCAGGCCATTGGCCAGCCGAATCTCCAGAAGCCGGATCTCGGCTTCCTTGGCGGCCGCGTCCGAGGCCAGGATACAGGAGGGGATGGAAAATGATTCAATCACTCCTATGGCCCCCAGTTCCCCGACCGGTCCGGCCGCCAGGATGGCGGGAATGACCTGGGGATGAATATTAGGAAGAAAGATATGATCGGTGACCGCGTCCGCCCCGGCTTCTAGGCCAGCCTGGAGTGATTCATCCACCGGGCCGGTCATCCCGGTGACCAGAATGATATATTTCCCCGGGCAGACTGACCGGGAATCGATTATCGTCACCTCGGATTTCTTGGCCATCGCGTCGGTGGCAAAGATCCCGGCAGCTACACTATTAAATTCAATAAATCCTACGGCAACGTCCATATTAATTTTTCCTTCTGAGAAATTTGTTATTTATGATGCGTGAATGGTTATAGATTCTTTGCTGATCTTCCGGATTATACCGGTAATTGAAGCATGGACGCGGGCGCCCATGGTATCGGGATCAATATCGCCGATCAGATCCCCGGATTTTACCTTCTGCCGCTCCGCCACGACCGGCCGGGCGGGTTGTCCGATATGCTGTTTGAGGGGGATGGTTACTATTTCGGGCTGAAAATTGCTTTCAGAGAGCGGGGCCGGACGGTCATATTCGGATAGTCCCAGTCGGCTGGTCAGACGGGAGACCGGGATCAAACTGTATTCTCTCCGGGGAAGAGGAGAGTACCCGGAGAGCCGGGGAGGGGATTCCCAGCCTGATTCTTTCATTCGGGCGGCTACCTGTTTAATTAAACGGCCGACCGGGAGATTCATGGGACAGGCGTAAGCTCCGCAGAGATCGCAGTTGCAGCAGAAAGCAGCTCCGGTTATTCCGGGGGATTCCGAGATGGGGAGACCCAGGGCTATCTGGCGCATCACAATATGGGGTTTGAAATTATGTCCCAGCAGGGCCCGGGGGCAAACCAGGGTACAGTAGTCACACTGGCAGCAGGCGGACTGGATCTTGCTCAGATCAAACTCCAGGCTTCTGGTCTTCCGAGTGATAACCGGGTGATCGGCCGGCAGCACGATCAACGCCGAGGTAGTCTTGGTGATGGGGATTTCCGGGGATGAGGCGACCTCTCCCATCATCGGACCTCCGATGACAATAACCCAATCCTTAATCACCGGTCCTCCGGCCAATTCCACCGCCGCGCGGATCGGGGTACCGATCGGCAATTCCAAGGTTATCGGTTTCCGGACCGCTCCGGTGACCGTAAGATGCCGGGAGATGACGGGTTCTCCCCGTTCGGCCCGTGAGATATTAAGGAAGGTCTCGACATTACTGACCAGAATACCGACTTTCAGGGGGATCTCGCCCGGGGGGATTACTTTTCCGGTGACTTCATAGACAATGACAAACTCATCACCGGCTGGGTAGATGCTATCCATCAGGTGGAGACTGATCTTTCCGTCGCCTTTAATCTCCGCCCGCAGGGCGTCGATGGCGGCGGTATATTTCTTTTTTAGCGCGACAACTCCCCGGGAGGCCCCGGTGGAGTTCATGACCAGTTTAAGGCCCCGGATAATTTCTCCGGACCGGACGGCCATTAACTGCTGGTCATTGCGCAGGAGGGGTTCGCACTCCGCTCCATTGACGATAACCGTCTTAACCCGGGCATCGATCTTCTTCCAGGTCGGAAATCCCGCCCCGCCCGCGCCCACTACCCCGGCCTTCCAGACTTTATCCACTAAACTGTCAGTTGTATTATTCAAAAACTTTCCTCGGAGGGGCAGTCCACTAATTACACTAATTTGCACTAATTGTTCCCCCTGCCTCCCCCCCCCCTTTTTTTAGTCCAAAGATTTTTAACCCGCGATGACCGAAGGTCATTTTGCGGGTACACGGATTTACACTGATTAATCCCCTCCCCGCCCCTTATTAAAACCGCGAATCTTCGCTAAATAAAATTTAATGAACTACGAATTTCGCGAATTACGCGAATTTATTGGAATTCCGATACAGGAACTTAGCGCCTGGGGCGCAACCTCGTAGCGGCAGCCTTTAGGCTGCCACTAGTGGCGACCTGAAGGTCGCCGCTACGAGTGTTATTAAAATTCCGAAGCAACGAGTTAGCCGTTGAACTTACACTCCGGGGAGACAAGCTCACCGGGGATGTTATGTCATTCAAAACAAATTTGCCGCAGGCAAATTTAAACAATTCTGAAGTAATCAATCAGGACGCAGCGGCGTTCCCGGGTGAAGTGGGAGGCTTTGGTGAGACCTTCTCCGGTAGGACTGGCAATACTGAAGGAGGTATAGCCCTGGCCGCCGAATCCCAGTCCGGAATAGCAGGGGCCGTTCTTGACGAAGATGGAGGAGTTACACTCGCGGGCCATCTTGCTTAATTTATCCACATCCCGGGAGTACATATACATCGAATGGCGATAGCCATGTTCAACTTCGACGGCCAGCGCGATAGCGGTATCAACATCCGGAACCCGGACGAATGGGATGACCGGCATTAACTGCTCGACCAGCACCAGCGGGTGATGGGCATCCACCTCGGCCAGGATAATCTTAACTTCGTCGCCGACCGTAACTCCGATCTCGGCCAGGATGATCCTGGGCGAGCGCCCCACGAATTTTTTGTTGGGAGCGCCCTCTTCTCCGCTGGGTCCGGGGAGTTTGGCGATGACAATCTTGGTCAAAGCTTCAGTCTGTTCTTTATTGATCTCATAAGCGCCGTTTTTAATCAGTTCAGCCTTTAATTGATCGGCGATCTTCTCAACCGCGAAGATTTCTTTCTCGCAGACACAGACAATATTATTGTCGAAGGAAGCCCCATCCACGATCAGTTTTCCGGCGCGGGTAATGTCGGCGGTCGAGTCTACCACTACCGGCGGATTACCCGGACCGGCGGCAATTACCTTTTTGCCGGACTGCATGGCGGCTTTCACCACACCCGGGCCGCCGGTGATCATGAGAATTTTTGTCTTCGGATGTTTCATCAAGACCCCGGCCGCCTCGATTGTCGGTTCCCGGAGGGCGACCAGGAGGTTGGCCGGGCCACCCGCGCCGGTGATGGCCCGATTCATAATCTGAATCATACTCTGGGAAGCAACTTTAGCCCCTGGATGAGGACCAAAGACAACGGAGTTTCCGGCGGCGATCATCCCGATCGAGTTGCAGATCACGGTTGAGGTCGGGTTGGTGGAGGGGATAATAGCTCCGATCAGGCCGAAGGGCGCTCGCTCGACCAGGGTCAAGCCGTGATCTCCGGTCCAGGCCATCGGCTGGAGATCTTCCAGTCCGGGGGTTTTGTTGGAGACCAGGAGGTGCTTCTGGATCTTGGATTCCACCCGTCCCATTCCGGACTCCTGCTGGGCCAGGATTGACATCTTCTTGGCGTTATCTCTTCCCGCCTGGCGCATGGCCTCGATGATTTCTTCCCGTTTGACCAGGGGCAACCTCATCAGTTCTTTCTGAGCGTTCTCTGCGGCGTTGATGGCTTCTTCAAGATCATCAAATATTCCATCTCCCACCGATATCAGGGGGAGAGGAGTTGCCGGGGACGCCGGGGCAGATGAGAGAGCGTTTTCATCGGTGAGCCGTTTAACCACGGACTGCACGATGGAGCGGATCTGTTCTTCGTTAATTGTCATAAAATTTTCCTCCGGAAAATTTTATTGAATGTTCTGTTTTTAGGCATATTTTCCTTGATCACAATTCTTCCTCCAGCCGAAAATTTATTCCGATCGGCATGGAAGTAACCTGGAAGGTAAATCCCGACCAGCAATATAGCAGAGCCGATCCGGCTTAACTACCGGAGATCATGGGCGGAAACTATAGCCGGTGTAATCAGCTGTCTTCGGATTTATTGTAGACAGCCTTCCCATCCACATCCAGCATATCCACGATGGCGATAATCGTGGCATCGCAGGGCCGGTTGGTGGTGGTATCGGTATATCTCCCGCAGCTCCCGGTTACATAGAGAACCACTTCTCCCACACCGGCCCCGACCGAGTCGGCCGCGACTACATACTTGCCTAACGGTTTGCCGTCAATATCCAGCTGTTCGCAGATAAAAAATGTCAGGCCATCCAGGCTTTCCACCTTCTGGGTCGAGACCAATGTGCCGCGGATCTTTGCTAATAGCATAGTCTTATCCCCGGGTGATTACTTGCCGGACTTGGGAGCGCGTCCCAGCGGAAGGGTCCGATCAATGTTAGTATGAGGACGCGGGATAACGTGGACGGAGATCAGTTCGCCGACTTTCTCGGCGCCCCGGGCGCCCGCTTCCACCGCGGCCTTACAGGCAGCGACATCGCCCCGAACGATAGCGGTGACATAACCGCCGCCGATCCGTTCATAACTCACCAGTTCTACTTTAGCAGCTTTGACCATGGCATCCGACGCTTCGACCATTGCCGCGAATCCTTTTGTTTCAATCATACCTAATGCTTCAGACATTTTTTTGTCCTCCTTTTAATTTTTCTTCGAAAAATTAAATTGTTGTTGTTTTAACCTCTTCAGCTTTTACAAATGTAACTTGTTGCTTGTGAATTTTAATAACTGTCAAAACACTAAACAATGTCGCGTCCCCTCTCTGGCCCCGCCCCGTGTGCATTTCACCTGTAGTTTTTTAATTTTAGGAACTTCGAACTTTAGACATCTGGCTTAATCGGGATTTTAAAGCCTGAAAGATCAGGTGAAAGCGAATAACTTTAGGCACTTTAGGCACTTTAAACTTTTATTCCCCCTTCGACGGCTGAACACCGCTAACGGCGTTGATTGCCGCCAGGGCCGCTTCACTTCCCACCATGATATCTTTCTCTTCTCCGCCCAGGTAGAGGCGGCCGAACCGGCCGAAGGGCTTGACCTCGATCAGGGTGATGTTGGCGGCTTTTTCAGCTTCATTGGCTGCCAGCACCGCGTATCCTGCCGGATCTGTTTCCAGGATATAGAGGGTCTGGTCGGCCAGGAGCATGGAGCCGCTCCGGCTCCGGTTGATAAGCTGAGCCTGGTGGGCGTCAACCTTCCGGATGATCTGGGTGGCGACTGCTTTCGGCTTCATCCGATCTTCTTCCTTCAGCCCGAGCGCGTCCAGGATGGCCTGGCCGGCTTCCCGGACATTGGCCTGGGAGTAAGAATGAATCTCCAGCAGGCCATAGGCTCTCTCGACAATCATCATCGCCGGTTGAACTTCGGTAGCCTTGAGCGCCACATCCATTACCTCGTTGATTGCCATTCCCGGGGCGACCTCGACATAGCAGGCGGCCATTCCCGGAAGAGGCTGGAATCCCTTGGCCGCGGAAGCCACAAACGACGCGAACTGCGGTTGCATGCTGTCTAAAAATATGTAAGTTCTGAGCTGGACATCTGCCATGAGATTCCCTCCTTAAATTTTCCGATCCACGAATAACCCCGATAAGACGGGCTGAGGCAGACCGATGAAATAATGATTACTGTTGAAGATACGGATTTGCATCTAAATAGCAAGGATGTAGTTAAATATAAGATGGTGGTTACTGTCAAGAGAAAAGCCAGTTTATTTTACCGCAGCTTAACAATATTATACTATTTTATACTCATAATAGCTGACCATTAAACTCAGAACAGTGCCATTATTATACCTGAAATAGAACATAGCGCCTTCGGCGCAACGTTCTAAAGTGCCTAAAGTGCGTTTCCTCCGTCGCTAAAGCCCCGAATCAAGTTCGGGATGCAAGCACTATGGCGGATGAATAAGTGCCTTCCTCCGTCGCTAAAGCTATGGCGGATGGAAAAAGTTAAAAGATCAGCCTCGCCAACGGAGCTGAACATTAAATTGTTGTAACACTTTAGCTCTTTGAAATTATTTTCTATCCACCACCGACCCTGTGTCGGTGGAGATATGACTGGGAACTAATTCGTTGTATCTCATCCCCCCCCGCCTCCCGCGCCGCTGGCGCGGGAGGCGGGGGGGAGTTATGTGTGGATATATTTAGTGATCAATCACATCTCCACCGACACAGGGTCGGTGGTGGATTTTTTCAAAGCACTAAAATGTTACAAATTGTTTAATTTTTAAACAGTTATTGTCCCGATACTTTTTATTTGAAAGTATTCGATAGATGGTAACGCCCCGGAGGTTAAATTATGCTGACGCAAGAAAAAGTTAATCAAATCAAAGAGATAAAAGGAAAGGTGAGAGGGGCGGTCTTTCAGACCGATGCGTCCTACATCCAGAGTCGCTTCGGACCGGATGGGATTGAGTTGCTCTCTTCCCGTCTCCAGGAATTGAGCTGTCCCATTGAATATGGGAATATCAAAGCGATGGAATGGCTCCCCCTCTGGCAGCGGGTAGTCTCGATGCTCTTAATCAAAGATCTCTTCCAGCTCTCCGACGATGATATCAAGGAGATGGGAATCGCCGCTCCCCGGACTTCGTTCATCGTCAAGCTACTGGTGAGGATAAGATGAAAGAACGAGCTCCCGAACCTACTCTGCTGAAAGAAGAACTGCTCGAGTTCGAGCAGTATATCAATGATTTATATGACTATCGGGTTAGCTCATCATAAGTTAGAGGAGGCGCAGTCGCACAAGCAAGCAACAATCGATCAAATAGTTCCGCCTCACGGCGCCTCCGAT